>WNFQ01005563.1_pt1 | contig 12067 bp, 9 predicted proteins | sample 5400171 | NCBI WGS metagenome assembly WNFQ01 (sample SAMN13153356, study PRJNA577476) | soil metagenome | isolation source: 20 cm soil under Madrone tree | place: USA:California | collected 2016-06-14
AATTAAGACGCTCGAGAACTGCGGCGTGAACTCTCTCAACAGAAATGCTTTCCACCGCTTTTCTCACGTAAGTCCGCCGGTAAAGGACTTGATTCACCATCGGACTCACGACTTTTGTAAGACGCCCATAATCATAAATCTCCTGGGGCGGCGTGCAGGTGAAAATTGCCGTGACCGTCCGGCCCAATGCGAGCGCCAGGTGCATCGCGAGAGTATCGCCGCAAACCAGATGTTCGCAGCGCGCAATGTCATCCATATAGTCGGCAAGGGTGGGACAATGCGCCAGAAATTGAATTTTGTATCCGTCATAACGAAGCTTTTCTGCCAACTCGTCATATCCATGCCATTTCTTGGTCGGCCATCTCTCGCCGGCCCGCTTCTCAATGCCCACCACGCCAGGTATCGCAGCAATTGCGCTGTCGCGAATCCAGTATTCCTCGCCGCGAAAGCTCTCGCCTAACATCGCAAAAAGAATTTCCTGATACGTTTTGGTGTTCCGGCGTTTGGCCTCGTCAGCCCAACCGCGGCCTTGTTTGGAGAGCAGCCCCATTCCAAACCATGGCTCGCTGGATTCCGTGTAAGTCACCCGCCCTTTCTCGACAAACGCTCCAACCAGACGGCGATAGCGTGTGTTCGATGCCAGTGTCGCGCCCCGAAGGTCATCGTCCAAGGAAAGAACAAGGTCAAACTGGTGATCCTGAATAGCGTTTTGCGCTTCGTCGATCAGCAATATTCTGCTCAAATTAGGAGCCGATTCAGGCAACAAACTGCCGTTCGGAAACTCCGTCACCCACCAAATTTCGCCGGGCAACGTTCGCAACAACGGCGTCGTCCGGACTACGTCTCCAGCCGCGCTGCATTTAATGATGAGGATTTTCATGAAGACACACCAGGCGTTTTGCGAAGCACCAAACAGGCGAGGTAAGGCTTCTTGCAATATTCTAAAGGCTTTGGACGGGACAAGAAAATGCGGGCCAAAAGGGGATAGAAAAGACCGAATGTCAATCTCTGGCCTCGGGTTTTGCCGATGTAATTGGCCAGGTGCCTATGCGGGTTGGGCGAGAAGAATCGCTCCTCGATAAAGTTAAGGCTTACCAACTGAAGGCCTGATGCTGCCGCCAGATTTTGCTTCAGCAAATCCAGGTCATAAAACCGCTGATAAAAAATCGGCTCTCCCTCTGTGCTGACGCGCTCATAGACCCTGCCGGTCCGATGTTCGGCGAAATAAACGCGCGCGAAAGGCACTGTTAACAGGGCCACTCCGCCCGGCGTCAGCACGCGGCCCAGCTCCTGTGCTGCGGGAACTTCCCCATCTTTTTCCGGCGCGATATGTTCAAAGACAGAGACCGACGTGACCAGATCGAATTGTTCATTATCGAAGGGAAGTCTTCGCGCATCCGCAACCGTGGGAGTGAGGTTGGACAAGTTCAGGTGAGTTCTGGCCTTGGTCGTCCATAACACCTCGCCTTCCACGATATCGATCGAATCCAGACCTGTTTCGGGATGCGTGTACGCGACGGTTACTGGAAGCAGCTTCGGACTGCTGATGTCAAGGATTGCCCTTGGGCAAGGCTTGTGGCGAGCGATATTCTCAAAAACAAAGGCGAACTCGCGCTGGCGCGTATAGCTGATGGGAGTGAGCCATGTGATGAGATAACTGGGGTGTCGGATGATACTCAGACATCGTCGCAAAATCGTTCGCCGGCTGGCCCAGTCTTTGACCGCTAATCGAACGCCTAATCTCCACGCCTCCCACACGCCGATCGCGCACGGCGCTTTAATTTCGGATTTTCGATTTCGGATTGCGAATTTGTCGTTCATCACGCGCCTGTGCATTTGACTTTCGGACTGCTTGGACGCGTCCGTGCTTTGGTGATGCAACTTAGTTAGTAAGTTGCGATTCTCTAGACCCCATTTCATAAACAAATCGAGGCGATTTGGTAGGGCGCGACCGCCGGGGCGCGTCGAAGAGGACTCCCACCGGCCAGCGCCACATTGAAAGCAGCGATATCTCGCCGCATGCTGTAGGGGAGGCTGTCAGCTTTTCCTACAATTTTATGAAGGCTCACCGTTCCGCGGCGTATTCTGGGAAGAGCGAGAAGATTAAACGATCTCGTTCCCGGATTTCGGCCATTAGATCCGCGTCGTAGTAATCCCTCCAATGCCTTTTGCGTATGGCCGCCCCTATGGGCAAAATGGGTTTTTCAACCTCTACAAAACGCAGGACGCGCTTCCTCGACATGAACTGGGAAAGGTATTCCGATAAATCGCGATTTAACGTTTCCGTGTGCAGGAAAGTCACCGGGTACATTTCGCCAGCAATACAATCCTTCGATTCCAAATTAGCCACCGATTGAAGAATCTCGTTTGGTCTCCGAAAGTAAAAGTTGATGAAGAAAGTCGTAAAGCGGCCAATTGTGGGATCGATAGCAGTCACGCCGCGATTGAACAAATTGATCCTTTCACTGGTTTCCAATTGTTGAACAAATTCCCTGAACGAAAGATTGGGGAAGTGTGGATTTTCAAGTATACCCGGGTAGAGTTCGGGATATTTCCGCCACGACTGAAATTCGTAGGACGAGACATACCAGTCGAACGGATTTCTGATACCGCCCAAAATTGGCAAAGATTGGTATTTAGGGGGAATGTCATTGCAGCGCCCGTGTTTCTCACCAATCGTGTCAACCCAGGGCGCAAGTGATAGTTTGCGGAGAAGACGAGTCCGCAAATGGAAGCATTTATCCTTCAGCGTAAAACTTGCCTCGTTGGATCTGTATCGGTATCGGTAACCAAGATAGACCTTTCGGAGCATTTCTTTCACGAAAGTGCCGCCCGTCTTGGGCATGTGGATAAATACAAAATCCTTGGTGATGACCATAATTACTCGGCTTGGCTTAAGCCTCGAGCGCTGATTTCATAGTCAACCAATTCTTCCGCGCGGCATTCGAGTTCGAGCGATAGATACGTTGCCTCCGATTTCATTCTCTACGGACTAAAGACGCTCTGCGTACCACGTTTGTCGGCAGACAGTCTCGAATCGCTTTCGCGATATCCTCTCTGCCACTTTGTGAGGCAAACTCGACGATTTGCTCGAAGTACATGTAATCATAGCTCTCATTAACAAACAAACGTTTGAGTTCGCCAAGATTCAGTCTTTTGGAATCAAACACGTCGAAAGCTGACAATTTTCCAGCAGCCTCAAGCGTCAGCATTGTTTGGTAGCACTTCGGACAGCGGCCGCAGTTATGTTCATCTCGATTAGCCCAGCAAACATGAAGGGAATGCTGGACGGCTGGTGAACCAGCTATAAAAGCGGTCTTTTCCGTTCTGCTGAACCCTGCGCCATCGGGGCTGATCCGGGTTTCGCTGGTTGAGAGAAGCGAGGCCGTCAGTGGGTGACAGCCCCAACTCAAGAATTCGTCATAGGTGAGGTCAGAGGCGATTAGCACGCGGCTATACACGCTTTCAAACAAAAGACCGACGGCCGCCAGCGCACAGCCTTGGTAGAAGCAACCCCAGTCTCGCTTTCGAAATCGTATTCGCCTCTTGTCCGGCAGGGATCCTGAATCCTCCAAGCATTCCCGCAGGTTGGTGGCAATAACCACCAAATGCTTTCCCAGACGCTCACTGGCGCTCCGCAATCGCGTGTGCAGGCCACGAAAAGATGCGGCATTGCTCAGCGGAATGTCGAAGCCCCAGACATAGAGAAGATCGCTGACCGGACTGCTCGATACGACGCTTCCAACATCATGACGCAACACCGTGAAGAAGGAGTCAACGCCTCCGGAAAACAGTGCGGACGTCTTCCTCGGCGCGGAACACGCGGTCGGCCGTTGGGCAATCAATTCAGCTTCGATCCTGACCGGGCTTCTTCGCGGATACCAACGATGCCACACCTGCATCAGTTCTAAGGCATTCTCAAGTAGTGTTGCGTCTACGGGTCGGCACAATCGTAGGTTCTCGCCCCGATACACAGCGTAGGGGAGCAGGCACGCAAGCCAAGGATCGCTCGAATGAGTCGCAAAGTTGGAATACTCTTGCGGGAACTCGAACCAAATCGAATCTGGCGCCGTTGTGCCATCATCGTAAGCGAGCTCGCCGACAAGCCGTACCCGATCAGGCTGTGGCGCAGCAGTAATGTCGATTGACCGAAGGTGCACAGTCAGTTCACCCTGTGCTCTGCCGCAATTGGATGCAAAATGTGCCATTTATGCGGCGCCAGGACGCGAGCCGCCCAGAACCGGGGCGGATGCCCCGTACGGTAGAAGTCTCCGTCCGTGACTTCGAGCACGGCAGCCCCCTCCACTACGTCGATCACGTTTTTGAAACTATCCTTGGCGGCGACGCTTAACCGGTAGCTGCCTGGCATCAGTGGGAAACGTTCGAATTCGCAAACTACTGCGCCACTCGCCGCAATTGCGTCGTTCAAGGGACTACTGCTCCGGCTGTCGCACGTCAGGACGCAAACCCCATTTAAATCATGGAACGAACAAACAAACGATGGCCGGGCAACTTTCTCGCGCCACTCGAACTCGAACACGATGGATATCTTGTCTCCGGTTGCCACAGTCTCGGTTTCGACGGCGTCGTTTACCAAGTAGCGTATCGCAGTAAAGCGAATCTCTCCCGAACCTTGTCGATCTTTCCTTAAGGCAAGCTCCGTTTCGCTGACGGTGGAAAGGCTGTTCAAATACGCCTGGGTTACTTCGTCCGCGTTCCCAACTTCGATAATCCGGCCCCGATCCAGACAGACGCCTTTACGGCAAAGAGTCCGAATCACAGCCATGTTGTGACTCACCAGCAAGACGGTGCTGGTTCCGGCAGAAGTTACGTCTCCCATTTTGCGGATACACTTTTTTTGAAATGCCGCATCCCCCACAGCCAAAACCTCGTCCACAATCAAAATATCGGGATCCAGATGCGCGGCCACGGCAAATGCCAGGCGCACATACATGCCGCTGCTGTAACGTTTCACTGGCGTATCCAGGAATTTTTCAACCTCGGCAAAAGCGACAATCTCATCAAACTTCCTTTTGATTTCAGCTCTGGTCATTCCGAGAATCGCGCCATTAAGCGAAATATTCTCGCGTCCAGTCAGCTCAGGATGGAAACCTGTGCCCACCTCCAGCAGACTCGCCACGCGTCCCCTGATGCGCACCCTTCCCTCGGTTGGCTCGGTAATCCGGCTCAGAATTTTCAGGAGCGTGGTCTTTCCAGCGCCGTTTCGACCGATAATGCCGACAACCTCGCCGCGGGGCACTTCGAAGGACACGTTTTTTAAGGCCCAGAAATCTTGGACCGATTTTCGATTTTTGATTTTTGATTTCCGATTTTGGAACAGTCCCGTGAACTTGCTGGCAATCACGTCGCGCAACGCCGAGTAGCGTGCCACCGTTGCCTCATCGGCATGTTTTATACGATATTTTTTGCTCAGATTTTCGACTGTGATGACGGCGTCGTTCATTGAAAAATAAAAATTAAATTGGGAGAGCTGAGCGGACTTGGTGCTATCGAGATCTAAACAACGATCCGATTCGTTTTTATCTTGTTCTCTTCACTCACAAGGGCGTGGCTTTGAAACTGCATCTGCCCTTCCCTTGCGAGTGTCATCTGCGCTCCTCCGAACGGATTTAAATGGCGCCGCTCCGGCCACGAGATTTCGCTTGAGCAAGTCCGAATCATGAAAGCGCTGATAAATATGGGAGAGGTACCGCATAAGTCTTGAGCTGCCATCGCGGAGAGATCAGAATCCGGAGCAGCAATGCGTATTTTTCAATTCGTAAATTGTTTCGCTATTATCCTGACGCCATATCAATTTCCAATCCAGCCCGTTCGTGGAGAAGAGGGCCTCAAGCTGTTGACTTGTTAGATGGTTCACCCAACCGTTGGCAAGACGCTCGAAAGTAGCAACACCTTGACCAGCGGGATTGTATGACAGGATGACTCGCTTGCCGTACTGCCGAATACTCGAAAGGAACTCAGAGGGACGACGGATATATTCAAAGACTCCGCTACAAACAACATAGTCGTATCTTCGCGACAAACTCGGATAAATTCCGGAATTGAAGTCGCAGACAATCATATCAGGGGAACTCTTGACGATGTCGCAGGGTTGATACTCACAGCCGCTCTTCAAGTAACGCTTCAGTGTTTGTGCTCCCGCTCCGAGATCAACGACCGAACTGGCCTCTGGAATGAAAGTCGCGATGATTCGATTTCGTTCATCCCAAAGAGGCTCCTTCTCCCGTGCCACTTTTTTCCACCGCCGAACGTTTGTGCGCAGCACCAGAGTTGTGAGCGCCGCGAGAACGCTACGGCAAAGTCGCACCATGTTTCCATTTGAAATAGTCCAATCCGCGCCGTAGCGGACCGCCGCGAGAACGTTACGGCAAAGTCGCCCAATGCTTCGGCATCTATTTGTTATTCTTTGTGTGAACTTCTTGGCTGTCATGTTGAACCAAACTTCACTCTTCGCAACTTCCGCAGGACCAGAGGCGATCATTTCATTTTCGACACGGTCCACGGAAGCGTTGGACAGATGACACCCCAACTCGGGTCGTTCCCGGCTCTAGCAAGTGTTTGAGATACCACAAGTTCCAATGCCGCCTCGACTAAATAATGAAGACGGACATTTGGTTCATGGGCACCAAAAGAAAAACAATAAGTCTGAGAACTCAACAGGCCGGCAGGCATTTGGCAACGAGCCAGGTAGCGACCCGGCAATCTGACCGAGCCAGCGTAATCTGACGGTTTGTCATCTGTCGTGAGTATTGCTGTGCCATCGACGGTAGAAAGGCGAAAGCCGACTTCCAAGCCACGCACCTTCCTGAAAATTTCATACTCCATTTCAACGACAAATCCGCTCCCTCCGTCCGCCATGTGGATACCGCACCCTTCAGTGTCCGTAATTCGCACCATGTGCAGCTTGATCGTCTCGTCACCTGGCATATCACCGTTCGCCCAACGGATCTCGGCGCGGCTTGCACCACTCCGCAAAAAATGGGCAATGACTTTTCTCGGCGCTCCCCTCATTTCAATTCGCCCATCCGCCAAAAGTTCAACCGTCGAACACAGATTTCGGATCGCACCCATGTTATGGCTAACGAATAATACAGTGCGTCCTTCGTCGAGAGCGACATTTTGCATCTTACCAAGACACTTTTGTTGAAACTGGGCATCCCCCACAGCTAGGACTTCGTCCACGATCAGAATATCGGGTTCCAAATGCGCTGCCACCGCAAAGGCCAAACGCACATACATACCGCTCGAATAACGTTTAACTGGGGTATCGAGGAATTTTTCGGTCTCAGCAAAGGCGACAATCTCATCAAACTTCCTTTTGATTTCAGCTCTGGTCATTCCGAGCATCGCACCATTCAGGAATATATTTTCGCGTCCTGTCAGTTCTGGATGGAAACCTGTGCCCACCTCCAACAGGCTCGCGACGCGTCCCTTGATGCGCACTCTTCCCTCCGTCGGTTCGGTAATCCGGCTTAGAATTTTCAGGAGTGTGGTCTTTCCAGCTCCGTTTCGACCAATAATGCCGATAACTTCGCCTCGATGAACCTCGAACGAAACCTCTTTCAAGGCCCAGAAATCCTCGACCGATTTTCGACTTTTAGTCTTTGATTTTCGATTTTCGAACAGTCCCGTGAACTTGCTGGCGATCACGTCGCGCAACGCTGAGTACCGCGGTAGCGATGTCTCACCGTAATGCTTGATACGATATTTTTTGCTTAGATTTTCGACTATGATGACGGCGTCGTTCATCGAAAAATCAAAATTAAATGTAGACTTAAGATTGCTGACACCTAATCTCCCGTCCGATCCGTTTTTATCTTGTTCCCTTCATTCACAAGGGTGTGGTTTTGAAATTGCATCTGCCCTTCGGTGGCGAGCGTCATCTGTGTTCCTGCCGGGCGGACCTGTATGGCGCCGCTTCGACCGCGGAAAGCGATTAAGTCCTGTTTAAACTCAAAAGGGTCGAGTCCAAGAAAGGCATAATCGGCGCCAAAGGCGCTTTCAATTTTGACGCCGGCGCCGTTCGCTAGTCGGGTGAAATGCGGAGTGGGCTGGCTGTGAAGAATGGGATAGAGCACGGCGACGACCGTGGCGTGAGGCTTCACCTTCAGATGCAGCGAACGTTGTTTGGCAATTTGACTCGTGAACCCGGAAGCGCCATTTTTTCGCTCCAAGGTCTCCGTGGACAAGACGCCATCGGAGGTTTCAAGAAAATAGACGGCCAAATCGACGCCAAAGCGGCCTTGAACCCGGATTGGTTCCGAGTTGTTTGTAGCCGGTGATACGTCCGTCGCCAGCCAGAGTCTCCAATCCGCCGGCTCGTCGTTATTCAGTGTGTCACGAACGACGAAGTAGGTTGGTCCCGAGCAATCCTTGTCTTTCACGAAAAGAATCTGCCGTTGCCACCCGGTCAGGTCACTGCGCAGGTAATCCGCCTGCGCGCCATTGGCGAATTCCTTGATTTCCGCGGCGCCCTTGTCCTGCTTCCCTCGATCCACTCGATTGTGGTCGGACGCTGGGCCCCGCCCATAATAGCCGAAGTCCTCGCATAGCGGTTTGCCTTTGCCCCAAAGAACAAATGCCCCTTCGTCATAGTCGTAGTGCGCGTGCAACTTTCCTGCGATCAAATACAGATAAGTTTCACATTCACTGGGGAAATGGGCGCGCAACAGAACGCCGCAATCGGGAAACCATTCGCTTTGCCAGTTAGGGACCTTAGCGGGGATGGAAGGATCGAACATTAACCATGAATAACCCGCGGCGCTCGGATAAGCTCCCCCAATGCCGGGCTTCGTATAGGAACCTTGCTCATTCCACGCCCATTGCATTTGCTCGGCGAATTCTGGGTCTTTTTCTTTCCACAAACGCGCCAGCCAGCCGGCCAGACAAGTGCGTTCGCCGAGGTAGGTGTTTCCGATCTCAGGCATGTGACGCTGGTCATTCAATCGTGGATCGCGAGGCGTGGATATGGAGGCCAGCCAGCGTATCGCCTCTCTCAGTTTCGGATGAAGAGTCCAATCCTGATCTGCGAATGTAGTTTGCCGAAGCGCGATGGCGAAGGGGACGATTGCATCCATTGATACCCCCATGTAGTGCGGCGCTTCCAACCAACCGCCTTGCGGGCCGGTCCATTTTTCCAGTTCCTTTGCCATTTCACGAATGCCCATGTCGGCCCAATCTTTTGCCTTGGGATGATCAGGTATGAGACAGGCAATCATTCCCAACAGGCACCGCGTAGTCGTCGTCATGTTCGGATTCCCCTTGAATCCGCGCTCCGGCGAGTAAACTGACGGATCGGCGAGAATATATGCCAGAAAGGCGAGTTGAGACCGGGCTAGCTCGAGTTCAGCGGGCGAAAGAGCATCCGGTCGCAGCACTGCATCAATTGCGTTTATCGCGAGGGCCACTTGGTTGTAGTGCCGTGGTGGATCTGCTCCCTGCGTCGGGAACTTTTCTTCACGGACGTAGAGGTCCACGGCGGCTTGAAGCTGCGTCACGGCAAATTTCTCCAGACGTCGTTTGAACTCGGCATCGTTGGTAGCCAGCGTGTAGGCAATGTAATCGTCCAGCACTGCCACATTCGGGCCGCCGCGTCGCAATTTGTTTAGGCGGTTTGTATCGATTTTGAAGTTCGCTTTAAAGTCATCTATTTCTCTCTTTGTGGCTAACAGGCGCGGGTGCTCCACCTGGCCGGGCCACTCCCAGATTAAGTCTTTGATCCGATTCAGAGGTAAATCGCTGTGCTTGATTATATACTGCTGCGGCAAAGGAGCCGAATCCTTGCGGTTCTGGAGTGCCTCATCTTTGGACAAGGCGATGAACATCCAATTCCGCTTAAAGCCGCGCAATTGAAAGCGCATCGTTCGGTCGCTCGTTACATCGATAGAGTATTTCCACGTCGTCTTTCCTGGTTCAACCCAGTTCGAGGGATCTCGCGCACCTATGGTTAGCAGGTCGGGACTGTTATCACCGTAAAAAGCCAGCCAGGTTCCATGCCTTGGCTCCGCCCATCTCAGCCACGGTTCGAGCGTGAATGGATGTTTGTCAGCCAAATTTTCCCAGAGACCCGAGGTCGGCATCGGTCCCCCTCGCCAAAGCAACCAATCGGATTCAAAGTTTGTATCTGGATTAAATTGGTAATAAGCGTTGGCCTGCCCGCTGAATTCTTCATCCACTAGAATAACAGGCTCGTCTGCGATGATGCGGAAACGGAGCTTCCAGAAATCGCCATTGGAAGACTTATAGCTCGATTCTACATCGGCAAAAAGCGGACCATCTGTCAAAACCGTGGTCTTGAAATCCATCGGTGGTCCAGGCCAGGTGAGTTGTCCGGAACCGATCCATTTCCCGGAAACGAGTTTCACTCCTGCAATGGGGCCGCGCTGCAACGCTTCGGATTTTGTGTAGAGGCGGATTCCCGTTTTGTCGTTGGCAACCTCCAGCATCTCGGGCTGTTGCATGACCTTCACGTTTGGCAGCGCTTTTGGCCTCCCTTGAATGAGTTTGTATTCAACTCTTGTTAACTTCGGAACAGACGCGAGGAAAGCAATGCTGCCGTTATCTTCAGTTGACCATTGATAAGGAATCTCCCGTGCGTTTGCATCCATCAGCACGGCGTCTTTACGCCCGACTAAGGCGGCATCGACTTTGAAGAACACCAGCTCGTTCTGCCAGTCCCGCCCCAGATAATCGCGTAAAGCGAATTTTGCCAATTCCTGGGCCGGTTTTTCTCCGCTTGCCGATATCCCACAATGTGCGCAGGTAAACAAAGCCACCAGCCACATGCTGACCCACAAAGGAAAGCGGAGGAGCCGTGGTTTTGAAGTGTCAGGCAAACGGAAATAAGACATTATATCCTCTGGTATTTGGCGCCATCCAGAAAATGAAACGCCGCAATTCAAAACATTTCCGGTTCTCGAGCGCCAACGTTTCTCGGCGAAAGAATTTCCCGGCAAGTCTCTAGCACATCTGCCGCCGAAATGCGCCGTAAACATTCGTTGTGGTACTGGAGACACTCCGTCAGGCCACAGCCTTCGCACTCAATATCGGAGCGAAACAGTATGTGATTTGCACCCAGTGGATTCCATAATCCCGGCGCCGCGCGAGAAGAAAAAAGCGCTACGCACTGTACACCTACGGCCGCCCCCAAATGCATTGTGCCGGTATCGTTGGTGAGCAGGAACAAACAGCGCTGAAGGGCGGCAGCAGAGCCGCGCAGCGAGAGCGCCCCCGCCGCGTTGAAACCGCGGCCCCAGCCAGAGATTAGGCGTCGCCCAAGCGGTGCATCCCCCGCGCCGCCAAATACAACCGGCCAAATCTCAAACTCTTCAATTAATTCTCTGACCACCTCGCGAAATCGGTCTTCCGGCCACCGTTTGGCGGGCATTTTCGAACCTGGGCCCACGCCGATCCATGGGCGCCCATCATCCGAGGGCAACTGATCGAGCCAGCAGGCAACTTCCATTTCTTCCGCGGTCCCCAACCGGAGCTCGGCACGAGCTTCGCCCGGAGCTGGAACCGGGATGTCGTCCGCCTCAAGCCGGGCGAGGAGCAAATCCGCTTCCGATTTGACCCGCACCATTGGTTTACCCGGAATTTTTTCCGGCAATACAGCGAATCTTTTCATACCGATAAAATGCTTGATTCCGGCCAGGCGAAAAAACTTCCGGTCGCGATTGATTTGGTGTTTTGAACGGGCTGTCGGCGCCAGATACACCAGCGTATCAAATCTCTTGCTCCGAATCAGGGCCAAGAGGAACGCCATCGACCATAGCCTCGAGACTCTATTCGTGTGAATCGGATAAGATAGAAATTCGTTAAATAATCCCGCTTCGCACAATAAATCGGAGGCCAGCACATAAGGTTCGCCGGGATGACAATCGGAAAGGAGTGTGAGGTGGGCGCTCGGGAAATGACTTCTTATTGCTCGCATCGCCGGCAGCGCAATAATCGTGTCGCCAAGCTGTCCGATTCGGAAAACGAGAATCCGTCTCTTCTTATGTGACATGAGCAAACGCGCGTTCTATTTTCAGGAAGCCTCGAATCT
>WNFQ01003112.1_pt1 | contig 12060 bp, 7 predicted proteins | sample 5400171 | NCBI WGS metagenome assembly WNFQ01 (sample SAMN13153356, study PRJNA577476) | soil metagenome | isolation source: 20 cm soil under Madrone tree | place: USA:California | collected 2016-06-14
TGATCGCGGCCGGCCCGGGATCAGCGATCCCGGCTATGGCGACACCGCCGCACGCTCGCCTTTGATTTCGACCGCCGAGGCGATCGCGCGCTTGCTCATTCGGTATCGCCAGATCGCAAACGCAACGAATAAAAGATCGAGAATGACAAATGTTGCCACGTAGGTCTCGCCGCCGATGCCGAACCCATAACTGTGCAAACCTTTTCCGAGGACAAAATTCACCCCATACCACGCCATCAAAACTGCGAGGAAGCAGACAACGCTCGCGACCACCAAACCGAACTCGCTCCACCAGCCTGCGAGCCGGCCGTGTAGCGTGAGGATATAACAAAGCAGCGCGATCAGCGCCCATGTCTCCTTCGGGTCCCAGCCCCAGAATCGTCCCCAGGAATAATTTGCCCAGACGCCGCCCAGAATCGTTCCCGCGGCAAGCAAGAGCACGCCGAGCTGGAGCACGCGATAAAGCCAGAAATGCATTGGGGCGTCCACACTCGCCGCCGCCGGATCGCGTGCGTAGCGCCAGAGCAGAATGTGCCCAAAGCCCATCGCCAATGCGAAGGCCGCGTAGCTCAGCGTGATCGTGAGCACATGAATGGTGAGCCAGAAATTATCGCGCAACACGGGGACGAGCGGATCGATGCTCGAGGGCATCGCGATCGGCATCTGGTGAACGAGCAGCAGCGCGATCAGCGTCACTGGCAACGCTGCGAGAAGATATACCGGGGTGCGATAACGCGCGAAGAAGATCATTCCGAAAAAGGACACCGCGAATGACACCCAGATGATTGATTCATACATGTTCGTGACTGGCGGGCGGCCAGCGATCAGACAACGCATCACAATTCCACTTGCGTGAAACGCGAGACCCAGGAGCGCAATCGCCACGCCGACGTTCTGCAACGCGCGTCCCCGCTTGCGCAGATGCGCCGCGATTAAAATTACGAGCGCAATCCCGTAACACCAGATCGCGCGATAAAATCCTTCGAAATGATTGTAGAAATATTCGAGTCGCAGTTGTCGTTCCTGCGGATAAATCGACGGACTGAGCGCTCGTAAATTGTCCTGCAACTGACGCGCGGCCATGCTGAAATTGAATGCGTCGGCCTGCGTGTAGGCGCGCATCATTTTTGTCAGTTCGGCGAAGGCTGGAGCGAACTGCGTTTCGTTATAGTAAGTCACGACTGCCGTTGGATCGGGTACCAGCCACGCATCCGTTTCCCTTTGCGGTGATGGAACGATGAGCAACGCGTTTCCATTCATCACATTTCCAAGCAACGCCAATCGGTCATTTACGCTGAGGGCCTCTTGTTGAACCCGGTCGAGAGGTTTTTCCGCGCGCTTGAGAGCGCGCGCCTCGCTCGCAAGCCGCTGCAACTCCGCTGACCCGGTCAATTGCGCAAACGAAAATCTTCGCTGTGTTTTATCGAGCCCGAGCTGCTCGATTAGTTGGCCTAACGAAATGAGCACCATTGGTTCGTTTTTCCAATCGCGCGTGTCGAGCAGCGCCGACAAAACAAAATCGTTCGGCTGCCATTTCCGGCCGGCCTTGTCGGTGTATGTCGAACGTCCAGTAAGCCGGATCAACGTTTCGCGCGCGAACGTATCAATTGGCTTACGTCGTCCCCCATCCTGTATCGCAAGTAAACCGACTTGCTTGAAATCCAGACCACCACTATTCGCAGCGGGCGGATCAGACTGCCCATAACCAATGCTCCTAAGCAGCATGCTAGCCGCTGCGACGAACATGAATATGCGCGTTCTCAAGCGGAGCGAATATAGTCCTCGCCGCGCGTCGTGTCGAGCAAGGAGGCGAAATGACATAGTCTTCATTATTTATTAATTCCTTATTTGCTAACTAAGCGGGAACGACGACTATCGCAGCCTCATGCTTCATTCCTTTCTGAAAACCACTGTCCGCTTTGCGAAATTCACCTCCCTTATCACCACAGTTCTCATAGCGGCCGCTGCGCCGATCGCACCGGGTGCTGACGTTATTTCGACCGGCCCGGTCAGTATTGTTACGGGCGACGACGCGATCAACCCGCGACCTGGCAGACAAGGCGGAGGGGGAGACTACAACTCGCTGTTCTATGTGAGGCCCGGGGAAGGCGAGGCACCGGTGGCGGGCCAGCCGGGACAACATCAGCTTCCAAACCAGCCGTTCTTCATTGCCTACGAGCCGACGGCCGGGCCGGTGCAATCGAATGACTGGTGGACGGGTGTCGGGCTCCAGTGGTACGTCGATTCAACCAACTCGGGCTGGGTTTTCAGTTGGAATGATGGGGTGATCCGCTCAAGCGGATTCATCAGCGAGCCTTTCTACTATCAATTCGTCGATTTCACCGGTGCCAGTGGTTCAGGTCAGCCCCCGCTTCCACCGCCACACGGCTTGCGTCTATGGAACCAGAACGCGATTGCGGTGAAGACCGACGGTAAGATCAAGCAGACCGATCCGTTCAATGCCGTGAACAACATTGTTGACCGTGCTTTCCTCGCGCCGGAGGTCCAGGCAGTAGTGACCGTGGGCTTGGAAGGCGTACATCCGCTGGGGACGACCAAGCCGACGACCGCGCCTTGGACCAAAGTTCGGGTGCGGCAGCAGTCGGACTGGGGCGCTGTACTCGCTTACAGGGATGGGGCCAACGAGATGGAGATCACGATGGCGAACGGATCGCCGTTCACATGGCTCGAGCGGAAGCAGGGGCAGGCAAATTTTCTGGTGTGGGCCGGAGGTCCGACGGACCAGGGCGGTGCGCCTACCGTGTGGCAGAACCAGAATGGCGTGCTTGGACTGACGATTGATAGCTCATTTAACCCAGACAACAACATTCCCCAGATTGTGTCCAAGGCCGCATACGTGGTCATCGCCGACCAAGGAACCTGGGTGCAGACCGACGCAACCAGCGGCAAGCAGTCACTGTTCAGGAACAGTACCGCGACGAAAGTTGTCGTGCTAGCGATGCCGCATAACATCCGGTTCGATAATGCATCGCTCCAGCGAGCCGCCAGTGATCTGATGCCCTTTGCGTGCCGGAAAATTGTTGGTTCTCGGATCGATTACCCGCCCATCCCGGGTTCGCAGACCTCCGTCAACATAAATGGTGAGACCGTGACGTTGGGATACTCTCCGGCAGATCACCGTGTGGCTTTGCAACTCCGCCTAGAGACGCAGCCGTTTTTACCTGGGACCTGCACCGCATCCGCACAGTTGCTGTTTCCCCATCATTTCAAGTCGTTGCACCCGGGACAGAGAGCACAGGTGAGCTCGCGGTACACTTGGAACAGTATTATGGGTCCGCTCAAGTTCTATAACGGCAGCGCATTCGTGCAACTGATCGATACGGACGGTTTCCTGCCGTTCTTCTCGGATCAGGTGGTCGAGTCCGATTTAAGAAATCCGCTCCAGACGTCGCAATTGGCCGTGGACGACATTTACGAAACAATGCGGAACTGGTTTTATCTGGAGGAGTTTCAGGTCGGTGGGAACCACATCGATTCGTTTCTGCGCAACATCGCCACCTACGACAATCAACAGTTCAACACCTACGAGCAGGGCCTCTCCACTTTGATCGAGTCGATGACGATCGCGGATCAGTTGGCGAACTCCTCCAAGCTAAGAGGCAACGACACCACCACTAACAACCTGCACGCTTGTCTTTGCAAGCCCAAGACCCAGGTTGCGGCAGAGATGCGCGACTACATCTTGCAGGCGCTCAAGGAGCTGGTCGGGCAGTGGGCGGACGTCTATACGGCGCAATTCATCCAGTACAACCCAACGTTTAAGACTACCTACGGCTTTCCAGCAGGCTACGGGTCGGTTCAGAACCTGAATGACCATCATTTTCACTATGGATATTTTCTGCGTGCGGCTGCTGCCATCGGCCGCTACGATCGAACGTGGCTCGATCAGTATCTGCCGCTCTTCGAGCGGCTACGCAAGGATGTGGCGAACTATGATCGCGGCGACGCCGCGTACCCATTTCTGCGTAATTTCAGTCCGTTCTATGGACATCATTGGGCCGATGGCACCAGCCAAAACGGCGCCAACCAGGAGTCCACGAGCGAAGCCATCAACTTCTCCGCCGGTCTCCTCGAGCTCGGACTTCTGTTGGGCAACAACGAATATCGCGACATGGGCATGTACATGTACGAGCAAGAAATACGAGCAGCGGAACAGTACTGGTTCAATCAGGATGCAACGCTGCCCAATGTCGTACCGCCTCCCCCGATCGACCCTGATGATATCCGCTACAACGGCAACTGGCCGGAACAGTTCGTGACCTTTCGAGGGCCGGACAATGGTGTGTGGCATACGACCCTGGCCGGAATCCTGGGGCAGCGGTTTGTCAAGCGCGAGACTTTCTTCGGCGGTATCGATGCGACCTACTTTATCCACCTTATCCCGATGAGCGCCAATACGCTTTATGTGGGCAGAAACCAGGCGTGGCTCCAGGCGACGTGGCAGCAATATCTGCTGGATACCGGTGCGCTGGGAAATCCTAATTTCCAGAGTGGCAACGAAGTCTTCGTAGCATCCTGGCAGGCACGGATGGCGGACAGCGGCCAGGGTATTAACGGAACCGGGCTCACCCCGGCGCTGACACGGATCGCGCGGCAGCATGCATTCCAGTTCTACGGAACCAATACCATGGCCAAATACTGGGCGTACACCAACGCGCTGCTGGGACAGGTTGATACGTCGATCGTTGCCGACACTCCCGCCTATGGGGTATCCAGGGATGCTGGTGGAAACAGCTTCGTAGCGTACAATCCAACCACTCAACCCATCACGGTCACCTTCAAAAACCGAGTAACGAACTCTGTTGTCGCTACGCTCGGCGTCCCGGCGCAGTCCATCGCGAATAAATCGTCGGGCGGCCGTACCTTTACATTCAAACCCAGCCAGATTACTACGCCTGCAGGCAGGCTTTATCTAGGACCCACCACCGGCCCCACGCCTCTGCCAATGACCGGACAACTCAGTAGCACTCCGGGCACCTGGCTGCCACCTGCCGGAACCTTTCCGTTCCCGACATCGTCTAATGATATCAGCAGGATCATGCCTTCGCTCAGCATCGTGCCTAAAGCGACTGGGAACTGCTCAGACATCGATTTACCTGGAGAGCCGAACTGTCCGAACAGCAACAAAGCGTACGCCGAATGGACCGGCACCTTCAAGGGCAATCTTGTCGGTAGCAAACCGTTTACTCAGATGGTTGTTTACACCGACCCGGCGCTTCACCCGGGCTGGCAGCAAGATCCGAACATCCGTGCGAACACCCATGTAAGAGTTGAATACTTTTTTGTTTCCACGAATAAGACTCCCGACAGGATCGAGGTCTATACCCTGCCCTCGGCACACGGTAACACTTTCGTAATGTTGCAAAATAAGATTACTCCGTACTACTTCGGGTGTTACAGTGACAAGACGAACTTCGGCGTCTGTAACGGCGATCAATCCGGCCTCTATGGCCCGGATAATCCGGCTCTGAGCCCGGGCAAGATTCAGCTGGACAATCGATTCGCCGACGCAGCACCATTCCCTGCCAGCGTGACATGTGGAAAAATTAAAGTGCAGGTGTACGGGCAGGCTGGAGCAGACGAGGGGGCAAAAGTACCGGTACCCGTATCAGTCGGTACCTCGCCGCTGTTGAACAGGGCATCCTGGGTGCAGCCGCCGTACGATGGCGGGCCGTGCCCACCATAACGATAAATTCGAGGGATCAATTCGTTTCCGTTTGCGTAAGCTGAGGCAATACGCCTAACTTAAGATCCGTGTTCAGCTTGACGATGCTCGGCAGCGGCAGCGCGGGAAACAGTGCGTTGGTCGCCACGGATCATTGCAAGATTCTTATCGATGGCGGCCTGAGCGCGCGGCAATTGGTATTGCGTCTGACCCAGTGTGGCGTCGCGCCCGATCAGCTGGATGGCGTGCTTCTCACTCACGAACATGGCGATCACGTTTGCGGGCTTGAAGTGCTCTGCCGCAAATTTGATGTGCCGATTTATTGCAATGCGCTCACTGCGGAGGCGATTCGTTGTGACGGATTATTCGAGCGACATGGTAACTGGCGAATTTTTCGGACCGGTTCCGAGTTCCCTATTTGCGACGTCACGGTGCAGACGTTCCCTGTGCCGCATGACGCCGTCGATCCGCTTGGATTTGCTTTTTACGCGGGATCGGGCGGTCTTGGTTTTATCACCGATCTCGGTTACGCGACGAAAATGATTGTGGAACGCTTGCGAGCCGTGCAGACGCTCGTGATCGAAACCAATCACGACGAAAAACTTTTGCAGAACGATTTACATCGGCCGTGGCCAGTGAAACAAAGAATTCAATCGCGGCATGGGCACCTGTCGAACGCGGCAGCGGTTAGTGTAATCGAGGAATTGCTTCCGGGAAAAATCGAGCGCGTCGTGCTTGGACATCTCAGCCGCGATTGCAACACACCCGAGCTTGCCTTAGGCGCCGTACGCGCGTTGCTCGCGGGATGCGGCAGGATCGACATGGAAGTCCATTGCGCCACCCAATCAGAAATCAGTCCGCGATTTCGAATCGGGGAAACAAAGCCCGGCCCGTTTCAACCGACATTCGAAAACGCATTTTTCCAAGCGGTGTGAGCGCAGTCGGGTCGGAAAATCTGCGGTTGGCGACCGCGGCTACAGCTACCGATATGATTATCCGCGACGCGCTCGAATCCGATCTCCCAGCCATCATCGACATTTACAATGCCACTGTGCCGACACGCATGGTAACGGCCGAGCTCGAGCCGACCACGGTCGAAGCGCGTTTGCCGTGGTTCCGCGAACATTCACCGAACCAGCATCCATTCTGGGTGGCGGAATCCGACGGTCGCGTGATTGGTTGGCTGGATTTCAAAAAATTCCTGCCACGATGCGCGTATCGTGGCTCGGCCGAAATTAGCGTTTATGTCGATGAAAAATTCCGCCGTCGCGGCGTGGCCCGGCGATTATTGGAAGAAGCAATCGGCCGAGCGCCGTCGCTCGGGATCACCGCCATTATCGGCCTGATCTTTAGGCACAACGAACCGAGCCTGAAATTGTTTGAGCGGCTCGGCTTCCAGCGCTGGGGACTCCTTCCAGGCATTGCGCGACTCGACGGTGTGGAGCGGGACCTCATCGTGGTGGGACGGCATTGTCCCGCGCGCCAGGGCGCGACCAGCGCCTCTGACCTGCAGAAATCGCGACCGGTGGACAGCCCCAACAGCTTTCGGGGGCAACTCAGCGATCCCCTGAACCTGATGCACACACTCATGCAGTACCGGCACGAGCCAATTCATTCGAGGTTACTCAAAGTCCGTGACAAACATTCCATGCTTCATCTGGACGTGCTGATCCTCATCTATCATTTCGCAAAAATATGCTCCGGATCAATCGTCGAAGTAGGCGCGTTCCTTGGCGGTGCGACAATCGCCGCGACGTTCGGTGTGCGCGATTCTGGAAAGCGAAAGGTGCTCGTTGCGATCGAACAAGGAGGACGCCTGAAACACAAGCGGCTCGGTACGCGCAATATTTTGCGCGACTTGGAACGAAACCTCGCCAGGTACCGCGTGTCGGACATGGTCACCCTGATCAAGGGCCACTCCTTTGATCCGGCAACGATCGCCGCAGTCCGTCAAGCAGTTGGCTCGGATGAAATTGGCCTGTTGATCCTTGATGCCGACGCCGCCAAGCAGCGCGACATCGGCTGCTACCGCGATAAATTGGCGGACGGCTGTTGGATGGTCGTCGACGATTATTATGGGCCGACAACAGACGCCAAAATAACACCAGCCCGCGCGGACGTGGACGCGTTAGTTGCAGCGGGCTGCCTGGAACCGCTGGGATTCTATGGCTGGAGCACCTGGGTAGGGCGATGGCGACGCGGCCGTGCCACCGAAGTTGTTCGTTAAAAAAGCTATAAGGTTAAAACGGGTTACTCCTTGTAACTTTGTAACGCTTTTCACGTTTCGCATTCTGCTACTCTTCCTCCGGGCCGATGACGAGATGGATCACGCCGTTCGGCGCGGAAATGAAGAAGCCGTTGAAATCTTCGCGTAATTGTTCGACTTCATCGCGTCGCGCGAGGCCATGCACTTTTAGGAATGACGCAGCAGCCTCGGTGTCGTTTGTTTCCAGTTCCAGCCAAATATCTGGATGGCTCAGGTTTGGCACGTTGTCGATCCAAAGCCGGTTCGGACCGAATTGAAAAATGCAGCCGTCCTTTTCCTCCTCAATTAAAGGCAGTCCCAGCGTGTCGCGATAAAAGGCGACTGTCTGCTCATACGTGTGACTTGGACATTTGATCGCAATGTTAGCTCCACCTGAAAACTGAGGTCCCTCGAGTTTAGCAACCATAGGTCAAACTATCGGTACCTACCGGCGAGACGCTAACACCATCACTCCGTGCCTTTGCCGCCTGGTTGCGTCATCGCAACTGGGTCAAGCGCGCGCTCGAGTTCTTTTTCTGGCAACACTTTTTTCTCCCGGGCGATTTCACGCACAGTGCGTCCGGTTTTCGCGCTCTCCTTGGCAATTTCAGCCGCACGATCGTAACCAATCTTCGGAGCGAGACTGGTCACCATGGCCATGGAAAGCTCAATCAACTCGCGGCAGTGCTCTTTGTTCGCCACGATGCCGAGCACGCATTTTTCGCAGAAAACATCGACTACGTTTCCCAGCAGCCGGATCGATTCGAGAAGATTATGCGCCATCACCGGCATCATGACGTTGAGCTCGAAGTTTCCGTTTGCTCCGGCCCAGGTGATAGATGTGTCGTTGCCGATCACCTGTGCGCAAACCATCATTACCGATTCGCACATCACCGGGTTCACTTTGCCCGGCATGATTGAACTGCCCGGTTGTGTCGCGGGAAGTTGAATTTCGCCGATGCCGCAACGCGGCCCGCTCGCGAGCCACCGGATGTCGTTCGCGATCTTGAATAAACTGACCGCGATCGTTTTTAGATGACTGCTCGCTTCCACGACTGCGTCCCTGCCCCCTTGCGCTTCGAAATGGTTCTTCGCCTCGTAAAAGGCGATCCCAGTGCGCTGCTCCAAATGGCGCAGCATTTTGCTCGGAAGATCCACATGGCGATTCAGGCCTGTGCCGACCGCCGTTCCGCCGAGCGCAAGCTCACGCAACGCCTCCATCGATTTTTGCGCGCGCGCCCTCGCGTAAGCAACTTGTTGGGCGTAACCGGAAAATTCCTGTCCCAATCGGATCGGGGTCGCGTCCATCAAATGGGTCCGACCGATCTTGATGACGTCCCAGAATTCCTTCGCCTTGGCTTCGAGAGCGGCGTGTAACTTTTCCAGAGGAGGAATCAGACAGTTTTTTAACTGTTCCGCTGCGCTGATATGGATCGCAGAGGGAATCACGTCGTTGCTCGACTGGCCCATGTTGACGTGGTCGTTCGGATGAACTAGTTCACGCGACCCGATCGGTTTGCCCGCGAGCTGGGCGCACCGGTTCGCGATGACTTCGTTCGCGTTCGTGTTTGTGCTCGTACCCGAGCCTGTCTGAAAAATGTCGAGCGGAAAATGGTCGTCGAGCTTTCCTTCGACGACTTCCTCGGCTGCTTGCACGATCAACGCTGCGCGCTCCGCATCGAGCAGACCGAGATCATGGTTGGCCTGCGCGGCCGCCCATTTGATCAAACCCAGTGCGCGAATAAACGGCCGCGAAAACCGATAACCGCTCACGGGAAAATTAAGTACCGCCCGGTGGGTCGAGGCGCCGTGGAGGGCATACGCCGGGAGGGACATCTCGCCCATCGAATCCTTTTCTACACGCGTCGGCCTGTCCTGCGTCATGCCGGGCGATCTGCGCCAGCCAACTCCGAAAGTTTTCGGGGATGCGCGGTGCGGTACTCCCAGCCACTCAGCGATTCTTCCGATTGTGCCTTTTGAAAAACAGTAATGAACATCGGCGGTATATTTTGCAGGAAGTATTCTGATTCGGCGTGCTCGAAAAGCTTGGCGTGCTGCTTCAGCTCGTTGGTCACTTGATAAATGATAAAACTGCCGCCCGGCGCCAATGCGTCGTGCGTTTTTTGGAGGAGTGCGCGTTTCTTGTCGATTTTAAGAATACTGAACGGAATGCCTGAAAGAATGTAATCGCAGCAGCCGAATCCACGACGCTCCAACTCCTGAGGCAAACGCGCCGCGTCTCCGTGGACGACGTGCACACGGCGATCCCCGGCGAATTGTCGTTCCAGATCGCGAGCGAAAGCTTGGTCGAGCTCAAACAGGAGTAAATGCGAATCTGGTCTCATCCGTCGCGCGATCTCGCGCGAATGCACGCCTTCACCCGGGCCGTACTCGGCGATCACGCGCGGCTGGCTGAAATCCATTTTACTGGCGACGCGTTCCACGAGCGCTTTCGAGCTGGGAACAATCGACGCGATTTGAAACGGCCGTTGCAGAAAACGCTTAAAAAACAAAGTACTCACGAGATGCGCACAGTCGCCTCGCACCCCCATGTTGTCCAGTGTTGAAGTGTTCGCGATGGTGCTGAAAATGCGATTTGCTTTCAGCAAGCATTCGAATCAACAAATTGAGATTGCGAAGATCAAGGCTCTTGACTGTTCACTGATCACTCGTCATTCGTCACTCGTCCGGGCGCATCAACAAACGCAAAAATTGATTGCGCTAGAGTATACGACGCCGAAGGATGGCACGGCGTGATTACCGTGTGGTTTGGATTTTGTTGCTTTCTCCGCGCTTGCATGCGCCGGTTTTTTGCGAGGGAGACAATCTTGTGTGCACTGGGGTTGCTTCCAGGATCGATTCTTGTAATGGCTCGACTCCCGCCGCTTTGGCGGGGTACCGACGGCCTGTTTCAAATCGCGTCTCCGCCAGGAGACGTAACACTCCTCCATTTTCCGTCTTTGTATCCCTTCTTAAGTCGCCTCCCGATTTTACTGGTTTCCGCGTGGTGTAATGCGGGGCATCTGCACTCGTTGCAGCTCGGGGTCAAGCGATGGGTCGCACTGAACGATACCGGTCTGCTCCTGCTCGTCGCAGGGCAACAGTTGGCTCTCATTTTCGCTCTGGCGCTTCTAACTGTTAGCTGTACGAGGCGTCCGATTCTGCGATGCCTCATTGTTGTCGTGTTTCTCTGCACTCCCGTCCTTTTCATCGGAGCCCAACTGATCTCTTCTGAAGCGCTCGCATCGATTCTCCTTATCTTGCTAATCGCCATCGCGGTCGAACTTTCTCGCGGACAGGAACTCAGCCGGAATGGCATTATTGCGCTTGGCGTATGTCTTTATGCCAACGTAATGACGCGGCATGTCAACGCGATCGGCGCAGCGCTTGTGCCAATGGCTTATCTGCTGGGTGCGATCACGCACATTAAGAAACGTCGTGAAGGTCGCATCTGTTTGAAAAAATTTGTGGTGACATGTGCCGTCGGTTTAGTTGCGATTGTCGCGGCCAATTTAACTACGCGAAGCTTGTGCGTCGTTTTTCGGGAACCGTACCGTTCTACGGTTGCTCGAACGGCGATTTCTCGGTTGGATTTGATCGATCAACTGCCCGCTGCCGACAGAGCCAATTACCTGCGCAGACTGCAAGCCAACGCATCAGATCCCATCACCAAAGAAGCGATTCCGGCCATCCTCGCAGCCAAAAAATATTGGGGCGGGTCGATGCGCGAGATCGAACGTCTGATTCAAAGCCATGGCGAAAAACTTAAAAGTAAAGAGCTTCACGCGATGGCCGATCGTTATCTGGATGAGATATGCCTGCTGTATTATCGTTCTCTTCCACCAATTGTTGTCGCGGATATAAGTGAAGCGATCGTCCGCGCACTCACAAGCACGACGCCAACAGAAGTGATCCAATACTTTTATAGAATGGCCGCTGATCATTCTCCAAAGGTTTTCCGAGCAGACTCCGCTCTGCACCAGAGAACTGCGCATCTCAAGAGCTGTTCGCCAATCGCGGGCGCGGCCATTAAGCGGGCCGAAACCACGTTCTGGTTGCGCGGTCTCGACAAAATCCCTTGCGGAATCACTCTGGTGCTCTTGCTCGGACTAGCGACGATCCTGCGGTT
>WNFQ01004535.1_pt1 | contig 12060 bp, 7 predicted proteins | sample 5400171 | NCBI WGS metagenome assembly WNFQ01 (sample SAMN13153356, study PRJNA577476) | soil metagenome | isolation source: 20 cm soil under Madrone tree | place: USA:California | collected 2016-06-14
TCTCAAAAACGAGCCGCCGATCGAATTGTTCTGCGATCCGCCTCGCGGCATGATTTTGAGTGAGGGAGCCGGCGCCGTGCTACTCGCTCGTCAAGGTAGGGAGCAAATCGATGCGATTGATCCGGGCGGAAATTTTTCTCAGCGGAGCGAGGCCAAAAAAATCGCGGGCCAAGTTTTGCACGGTCTCGCAGACGAAGATGCGTGCATCGTCGCGAGCGCAAACGGCACATTTGTGGATCTTGCTGAACGAGAAGCGATCGAACATGAATTGCCCGGTGCGTTAGTTTATAGCCCCAAAGCGGCTCTCGGCGAAAGTGTCGGCACGAGCGCGATCTGGCAGGTAATTGTCGCCGCACAGTCGCTGCGAACGAAGCGACTCCCGCTAATGTTAGGTTCGGACGCGCCGCAAGGCCTCAGCTTTCCAGAGCCAGGCGAGACATTGCACGAGAAAGCGATCGTTCTTAGCTGTGGACTGAATCAACAGGTCGCCGGACTGCGACTCCGAATTTGATCGCGAGCCCCAATTCTTTCGGGGTTATCGATCTAAAACAAATGGCCTCCGACCTGCTTTTACCTTTGCAACCGCCGCAGGCTACGGTACCTTCGGCGTCCGCCATGCGAACGCTGGTCTGGGGGGTCTTTTTTATGTTTTTGGCGACCGGCATGACGGGCGCGGCAACGAACGTCTCCGACCATGAGCCGGTGGAGATCACTTCGACTGGCGAAACCACTTACGAAAACAGCATCGCGACGGCGCGAGATAACGTAGCGATTCACGTCGGTGATACCGACATTTACGGGGACTTCGCCCAGTACAACTCACGCACGCACGAAGTCTCAGTAGAAGGCCACGTCCGGATTTACCGCGATGTCAGCATTTATGTCGCCGACCGCGGCGTTTATAACATCGAGACTAAACAAATCCGCACGAGCAATACGCGCACTGATTTTCATCCTTACTTCCTCAGCGGTCAAAACATGACCGAAACTTCGGCGAACGTGTATCGCGTCGAAGATAGTACATTCACGACGGACGATTCTCCTCGCCCCGATTTTCACCTGCGCGCGCGAACGGTGCGAGTTTATGAAAACGACCACGTTGTTTTTCAAAACGTCACCTTCTACATCGGAAAAGTTCCGGTCTTTTGGTGGCCGTACATGTATCAATCGCTCAACGACGCCTTCAGTTTTTCCATCGCGCCGGCTGACTTGAGCTCCTGGGGACCTTCCCTTTTGACGCAATTCACATTTCCAATCACCGACGATATTAAAGGCCGACTTCGACTGGACTATCGCGGACGCCGCGGCCCCGCGATCGGGTTTGATTCGGACATTGATTACGGAAAGGACAAATCGAGCAATCTCAAGATCAAGACCTATTACGTCGACGACCAAAACCCGGACATTAATCCGACCGCCATTCCGCGCGGTGAGGTACTGCCTAACCGATACCGCTTGACCCTGCAAGACACGACCGATTTCACGAAAGACATCTCCGGGATTGTGAATGTGACCAAATTAAGTGACGCGTATGTGATGCAGGATTTTTATCAGAGTGAATTTCGAGTCGATCCTAATCCGGACAACGTCATTGCCTTAACCAAGAGTGATCCATTCTACACGCTCACGGCCATCACTCGTTTCCAGGCAAATGATTTTTTTCAAACAACGGAGCGCTTACCTGAGGTCGTGCTCGACATCAAACGGCACGCGTTATTTGGTGGCCCAATTTATTACGAAGGTGAGACTGGTTTTGCGGACCTGCACCGGTCTTTTGCAGAACGGTCCGGTTTTGAAGACTACGGCACGACTCGACTCGATACGTTTCATCAGCTGCTTTATCCGAATACTTACTTTGGCTGGCTCTCTATCGTGCCCCGAGCAGGTTTCCGGGCAACCTACTACGACAAGACTCGCGACCTTGGGAACACGTTGTTCCCCACCAACGAAGATCCGCTGATTCCAAACTTCATCCCTGACGACCCCACCGCGACGAATCCCGTTATAAACGCCGGGAGCGGTGTTCGGACCGTCGTCGATGCCGGAGTGGAAGCTTCGTTCAAGCTATCCCGTTCGTGGGACAACGTGTCGGATCGGACGTTTGGCTTGGATGGATTGCTTCACGTAATCCAACCGTACACGGACTTCTCGTATGTCCATGAGAATGGGATCAATCCATCTTCAATCTTGCAGTTTGATCGATTCGAACCCTCAACCCAGCTGGCGCCGATCGATTTTCCGCAGTTTACTAGCATCGATTCGATCGCGAGCTGGACGATTTGGCGTAACGGGATCCGCAACCGTTTGGAGACTCGGCGGGACGATGTAACTGTGACCTGGCTGGAGCTGGACACATTTTTCGATGTGAACTTCGACAATCCCTACGACCGCCGAACCTACTCAAACTTCTTTAATAGATTGCGTTTTACCCCGCTGCCGTGGGCGTCGTTGTCAGTTGACTCGCAGATTCCCGCTTTCAGTTCCGGCTTTACCGAAGTTAATACGACCGTCGCCGTGCAACCGGTCTCAAATTTACAGCTCAGTGCAGGTCACCGTTATCTCAACGACAACCCCTTCTTCCAACACAGCAGTCTGTTTGTGGTCGGCGGCTACTATCGACTGAATGACAACTGGGGTTTCGGATTTCAAGAACAATACGAAGGCTCAACCGGGATCTTCGAGGAACAGCGCTACGCCATTTATCGTGATTTGACGAACTGGGTCGCCTCCTTTGGCGGGGTGGTACGAGACAACACCGGTAACAAGAAGGAGTACGGCATTCTGCTCACGTTTACCCTGAAAGCATTTCCCAAGTTTGGTTTCGATTTAAATTTTGATCCGGGCAATCAAGGACAATGATCCGGTTGCAATCAGGGGCCGGAATCGTAAAGGTGAGTCGCGATCCTGGCGCCGCGGCAAGCCAGCGGCACTAATTCACCATGGACATTGCGATCATCGGTTCGGGTTACGTTGGGCTTGTCACGGGAGCATGTTTTGCCGACGTCGGCCACAACGTCATTTGCGTAGACAATGATGAGGAAAAAATTAAAACCCTCCAGGCCGGGCGCATTCCAATCTATGAGCCCGGCTTGGAAGAAATTGTCCATCGCAATGTTTCCGCGCACCGTTTGCGTTTCAGCAGCAGCATCCGCGAAGGCGTAGACAAATCACACATCATCTTCATCGCCGTGCCAACGCCGCCGCAGGCAAATGGAGATGTTGATCTTAGCTTTATCGAAAAAGTCTCCCGCGAGATCGCCGACGTCCTTACCGATTATCGGGTCATCGTCGATAAGAGCACGGTGCCGGTGAAAACTGGCGAGCGCGTCGCGGAAACAATCAAGCGTTACAATCGGCACGGCGCGAAGTTTGACGTGGTCAGCAATCCGGAGTTCCTACGCGAGGGCTGCGCCATTCACGACTTAATGCATCCGGATCGGATTGTCATTGGCGCCCAGAGTCAGCACGCCGCCGATCTGATGAAAAAGGTTTACGAACCGTTCATGGCGCCGGTGCTGGTCACCGGAATTAACAGTGCCGAGCTAATCAAGCACGCTGCGAATTCGTTCCTCGCCCTGAAAATTTCCTACATCAACGCCATATCCGCGATCTGCGACGCGAGCGGAGCGGACGTGGAAAAAGTCGCGGACGGAATTGGAATGGACCGGCGCATAGGCCGCCAATTTCTCAATGCCGGAATCGGATACGGCGGTTCCTGTTTTCCAAAAGACGTCGCCGCGTTCATCCATATTAGCGAGCAACTCGGTGTTCCGTTTACTCTTCTGAAAGAAGTGCAGCAAATTAACGCCGGGCAAAAAGAGCGTTTTCTCAAACTCATCCGCGATACGCTATGGGTATTGCGAGAAAAGAAGATCGCGGTCTGGGGTTTGACGTTTAAGCCGGACACCGACGACGTTCGGTCGTCGGTCGCGATCGAATTGGTCGACGCGATGCTGCGCGAAGGCGCGCATGTGGCCGTTTACGATCCGAAAGGGATGGAGAAAGCGCGCGAACTCAAGGCAATCGCGGACGCAAAATTCGCGGCTTCTGCATTAGAAGCCGTTGACGGCGCCGAAGCGCTCGTCATCGCCACTGAATGGAATGAGTTTGCCAATGTCGATCTTGCCGCGCTCAAAAAGCGAATGACCACGCCGATCGTATTCGATGGGAGAAACCTGTTGAATCCCGAGACAATGGGCGAGCTCGGTTTCCATTATCATTCCATTGGCCGCGCGAGCATCATTCCGCGGTAGAATCCGTTGTGGCGCGGACCTCTGCTCGCCGAGTCGCTCTCGCCGCGCTGAGAACCTGGCGTAGAGAAAAAGAGTTCGCCGACGCGGTCATTTCCAGCGCGCTCTCCAAGGCGGAGTTCCAGTCCGCCGATCGGGCATTCGCCGTCGAACTCTTTTACGGCGTCGTGCGCAACCGCACACTCCTGGACTTTTGGATCCGCGAGCTTCGGCGCGGACGCGTGGATGAAGATCTTCGCGACATTCTGCGCATCGGTCTCTATCAACTGTTTATTGCAAAGACGCCCGAACATGCGGCGGTTTATGAAACGGTCGACCTGTCTCCAAAACGCCAGCATGCGATCACCAATGCGATACTGCGCTCCGCTGCGCGCGACCGCCGGAGCTTGCAAAGGAGAGCAAATTCTCAGTCGCTTGATGTTCGAACCTCGCACCCACAGTTTCTGATTGAGCGTTGGACGAAACAATTTGGAGGCGGTGCGGCCGAAGCTTTGTGCACTTGGAACAATCAGGCACCGCCAATTTATGCGAGAATTAACCGCCTGAAAATTGATCGGCAGAGTTTCCTCGAGCGCTATCGCAACGCGCGGACGCTGCCAAAAGTCTCCAACTTTGTCGAACTGCCGGCACCCGCGAACGCGCTCGACCAGGGCGATTGTTATGTTCAGGACCCGAGCACATCGATCGCATGCGAGTTACTGCAAACGAAGCCAGGCGAAAAGATTCTGGACGCCTGCGCCGCTCCCGGCGGTAAAACGGGATATCTGGCAGAGTTGATGGCAAACCAAGGCTTGCTCATCGCGTGCGATCGCGAACCTGCCCGCTTAAATCTACTCGACGAAAATCTCGCGCGGCTCGGTGTTCGAATTGCCAAAATCGTTTGCCATGATTGGATGAAATCTGCCGTTCCACCGGAGATTCTTTCGGCAGCGCCATTCGATCGAATCTTGATTGACGCTCCCTGCACCAATACTGGCGTGATGCGACGCCGCGTCGATGTCCGATGGCGCTTGAAACCGGCGGACTTTAATCGGATGCGCGCCCGGCAAATTGAGATTACGCGTGCTGTAATCCCGTTCCTAAAGCCTGGAGGAATTCTCGTTTACAGCACGTGCAGCTTAGAACGAGAGGAAAATGAGGACGTCGTTCAAACGCTGCTCCGGGTGATGTCGATTTTACAGCTCGAGGAAGAAAGGCGTTCTACTCCCTTTCAGGATAATTTCGACGGCGCGTTCGGCGCGCGCTTCCGCCGAAACGGTTAATCAGATCGCCTGCCAGACGGTTGCATCCCGCGAACTCGATGGAATCGTAGCGTCCTATGCACGACGCGCGTTTCGACAAGTTGGCCAAACTCCTGGTGGAATATTCGACCAGGCTCAAACGGAACGAGAACGTCTTGATTGAGGCTTTCGACGTCCCCGACGAAATGACCATCGCGCTCATTCGCGCAGTTCGAAAAGCAGGCGCAATTCCATTCGTCCAGATCCAGCGGGCCCGCATCGGACGCGAGCTAGCGTTGGAAGCATCGGACCGACAACTGACGCTGGCCGCGGGGCATGAGCTGGCACGCATGAAGAAAATGCACGCCTATATCGCGTTGCGGGGAAGCAATAACATTACCGAATTATCCGACGTACCGGTGGCGAAAATGCAGCTGGTCGCGAAGAAAATGCGCCCGGTTCAAGATCAACGCGTCAAGAAAACCAAATGGGTCGTGCTGAGGTGGCCGACTCCGTCGATGGCCCAGTTGGCGGGAATGAGCACCCAAGCTTTTGAAGATTTTTACTTCGAAGTTTGCACGCTCGATTACCGCAGACTCCAGCCAGGAATGAAAGCCCTGAAAACGTTAATGGAGAGAACGGACCGCGTCGAAATCAAAGGGCCGGGAACGGATCTGCGATTTAGCATCAAAGGAATTCCGGCAGTCATTTGCGGAGGCGACCGGAACATTCCTGATGGTGAAGTGTTCACAGCACCAGTGAAAAATTCGGTGGAAGGCCATATCATATTTAACGCGCCAACAATTTATCAAAGCATCGCCTTTGACGGGATTCGCCTCGATTTCCGCGAGGGCAAAATTGTTCAGGCGACAAGCAACCAGACTGAGAAACTCAACAAGATCCTCGATTCCGACGCCGGAGCTCGCTACATCGGCGAGTTTTCGCTCGGATTCAATCCGCACGTTCTCGAGCCGATGCGAGATATTCTTTTCGACGAAAAAATTGCCGGTTCGTTTCATTTCACTCCCGGTCAGGCTTACGAGGAAGCGGACAATAGCAACCGAAGCCAGGTGCACTGGGACATGGTCAATATCCAGCGACCGAGTTATGGCGGAGGCGAGATTTATTTCGACCGGAAATTAATCCGGCGAGACGGCGAATTTCTACCGCAGCCACTACGGTCGCTAAACCGCAGCAACTTCGTTAAACGCCGGTAATCCGCGACAAAGGCAGATCGATTCGTCGAAATGCTCGAAAGATTTCGATCTTGCCCGCCGGATTAGGCCGCGCGCTTGGGACCGTGACCGGTCAGGCTCAGCTGCATCATTCCGATTTCGCCGCTGCCAGTGAGCTGCAAATTCGAGATTTCGAAAACCGGTGCGCCTTCGACGACAGCGCCACCGGCGCTCGGGAGCTGCACTGATACTTGCTTCGAATTCGAATTGAGCACAAGCGATGAAATCTCAAAAGACGGTGAGAATTCGACCGTCGCGATTTGGAACGGAACAACGACGTGGACTGTGGCTTGTCCCTGCTGGGACGGCGTTAGCTGAAGTGGTGCGGCCGCGAAATCCGAAACTAAATGCAAACCCCCGACCGTGAACGAAGGCGATCCAACCACGGTTGGACGCTGCTGTTGCGATGGCGTGAGGCGCACGCTTCCGAGCGTTCCGCCGGCGGGCTGGATTCGTGCGATCTCAAAAGTCACCTGCAGATTCATTGCCGGTTGCGGAGCTGACCCAGCCAAGCGCATCGTCACGATTTTCGAGAATGGCCTTAACTGCAACGCCCCCATCTTGAAGGTTGGAGTCAGTTGCATCGACGCAATCTCGAAAGCGAACGTGAGTTGGACGGCAGTTTGCATCGCCCCGGCTGGTTGAGGCATGCCGCCTCGCCCTGCTGAAGCAGTTGGGATTTGGATCGGTTCAGGCATGTTTACTGGTGTGGTTGGTTCGTAAATTCGTGATTCGAAAACAGGCTCAAAAGACGTTTCGCTAGGTTGACGAAACGCATCAAATCCGGCCGGTTCAGGTTCAGTGACCTCAATGATGGACGGTTCCTCCACAGGCGTCAACTGAGGAATCGGTTGACCCTGACTAACAGGCTCGACTTCCGGTTCGGCAATCGTTACAGCGTCGGCAAAGACCGGCTCAATTTCGGGGACCGTGATTTCTTCCGGTTGGGCGGCTACTGACTGCGGAATTTCGACCGGTAGCGACTCAGGCTCAGGCGCAATCCATTCGGGTTGCGCAAACACCGGTTGCGCAATTTCGATCGGTGGCAACTCGGGCTCAGGCGCGATCCATTCGGGTTGCGCAAACACCGGTTGCGCAATTTCGATCGGTGGCAACTCAGGCTCAGGCGCGATCCATTCGGGTTGCGCGACCATTCCGGCCTCAGGCTCAGACGCGATCCATTCCGATTGCGCGACCGGTTCGCCAACCGCTTCCATCGGCATCGCACCCTGTTCAATAATCGAACCAACCGCTTCGAATGTTTCGACTTTCGGTTCAAGCTCGAACTGGCGCTCACCATTTCCCTCGACTGCCGGTTCCAAAGCCGTCCCGCCGCCAAAAGCACGGCCTGGCGTGCTCAGCGGCACTACTGCGCGGCGCAGTGCCGGCTCGGTTGCTTTCAATTTAAGAGAGACCTGGCGCGGTCCGCCACTCAATCGCGGCATTACTTTCATTTCTCTGGGAGCCGCAGCGGCATATTCCATACCTTCGAACTGCGGACCGGTTGCCGGCGCGGCCCGGCGGAAACTTGGGAAATGAATTCCGCGGCCACGAATCTCGTAGACAACGAACACGATGATGCCAATTCCAGCCAAAACGAAAATTGCCGCAAGTAAATTGCCGGCTTCAAATTTTCCGCGAGAAACTTCGCCGACATGCGCAGGAGCAAGCGCGGTTGCTGGCGTGGCCGATGCCGCGGCCACGACTGGCGGTTTTGCAGCCGCGACAGGAGCGGGCGCTTGCTGAGCAGGCGCCTTGGCGGGCTGCGATTGTACAACTGCCGGCTCTTCGCGCGTAGCGGGAACGGCCGCGGACGATGCTGGCGCCCGGGCGGCTGCGACTGGCGTTTCTACGATGGGCGAGAAATTCGGCGCGGGCGACGTCGGAATCTCTTCCGGTCTGGCTGGACTGCCAGCGGCAAATGATCCCGGCGCGGCGCCGGAAGATTGTGTGACAGCGGTGCTGGCCGTGGGCTCTTCCGGTTTGGGGGCAGTCGCCTCCATTCCGGCAATCGCGGCCGCAGCGGCCTTGGCCTTAGCTTCGGCCGCTTTACCCTTCGCAACAGCTGCTCCAGGAATTGGGCTTGGCTCTATTGCCGGACCTGATTCGGTTTGTGCTTCAGCCAAAGCAGTAGCGGCTTCACCGGCTGGCGCGGGCGAGGTCGCGAGCGCCGGGCTTTGCATCCAGCCGAGATCGTAAAATGAATCCGCGAAAACAACGTTCAGCGCGGGCGAATAAATTTTCTTCGCGGAAGTGATCCAATCGGTCGCCCTGGTCGGATTGTTATGTTTAAACTCCCACGCGGCCTGGGCATAATAGAGAGCCGGCGTGTCGCCGGTAAACTGGAACTGCTCCATCAACTTCTGAGCACGACTGTCTTTGCCTTCCAGCAACCACGTCATGTAGATGTCGAACTTGATCAGTTGCGCGGCTTCGGTTTTGTCTCCGCCCGGTGTCTTGCTCAGGAGCGCTTCAAACCGATCGCGCGCGGCGGCATAATCTTTTTTCTTCAATGGCACCAAAGCCAGATTAAATTGTGCCTGGCGGAATTTTGAATCCGCTTTCAACGCCTTTTTGAATTCGGCCTCGGCCTGATCGAATTGCTTTTGCTCCAGCAAAATTTCGCCCCGCAAATTCAAAGTAGCTGCCTGATTTGGATCAGCCGCGTCCGCGTCGTCGATAAATTTGCTGGCGGCGGCAAAGTCGCGTTGTTGATAAGCCTGCCGCGCCTGCTCAACGCGGGATCGGGCAAACGCCTTGGTCTTGGCCGCACGATCAGCCGCTGTGGTTAACTCAAGAGCTGCGCGTGTTTGGCCGGCCTGTTTTTGTAGCCAACCGACCTCGTAGAGCGATTCGGCAAAAAGCTTGTTCAGCTGGGGCGAGAAATTCTTTTCCGCTTGTGCCATCCAGTCCTTCGCTTCCTTCGTCTTGTCTTGCTGGAGTGCGATGGCCGCGTTCGCGTAGTGGACTGCGGGGGTGTCCGGAGAAAGCTCGAACTTGGCCAGAAGCGAATCGACCATGTTCTCTTTTCCTTCGAGCAAATAAGTTAAGAGGATTTTATATTGAATGAGTTGGGTCGCTTCGCCCTGCAGCTCAGAGGCGTTGCTCGAAAGTAATTCCTGAAAGCGATTGCGCGCCTCAGCCCAATCCTTTTTTAGAAACGGAATCTCGGCCAAATTGAAACGGGCGTTCCAAAATTTCGAATCGATTCGCAACGCTTCGCGCAGCGCGGCTTCGGCTTTATCGTAGATTCCCTGGCGCATCATGATTACGCCGCGCAAGTTTTGCGATTCGGCGAGGTCCGGCTGACGCGCGTCAATCGCGTCGAGTTCTTTCAGTGCGTCCGGAAAATTATTCCCGTCGAACGCTCGAAAGGCTTTGTCATACATTGCTTATACCGGAAGGAACCGCACCGTTTACCAGTTCAAATTTGCCACGATCCGCAGGCCTTCCAGCGTCAAATTCGGATGCACCGCGTCGATCTCGCCCAGACGCACTGCGATCAAATCCGCGTATCCGCCGGTCGCGATCACGTGCACTTTTTTCCTGGGAAAACGCTCGGCCTTGATTCGGTTGATGATCTCGCGCACCAAACCGCGATAGCCGATGACCGCGCCGGAGCGCATCGCCTCGATTGTCGATCTTCCAACCGCCGAGCGCGGTTCCTTCAGCGAAAGTTTTGGCAACAGCGCCGTCCGCTGATAAAGAAAATTTGTCATCGACTCTAATCCCGGCGCAATCACTCCGCCGATGTATTTTCGTCGGGCCGAGACGATGTCGAATGTCACCGCCGTCCCAAAATCAACCACAATGGCGGGACATCCGTAAAGCGCCGCGACCGCTGCTGCATTCGCCAGCCGATCCGCCCCAATTGTTTTCGGATTTGGATAATCGACTCCAACGCCAAGCTCGACCCGTGGCGTTATCCATAAAACCCTTGATCGCTTCGCCGCTTTCCGGATGGTACCGTTTTTCTTCGGCACGACTGAGCAGACAACGAAGATATCGATCCTGTCCGTCCCCGGACGGACTCGCCGTGGCGATCGCCGTCTCACAAAGCGTTGCAGCGTCGCAGCCGTGAGGTTTGCGGTGGGAATGCGCATCGGTTGCAAAATTCGCCGCCGGGTCGCGAAGGCAAGTTTTGTAAACGAGTTGCTGATATCGATCAGCAAGTAATTTGTCGCACCCACGAAATGCGACTTCACTGCGAAGACGCACCGAGGTCAAGTAGCGAACTTGCGACGTAATCCCTGACCGCGTAGCCTCGTCGCGTGCGAAAGTTGGTCCATCGTCCACGACGGTTGCGGCGGTCTCCAGCTATAAGAAATCTCGTTCGCGAAACCAATCTCACCGTGCACGATTTCGTGTTGCCTCTCTTCGTCAACGAAAAGATCGACAAACGACGTCCAATCGCGAGCATGCCGGGCGTCTTTCAGCTTCCACTTGGCGAAATCGTCGATGAAGCGCGACAGGCGCAAGACGCCGGACTCCAAGCCGTTCTCCTTTTTGGGATTCCGGAAAAAAAGGATGAACATGCGAGCGGCGCTTATGCCGAAAACGGCGTCGTGCAAAAAGCGTTGCGCGCGATTAAAGAAAAATGTCCGGACGTGGTCGCGATCACCGATGTTTGTCTTTGCGAATACATGAGCCATGGCCATTGCGGCGTGACTCGCATCGACGGCGACCATTTCCATGTGCTGAACGATCAGACTGTCGATCTTCTGGTGAAAACGGCGCTTTCTCACGCCCAGGCCGGCGCAGACATGGTCGCGCCCAGCGACATGATGGATGGCCGCATCGGCGCAATTCGCGAAGCGCTTGATGGCAGCGGTTTTGCCGAAACCGGAATTATGAGTTACGCGGCGAAGTTCGCTTCTGTCTTTTACGGTCCGTTTCGCGAAGCCGCCGAAAGTCCGCCTCAATTTGGAGACCGCCGCTCCTATCAAATGGATTCAGCAAACGCCGACGAAGCGTTGCGCGAGGTCGGCCTCGATATCGACGAAGGCGCGGACATCGTGATGATCAAACCGGCGTTACCGTACATCGACATTCTCTGGCGTGTGCGCGAGCGCTTTCGCAAGCCGACCGCGGTTTACCACGTCAGCGGTGAATACGCGATGATCAAGGCGGCAGCCGAAAAAGGCATCGTGGACGAACGCGCGGCCGTGCTTGAGATCATGACTTCGTTGAAGCGCGCCGGGGCAGACATCATTGTAACCTACTGGGCGCGCGAACTGGCCAAATGGATCAGCGCCTGAGGAATCGTAACGGCGAAACGGAGGCGCACGCTCGTCTGAAACGCCTCGCTCTCGTTTGGGCTCAACGAGAAGGCTACTCCGCCTGCGCGATGGAAGT
>WNFQ01008886.1_pt1 | contig 12057 bp, 10 predicted proteins | sample 5400171 | NCBI WGS metagenome assembly WNFQ01 (sample SAMN13153356, study PRJNA577476) | soil metagenome | isolation source: 20 cm soil under Madrone tree | place: USA:California | collected 2016-06-14
GGATGAAGTAGCCGTCGGAGAGCCCTTGCATGAGGGCGCTGGCGCCCAGGCGGTTGGCGCCCTGGTCCGAGAAGTTGGCCTCGCCGGCGACGAACAGCCCCGGAATGGTCGACATCAGATGGTAGTCGACCCAGAGGCCCCCCATGGTGTAGTGCGGTGCCGGATAGATCCGCATCGGCACGCTGTACGCGTCGTCGCCCGTGATGCGCTCGTAGATCTCGAAGAGGTTGCCGTACTTCGCGCGGACGTCGTCGAGGCCGAGCCGTCCGATCGCGTCGGCGAAGTCGAGGTAGACGCCGTGGCCACCCGGCCCGACGCCACGACCCTCGTCGCAGACCTCCTTGGCCGCGCGTGAGGCGACGTCGCGCGGCACGAGGTTGCCGAAGCTCGGGTAGCGCCGTTCGAGGTAGTAGTCGCGCTCGCTCTCGGGGATGTCGCCCGGCCGGCGCGTGTCGCCCTTCTTCTTCGGAACCCAGACGCGCCCGTCGTTCCGCAGCGACTCCGACATGAGCGTCAGCTTCGACTGGTGCTCGCCCGACTGCGGGATGCACGTCGGATGGATCTGCGTGAAGCACGGGTTGCCGAAGAGCGCGCCCCGGCGATGCGCGCGCCAGATGGCGGTGCAGTTCGACGCCTTGGCGTTGGTGGACAGGTAGAAGACGTTGCTGTAGCCGCCGGTCGCGAGCACCACCACGTCGGCGACGTGCGACTCGATCGCGCCGGTCTGCACGTCGCGCGTCACGATCCCGCGCGCCTTGCCGTCGACGACGACCAGGTCGAGCATCTCGGTGCGGGGGTGCATCGTCACGGTGCCGGCGGCGATCTGCTGCTCCAGCGCCTGGTACGCGCCGAGTAGGAGCTGCTGGCCCGTCTGGCCGCGGGCGTAGAACGTCCGCTCGACCTGCACGCCGCCGAAGGAGCGCGTCTCGAGGAGCCCGCCGTAGTCACGCGCGAACGGCACGCCCTGGGCGACGCACTGGTCGATGATGTCGACGCTCACCTGCGCCAGGCGGTAGGCGTTGGCCTCACGGGCGCGGAAGTCCCCGCCCTTGATGGTGTCCTTGAAGAGGCGGGAAACGCTGTCGCCGTCGTTGCGGTAGTTCTTGGCGGCGTTGATCCCGCCCTGGGCCGCGATCGAGTGGGCGCGGCGCGGAGTGTCGTGAAACGTGAAGCAACGCACGTGGTAGCCCTGCTCGCCGAGCGTCGCGGCGGCCGCAGCACCCGCGAGGCCCGAGCCGACGATGATGATTGTGTGCTTCCGCCGGTTCGCGGGGTTCACGAGCTTCATCTCGAAGCGGCACCGGTCCCACTTCTGCTCGATCGGCCCCTCGGGAATCCTCGCGTCCAGGACCGGTTCCGGTTTCGGCGTGACGTGCGTCTCGGCGGGAAGAGCAGACATCGCGTCCTCCTTTCAACGCACCCAGCCGGCCAGCACGGCGACCGGTACGGAGATGAACCCCAGGAAGACGACGAGCGCGGCCCCCCGCGACACGGCGCGGAGGAACGGCGTGCTGCGCGCGTCGTTCCAGCCGACCGTCTGCAGCATGCTCCAGATGCCGTGGTCGAGGTGGAGGCAGAGACAGGCCATCGCGACCACGTAGAAGAGCGCGACGTACCAGACGGAGAAGCCGGTCACGACGTTGTGGAAGACCGAGAGGTGCTGGAATTCGCCAGGTCGGAAGCCGACCCGACCGGCCGTCAGGTGCAGCAAGTGATAGACGATGAACGCGATCAGGATCACGCCGCTCCAGCGCGTCGTCCGGGCCGCGTACGTGGTCGCGATCGACTGCTTCACGTCGTAGTGCTCCGGACGCGCCGCCCAGCTCATCCGGGTGAGCTGTACGGCAGCAGTCACGTGCAAGGCGACGCAGGTCAGGAGCACGATGCGCACCACCCAGAGGAGGGCGCTATAGGGGAACAGCGGCTCCCCCATCGTGCGGAGGAAGACGGCGTACCGGTCGATGGCATCGGCCCCGAGGAAGATCTTCAGGTTGCCGAGCATGTGCCCGACGACGAAGCCGACGAGGACGAACCCCGTGACCGCCATGACCACCTTCTTGCCGACCATGGTCTCCCACAGCGCGATGGCCGGATTGCGCGGCCATGTGCTCCGCGGCTGCAGCGCGGGATGCGCTACCGTGCCAACGAGCGTTCGGATCGCCATTCGCCTTCCTCCTGTCGGCCAGCGCTCGCGCCCCGTCGCCTTCATGGAAACATCCGCCAGTTCGACATCACCGTGTCGGTCACGTCGTCGAGCTCGTCCGCGAAGGCCATCTTCGTCATCGCGAGCGCGAACCCCTTCGCCTGCGCGATCGTGGCCTTCGGCGGCATCGCGAGCACGTTCGGGTCGGTGACGACATCGAGGAGCGCGGGCCCCTTGGACGCGAGCACGCGCTCCAGCGCCGGGCGGACCTGCGCGGGGTCCTCGACGCGCACACCCTCGAGGCCCACCGCTTCCGCGAGGGCGGCGAAGTTCGGGTTCTTGAGCTCGCAGCCGTGGTGCGGGAGTCCCGCGACCTCCATCTCGAGCTGGACCATGCCGAGCGTGTGGTTGTTGAAGAGAACGATCTTGACCGGCAGCTCGTGCTGGCCGAGGGTGAGGAGCTCGCCCATCAGCATGGCGAGCCCGCCGTCCCCCGAGAGCGAGATCACCTGGCGACCCGGGTACGCGACCTGGGCGCCGATCGCCTGCGGGAGCGCGTTCGCCATCGAGCCGTGGTTGAACGACCCGACGAATCGCCGGCCCTTGGCCGCGTGCACGTAGCGCGCGCCCCAGACGGCGCACATCCCCGTGTCGACGGTGAACACGGCCTCGGGGCGCGCCAGCTCGTCCAGCGTGGCGGCGACGTACTCGGGGTGGATCGGGCGGCGCGTGCCGACGTGCTCGACGTAGGCCCGGAGCTTCCGGCGTGCGCGCTCGTGTCGCTCGGACATCCGGTCCAGGAACGTGCGGTCGCCCTTCCCCTCGACCAGCGGGAGAAGCGCGGCGATCGTGTCGCCGACGTCGCCGCACAGTCCGAGGTCGAGCTTCGAGCGGCGGCCGAGGCGCTCCGGGCGGACGTCGACCTGCGCGATGCGCGGCGACGTCGGCATGAACGTGTCGTACGGGAAGTCCGTGCCGAGGAGCAGGAGAACGTCGCAGGCGTGCATCGCCTCGTATGCGGCGCCCCAGCCGAGGAGCCCGGTCATGCCGACGGCATACGGGTTGTCGTGCTCCATCCACTGCTTGCCGCGGAACGAATAGCCGACGGGCGCCTTCAGCTTCTCCGCGAGCGCCAGCACCTCATGGTGCGCACGAGCGCAGCCAGTGCCGCAGAAGAGCGTCACGGTCCGCGCCGCGTTCAGGAGGTTCGCCAGCCGGGCGAGGTCGTCATTGGCAGGCCGGACGACGGGAACGGCGACGAACGGGCCCTGGCCGACGGCTCCCGAGGGGAGTTCCATCGCCGCGACGTCGCCGGGGAGGACGATCACGGCGACCCCGCGCCGGCTGACGGCGTGCTGCATGGCGGTCTGCAGCACGCGCGGGAACTGCCGCGGGTGCGAGACCAGCTCGCAGTAGTGGCTGCATTCGCGAAAGAGCTCGGCGGGATGCGTCTCCTGGAAGTATCCCGTGCCGATCTCCGCGCTCGGGATGTGCGCGGCGATGGCGAGGACCGGAGCCATGTTCCGGTGCGCGTCGAAGAGCCCGTTGATCAGATGGAGATTCCCGGGGCCGCAGCTCCCCGCGCAGACCGCGAGCTGGCCGGTGAGCTCCGCGTCGGCCGCGGCCGCGAACGCCGCCGCTTCCTCGTGGCGGACGTGGACCCAGTCGACGGTCCCGCTCCGCCGGATGGCGTCGGTCACGGGGTTCAAGCTGTCGCCGACGATGCCGTAGACGCGTCGGATACCGGCGTCGATCAGGGTCTGCACGAGTCTTTCGGCCACGGTCTCTGCCATCACGTCCCCGCCCTCAGATGATCCGGAGGTTCACTTCTTCTCCTTGATCTCCATGCGGACACCGCTCGGTCCGAGCGTGAGCTTCGCGCCCTGGGTGGTCGAGACGAGCTCGACCCTGACCCCGTTCTGGTTCCTCATCGTCGTTGCGCTACCGCCCCCGGCTGCCGTCGCCCCCGCGCTGAACGCCGTGTAGTTGCCGTCGAACTCCTTGATGTCCTTCAGCTGGTAGACCTTGCCGGAAGCCGTGGCGCTCGTGATCCCGACGGAGCCCACGCTCAGCCCCTCGACCGAGACGGGGTACTCCTTGCCCTTGTAGACCAGCGTGCCTTCGCCCCAGCTGAAGCCGACGCCAGCCGCGACCGAGTCTCCACTCAGCCTGAGCGTGGCTGCGGGCTTCCCCTTCGCCTCCGCTGTGGCGACGACTCCGGACACACAGAGCGTTGCGGCGGTGACCAACGCGACCACTATACGATGCATTCGCTTGCCTCCTCGCCGTATGTGAGCAAGAGCACCCCCTCGCTCGAATGGTTTTCACTCGAGTAACGCCGCCCTACGCTCCCGTCCAATACCGTCGGCCATTTCGATTGAGAGCCGGCAGCACTGCCTGGTGCGTCGCCCCCGTTCATACGGGTGCCGTCTCGACGGATCGCGTGCCGCTATTGGACGGACCCGAGCCGCGGGCGCATCCGATGGACGATCGGCTCGGGCAAGTTCTTCCGGCATACGCAGCGATTCGTCGTGTACTTCGACGGCTCGTCAACGGCCTCGACAAGGGTGCACCCGTCAAGTTCCGCGGCGTGCCGATCGGGACGGTGACTGACGTTCGTCTGAAGCTCCCGCCGCAGCCGGCGGACGACCAGCGCATTCCCGTCCTGGTGGAGATCGACGAGGACCGAATGAGGGAGCTGGGGCGAGAGCAGGGCCGTCGCCAGCGATCAGGCGATGGCGAGCGATCTGATCGCGCAGGGTCTCCGGGCTCAGCCGGAGCTGCAGAGCCTCATCACGGGCGTCCTCTACGTCGGCCTCGAGGTGATCCCGGGCAGTCCGGCGAAGCCCGTTCTGCCGCCGAGTATCATCCTCACCGGACGGGGAGGGTCACGGTGACGCGATACCTCCGCCCGATTCCGTGCATCCTCGTCGTGCTGTGCTCGGCTTGTGCGCTCTTCCGTCCGGGCCCGGACCGCTCCCGGCACTTCGTCCTGACACCGATCGCGCACGTCGAGCGGGACGGCCGCGAGCCACGAAGAGAGCTGGCGGTGGGGCTCGGGCCGATCACGTTCCCGCCTTACCTCGACAGACCCGAGGTTGTCTCCCGCGTGCGCACGAACGAGCTGCGGCCGTCGCCCTTCGACTTCTGGGCGGGCTCCCTGAACGAGCAGTTCAAGAGCGCACTGAGCCAGAACCTCGCGCTCATGATCGGTCAGTGTAGGGTCACGATGTACCCTTGGTACGCGGGGACGTTCGACGCTACGGTCGGCATCGATGTGCTGCGGTTCGAGGTGAACGCCGACGGCTCGGCGCACCTCGTTGCGCGCTGGGCAATCCGCGATGGCCGAGGCGCCGCTGTTGGCGACGTACGCGAGTCGAACCTGAGCGCCCCCGTCGCGGGGCGCGATGCTAGCGAAGCGGTCGCGGCACTGAGCGAGGTCCTGACCGAGTTCAGCCGTGAGCTCGCGACTGCCGTGCGTGCCGCCACCGAGCAGCGTTCCGGATAGGCGGAGCGCTGAGCGTGTCAGTCCGTCGCCGTCTCAGCACGCGGTCCGAACGATATTGGATTCGAACGGGGGCGTGGGCGAACCTGGGGATGGATGCCCGAGCACGTGCCGCGCGTGGTGATCGTTGGCGGTGGTTTCGGGGGCCTGGCGGCCGCCAAGGCTCTCGGAAGAGCACCAGTCCGCACGCTCCTGGTCGATCGTAACAACCACCATCTGTTTCAGCCGCTGCTCTACCAGGTGGCGACGTCCGTGCTGACGCCTGCGCAAATCGGCTCGCCGATCCGCGGTATCCTGCGGAAGCAGCGAAATACGACGGTGATCCTGGGAGAAGTCACGGGCGTGGACAAGGATCGGCGATGCATCTTCGTCAATTCCGCGGATCGGCAGGGAGTGTCGGTTCCGTACGATGTTCTCGTCCTGGCGACCGGAGTCCGGCATAGCTACTTCGGGCACGACGAATTCGCGCGATTCGCGCCGGGGCTGAAGAGCCTCGCGGATGCGGTCGCGATTCGGAACAGGATCCTGCGCGCCTTCGAGCAGGCCGAGGCCGAGGAAGACCCGAGCCGCCACCGGGACCTGCTGACGTTCGTGCTGGTGGGGGCGGGCCCCACCGGTGTGGAGCTTGCCGCCGCGATCGGCGCGTTGGTGCGCAGCACGCTGCGCTCGGAGTTTCGGCGGATCGATCCTGCGTCCGCGCGAATCGTTCTGGTCGACATGGGGAAGCGGGTTCTGGGCACTTTCGCGGAGCGTCTCTCCACGAAAGCGAAGGCGCGTCTGGAGCGGCTGGGTGTGGAGGTGCGGCTCGGACAGGGCGTCGATCGGATCGACGCCGACGGCGTCATCGTGGCGGGTGAGCGCATCTCGAGCAAGACGGTCATCTGGACCGCCGGGGTGGCTCCATCGCCCGCCGGGAAGTGGCTTGGCGTAGAGACGGATCGGGCCGGACGGGTACGCGTCCAGAAGGACCTCACGGTCCCTGGGCATCCCGAGATCTTCGTCGTCGGCGATACCGCGTCGCTCGAGCAGGACGGAAGACCCCTGCCCGGTGTGGCGCAGGTCGCGATTCAGGAAGGCCGCTACGCGGGACGGCTGATCCGACAGCGTCTCAGGGGCGGATCGTCGCCGCGTCCGTTTCGCTACTTCGACAAGGGCAGCATGGCGGTGATCGGGAAGGGGTTCGCCGTCCTGCAGGCCGGCAAGGTTCGCATGAGCGGATTTCTCGCGTGGCTCGTGTGGGCAGGCGTTCATCTCGAGTTCCTGGCGCAGTCGAACCTTCGAGTGAGCGTCTTCCTGCAATGGGTCTGGACCTACGTCACCGGACAGCGCGGTTCCCGGCTGATAATTGATCATCATGGAGCAGAGCCCGCGAATGCAGTTACCGGCGCGGGCCTCGGCGCCACTCATCCGACCAAGTCTGCCGCTGCGAGTGTCGGGCGTACGCTCGAGGTGCGGTGAGCACGACGGACTTGGCGGTGACGCGGACACGGAACCGATGCGGAGCTGTCACATAGGGTCGCGACGCCGCGATGTCATTCGAAGACCGCGATGACGATCGGCTTCGACCAGCCTCTCTACGTCCTGCCATTCGACCATCGCAGCTCATTCGCGTCCGAACTGTTCGGCTGGAATGGGACTGTATGCCCCGTGGAGAAGAGCGGGCAGGACGAGTTCGACTTCGAGTACGGCGACGACTTCGCGTGGCACATCGAGGAGTTCGCGCCGACGTTCTGTAAAGTGCTGGTCCGCGATAGCCCTGAGGCCGATCGGACGATGAACCAACGCCAGGCCGATCGCCTCCGCCGCCTCTCCGACTTTCTCCACCGGGAGGGTCGGAAATTCATGGTCGAGCTGCTCGTTCCAGCCGCGCGCACTGAGCGCGAAAAGCTCGGAGAGGCGAACGTGTTCGACCCCAGACGGCGTCCGGAGCGTACACTCCTTGCCCTCCTCGAGCTTCAAGGGGCCGGCGTCGAGCCCGATGTCTGGCAGGTCGAGGACTGTGCCTGCTTGGTCGCAGCCGCCCGGCGAGGCGGCCGGGGGCAGGTTGGCTGCATCATGCGCGCCCAGGGCGGGGACGCAGTGGTGGAGCGATCACTCGTCTTGTCAGCCGGCGTCCCGGGATTCATCGGCTTCGCGGTCGGTCGGCCGACGTTCTGGGAGCCCCTGACGCGGTGGCGAGACGGACGCGAGTCGCGCGCAATCGTCGTCGCAGAGATCGCGCGACGGTACGCTCGGTGGTGCAAGGTATTCAGCGATTCGGCTGCAGGGCCATCCGCCTCCTGAGCGCCGGGCCGCTCACCTCACGCCGCCATGGCTGCTTGCCAGTCGGTGGCCGTCTGAATGTACGCACCGGAGGATATTGGAGTCCCGCTTGGGAATCGTGGAAGGTGCGGATGGGGACTCTCTGGAATGAGGACGGCACCGGCCAGTCGGACTCTGCGCCCGCCAGCGAGACGAGGCTCCCGCACGCTCGCGGCGTCTTGACCCGTAGGGCCCGGGTTTCGTACCAATGGGCATGAGGGTGGCGACGAGCGAGATATACATGCTGCCGAAGGAAGGTTCCCGATCCGGAGGAATGTGTCTGCCGCGCGGACGGGATGCGCAAGCTAGATCGCGCATGACATCCTCGCTTGCGACGGTCGGGCGGCCGATCCGGTCGCTGGCCGCCGCCATCCTCATCGCCCTTCCCGGTTGCAGGGTGTCGCCGTCCGTCAACATCCTGGGGTCCTTCTTCCCGGCATGGTTGATCTCGATCGTCATCGGCGTCGTGCTCACGGTCGTCGTCCGGCAGCTGTTCGTCGCGATCGACGTGGCCTCGCACCTCCGCCCGGCCGGCCTCGTGTATCCGTGCCTGGGCGGCCTGCTGATCCTCGCCACCTGGCTCATCCTGTTCGGGAGCTAGGATGCGCGATTCCCGAGGCGTGCTGGGAAGGTCGATCGGCCTCGCCATCGTGGCCGGCTTCGTCATTCTCGGTGTGGTGGTCGTCCGACGTGTGGTGCGGCATCCGCAGACGGACGATGCGGTCGTGACGGCCGACATCATCGGGATCGTGCCACAGGTGAGCGGGACGATCACCGAGCTGCACGTGAAGGACAATCAACGCGTGAAGCGAGGTGACCTTCTCGTCGTCATCGACCCGCGCCCGTACGAGTTCGCGCTCCAGCGTGCGCGGGCCGACGTGGCGGCGCTCGACGGTGAGATCGCGGTCACCGAGCGCCGCATCGAGGGCCAACGCTTCGCCGTCGCTGCGGCCAGGGCGACGGTGCAGCGCATGGAGGCGCAACTGAAGAACGCGACCGACAGCCTCAACCGGCTCCAGCCGCTCCTGTCCGGGGAGTTCGTGACGCCGGACAAGATCGACCAGGCCCGCACGGCGAAGCTCGCCGCGGCGGCGGGCCTCGAGGAGGCGCGTCAGAAGATGGACCAGGCCGAGAAGGACGTCGGTGATCTCGAGGCGCTGCGTGCCAAGCGCGACGCGGCGCTCGCGGCACGGGGCAAGGCGGAGCTGGACCTCGACTTCTGCTACGTGCGCGCTCAGTTCGATGCGCTCGTGGTCAACCTGCACACGTCGATCGGCGCCTTCGTGGCACCGGGCGCCGTGCCGGTCTTCTCGCTGGTGGATACGCGCGCCTGGTACGTCATGGCGGACTATCGCGAGACCGAGCTGGCCCACATCGCGCCCGGGATGGAGGCGGAGGTCTACGTGCTCACGGCCCCCCGCTACAGGTTCCGTGGCAGAGTCCAGGGAATCGGGTGGGCGGTGAACCCCGAGGATCAACCGATCTCTGCCGGAGTGCCGCAGATCAAGCGGGAGCTCAACTGGGTGCACATCGCGCAGCGATTTCCCGTGCGCATCCGTGTGGAGAATCCCGACCCGCCGGACGTCTTCCGTGTCGGCGCATCCGCGGTCGCGATCATCCGCGGCTGGCCCGCCGACGGCGCGCCGGGCACGCCGGACTGAGGCAGCGCTCCGCGAGCCATGCCTGCCGAGACCGTCTCGCTTCCGGCGCCCGTCCGCACGTTGCCGGAGCGCATTCCGCTCCTCCACTTCCTCCAGACCGAGCTGGCACCGTTTCCCGGCCGAGCGATCGCCACGTTCCGCGTCGTCGTCGCCTGCTCCGTTGTGCTGGTCCTCTGCATGACGCTCCGGGTCCCCGAGCCCCACCTCGCCGTGTGGATTGTGACCCGAGTCGCGATGGAGGAGTCCAGCGAGTCGCTGCTGACCGGCATCGTGTTCCTGATCGCGCTCACGGTCGGGCTCGCCATCCCGCTCGTCCTGCTGACGTTCGCCATGGATCAGGCCTGGCTGCGCTTCTGTCTCATGGCGGCGATGGCGTTCCTCGGACTCTTCCTCCGACAGACGTTCGTCATCGGGGCGCTCGGCTTCGTGATCGGTCTCATCGGCGCCGTGTTGATGACCGCGCCGGACTTCATCCCGATCCCGGAGCTGGTGGTGCGGGGAAGCCTCTGGCTCTGGCCGGTCTTCGCGCTCGGTATCACCGCGGCGGTCGCCGCCAATCTGCTCATCGCCCCGACCGACCCCGAGGCCCTGCTCTGCGAGGAGCTCGCGGCACGCTTGCGCGCGACGGAGGACGCGATCGCCCGCATCCTCGTGGGCCGGCGCGAAGAGACGGGCGCGACGCGGCTCGCCGCCGCGGGGATCGCGAGGCTCCTCCTGCTTCTCAAGAGCGCGGAGGTCGCGCACCCATCCCTCAAGTCCCGGCATCCGCAGCAGAGCGCGCTGATCACGCTGCTGGACCGTCTCGTCACCAGCGCCGCCGCGCTCGATCTCCTCCCTCGCACGGCGCCGGACGCGGACGAGCGTGCGCGGCTCGAGCGCGTCGCCGGGAGCTGCGCGCAGGTGCGACGCGCGCTCGCGGACGGACGCATGCTCGAGCCGGCCCGACCGGTCGACCGGCCGCCACCCCGAGGCGGCGGATCGGCGGTGTTCCCGGTCCTCGTCGAGCTCGAGCACGTCGTCGACCTGATGCAGCAGGCACTCGGGCCGGAGGGCGTCGTCGGGGAAGTCGCCGCATCCGAACCGGGGCGCCTCTTCGTGCCCGACGCCTTCACGAACCCGGACTACGTCCGCTACGCACTCAAGGGCGCGCTCGCGGTCATGATCTGCTACACGCTGCAGAGCGCCGTCGACTGGCCCGGAATCAGGACGTGCCTCATCACCTGCATGATCGTCGCTCTCGGAAGCGAAGGCGCGACGGTCCAGAAAGGAACCTTGCGCATCTCGGGCGCGCTGGCCGGCGCGGCGATGGGCTTCCTGGCCATCCTGCTGCTCGTCCCGCGCATGGAGTCGATCACCTCGCTGACGCTGCTGGTCGCCGCGGGTACCGCGGTCGCCGCGTGGGTCGTTCTCGGGAGCCCGCGTATCGCCTACGCCGGCGTGCAGATCGCCTTCGCCTTCTATGTCTGCGTGATCCAGGGATTCGAGCCCGCCTGGCACTTCTACACCATCCGCGACCGCCTGATCGGCATCCTGCTCGGCAACGTGGTCATCACGCTCGTCTTCCATTACATTTGGCCGGTGCCGGCATCGGGTGCGATGTGGAGGAGTCTCGGCTCGGCCCTGCGCGCCATGGCACGGCTCGCAACCGGCGCGACTGACGCCCTCAGTGCGGCCGAGGGCATCCGCCTGCAAGCCTCACACGACTTCGCGGTCGCGCAGCAGCTGGCGGACCAGGCGGCCTTCGAGCCGGGCGACCCGACCGGCGAGGGCCTGGCGGCACGCGAGCGGCTGCAGCGCGCGGCGGCCGACGCACAGTCGGTATTCCTGACGCAGCTGGCGATTGCCCACCAGCCCCGCGACATCGTGCCGGCCCTTCCGGGTGCGCTCGGCGCCGGCGTGCGCCGCTTCGACGCCGCCATCGCGGAGAGCCTCGAGGCGATCGCCGAGTGTGCGCAGCGCAGTGTGCAGCGTCCGATTCCCGACCTCCGCGTGCCGCTCGCGTCGGTCACCGCCCTCGGGAAGGAGAGCGTCCCGGGCATTGCGAGTAGGGAAGTGGCAGGTCACATCGAGGGCCGCTTGGCGCTGTACCGCGAGCTCGTGCCCCGCATCGAGCGGCTCGGGGCCGATTTCGCCGAGTGATGCCGAGAGACCGCCACATTCACGCGCGCGACCTTCTCCTGGCGTTCGGGATGACGCTGCTCGGCGCGTGCGCCGCGCTGAAGCCATTCGAGAATGCGCCCCCGTCATCCGATCGCCCGTGGAAGGCTCCGGACATGCCGGCCTACTCGGCCGCGCTGTCGGAGACCGAGCACGCACGCGGGCCCGGGACCCCGCCCATCGATCCGCAGAAGACCTACGAGCTGAGCGAGCTGATCGATCTCGCGCAGCGCACCAACCCGGAGACGCGCGTCGCATGGGAACGCGCCCGCCAGGCCGCCATCGCCATC
>WNFQ01003115.1_pt1 | contig 12055 bp, 10 predicted proteins | sample 5400171 | NCBI WGS metagenome assembly WNFQ01 (sample SAMN13153356, study PRJNA577476) | soil metagenome | isolation source: 20 cm soil under Madrone tree | place: USA:California | collected 2016-06-14
CGCCAGATGCCATCGCGGTGATCGGCCGACCGCACCGGCGGATTCATCTGCGCGCGGGTGCCGAGTCGCTCATAGCAATCCGGGGCAACCAGCGTCAGATGATGCGGCGTCGCTTCGCAGGAGGCGACGTCCTTGTGGTCGCGCAAAAACTCGATTTCCTGCTTGGTCGAGATATGCAGCACGTGAATGCGCTTTCCGGTTTCATGGGCAAGCTTAACGAGGCGTTGGGTTGCCATCAGTGCGGCGGTCTCGTCGCGCCACACCGGGTGCGAACGCGGATCGCCCTCGATGCGCAGATGCTTGCGGTCGTTGAGCCGGTACTCGTCCTCGGCGTGAAACGCGGCGCGACGCCGGATCACCTGAAAAATCCGCCTTAGGCTTTCGTCATCCTCGACCAATAGCTCGCCGGTGGAGGAGCCGATGAACACCTTGACGCCCGCGCAGCCCGGCGCGCGCTCCAGTTCCGGCAAATCCTGCACATTGTCGCGGGTGCCGCCGATGAAAAACGCGAAATCGCAATACATGCGGTGCCGGCCGCGCTTCACCTTATCGGCAAAAGTCTGCTCGCTGACCGTCAGGGGATCGGTGTTCGGCATTTCGAACACGGCGGTGACGCCGCCCATCACGGCGCTGCGCGAGCCGGTTTCGAGGTCTTCCTTGTGGGTCTGGCCCGGCTCGCGAAAATGGACCTGGGTATCGATCACGCCCGGCAGGATATGCAGGCCCTTGCAATCGATCACCTCGGCGGCCGAGGCCTGGCCCAGCGCGCCGATCGCGGCGATGCGGCCGTTGCTGACGGCAATATCGCGCACGCCCTCGCCGTCCTGATTGACCACGGTGCCTGATTTTAGAATCACGTCAAAGCTCTGGCTCATCATCCCTCGTATCAGTTTTTTCCCCCATGCTGAGGAGTCCCGTAGGCCGTCGAAGCATCAGACGCAGTCTGCGCGTTGTTCATCCTTCGAGACGCAGGCTATCGCCTGCTCCTCAGGATGAGGCTGAGGTTATCCCAGGTTCTGCAGCCCTTGTCGTTTATGACTTGGCGGCTTACGTTCCGCTGCAACATGTCACAAGAGATTTTTGCATGAAAGCAGCGTTTCTTCCCGACCGGGGCGTGGTCAAGGTCCACGGTGATGGCGCACGCGACTTTCTTAACGGCCTCGTCACGTCAGACGTTACGCTGCTTCGCCCCGGCCTCGGCCGCTTCGGGGCCTTGCTGACCCCGCAGGGCAAAATAACCGCGGATTTTCTGATCACCGAGGCGCCTTCCGGCCACGGCGGCGGCTTCCTGATCGACTGCCCGCGTGCCCTGGCGCAACCTCTCACCGACAAGCTTGGCTTCTATAAACTGCGCGCCAAGGTGGCGATCGAGAATCTGTCGGACAGTTTTGGCGTGCTCGCGGCATGGGACGGCGATCCTTCCGTAACGCCGGATCTGGCGTTCACCGATCCGCGCAACACGGCCCTCGGCTGGCGTATTCTTGTGCCCGAGGCGCTTGCGCAAAAAGTCGCCGATCTGATTGGCGCGGAGCTCGTCGACAGCGCTGCCTATGAGGCTCACCGCATCGCTTCCGGCATTCCGCGCGGCGGACTTGACTTTATCTATGGCGATGCGTTTCCGCACGAAACTAACATGGACCGCCTGCACGGCGTCGATTTCGAGAAGGGCTGCTACGTCGGACAAGAGGTGGTTTCGCGAATGCAGCATCGCGGCACCGCACGCACCCGAACAGTACGCATCGTCCTTGAGAATTTTTCCCCGGAACCGGGCACCACGATCCTTGCCGGCGACAAACCCGTGGGCACGCTCGGTTCGACCGCCGGCCAGAATGGTCTGGCGCTTATCAGGACGGATCGTGTCGCCGACGCGCTTGCCGCCGGAGTGCCGCTGACGGCGGGTGGTCTTGCCATCCGGCTTGCCGATCCGGATGACGTGCTGACCGCATCGAAGCAGACCGTGGCATGAGCCGATCGGCGCGCCTGCATGCGGATGGCCTGATGCGGTGCCCATGGCCCGGCGATGACCCGCCTTATGTGGCCTATCACGACACCGAATGGGGCGTGCCGGAATATGATGATCGCGCGCTCTTTGAAAAACTCATCCTCGATGGTTTTCAGGCCGGGCTGTCGTGGATCACGATTTTGCGCAAGCGCGACAATTTTCGCCACGCCTTCGACGATTTCCGGCCCGAAAAGATCGCGCGCTACAACGCGAAAAAGATTCACGCGCTGATGAACGACGCGGGCATCGTCCGCAATCGCGCCAAGATCGAAGGCACGGTCGCAAGCGCCACATCCTACCTGAAGATCATGGAGGACGGCCCCGGCTTCTCGAAATTCCTGTGGGATTTCGTCGATGGCAAGCCGAAGGTCAATCATTTCAAGACCACGGCCAGCGTGCCGGCGTCGACGCCGCTCTCGATCAAGATTTCAAAGGAACTCGCCGGCCGCGAATTCAAATTCGTCGGTCCGACCATCGTCTACGCTTTCATGCAGGCCACCGGCATGGTCAACGATCATCTGGTAACCTGCTTTTGCCATGAAAGCTGCGCGGGGAAGCATCGCGCGCCGCGCCTCAAAGTCAAATGACGGTCAGAAAACTGTTCGCGCCCAAGACTTCCGCCCGCGCCTGGCAGCGGATGCTGTCGGGGCGGCGGCTCGATCTCCTGGACCCCTCGCCGCTCGATATCGAGATCGCCGATATCGCTCACGGGCTGGCGCGCGTTGCGCGCTGGAACGGGCAAACTCGCGGCACGCATATTTTCTCGGTGGCGCAGCACACGCTGTTGGTCGAAGCCGTGATGCGCGAGCAGACGCCGCGCCTCGATGTCAGGGTTCGACTTGCGGCGCTGTTGCACGATGCGCCTGAATATGTCATCGGCGACATGATCTCGCCGTTCAAGGCGGTGCTTGGCGGAGACTACAAGACGGTGGAAAAACGGTTGCTTGCGGCGATCCATATCCGCTTCGGACTGCCGCCGGTGCTTTCGGTCGAGGTCGAGCGACAGATCAAGGCAGCCGACAAGGGTGCGGCCTACCTCGAGGCCACCGAACTTGCGGGCTTTGCGCAAGCCGAGGCGAGGCGCCTGTTCGGGCGCGATCCCGGGCTGCCTGTTTCGACCCGGCAGGATTACCTGACACCCTGGACCGCGGCCAAGGCCGAAAAACGGTTCCTGGCGCGCTTCAAGGCGCTGACTGCGTAGATCTTGCCGTGAAACGATAGCGGTGACGGCGCGAAACGCGCCTTTGCTCGCCCTACGACTACATCATATAATCGCCAAAACCCGAAGGAATGCCATGATTCACGTCTGCTCGCTCGCCGCACTCCCCGAGACCGTCAAGGCCACCGGCGCCAGCCATGTTCTCACGGTCATGGCCAATGTCGATCAGGTGCAACGGCCGGAATCGGTGCTCGAAGCCAATCATCTGAAAGTGCAGGTCGATGACATCACCGAAGAGATCGAGGGCTTTGTCGCACCGTGCGATTCCCATATTGAGCAGGTTCTGAATTTCGTCCGCGGTTGGGATCGCCAGGCGCCGCTGGTCGTGCATTGTTATGCCGGCATCAGCCGCTCGACCGCGAGCGCCTTTGCCGCCGCCTGTCTGCTCAATCCGCATCGCGACGAAATTTCGATCGCGCGGCAGATTCGTGCCGCCTCCCCGATCGCGTCGCCGAACCGTTTGATCGTCAGCCTGGCGGACAAGGCGCTGGGGCGCGAAGGGCGGATGCTGCGCGCGCTCGACGAAATGGGGCCGAGCAGCATGCTGGTCGAAGGCCGGCCGTTCCGCATCGATCTCGAGTGATGTTCTCGAACGGCGCCAGATGAGCGAAAAGCCTCTGACGCCGATCGAAATCGGCCTGACCGCCGCCATCGTCGCGATCGAAGGCAACGAGCCCTTGATCCTTACCGCATCCGGCAGCGATGGCGACAGACTCCCCGGGCTTCCGTTCGGCCCGTTCGACGCGGTCTCGCACCGCACCTTCGAGATCGGACTGCGCGCCTGGGTGGAAGAACAGGCGGGATTGCGGCTGGGCTATGTCGAGCAGCTCTATACCTTCGGCGATCGCGGCCGGCATACGCAAGCCGGCGACACCGACGCCCATGTCGCCTCGATCGGCTATCTTGCGCTGACGCGGGCGGCCGACAACACCTCGCCGGCGGAGGGCGCGACGTTCGAACCGTGGTACCGGTTTTTCCCATGGGAAGACTGGCGGGAGGCGCGGCCCGCCATGATCGCGCGCGACATCCTTCCAGAACTGACGCGCTGGGCCGCCGAGCGCGAGCATCCGAAGTTGGCACGCGCGCTCCCGCGCCAGGACCGGGTCCGGCTCTATTTCGGCACCGAGGGCGCGCATTGGGACGAGGAGCGCGTGCTCGATCGTTACGAGCTGCTGTATGAGGCAGGACTGATCGAGGAGGCGCGACGGGACGGACGCCCTGCGGCATTGGCGCGCAAGTCGCTTTCCCCCCTCGGCGTATCGATGCGCTTCGACCACCGGCGAATTCTGGCCACCGCGATGGGACGTCTGCGCGCCAAATTGAAATACCGCCCCGTGGTATTTGAACTTTTGCCGCCCGAATTCACACTCACTGAACTGCAACGGACTGTGGAAGCGATTTCGGGGCGGCATCTGCACAAGCAGAATTTCCGCCGGCTGGTGGAAACCGGCGCCCTGGTCGAACCAACCGGCGTGATGTCGACACAGACCGGCGGGCGGCCGGCCGCGCTGTTTCGCTTCCGCCGCGAGGTGCTGCAGGAGCGACCGGCGCCGGGCCTGCGCGTACGCGGGCGGCGCTGACGGGCCTGACGGCGCGGACGATTTGATGCGATAGGGTCCTTAGCTCGGGCCGATCGCCGGGAGGCTTGATGTTCGACTCGCCGTTCGACTTCTTTGCGCTGCTGATAGCCGTCGTGGCGTTTATTTTTGCGCGCAAGGCATTCAATCAGGCCGACATTCTGCGCGCCCGGCTGGACGCGATTGAAGCGACCGGATTGCAGGCGAGGCCCGGCCCTCCGCCGCTGACACCATTCGAGGGGCTTGAGCAAACCCCGGGAGCCACATCGCCAGGCATTGCCGCCGAACAGGCGGAAACGGTCGCCGGTGTTGAACCGGTCGCGCCTGCCGCGGACGACCAGGACTCGGCGTCGAAGGACGCCGACGGCACTACGGCAGCGACGCCGCCGCCGCTCCCCCAACCCAAGCCCGGCTTCGAGGAGCGCATCGGCACCCGCTGGGTGGTCTGGGTCGGCGGATTGACGCTGGCGCTCGGCGGATTCTTCATGGTCCGCTATTCGATCGACGCCGGACTGCTCGGGCCCGGCGTGCGCGTCTTGCTGGGCGGCGCGTTCGCGTTGGCATTGCTTGCAGCAGGCGAATGGACGCGCCGCAAAGAAAGCATCTCCACGATCGAGGCGCTGCCGATCGCCAATATCCCTGCGATTCTCACTGCGGCTGGAACGGCGGTTGCTTTCGCGACGGTTTATGCGGCCTACGCGCTCTATGATTTTCTCGCGCCCGCAACGGCATTCATTCTCTTGGGCATGGTGGCGCTGGGCACGCTGGCGGCGGCGCTGCTGCATGGCCCTGCGCTGGCGGGCCTCGGCATCGCTGCCGCGTTCGTCACCCCGGTTCTGGTTTCTTCCGAGAAGCCGGACTTCTGGGCGCTGTATATCTACCTCGCCATCGTCACCGCCGCGGCGTTCGGGTTGGCGCGCATCCGGCTGTGGCGCTGGCTCGCGGTCACCACCATTGTTTTCGCGCTGCTCTGGACCTTCCCGTGCCTGCAATGCGGCCCCTCGATGGTCGGACCCCATGCATTCCACGTGATGGCAGGGTTTGTGCTCGCGTCATTGCTTGTCGTGTGCGGATTCATGTTCGGCCCGCCTGCGGACGAAGGCCAGATTGAACCGATCTCATCCGCCTCGCTAGCGGCTTACCTCGCGGGCGCAGCCATGATCGTGCTCACGAGCTTCCATGCCGACACTGCGATCGTCGTGTTCGCGTTGATGGTAGCCGCCACATTATTCGTGGCGTGGCGAGCACCTGCCTCCACCGGCGCGATCGGCGCGGCGGCCGTATTCGTCTTCGTCGTATTCGCCGAATGGGCGGTGCGCGGCAACCCTGACATGCTGGTGCTGCCGGGCGGCCCGTTGCCGGGCATCGGCCCGGCCGCCACTGACAGCTCCGTCGCGTTGCATCTGATCACCGCCGCGATCTTCGCGGCGGGGTTCGGTGCCGCAGGATTTCTCGCGCAAGGCCGCGCGAGCAGCGCGATCATCCCGGTGGTATGGTCGGCGGCCGCGGTGTTCACGCCCTTGACGCTGTTGATCGCGCTCTATGCACGCATCGCGCATCTCGATCGTTCGATCCCGTTTGCGATTCTCGCCGTGATACTCGCGGCGGCCTATGGCGCAGCGACGGAGGCACTCGCCAGGCGGATCAACCGGCAAGGACTGCCGATTTCGATCGCGCTGTTCGCCACCGGCGCGCTTGGCGCGCTGGCGCTGGCGCTCACTTTCGCGCTCGAAAAAGGCTGGCTCACGATTGCACTGGCGCTGATGTCGATGGCCACCGCCTGGATATCGATGCAGCGGCCGATTCCGTTCCTGCGCTGGCTGGCCGCCATCCTTGCCGGCATTGTTGTACTGCGCGTCGGCTACGAGCCGCGCATCGTCGGCGATGCAGTCGGTACTACTCCGATCTTCAATTGGCTGTTGTGGGGCTACGGCATTCCGGCGCTGTCGTTCTGGGTCGGAAGCCACATGCTGCGCCGCCGCGGCGACGACGCGCCGTTACGAATGGTGGAATCGGCGGCGATCCTGTTCACGGTATTGCTGGCGTTCATGGAAATCCGCCATGCCGTGAACGGCGGGAATGTGTACCGCGTCAATACTTCGCTGGCAGAGTTCGCGCTGCAGGTGTGCGTCACGCTGGCAATGGCGATCGGCCTGGAGCGGCTGCGGATGCGCACCGGCAGCATCGTTCACAATGTCGGGGCAGTGCTGCTGACGGTATATGCCGGAGCGGTCACCGTGTTCGGCCTGATGCTGCTGGAGACGCCGATATTGTGGCCCACCGATGTCGGCGGCGTCTTCATCAACCTTCTCCTGCTGGCTTATGCCCTGCCCGCGGTGCTGGCGTTGCTGTTGTCCTATGCGGTGGCGGGCCGGCGTCGCGCCGGCTACGCCAATACCATCGCGGCGGGTGCGCTCATTCTCGCGCTCACCTATGTCACCTTCGAAATTCGAAGGCTCTATCACGGCCCGGTCCTGACCAGAGGCGAAACCACCGGCCTGGAGCAATACACTTACTCCATTGCATGGCTCGCGTTCGGCGTGGTCCTGCTCGGCATAGGCATTGTGTTCAATTCGCAGCGCGCCCGGCTCGCTTCCGCGGCCGTCATCGCACTTACCATCATGAAGGCGTTCCTGATCGACATGTCGACGCTGACCGGCGTCTACCGCGCGTTGTCGTTCATGTGCCTGGGCCTGGTGCTGGTGGCGATCGGCTGGCTGTACCAGCGCATCCTGTTCCGCAGGCAGGCGTCTCCGCCCGCACCCGTCGCGCAGCAGGGAGTGTAGAGGGATTTTTGTTTCGCCCGCGCAATGTCCGATCGGTCAGGGGCTTCACACAACCTTGTCCAGCACGAATATTCCTGTTGAAGCACGGTCTGGATTAGCGCAGACATTTTGTGAACACAGTGGGCGCCTGAAACTTCGCGCGTGGCGCATGCACGGAGACACCATTATGAGAACGCTCGCCTGGATAACATGCGCAGCTATGATCTGCGCATTTGCTGGCATTGATGCTGCGCCGGCCCAGCAGGCTATGATGGGGTGCTCTTCGGAGCGTTCGTCGAACACGGTACAAATCCTGCGCTGCCGTGGCGGCGTAACCATCATTGCCGAGGACGGCGCCAAGTTCACGCTGCAAGATCGCGACAAGAATGGCGCCGTCGATTCCGTCAATCTTCAAAGCAAGGCCTTGCTGGTCGACGCCCCCAAGCAGCGGGGCAAAAAAAGCTTTGAGGTGACGACGCCACAAGCCATCGCTGCCGTGCGCGGCACGAAATGGGCGGTAGACGTTCAGGAAACGAGGACGTCGGTTCTGGTCGCGCAGGGCCAGGTCGCGGTGCGAAGCACCGCCGGCGCCGACCAGGTCGTTCTTGGCCCCGGCGATGGGGTCGATGTCGATCCCGGAACCGCTCCTCTCGTCGTCAAGCGCTGGCCGCAGCCGCGCGTTGCTGCGTTGATGGCGCGCCTTGGACAATGATCTCGGACAACGATCTTGGGCAATGATCATCAGTGATCCCCCGAACTTTCCAGACACTGATTGCGCTCGGCCTGTCGGCGCTCTGGGCGTTAGCTCTGGGATTCGGTCATTGGCGGGGCGATCTTCAATTTCTTGATCGTCCCGAGGGTGCTCTGACTGATCTGCGCACGATCGCGCGCGGGGAAAGAGCGGTGCCGGAGTTGGCCACCATCGTGGCGATCGACGATGACACCGTGGAGAAGACAGGCGGCTACCCGCTGCCGCGCGCCGATCTCGCGGCAATCGTCGATGCGATTGCTCGGTTCGAGCCCCGCGCCATCGCCGTCGATTTGCTGCTGCTCGATCGCGGCAACGACCGCGGCGACGCAGCTTTGGCGCAGGCATTCGACAAACGCCCGATCGTAATCGCCGCAGCCGCAGTCTTCCCCAAAGCCAGGCAAACGATCGCCACCGAAGAAAGTGACCCCGCCGCGCGCCTGCCACGTGCGGAGAAATTCCTGCTTCCCTTGAAGTTATTCGCCGATCACGCCAGGGTCGGCGTGGTCAATTTGACCACGGACGACTCCGGAACGCCGCGCAGCATTCCGATGCTGTTTCGAACCGGCGACAATATTGAATTGTCGTTGCCGCTGCGCGTCGCCGCATTGGCGACCAATGCCGAGCCAACCATCGAAGTGGACAGCTTGATGCTGGCGGGACGGCATATCCCTATGGACATCGGCCATGTCCTCCCGCTGGCGTTCTATGGCCGCCACGGCACGGTACCGACAATCAGCGCGGCTTCCGTATTGAACGGCGAAATCGCGGGAGAAGCGGTTCGAGGCCGGATCGTCGTGATTGGAGCGACGGTCACCGGCAGTGGTGACGTTTTTCCCACGCCGTTTGATCCGGTGATGCCGGGGGTCGAGATCATTGCCACTGCCATTACGCATTTGATGACCGGGGACGGGATTTTGCGCGACCGCTCTACGCGCGCCGCCGATGCGATTCTGGCGGTCGCGTTGACGCTGCTGCTCGTAGGCCTGCTGGCATGGGGACGTAGCGCCGTCGGCCTTTTCTCAATCGCGGCCGTGCTTGTAATCTGGCTGGTGGGCAATTTCGCGGCATTTTCGCATGGCATCTGGCTCGGCGCGGCCCTGCCGATCGCGGCCGCCGCTCCGCCGGCCATTCTGTTCGGGGCGGTCCAGCTTTGGCTGAACCGGCGGCAGGCGCAGTATTTCGCGATGAAGAGCGAATTGCTCCAGCAATTTCAGGCGCCGGCGCTCCGCAAATGGTTGACCAAGAATCCGGACTTTCTGCTCGAGCCGGTCCGTCAGGATGCCGCGATCGTCTTCATTGACTTGTCCGGGTTTACCTCACTCAGCGAAACACTTGGCATGGACGCGGTGCTGGAGATGTTGAAGGACTTCCACGTCCTAGTCGACCAGGAGGTCGTGGCCCGCGGCGGGGTCATCACAAGCTTTCTGGGCGACGGCGCCATGATTCTGTTCGGCCTGCCGGAGAGCACCGCCGACGACGCTAGCAACGCCGCGCTTTGCTGCGTGGATCTCTGCAACCGCGCCGAACAATGGGTCGAATCTCTCCCGCCATCGATCGCGTCACGAACCGGTTTCAAGGTCGGCGCCCACTTCGGTCCCATCATCGCTTCCCGCCTCGGCGGCGGCAGCTATCAACATATCACCGCGACGGGTGACAGCGTGAACGTTGCCAGCCGCCTGATGGAGGTTGCAGCGAAGCAGGGCGTGGCACTGGCGTTGAGCGACGATCTGCTTCGTCGGGCTGGCCCCGAATGCGCCTTGTTGGAGTCTGGAGTTCTCACCGGACCCCAGGAGGCGCCGATCAGGGGACGATCGCGCGCGATGTCAGTCTGGTTCTGGCGCAACGATTCAAGCCGTCTCGGCACCCGCTCTGAAGCGGCAGTGATCCCGAAAGGGCAATAGGCAGCGTCCGGGGCGGGCCGATCCCGCACGACCGCCCTGACACCGCCCCTTTGCGATTTCGCGACCAGCGGGTACATAGATGCGATGGCAAGACCGCGCAGTTTCAATCCCGACGAGACGCTGGACCTCGCGCGCGACGTGTTCTGGCGAAAAGGATTCCAGAGCACCTCGCTGGACGACATCACCGCGGCCACCGGCCTCGCCAAGCCGAGCCTCTATGCGGCCTTTGGCGACAAGAATGCATTGTTCCTGAAAGTTCTGGACCGCTATCACGAACGTATTATCGCCAATGCCCAGCGCATCCTCAACGAAGGACCGTCGGCACGTGGCGCGATCGAACGCTGGTTGACGGGTTTTGTCCCTTTCTGCTCGGGCGTCAGGGGCAGCAGGGGTTGCCTCTCGATCAATACCGCAGCCGATGGCACCTCCGACCAGAATGAGGTTCGCAAGAAAGTCGAACGCTTCAACCGAAAGCTCGAGGAATTGCTGCGCAACCGGCTTCGCGCCGACCGCGCGCAATTCTCCGACGCGTTCGACCCCGACAGCGCCGCCCATACCATCATGGCAATCTATTTGGGCCTGATGGTTATGGCGAGGGATGCGCCGGATGCTGCCCGCGTCCGCGCCACATTAAATCAGGCGATGAAACTGCTTGCTTGACACCGGGCCGCTATTATGTACTATCTGGTACATAACACGGAGACTACGATCATGCAAGCCATCCAGATTGAAGCGTTTGGCAATCCGGCCGAGGTGATGAAGGTGGTCGACATTCCCGATGTCGGCGCGCCGGGCGAAGGCGAGGTGGTCATCGCCCTCGAAGCCTCGCCGATCAATATGAGCGATCTCCTGATGATCTCGGGCCGCTACGGCTATCGGCCGAAATTGCCGAGCGTGATGGGAACGGAAGGCGTTGGCCGCGTCATTGCCGTCGGCAGCGGAGTCAGGTACCTGAAACAGGGCGACCGCACGCTGGTGCCCTATCCCGCGCCGGCATGGGCGGAGCGGATCAAGGTGGATGCGAGCCGGCTTCGGCCGCTGCCAGGCGGCGACGTCAATCAGCTCGCCATGCTTGGCATCAATCCGCCGACCGCGTATCTGATGCTCACCGACTTCGTTACGCTGCCGTCGGGATCCTGGGTGATCCAGAACAGCGCCAATTCCGGCGTTGGTCGGGCGCTGATTCCGATCGCGAAGTCGCTCGGTCTCAAGACCGTCAATGTCGTGCGGCGCGAGGATGTCGTCGCCGAGCTCAAGGCGATCGGCGGCGACGTCGTACTTGTGGATGGGCCGGATCTTGGTAAACGAGTTGCAGCGGAGACTGGGAAGGCACCCATTGCCCTGGCGGTGGATGGCGTAGGCGACACGGCGACGGCAAACCTGCTTGGCTGTCTCGCGGAGAAGGGCGTGCACGTGTTCTACAGCACGATAAGCGGCAAACCATCCGTCGTTCCCGCGACGCAACTTATTTTCCGAGACATTTCAATCCGCGGATTCTGGCTGGCCAATTGGTTCAACAACGCAACGCCCGACCAGATCACGCGGATGTACGATCGTCTGACGCCGCTGGTCGCCTCCGGTGCGATCAGCGCGCCGATTGCCGGCACTTACGGTTTCGCTGACCTCGCCGAGGCGGTTGCAGTGGCATCGAAAAATCGCGGCAAGGTGCTGTTCAAGTTAGGTTAAGACAGGCAAACCGCAGGCACCGCTCAGTCGGTGGAGCGGCGCAGCTCGGGAGCGCTTTCCGCCTTCGGAAGCTCCGAACTCATCTCTTTGACCGGCTCGATGCCGGCTCTCTCGACTTGTGGGGTCTCGACGCGCGCGGATACTTCCATCGAGC
>WNFQ01009259.1_pt1 | contig 12052 bp, 7 predicted proteins | sample 5400171 | NCBI WGS metagenome assembly WNFQ01 (sample SAMN13153356, study PRJNA577476) | soil metagenome | isolation source: 20 cm soil under Madrone tree | place: USA:California | collected 2016-06-14
CGAGACGGTCGAGGAGCTCGGCGACGAGCATCTCGAGCTTGGCGCGGCTGAGCTTGATGTTGAGGTGCTTCGGGCCACTTTGGTCGGCGGTGATGAACGGCAGGTTGATGTCCGTCTCCATCGCCGTCGAGAGCTCCATCTTTGCCTTCTCCGCCGCCTCCTTGAGCCGCTGGAGCGCCATGCGGTCCGTGCGCAGATCGATGCCCTGATCCTTGCGGAACTCGTCGGCGAGATAGTCGATGATGCGCTGATCGAAGTCCTCGCCGCCGAGGAACGTGTCGCCGTGCGTCGCCTTCACCTCGAAGACGCCGTCGCCGATCTCCAGGATCGAGATGTCGAAGGTGCCGCCGCCGAGATCGAAGACGGCGATCTTCTCGTCTTTCTTCTTGTCGAGACCGTACGCCAGCGCCGCCGCGGTCGGCTCGTTGATGATGCGAAGCACGTTCAGGCCGGAGATGCGCCCGGCGTCTTTCGTCGCTTGCCGCTGGCTGTCGTTGAAGTATGCCGGCACCGTGACGACCGCCTCGGTCACTTTCTCACCGAGATGGTCTTCCGCGGTCTGCTTCATCTTCTGCAGGATGAACGCGGAGATCTCGGCGGGGCTGTAGTGCTTGCCGCGCGCCTCCACCCAGGCGTCGGCGTGGTCGCCCTTCACGATCTTGTAGGGCGAGATCTTCATCGCCTTCTGCACCTCGGCGTCCTCGAAACGGCGCCCGATGAGGCGCTTCACGGCGAAAATCGTGTTCTCGGGATTCGTGATCGCCTGGCGACGCGCGATCTGTCCGACCAGACGCTCGCCGCCCTCGGTGAAGGCGACGACGGACGGGGTGATGCGGCTGCCTTCGGCGTTGGTAATGACGACCGGGTCGCCACCTTCCATGATGGCGACGCAGGAGTTCGTCGTCCCGAGATCGATACCAATGACTTTAGCCATTTCTTCCCTCCGTTTTGCGTTCTCCCGAAGGCGGCGGCTTGCCGATCGTCACCAGCGCCGGGCGCAGGAGCCGATCGTGCAGCAGGTACCCCCGTTGATGCTCGTCGACGACGGTGTTCGCCGGGTGCGCACTCTCCACATGGCCGATCGCCTCGTGATGCGCCGGATCGAACGGCCGGCCGAGGGCCTCGACGATCTTCACGCCGTGACGTTCCAGGGTGTCGGTGAGGGTGCGCAGCGTCATGTCGACGCCGTCGGCGATCGCGTCGACCTCGCGCGACGCGCGCGCGTGCTCGACCGCACGGTGGAGATTGTCGATGATCGGCAGGAGGTCGCGCAGAAGACCCTCGTTCGCGAAGCGGAGCGCCTCGGCCTTGTCCCGGCTCTGGCGACGCTTGAAATTCTCGAGCTCGGCGCGCTCACGGAGCCACCGGTCCTTGAGCTCGGCGACCTCCGCGCGCAGCCGCTCGACCTCCGCGGCAGGGGTTTCCCCGCCTGCGGACCCGTCCTGCGCGGCCGCGCCGTCGCGACCCTCGTCGGGCTCGTCGGCGCGTGGCGCCTCGGACTTCGGCCGTGCGGCGTCGTCTTCCGCCATGTGGATCGTCGCTCCTCTCAATGGTTGATTCGTAACTACTCGGGAGTGCGCGGAAGTTAAGAACCGCCCGATCGGGTGTCAAGGCGACGCCAGCGATTGCGGACCTGCACGGTCGCCGATAAATCATCAGGGTGAGCTCCGCGATCGCCCCCCAGGAAACGACGACGCCGGCGGTCGTCGTGCGTGCCCGCGTCTTCGGCGAATCCGACAAGATCGTGACCTTCTTGACCCGTGACCTGGGGAAGGTCACCGGAATCGCCAAGGGCGCCAAGCGCTCGAAACGCCGGTTCGTGAACGTCCTCGAGCCGTTCACCCACGTGTCCCTGCGCGTTCGGCAGCGCCCCGCGAGCGACCTCGCCTTCATCTCGGCCTGCGAGCTCCTCGATGCGCCGCGCAGCTTCACGCTCGACCTCCAGAAGTTCGCCTACGCCAGCTACATCCTCGAGCTCACCGACCGGATGATCCGCGGCCGCGAGGCGGGTCCCGAGACGTACGAGCTCGTCCGCGACGCGCTCGGGCTCCTCGAGCGGAGCGCCCCCGAGCCCGGCCTGCTGCGCGGCTTCGAGCTGCACCTCCTCGGCTTGACCGGCTACCAGCCGTCGCTCGATCGCTGCCGCCGCTGCGGCACGGCCCTCGCCGCCGTCGACGCCGTCTATGCCCAGCCGGCACGCGGCGGCCTGCTCTGCGGCCGCTGTCGCGGCGACGGCCGAACCTACGTGATCTCGCGCGCGACGCTCGAGCGCCTGACGCTGCTGCAGCGCGCGTCGTTCGCCGCCGCCGACGCACGCGATTTCGTGCTGCAGCCCGGCGTCGCCGCCGAGGCGCGCGCGCTGCTGCGCAGTTTTTTCGCCGCCGCGGTCACGTTTCCGCTCGCCTCCGAGCAGCTCCTCGACGAGCGGTAGACCCTCGGCCGCATGGGTGATAACCGGGCTATTCCTTTTTCGGGTCCCTCGATGAGCACCACGTCGCGTCCAGTCACGATGGAAAAGATCACCAACCTCTGCAAACGGCGGGGGTTCGTGTTCCAATCGAGCGAGATCTACGGCGGGCTCGCGAGCTGTTGGGACTACGGCCCGCTCGGCGTCGAGCTCAAGCGGAACATCACCGAGGCGTGGTGGCGCGACAACATCGTCGCCCGCGAGGACATGGTCGGCCTGGACAGCGCGATCCTGATGCATCCAAAAGTCTGGGAAGCGTCGGGGCACGTCGAGGGCTTCACCGACCCCCTCGTCGACTGCAAGAGCTGCAAGCAGCGCTTCCGCGCCGATCAGCTCTCCGGCCCGAAGTGCCCGGAGTGCGGCGGCGAGCTGACCGAGGCGCGGCGGTTCAACCTCATGTTCCGCACCTTCATGGGTCCGGTCGAAGACACCGCCAGTACCATCTATCTTCGGCCGGAGACGGCGCAGGGCATCTTCGTCAACTTTCAGAACGTGCTGAACTCGTCGCGCATGAAGATCCCGTTCGGCATCGGCCAGATCGGCAAGTCGTTCCGCAACGAGATCACGCCCGGCAACTTCCTCTTTCGGACGCGCGAGTTCGAGCAGATGGAGATCGAGTTCTTCGTGAAGCCCGGCGACGACGCCGAGTGGCACGAGCGCTGGAAGGCCGAGCGCTTTGCCTGGTACCAGCGCTACGGCATCCGCCGCGAGCACCTGCGGCTGCGTGAGCACGGCTCGGACGAGCTCGCGCACTACGCGAAGGGCTGCGCCGACGTCGAGTACGAGTTCCCGTTCGGCTGGTCGGAGCTGGAAGGCATCGCCAACCGCGGCGATTTCGACCTCCGCCGCCATTCCGAGACCAGCGGCAAGGACCTCTCGTACTTCGACGAGGAGACCCGCGAGCGCTACCTGCCGTACGTCATCGAGCCGTCGGCCGGCGTCGGCCGGCCGCTCCTCGCGTTCCTCGTCGACGCGTACGACGAGGACGTCGCCGACGGCGAGGAGCGGATCGTGCTGCGGCTCGATCCGCGGCTCGCGCCGATCAAGGCCGCGGTCTTTCCGCTGCTGCGCAAGGCCGGGCAGCCGGAGAAAGCGCTCGTGATCCGCGATGTGTTGAAGCAACATTTCCTGGTCACCTACGACCAGGCGGGATCGATCGGCCGCCGCTACCGACGGCAAGACGAGATCGGGACGCCTTTCGGCATCACGGTCGATCATCAAACGATGCAGGACGATACGGTCACGGTACGTGATCGTGACACGATGGAGCAGGTGCGCATGCCGGTCGAGCGTCTCGCGCATGGCTGTGGTGCGGCCGAAGAAGCGCAGCACAGGAGTACGGAGCAGCACGGGTCGGCGGACGAGCGTCGCGAAAGCGAAGGCGCGCCCGCGACCGAGCGTCGCCAAGGCGAAGCCACGCGCACGGACGCAGCACGCCGTCGGACGCGGCCGCGCGACAACCGCAGGCGCCGCTCGGCGGAAGGGCGCCGCGCGCTCGCGCTACGTCTACTTCTTCGGGAACGGCAAAGCCGACGGCCGGGCCGAGATGAAGAACCTTCTCGGCGGCAAAGGCGCGAACCTCGCGGAGATGGCAGGCCTCGGGCTGCCCGTGCCGCCTGGCTTCACGATCACGACCGAAGTGTGCACCCACTACTATGCAAACGGGCACCAATATCCGCCGCAGCTGCGCGCCGACGTCGCTGCGCACCTCGCGCGGATCGAAGCGGCCGTCGGTCGGCGCTTCGGCGATCCCACGAATCCGCTCCTCGTCTCGGTGCGGTCGGGCGCGCGCGCGTCGATGCCGGGTATGATGGACACGGTCCTGAACCTCGGCCTCAACCACCAGACGGTGCAGGGGCTGATCGCGAAGTCGCAGAACGCGCGTTTCGGCTGGGACTCGTATCGCCGCTTCATTCAAATGTACGGCGACGTCGTCCTCGGCTTGAAGCCGGAGGGCAAGGAGCAGGACCCGTTCGAGCGGATTCTCGAGGAAAAGAAGCACGCGCGCGGCGTCGAGGCCGACACCGATCTCTCGGCCGAAGACCTGCGCGAGCTGACGCACGGGTTCAAGGCGCTCATTCGCGAGCGCCTCGGCGTCGAGTTTCCCGACGACCCGCAGGAGCAGCTCTGGGGCGCGATCGGCGCCGTGTTCGGCTCGTGGAACAACGCGCGCGCGATCACCTACCGCAAGCTCTACAACATCCCGGAAGAGTGGGGCACCGCGGTGAACGTGCAGGCGATGGTCTTCGGCAACCTCGGCAACGACTGCGCGACCGGCGTCGCGTTCTCGCGCGACCCGGCGACCGGCGAGCGTGTCTTCTACGGCGACTTCCTCCGCAACGCGCAAGGCGAGGACGTCGTCGCCGGCATTCGCACGCCGCAACAGCTCACCAAGCGGGCGTCGATCGCGTGGGCGACGGCGCAGGGAATCAGCGACGAGGAGCGCGCGCGCAAATATCCGTCGCTCGAGGAGGCGATGCCGCGCTGCTTCGCGCAGCTCGAGAAGACGGCGCGTCTCCTCGAGCGCCACTACCGCGACATGCAGGACCTCGAGTTCACGATCGAGGGCGGCCGCCTGTGGATGCTGCAGACACGGAACGGCAAGCGTACGGCGGCGGCGGCGGTGAAGATCGCCGTCGACATGGTCGGCGAGCGCCTGATCGATCGCGAGACCGCGATCCGCCGCGTCGATCCGGCGTCGATCGACCAGCTCCTCCATCCCGGCATCGATCCAAACGCCGAGAAGGAGCTGCTGACGCGCGGCGTACCGGCGTCGCCGGGCGCCGCGACGGGTGAGGTCGTCTTCAGCGCCGACGAGGCGGCCGAGGCCGCCGCCGCCGGCCGCAAGGTGATCCTCGTCCGCGTCGAGACGTCGCCCGAGGACATCCACGGCATGCAGGTCGCGGAAGGCATTCTCACCGCCCGCGGCGGCCAGGCGTCGCACGCGGCGGTCGTCGCGCGCGGCATGGGAAAAACCTGCGTCGCCGGCGCGAGCGAGCTCGACATCCGCTACGATCCGGGGTTGTTCCACGTCGGCCAGCACCGCGTGAACCGCGGCGACTGGATCACGCTCGACGGCTCGACCGGCGAGGTCTTCCTCGGGCGCGTGCCGATGGTCGCGTCGCGCGGCGAGACCGGCGAGTTCAAGACGCTGATGACGTGGGCGGATCGCGTGCGCCGCCTGAAGGTGCGCTGCAATGCCGACACGCCGAACGACGCCGCGGTCGCGCGCGAGTTCGGCGCCGAAGGCATCGGTCTCTGTCGCACCGAGCACATGTTCTTCGAGCCGGAACGCATCGGCGCCGTACGCGAGATGATCCTCGCCCGCGATACCCCGGGCCGCGAGCGCGCGCTCGCGAAGCTGCTCCCCATCCAGCGCGGCGACTTCCTCGCGATCTTCCGCGTCATGGACGGTCTGCCGGTGAACATCCGCCTGCTCGATCCGCCGCTGCACGAGTTCCTGCCGCACGGCGACGATGAGATCGCCGCGCTCGCCGCGTCGATGGGCGTGGATGCAGACGAGCTGCGCGCCCGCCGCGACGCGCTTCACGAGATCAATCCGATGCTCGGGCTCCGCGGCTGCCGCCTCGGGATCGTCTATCCCGAGATCTATCTCATGCAGGTGCGCGCGATCATGGAGGCAGCCTGTGAGGTCGCACGAGAAAAGGTGAGGGTCATCCCCGAGATCATGATTCCGCTCGTCGGCCACGTGCACGAGCTGCGCACGCTGCGGGCGGAGACCGATGCGCTCTGCCGCGACATCCTGGCGCGCACCGGCGTCAAAGTGCCGTACACGATCGGCACCATGATCGAGGTCCCGCGCGCCGCGCTCACCGCCGACGAGATCGCCACCGAGGCCGACTTCTTCTCGTTCGGCACCAACGACCTGACGCAAATGGGCTTCGGTCTCTCGCGCGACGACGCGGCGAAGTTCCTGCCGCAATACGTCGAGCGCGGCATCCTTCCCGCGGATCCGTTCGCGGTGATCGACCAACGCGGCATCGGCGAGCTGATGCGGATCGGCGTCGACAAAGGCCGGCGTACACGGCCGCGTCTCAAGATCGGGATCTGCGGCGAGCACGGCGGCGAGCCGGCATCGGTCGCGTTCTGCGACCGTATCGGCCTCGATTACGTGTCGTGCTCTCCGTATCGGGTGCCGATCGCGCGCCTCGCCGCCGCGCAGGCGGCGCTCGCGCAGTAGGCGGGCGCATGGCGGCGCGGCGGCGGGCGAGTCGTCGGACGGGTGCGAGCACCGGCAGGCTTTCCGCTCGCCCAATCGGCGGCGCGACGCGGGTGTATGCGATCATCGGCGACCCGGTCGCGCACAGCCTGTCGCCGGCGATGCAGAACGCGGCGTTCGCCACCTGCGGCCTCGACGCCGTCTATGTCCCGCTGCGCGTCGCGCCCGGCGAGCTCGCCGCCGCCGTCGCCGGGCTGAGCACGTGCGGCGTCGAGGGCTGGAACGTCACGGTGCCGCACAAGACGGCGATCGTCCCGTTCGTCGACGCGTTGCAGCCGCGCGCACGCATCGCCGGCGCGGTGAATACGGTCGTTCGCACCGCGCATGGTCTCGTCGGCGACAACACCGACGGCGACGGCTTCGTCGCGGCGCTGCGCGCGGCGGGCCGTTCGCCGCGGAACGCCGCGGTGCTGGTCATCGGCTCCGGCGGCTCGGTTCAGGGGATCGTCCCGGCGCTGCTCGACGCCGGGAGCCGGCGCGTCGTGATCGTGAATCGCACTCGCGCCCGCGCCGATGCGCTGGTCGCCGCGCTCGACGATCGTCGCGTCTCGACCGCCGGCCTCGACCTGCTGGTCGACGGCGCCGAGCTCGCGCGCTTCGCCGTGATCGTCAACGCGACCAGCGCCACGCTCGGCGGTGACGCGCCGCCGCGGATCCGCTTCGACGCCACGTCGCGCGACGTCCTCTGTTGCGACTTGATGTACGGAAAGGCGTCGCCCTTCCTCCGCTCCGCGGCGCGCGCACGTCGCGCGACGATGGACGGGCTGCCGATGCTGCTCCACCAGGGCGCGCTCGCGTTCACGCTCTGGACGCATAGACGGGCACCGATCGTCGCGATGGAACGCGCGCTGCGCGCCGCCCAGCGCTGATACCGCACTCCGCTCCCGCGATTCCGCGCTTGGCGCGTCGACCATCGCGCGTGAGGTGCGGATCGCGGCGGCGGCTCACGCCGAGCGTCGGGAATGCCGATAAGGCCTCTGGCGCCGCCGCCCGTCGGCACAATGTCACCGCTCGGCACCGACACGACGGCGGTGCGGGTCGATATTTTTACGCGTAGGCAGTGACTTACATCCCCCGTACGATGACCATGGCGACTCGGCTGGCCACCGCGCCCGTCGGTCGACCACGGGTCTGAGAGGATCGATGTCGAGACTGGGAGAGCTCCTCGTCCGTCGCGGCCAGCTCGAGCCTGCCGCGCTCACCAAGGCCGTCGAGGAGCAACGCGCCCACGGCGGCGCCCTGGCGAGCCACCTCGTCAAGCTCGGCTTCATCAACGAGGACGCGCTGCTCTCGTACCTGCAGAAGGAGTATCGCCTCCCGGTCGTCGACCCCTCGAATCTCGACATTCCCACCGAGGTGCTGGCGCTCGTCCCGCCGGCGATGGTGCAGAAGCACCACGTCATCCCGGTGAACCTCGTGCGCTCGACGCTCACGCTGGCGATGGCCGACCCGTCGAACCTCATCGCCATCAATGAAGTCAAATTCTTGACCGGCTACGACGTGAAAATCGCCGTCGCCGGGGCGAGCGCGGTGCAGCGGGCGATCGAGCGCTACTACGAGACCAACGTCAATTACGACCAGATGCTGAACGAGCTCGGGGGCGAGGACGTTCAGCTCATCCACGGGGAGGAGGAGATCAACCTCCAAGACCTCGAGCGCGCGACCGAAGAGGCGCCGGTCGTGCGGCTCGTGAACGCGCTCCTCACCGACGCGATCGCGAAGCGCGCGAGCGACGTCCACGTCGAGCCGTACGAGAAGATGCTACGCATCCGCTTCCGCATCGACGGCGTGCTCTACGAGGTCATGCAGCCGCCGGTGAAGCTCAAGAACGCGCTCACCTCGCGCATCAAGGTGATGGCGTCGCTCGACATCGCCGAGCGCCGTATGCCGCAGGACGGCCGCATCAAGCTGAAGCTCGGCAACAACCTCGAGATGGACTTCCGCGTGTCGGTGCTGCCGACGATCTTCGGCGAGAAGGTCGTGCTGCGGCTCCTCGACAAGTCGAACCTGCAGCTCGACATGACGAAGCTCGGGTTCGAGGAGCGCGCGCTGAAGGACTTCAAAGAGGCGATCTACAAACCGTTCGGCATGGTGCTCGTCACCGGCCCGACCGGCAGCGGCAAGACGACGACGCTCTACTCCGCGCTCGCCGAGCTCAACAAGATCTCGACCAACATCTCCACCGCGGAAGATCCGGTCGAGTTCAACTTGGTCGGCATCAACCAAGTCCAGATGCACGAGGAGATCGGTCTCACCTTCGCGGCGGCGCTGCGCGCGTTCTTGCGGCAAGATCCGGACATCATCATGGTCGGCGAGATCCGCGACTTCGAGACCGCGGAAATCGGCGTCAAGGCGGCGCTCACCGGCCATCTCGTGCTCTCCACGCTGCACACGAACGACGCGCCGTCGACGATCAACCGCTTGCTGAACATGGGCGTCGAGCCGTTCCTGGTCGCGTCGTCGATCAACCTCATCATGGCGCAGCGTCTCGTCCGTCTCGTCTGTACGCAGTGCAAGGAGGAGAACCCGATCGCGCCCGAAGCGCTCCTCGAGATCGGCGTCCCCCAAGAGCTGGTCGGCGGAATGCACTGCTTTCACGGCGTCGGCTGTTCGATCTGCGGCGGCACCGGCTACAAGGGCCGCATCGCGCTCTACGAGGTGATGCCGATGAGCGACGGCATCCGCGAGGCGGTGCTCTCCGGCGCGTCGAGCACCGACATCAAGCGCGCCGCGATCGAGAGCGGGATGAAGACCCTGCGCATGAGCGGCATCGCCAAGATCGCCGAGGGACTCACGACGATCGAGGAGGTTTTGCGCATCACGATGCCGGACTGACGGTCGCGGCAAATCCATGACACCGCGCGGCCATTTGACGCCGTCCGCGAGCCACGGGCGGCGTCCCGCGCCTTGCGCGCCGTGGCATGTGGCTTGCTCTCTGCACCGCGGGGGCCCCCGGAGGAAGACGTGCTCGCAAACATCCAAGACTTCCTGCAGCTCATGCTCGAGGGCGGCGCCTCCGATCTGCACATCACGCAGGAGAGTCCGCCGCTCATCCGCGTCCACGGCGAGCTGAAGCCGCTCGCGTATCCGCCGCTCACCGCCAACGACACGCGGACGCTCTGCTACAGCCTGCTGACGGAAGCACAGAAGAAGAAGTTCGAGGAGGAGAACGAGCTCGACTTCTCGTTCGCCGCGAAGGGGGTGTCGCGCTTCCGCGGCAATCTCTTCTTGCAAAAGGGCGCCGTCGGCGGCGCATTCCGCGCGATCCCGTTCGAGATCCCCGAGCTCGACAAGCTCGGTTTGCCGAACGTCGTGGTGGAGATGGCGTCGTTGCCGCGCGGGCTCGTGCTCGTCACCGGCCCGACCGGCAGCGGCAAGACGACGACCCTCGCGGCCATCCTCGACCGCATCAACAACAGCCGTCCCGAGCACATCATCACGATCGAAGATCCGATCGAGTTCGTGCACGGCCACAAGCGCGCGCTCGTGAATCAACGCGAGGTCTTTGCCGACACGCTCGGCTTCGCGCCGGCGCTGAAGCACATTCTGCGGCAGGACCCCGACATCGTGCTGATCGGCGAAATGCGCGACCTCGAGACGATCGAGGCCGCGCTGGTCGTCGCCGAGACCGGTCACCTCGTCTTCTCGACTCTGCACACCAACTCCGCGGTGCAGACGATCAACCGCGTCATCGACGTGTTTCCGCCGCACCAGCAAGAGCAGGTGCGGGCGCAGCTCTCGCTCGTGCTGCAAGGCGTGGTCTCGCAGCAGCTGCTGCCGCGCATCGACGGTCGCGGGCGCTGCCTCGCCGCCGAGATCATGATCCCGAACGCCGCGATCCGGAACCTCATCCGCGAGGCGAAGGTGCACCAGCTCTACTCGCAGATGCAGGTCGGGCAGCAGAAGTGGGGCATGCAGACGATGAGCCAATCGCTCCTCGATCTGCACCTGCGGCGGCTGATCACTTCCGACGAGGCACTGGGGCACGCGACCGAGCCCGAGGAGATGAAGATGATGCTCGCCCAGAACCCGTCGGCCGGACCGCGCGCCGCGGTCCGTCGTTAGCGCACACCGGCTCGGAAGGAGCGACACCGATATGGCGAAGTTTCAGTGGGTGGGCGTCTCGTCAAGGAGAAGGGCCGCGGGCTCAACTTCGAGATCAAGATGCCGGCGTTCGGCGGCGGGGTGAAGCAGCACGAGATCGTCATCTTCACGCGCCAGTTCGCGACCATGATCGACGCCGGGCTTCCGCTCGTGCAGTGCCTCGACATCCTTTCGGCGCAGACGCCCAACAAGACCTTCGCGAAGACGATTCGCGACGTGAAGGAGCAGGTGGAGGCGGGCGCGACGTTCGCCGCCTCGCTCAGGCGGCACCCGAAGGTCTTCAGCGACCTCTACTCGAACATGGTCGCCGCGGGCGAGGTCGGCGGTATCCTCGACACGATCCTGACCCGCCTCGCGTCGTACATGGAGAAGATCGTCAAGCTGAAGAGCAAGATCAAAGGCGCGATGATCTACCCGGCCTGTATCATCAGCGCCGCGGTGCTCGTCACCGGCATCCTGCTCGTCTACGTGATCCCGGTCTTCGCCGACCTCTTCCACAGCTTCGGCCAGGCGCTGCCGACGCCGACGCAATTCGTGATCAATCTCTCGAACGCAACGATCGCGTACTTCTGGTACATCGTGGTTGCGATCATCGGCATGATCGGCGGCGTGATCATCACGTACCGCACCGATCGCGGCAGATTCCTCATCGACAAGTTCATGCTGCGGGTACCGATCTTCGGCGACCTGATCCGCAAGACGGCGATCGCGCGCTTCACGCGCACGCTCGGCACGCTGGTTTCGTCGGGTGTCCCGATCCTCGATGCGCTGACGATCACCGGCCGCACGGCGGGCAACAAGATCATCGAGCAGGCGATCTTCGCCACCCGCACCAGCATCAGCGAGGGCAAGACGATCGCCGAGCCGCTCATCGCGAGCAAAGTCTTCCCGCCGATGGTCTGCCAGATGATCGGCATCGGCGAGACCACGGGCTCGCTCGACGCGATGCTGCAGAAGATCGCCGATTTCTACGAGGACGAGGTCGACAACGCGGTCGCGAACCTGACGTCGCTGATGGAGCCGATGGTCATTCTCGTGCTCGGCGGCCTCATCGGCGGGCTCGTGATCTCGATGTACCTGCCGATCTTCAAGCTGGGGTCGGTGCTCGGCTAGTGTCGGTCGCCGACGCCGGCGCGGCGACCGCCCCGGCCCGGGATCTTCGCGCCCGCCTCGGCTGGTTCCTGCTCGTCCGGCTGCTGCTCGTCTCGGCGTTTTTCGCGAGCGCCGCGCTCGTCTACATC
>WNFQ01012656.1_pt1 | contig 12051 bp, 10 predicted proteins | sample 5400171 | NCBI WGS metagenome assembly WNFQ01 (sample SAMN13153356, study PRJNA577476) | soil metagenome | isolation source: 20 cm soil under Madrone tree | place: USA:California | collected 2016-06-14
CCACTCCGATGTGGTGGACGATAACCTTCTCGGGAGGAACATTTTGTTCCAGCAATTTGCCGCGGATGAAATCCGAGACAGCCAGGAACAGCGAAGCCCCGTGCCGCAGAACATCTTTGTGAGCCAGGTAGCGCCGGTGTCCAAATGGGGCTTGTTTGCGCCGCGGATGGAGCGCGGTAGCGTCCGATCCATGAAAGGTCACGATGAGCGGCAGGTCGAGCTGGCGTGACAGCGGCAGCGCCCGCAACCCATCCGGGCCGAAATGGGCATGGACCAGAACCGGATCGAGAGCGCGAAGTCGTCGAACCAGGTCCGGAGCCTTTCCGAATAACTTGAAGACCACCTCGCGAATCTTCCCGACGGTATCGCCGGGGTTGATCGTGTAGCTGCTGCCCGCTGGCAACTCGAGCCCGTGGACTCTGCGAGAGCCGGCATATACGGGCGAGAATTGTCGCAGAGCCTGGGCCTGGGCGCGGATGAAGGTTTCCGAAAGATATAAAAGATGATCACAGAAAATGACCACCGTAGGACTGGAGGACATGGTCACACGTATTCCTTGCCGCCCGCGAAAGACGGCACTGGCTCGAGAACGGGCTCGTGGTCTGAAACGGTGGAATCAGCCGGTAAAGCCTTAGTGATGGAGCAGATGCTGGAGACATAAACCATCCACAGGATGGTATTGCCCACGAAAATTGTGCTTTCGGTCACCTGGTAGAGCACTACGAAAGCCAGATAGGCCAGGGGCCATATCGCTTCCTGTCCGGGATCGCTGTTGGCAAAGGCTATGGCCCGGCGCGCGGCGATGAGATAGACCACCAGAAACAGGGCAAGCCCGGCCACCCCGAGCTGCAGGGTAAGATCAATGAACCCATTGTGCGCGTGCGGCACCTTCCAGTGCAGAATCGTGCTGATGCGTTCGGCTTCAGGAGCGACATTCCAGAAGGCGCTGTATCCGTAGCCCAGCAGCGGGCGTTCGACCACGCTCTCCATAGCTAGCGCCCATATGTTGGTGCGGCCGGTGAGAGTCGCATCGCGACCCAGCAATCCGGCCATGCTGTCCATGTCGACGACTACCGATAGCAGCGCGCCTACGATCAACACCCCTGCAATGCCGGCGATCAATGCCCTGGATCCGCGGCGGCGGAGCCTGAAGACACGCAGCAGCACCAGCATGGCCACAAAAACTACGAAAGCTGTTTTTGAGCGGCACAGGAAAATCAGCGCCCCCGTAACCCCTATGGTGCTGATTGCCACCAGGAATTTCCAAGTGGTTGTTCGCGTGCGCATAAGGACCAGGAGGCCCGCGAGCACCACAAATCTCGCGAAATCGTTCTTCTGTACAAAGGCCCCATTCCAGGCGTCGGGATAGGAAGAATCCACGGTGGGAACCAGGCCATGAAAAAATATTTCCACCACCACGCTGATCGCGACCGCCAGGCCCAGCGCAATCCCGAACAGGCGGACTTGTTCGCGGATGGAGTAGCGAACAGCGAAATCGAGCCCGAACAGCGTAGTCGCCAGTACGGCGAGGCCGCGGCGGATCGTAAGACCCGCATCTTCTGACCAAACGGCGGAGAAAATCGCAAAGAACACCAGAACGATTAGGAGTTTATTGGCTTTGAGTACTTGCAGAATTTCCCGGCGCAGGGGGACCGCTCGCACCAGCACTACGATGTAAATCAGGGACCAGCCAAACTGCGTGAGCAAGCTGCCGTCGGTGGTAGCGTCTGGATTGGAACTGTCCATCATCAAGGAGATGAACGCACCCGTCCCCAGGAATAGAACCAGTATGGTGAAGGCATCACCTAGAAATTTTAGTGAAATCCGCATGAGGCGAGGTCAGGGCCAGGACGAAATCAAGCCCGTGGCAGGTTGTTCAGGCCCACCGTCTGGGGCTCTATATTGGCCGTTTGTTGGCGTGGCTGCCGTAATGGTAGAGCACAGAGCCGAGAATAGAGTTCCACCGTACTCTGGACGATGTGCGTCCACTCGAAAGATGACAAATCCGGCCGCGATGCGCGCTTCGAATTTCTTGCCCACACAGCCGCCGCCGTCAGTATCGCCGGCGTGAGTTCACCGTCGTAGGTTCGTATCCATTGCGGACCGACTCGTATCTGCAGTTCCGGGAGCGAGCCTCGAGCTGGGACCAGAGCCGGTCGATTGAACGAGAGCGCCAGAATAGCTGAGCCAGAATGCATGATGTCTGCAAAGGGAAGCACAACCAGGTCGGCCGCCGAGAAAAGCAGATGCACTTCCTCCCGGGGGATGCGGCGCAGATCAAGTTTGATGCGCTGATCGCCCTGCGCCGCCATTTCAACTTGCCGGCCGCATTTTTTGGAATCTGAACGGCCTGCGATGAGCATGATGGTGTCTGGCAGAGCTGCACCGCGAAATGTCGCGATCAGGTGAGGCACATTCTTATAGGGTGAGACTGCGCCAAAGAACAACAGCACGGTCTGCTGGGGGGTAAGCCCCAGCGCATGCCGGGCGCTGGCTTTACTGATCGGGGCCGGATAGGCCTCCCGGTAGTGCCCGTGAAGGGTCTCGACCCGATGAACGGGCTGCAAACCAGGAACATCCTCCGCGATCCATTGGGTGCAAGCGTCACTCAAACTGACAAAGCCGTCGAGCATTGCGGTAAACTTTCGCCAAAACCAGGCTTCGATCGCAGGGTGGGCGCGCGCGTGGCTGTGGGGGTTGTGGGCGGTCCATACGATGCGAGTTCCTCGTCTGCGCAACCAGGCGGTTGAAAACAGCACCAACAGCGTGCCCATCAGCGCTTTCGGCAGAGGACGATTCAGGTAGTACTCCGGCCAGTGCAGATGAAAGACGTCATACCTTCCCCACAAGGCGCGCCAGGGGGAGAAACACTCGACTTCAACCCCAAGGCTGGGCATGTCTCGATACAACAATTCCCCGTAGGGATTATCGACGCGGCGGATGTCTCGGGGGAAAATGAGTATTCTCATACTGCTCTTTCCACTCAAAGGGCGGGCAAAGCGCTTTCCTCCGTAGATTCAAGTGACGCATCCAGCCCAAGCGTTCGCGCCCGGCGTGAAAGAACAAAAGCAGCCGTTCCTATGCTGCCCACCAGCAGAGCATCCGATGCAATGCTCGACCACGCCGCACCGCGCCAGGAGTAGGCCGGAATAATCCAGAGATTGATCAGCACATTGAAAAGAGCGACCCCCGCCTGGATGCAAGTGCGGACTCCCTGAAATCCGGCGCCGGTCAAGGAGTCAGAGAGAAAATAGTGCAGAACCTTCAACACCGGCAGCAAGGCCAGCCAGCGCAGAGCCTCGGCCGTGAAGATGTATTCCGGACCGAGTATGAGCGGAACCACACCGGCGAATAGCAATATGGCTAGACAGGCCGCGACGGAGTAGGCGAGGGCCCCCCAAACCAATCGCCTGGCATAGCCAAGAGTTGCCGAGATTCCCGCAGCCCCGGTGCGGAAAAAGTTAGGATAAGCGGCCGCGAGCAGCGATTGTATGGGCACGAAGGTGACGTCGATCAGCCGATAGGCGGCACCGTAAATGCCGGCTGCTTCCAGGGTGCCGAGGCGAGCCAGCATGGTCTTATCGATATCGTTGTAGATGGTTTGCGCGCTTAACCCCGCGGAAAAATAAAACCCTTCCCGCGTTTCCGCGCTGGACTTCCACAGCTTGAACCTCGGAGATCCCAGCTTTACCAGCACCAGAAGCATCGCCGCAACGGCTACCAGCGATGTACTGGAGAAATACAGGTAGCCCCACTGCAGGGCGGAGGGATGATGGTGGATCGCAACCAGAATGAGTGCCCCAGTGAGCCGGCTGCTGCTGCTCATGACATTGATGGCCGCGGTCCAGTTTAGGCGTTCAAAAGCCTGGAATGCCTGGCTGCAGACCTGGGTGATACTGAGCCCGAACAGATCGGACCCAGCTACCAGCAACACCAGGCGAAACGGAATTGAGCTTGGCAAGGCAAAATGGGAGAGCACCAGCACGGCGGCGAAGAGTACGGAACTGGCAACCGCAGTCGTCACCAGCGCTCGGCCCCAATACCGCGCGAAGAGGCTGGCGTCTCGGGCGACGTTCTTGACCAGGAGATTGCCGCTGCCAAGAGTCGCAAAAGGATAGACGATGCCCACCAGCGCCACCACGCCTATGAATGCACCGTAATTGGCGGCCCCCAGGGAGCGCGCGATCAGCACGAAATATAGCGCCTGAATAACCAGTCGAAATCCCTGACCCAGGGACATCCACACCGTATTGCGGGCCAATCGGTTTTTGCGAAGGAACTGGACCATGACGAAATCGGGGGCCTCAGGCGAGTGAGCGTGAATTCAGTCAGCTGCATTTGCGGAATCGGCGGAGATCCACGGGCGCCTCCGATGACGCCTGATTAACACCAGGTGCCGCCATGTCCTGACGATTGTGTGGCGGAAGGCGCTGTCGGCAAAAATGACTCCGCCGATTGAGCCAGGGGACGGGATATCGGGTTCCACAGGGGTGTTGAGCCGGTTTCGATCCGTGCGGCCATACCGGCTTCTAGCCCCCCGCCTGCGACGAATAAGCGAATGCGGCAGGGTTCGCATCGCGTAGTTCATTTTCGATCCATTTGTAGGTAATCTGCAGTCCCGTTTCCAAGGAAATGCTGGGTTCCCAACCCAGAGCCTGGAAGAGTCGGGTATTGTCGCTGTTACGCCCGCGAACGCCCTGAGGCTTGCTCACGTCGTGCCGTTTCACCAGACGCTTTCCTGCAATCGCGGTGATGAGGTCGACCAGCCCATTGATGGTGACAAGCCGGTCGGTGCCGAGGTTCAGGGGCTCGTGGTAGTCCGACGCCATCAGCCGCACCAGGCCTTCGACACAGTCGTCCACGTACATAAAGGAACGGCTCTGATCTCCGTCTCCCCAAATCTCGATCTCTCCGCCATCTTCCGCGAGAGCAACCTTGCGGGAAATGGCAGCCGGCGCTTTCTCTTTGCCGCCTTCGTATGTCCCGAGCGGACCATAGACGTTATGAAAGCGGACGATGCGGGTCTCGAACTTGTAATCCCGGCGGTAATAACGGCACAGCTCTTCCGTGAAAAGTTTTTCCCATCCATAGCCTGGCTCCGGGTCTGCGGGGTAAGCGTCTTCCTCACGCAATGGACTCACATCAGCGCTGGTCTGCTTGTAACCTGCGTAAACGCAGGCCGAGGAGGAGAATAGAAACCTGCCTACACCATTCAAGCGGCTGGCTTCGAGCATGTGGGCGTTGATGAGGACGTTGTTTCGTGAAATATCGGCGTGTGAAGCGGTAATGTAGCCGATGCCGCCCATATCTGCCGCGAGGTTGTAGACCTGTTCGATTCTGCCCCGGGTTGCGTGCAGACAGTTGTCGTATTTGCGGAGATCCACCACATCGAACTCATCGGCAGCTGAGGATTCGTACTCCGGCACTTTGACATCGATGCCGCGGACCCAGTTGCCCTCCGCCTTCAAGCGCTTGACAAGATGGTGACCAATAAAACCCCCGGCGCCCGTAACCACGATTCTTGGTTGCTTTTTCATGTGTATGAGTTCTCCTTAAAGAATTAACCCGCGTTCAAAGCTTCCCAGCCAGGGTTGGAATTTTGTCGCGCCGGAATCTCAAGATTCCCGCATGAGTTCCAAACACACAAACCAGGCAGTTTTCGGAATTGTGACCAGGTAACGCCTCCACAGACGCTGCGGCTCCGCTACGAGGCGAAAGAGCCATTCGAGCCCGTGCTCCTGCATCCAGGCCGGAGCCCTGCGCAATTTGCCGGAGTTCATGTCGAAGGCAGCTCCCACTCCTATCATCACTCGGACCTTGAGTTTTTTGCGGTGTTCGTACATCCAGCGCTCTTGTTTGGGAGTGCTCAGACCCACCCAGAGGACATCGGCGGCGGCTTCATCGATACGCGAGGCGACTTCCCTGTCCTCTTCCTCTGTGAGCGGGCGAAACGGAGGAGCGTAGGTTCCCGCCACCACGATGCCATGCCGTTGATGAAGAACACGCGCGAGGTCATCCGCTACTCCGGGCGCGCCTCCGTAGAAGAAGTGGCGGCAGAGGGGCCCGGTTTCAAGGCAGAAAGTTTGCATCAACTCTGACCCGGTTACGCGTTGGCGGAGGCCATAATTCAGGATTTCCCGAAAATAGTCGTCCTGGCGCGACTCCGCCACACCGTGCATACCCGTGACCGCGACGTAGCGGCCGGTTTCGCGGTTTTGGATCCAGCACCGCACCTGGGCGATCGCATCGGACATTTGAACGGCGTGAACTCGTACTCCGAGCACGTCAAAATTAGGCAACATGGATGGGTTGACTCCGGCCGTCGGCTTCGGAATGGGCTTTTATCACCTGCTGGTAGATCGCCATCAGAAGGGAGTAGTTCATTTCAGAGGTGTAGCGAGATTCATAGTCAAGGCGAGCCTCGCGGCCCATGGCGGTGAGTTCCGAGGGATGATTCCAGGCCCATTCGACTTTTTCGCCCAGGTCTGTGGGATCGCCGGGGGTGAAATGCAGCCCGGTCCGGCCGTCGGTAATGATTTCCTCGATCGCGTCCAACCTCGAACCCAGCACGGGTGTGCCACAGGCAAGGCGTTCCGCCATCACCATGGGAAAGCCCTCGTACCAGAGGCTGGGCAAGACGAGAAATCTTGCTTGCTTCATGGCGGCCCGGGTCTCGCTGGGGTTCAGCCGTCCCCGAAAGCTCACCTGCCGCAGATTATTTTTCGCAACCTCGGCTTCCAGCCTGGGGCGCAACGGTCCATCACCGGCAATCACCAGCGGAATCGAAGGTCCAAGCCGACTCCAAGCGGCCAGCAGGGTGGACACCCCCTTTTCCGGGGACAATCGGCCAACGAACAGTGCATAGTCGCCGGGCTGGCTACGCTCTCCCGGGTCAGGATCGACAAAGTTCGGTTTGACAAAGATTTTTTCCGCAGGCAGCCCGCCATGGATGAACTTCTGGCGGGCAAACTCGGTGGCTACCACGTAGCCGGTCACCGCGTCGGTCCAGGTGCGCCGCTCACGATGCGTTTTCAGCATGAGAGCGACCGCGGCGGTTGTCGGCCTGGAATCTCGGTTTCGCAGACGTGGCCATCCCGGAAAAGCAGCGCTGCGGGGCACAACAGCCGGTAATTCTGCAGGGTTTGTAGGACCGGGACGTGAGCTTCACCGCAGGCCTCATAGACTGACGGAGAAATCATCATGAAGGTGTTGTGAGCGTGCACCAAGTCAGGCTGGAACATTTCGAGAATTTTCCATACCTGTTGCTTGCTATCCTCAGCCGCGATAATGCGGGTTACCAGGGCAATCCGCTCGAACATGGAGAGCTGTTCGATCTCGTGATTGCTCCGCTGGTAAGTCACGATTTCGTGCCCGTGTTGTTGCAGCAAGCGGCGTTCCTGCTCGAAGACGACGTCCTCTCCGCCCGGCTGCTGGTAGGTGTTGTGGATAAGCAGGATTTTCATGTGAGGTCGAGAGTGCTGACGCCGCTGGCACACCCTGGGCAACAGGAGAGCCACCGAAAATAATGCTGCGGCCCCGGGCGATGGGAACAGTCAGGCTAGGCCGCGCCCGAGCCCTTCATGTTCCGGCCATTCACCTGCCACAGACAAGTGATCCCCGGCTTCACGCTGAAACGACGTCGCTGCCAATCCTGATCGAACAGTTGGTAGTCGCGCAGAGACATAGCGCGCGGACCCACCAGGCTCATGTTTCCCTTAAGGACATTGAAGAGCTGCGGCAGTTCGTCAATGCTTGTCTTCCGCAAAACCCTTCCCAGCGGAGTGATGCGGGGATCGTTCTTGATCTTGAACACCGGGCCGGTCATTTCGTTGAGGTTGAGTAACTGGTCCTGGATCTGTTCGGCGTCGGCCGTCATGGTGCGAAATTTGAACATTCGGAATTGCCGTTTGTTCAAACCTACGCGGGTCTGCCCGAAGAAAGCGGGCCCGGGTGAAGTCCACCTGACCAGAATCGCGACCACCAGGAACAGAGGTGCCAGAAGGATTAGGAGCAAAGCGGAGAGCACAAAATCGAAGCCACGTTTGACCAGAGCGGGCCAGCCCTCGCCTTTACCGGCAAAGACCATGACTTCGGGATTGCCGTCCAGGTCCTGAGCCGACGAGTGCGACGGTCCCAGATTGAAAATCTGAGAGTCGAATCGGACTGCGGTCCCGTGTTCACCGAGGGCAGCCAGTTGCGCGGAATGCCTGTAGTAGGAACGGAGGGGCAGGTAAATCGCCGCCTCATCTACGACGTTGTGGCGAAGGAAATCGGCTAGCCCGGCAAAATTACAGCAGCGAACGTTTCCGGTCTCATTAAAAGAGCGTATCCCATCCCAATCGTCGTCGACAAATCCCACGATCTTGTAGCCCAGTTCCGGGCTGGTGGTGACGCGGCGCGCGAATTCCATGGCCCGGGTATTGGTCCCTATGATCAGCAGGAACCTGCTGTTTCGACCATGGCGGCGCAGATTCAGAAGAATCGAACGCGCCCCCAGGCGGCTCGAGACCATCAGCGAAGTGCAAAAGACCCAGAAGAGAAAGACGAAACTGGGCTGCACGATAAAGATATGGAACATTCTGGCCAGGCCCAGGAGGAGAATCGAGGCCAGGCACGTAGCTCGCACCAATTCCCATACCTCCGCCCGCCAGGTGGTCAGCCTTTTGGACTCGTAAAGCCCACACATCACGAACACGCCGTGCCAGATCGCCATCAACAGCACAAAAAGCAGGATGGTACCCAGTCTTATGCGCATGGCCATGAATCCGGCCAAAGTGATGGTTTTGGGCGACGAATAAAGCGAAACCGTCGCCAGAGCAAAAGAAGTTACCAGAATACAAATGTCGAATACCTTGGCCGCATGTCTCTGGAAAAGCCGTTTTGTTTGGGGGAACATCATCAGCCTCAATGGATCGGGGTAGCCCTTAAGGTTTTGTGTGCTAGACGACTTTGAGAGGCGAACACGCTCAGAGTCTTTTGTAGAGAAGCTGAGGAATGGGGAAGGTACGTTTGTTGAGAACCGCAGCCAGAATCTTTATTTCAGTCGCCTGCAGCGTTTCGGCGATCTGACGCGCAAACTCTCGCCGGGTGGAATTTGCCTCCAGAACCATAACCAACCCGTCCGCCAGCCATCCCAGGGTCACGGCGTCGCCATATTGACGCAGCGGCGGCGCATCGATGAGGACATAATCGAATTCCTGACGTAGTTCTGACAAACGCTCCTTCAGACGCTCCGAATTCAGAAGGCTGGGAAAGTCGGGGGTCAAAGATCCGCAGGAAAGCAGCCATAGATTGCTGCGGCGGAGCCGTTTGGCGAAATCTCCTATTGGGCCATCCTTCAGAAGAGCATCAGTAAGACCGCGTTGGTTGGCCACCCCGAAGATCTGCGTGAGCGAGGGCGAGCGCAGGTTGGCCTCCACCAGACACACCGAGCCGGGGGTATTCTCGGATAGCAATTCCGCTGTCTGCGCGCAAATCCAGCTGCACCCATTCCCATGTTCGATGCCGGCAAATACCACGCAGTGAGGCGGCTCGGATTGCAACAGGAACAGACGCTGCACCAGCTGCAAACATTCTTCGTGGGCCTGCCGGTCGAATTGAAAGGGGACGGTGTTCAGGTGCCTGCTGGCGTGCCTTTCGACGGGTATCGGACTCGCATGGGGCAGCTCTGGTGTGGCCGACTTCTCCAGGCCGATTCCGATGTTCTGCATCAGCTCAAAGTTTTTGCTCACGGTATCTCCACTCCTAACGGCAGATCGGGTGTTTGCGTGACTCCAAGATGCTCGTTCCGGGGATGCGGGGTACGGGGACGCTCGTTATCGGGCCCGTCGCCTGCGTCCGCCCGGTCTACAAGATCTTCATGCTCCAGGGAGGAGAGATCCAGATCGGCGAGAACATCAGAGACCATCTGCCGGGTGATTTCTCGCTGCTCCAGCGCGCGGCCCAACAAAAGCGAGTTGAAGCAGATGTTATTGATGTTCCGGGGAATCCCTCCGCTGGAGCGCGCAATTAATGCCGCGGCCGCGGGCGTGAACAGCGGATGCTGGAAATCGTACCCGGCAGTGCGCAAACGATGATCGATATAGAGGCAGGTCTCTTCAATGTTAAACGGCTTCAAACGAGCAACCATGGAAAGTCGCTGCCTGAGCTGTACGATCTCCGGCGATGCCAGCTTGCGGGCAAGCTGCGGCTGTCCGGACAGAATGATCTGGATCAGCTTCTGCGCGGAATTCTCAAAATTGGAAAGCATGCGCACGACTTCCAACACGGAAGTGTCAAGATTTTGCGCTTCATCAATGATCAGGACGAACCGCTTTCCCTTCCGGTATTCGCGCACTAACATTTGGTTCAGTTTGGAATGTATCTTCACGGGGTCGCCGTCTTCGTCAGGAATCCCCAGATCGGCCATGAGGCTGCGAAGGAAATCCCGCGGGCTGGCATGTGTCTGAAACAGAAAGACGGTCTTGGCCGTGGCATCGATTCGTTGCGTCAGTTGGAACAACAAAGTGGTTTTCCCCATGCCCGGCCTGGCAATCACCGCCATGAACCCTCGCCCGCCCGTCACGCCGCAGAACAGCGACGCCATGGCTTCGCGGTGGGTGCGGCTCTGAAAGAGATAGCGGGGATCGGGAGTGACTCCGAATGGTTGTTCGCGCAGCTGGTAATAGTCCAGGAACATGGGATTGAATTACGCCTTTAGTTTGGGGATGGCCACAACCAAGGGAATCTTGAGAATCTCAACCACCTCGGTGGGCGTGCGGAATGACGGATCCATGTACTCCGCCAGATATGCGGCTGCCATTCCGATTGCAATCGAGAGGAAGAATCCGATCATTCCAATCAAGATGGGGCTATGAGCGGGCAGGGCAGGGATAGCAGGAGGTATGGCGAGTGCGACGTTGGCGATTCTTTTCTTATCCAGGGCGTCGGATGTACGTTCTTGCTCCCGCTTGGAGAGATAGAGCAGGTAATTCGCCTCATTGGCTTTGTTTTCGCGCACCAGATCCGCTTGCTTGAGCGCCTTCTGATCCAATTCCACCATTTTCTGGCGCAAGCTCGCGATGGTGCGGTCGAGGGCGATGGCAGTGGCTTTCTGAGAGGCAAGGTCGGCTTGCGTTCTGGCCATGTCCTCCCGTAAGAATTCATAGGTCGGATCGCGGTCGGTAGTCTGATTCACGTACTTGGTTTTTTCCGCTTCTTCGATCGCGGTTTGAGTCTGCTTGATCTGTTGGTCAATTTGCTGCACCAGGGGATAGCTCGGGGCATACTTCATCAGCAGCTGACCTCGGTTGACCTGCGCCGTGAGTAGGTTGCCTTGCAATTGCTGCAGCAGCAAATCCGCCGAACTTGACACTTGTTGTGTGGTGGACCTCGCCGGCGTCGCGCGCATCTGGCCCTGTACATCCCGGATCCTGCGTCCATTTGCCGCGATCGATTGTTCCGCCTGATGCAGTGCCGCCACCGAGTCAGCCAGCTTCAGGCCCATGTTGGTGCGTTCCTCATCGGGAGCGACCAGACCTTCCTGGGTATCGAAACTGGCTAGACGGGCCTCGGATTCCTGCAAGGCTTCGTGATATCTCTCTGCTTCTTTGGTGAAGAATTCGTAAGAGCCGGCCGGCCGATGCACCGCAACGTGCTTCTCCAGATAGAGGTTCGCCAGCGTATTCAGCACTCCGAATGCGACCCGGGGGTCCCGCGCCTTGTAGCTCACATTGATCAGGTTGGTCTTGGCCACGATCTTAACTTTCAGCTGCTTGACCAGGGTTTCTACCGCGCGGGAAACTTCGCTGTCTTGACTGCGCCCCGGAAGCCATCGGTGCAGCCACGCATTGGCTTCGTCTTTTTGCAATCCGCAGGCAAGCACCACTTTTTCCAGCACGTCTCGACTCTGCAGCAACTCGACTTCAGAATTGATCTCTTCTTCGGTCACTTGCGGTGCAAGCTGAGGCACTTGCGTAGTGGATTCGGTGGTGACCACGGGATCGAGCCGCTCGCGATTGACCAGGATCGCCATGCGGGATTCGTATTTACTCGACAACAGCCAGGTCGCCG
>WNFQ01005772.1_pt1 | contig 12050 bp, 12 predicted proteins | sample 5400171 | NCBI WGS metagenome assembly WNFQ01 (sample SAMN13153356, study PRJNA577476) | soil metagenome | isolation source: 20 cm soil under Madrone tree | place: USA:California | collected 2016-06-14
GACGCTGTCGCGAATCGAGAAGCAGCTGGAAGGATTGGAAGCACGGCGCAACGAACTCGCGGGCCAGCTGTCGGACGGCGAGGCGCCGCTCGCCGCGGCGCAGACCCAGCTCGAGGGGTCGCTGCGGATACGCGCGGAAATCGAGGGGGAGCTGCAGGCCGCGAGGGCTGCGAGCGATGAGCTGGATGCCCGGCTTCGCGACCGTGATGCCGTGCGCCTCGCCGTCGAGCAGCGTGTGGAAAGCGCACGATCCGGCCTCGACGAGGCGCGATTGGCCGCGCAGCAGGTGCGCGTGCGCCGCGAGAGCGTTGCCGAGCAGCTCGCGGCGACGCATTTCGAGCTCGCCGCGCTGTTGGCGCAACTCGCTCAGGGCGCCACGATCGGAGGCTGGGAGTCGCAGCTGGAGGAGACGCGAGGCAAGATCGAGCGCCTGGGTCAGGTCAATCTTGCGGCCATCGGCGAGTTCAAGGAGCAATCCGAACGCAAGGAGTATCTGGACCGGCAGTGCAAGGATCTCACGGATGCCCTGGGAACCCTCGAGTCGGCGATGCGCAAGATCGATCGGGAGACGCGCACCCGGTTCCAGGATACGTTCGACAAGGTGAACGCCGGTCTCAAGGAGAAATTCCCGCGCCTGTTCGGAGGCGGCCACGCATACCTGGAACTCACGGGCGAAGAGGGCGCTGCGGCCGGCGTGTCCGTCATGGCGCGCCCGCCGGGGAAGCGCAACAGCACCATTAGCCAGCTCTCGGGCGGCGAGAAGGCACTCACCGCGGTCGCCTTGGTGTTCGCCATATTCGATTTGAATCCGGCACCGTTCTGCCTGCTGGACGAGGTGGATGCGCCGCTGGACGAGAACAATGTCGGCCGCTTCTGCGACATCGTGCGCGACATGTCGCGCAATGTGCAGTTCATCTTCATCACGCACAACAAGAGCACGATGGAACTGGCATCGCAATTGGTGGGCGTCACCATGAACGAACCGGGCGTGTCGAGGCTGGTGGCGGTGGACGTCGACGAGGCCGTGCGCATGGCGGCGATGTAGAGGCAAGCGAGTGGGCGCCGAGCTACGCTGGATATTGCTGGGCTTGAGCTTGCCGCTGCTCATCGGCATTTGGTGGTGGACCGCGCGCCGCGCCGGCCGAATTCCAGGCAACTCGGAGCTCCGCGAGCCGACGCCTTCCGCCGATATCCCGCGGCATGCCGATTCGGGCGACGGCTTGCCGCCCGAAACCGAATCGGAGGCGCAGCCGCGGGACTGGGGCGTTCCGCCCTTCGAGCCTCTCAACATCCGCACCGCCGATTTCGATCATATACCGGTATTGGATGACCCGATGATGGTCAGTACCGAACCCGTGCCCTCCCCGGCGCCGGTACGCGCAGCCGCACCCGAGCCGGCACCCATCGCCGGGCCGATGCGCGCAACCGCGCCCCCCGTACCCACACCCGGGTCGATACGGGCAACTGCGCCCGCGCGCGCGTCCACGCCGCCGCCTCCGATGCGTCCGATGTTCACCACGGGACCGGTTTCCGAACCGGGCGACGGAGCCGCCGCTCCGGCGCCTCAGGCGCCCAATACCGCAGAGATACAGAGGATCGTGACCCTTCGCGTCTGCGCCGTGGGTGAGACCCGCTGGTCCGGGAGCCAATTGATGACTGCGCTCGAATTGCACGGACTCGCTTTCGGGCGCTACCAGGTGTTTCACCGGAAACATGCCGACGGCCGCAGCCTGTTTTGCGTGGCCAGCCTCATCGAACCCGGAACTTTCGACGTTGCCGAGATGGCGGATCAAGAGTATCGGGGCGTCACCTTGTTCGCGGTGTTGCCGGGTCCGATCCTGCCCCTCGATACCATGGATGAGCTGCTGGGCACCGCGCGAGGCTTGGCAGAGGAATTGTCGGGGATGGTGCAGGACTCGAAAGGCATGCCCTTGTCACCGCAGCGCGCGGCGGCTCTGCGCGAGGACATCGCACGTTTTCAAGCCTCGCTGCCCGGGACTTGATGCAGGATGTGCGCTCAGAAGGCGGCGGGTCCGGCGAACGCCGCAGCGGCCAAGACGGCGGCGCGGGCCGCGGAACTGCGCGGTTTGCTGGACCGATACAACTACCGCTACCACGCGCTCGATGATCCGGAAGTTCCGGACGCCGAATACGACCGGCTCATGCTCGAGCTTCGCGCGCTCGAGACCGAGTATCCTCGATTACTGACCGCGGATTCGCCGACTCAGCGCGTGGGCGCAACCCCCGTCGCCGCCTTCGGCACGGTGAAACACCGGGTCGCCATGCTGTCCCTGGACAACGCGTTCAGCGACGACGATGTGCACGATTTCGATCGCCGTGTCCGCGAGCGGCTCGACGGCCGCGGACCCATTCGCTACTCGGCTGAACCGAAACTGGACGGCTGGTGTGTACGTGCAGGGTGCGACGCGCGGCGACGGCGAGACCGGCGAGGACATCACGCAGAACCTCAAGACCGTCAAGGCGCTGCCCATGAAACTGCGCGCCGATCGACCGCCGCCGGTGCTCGAGGTCCGCGGGGAGGTATTCATGCCGCTGGCCGGCTTCGAGCGCTTCAACCAGGAAGCGATTGCGCGCGGCGAGAAGGCTTTGGTCAACCCGCGTAATGCGGCGGCGGGAAGCCTGCGACAGCTCGATCCCCGAATGACGGCGGCGCGTCCGCTCGACTTGTTCATCTACGGGCTTGGAATCGTGGAGGGCGGCGATTTACCTGCCCGGCACAGCGCGATTTTGCAGACATTGCGCCACTGGGGCTTCAAGATCTGTCCGCAGTCCCGCGTCGTGGAAGGCGCCGAGGGCTGTCTGGATTACTACCGCGAGACGGGGGTGCTGCGCCCGAAGCTGCCGTACCAGATCGACGGCGTGGTGTACAAAGTCGACGATCTGGATCTGCAGCGGCAGCTGGGATTCGTTTCGCGGGCGCCGCGTTGGGCGGTGGCGCACAAGTTTCCGGCCGAAGAGGCCCTGACCACGGTGCGCGACATCGAGTTTCAGGTCGGCCGCACCGGCGCGCTGACCCCGGTGGCGCGGCTCGAACCGGTGTTCGTCGGCGGCGTCACCGTCAGCAATGCAACCCTGCACAACATGGATGAATTGACCCGCAAGGACGTGCGAGTGGGAGATACGGTGGTCATTCGCCGCGCCGGCGATGTGATTCCGGAAGTGGTGAGCGTGCTGCCGGAACGCAGGGTCGCGGGCGCGGTGCCGGTGGCGCTGCCCAGCGTGTGCCCGGTGTGCGGATCGCCGGTGGTGCGCGAGGCCGATCAGGCGGTCGCACGGTGCACCGGAGGACGGACATGCGCGGCGCAGCGCAAGGAGGAGATCAAGCATTTTGCCTCGCGCCGCGCCCTGGACATTCAGGGACTGGGCGACAAGCTCGTCGAACAGCTGGTGGACCGGGATTGGGTGCGGACGCCCGCGGATCTGTTCGATCTGCAAGCGGAGCAGCTCGCGACGCTCGAGCGCATGGGGGACAAGTCGGCGCAGAAATTGCAGTCCGCGATTCTGGCGTCCAAGCACACGACCTTGCCGCGCTTTCTGTACGCCCTCGGCATACGCGATGTGGGCGAGGCCACCGCGCTCGGGCTCGCGCAGTATTTCGGCGACATCGCGGCGGTGCGCCGAGCCGGAGACGACGAGATCCAGCGGGTGCCGGACGTGGGTCCGGTGGTCGCAAAGAACGTGGCCGCCTATTTCCACGATGCCGACAATGCAGCCATCCTCGATAGGCTGCTCGCCGCCGGGCTCACGTGGCCGGCCCCGCGGCCCATTGATGCTCAAACGGAGCTGACGGGAAAGACCTTCGTGCTGACCGGCACGCTGCAGGCGATGACGCGGGAGGCCGCGGAAGAGGCCATCGTGCAGCTCGGCGGCAAGGTGAGCGGCAGCGTGTCGAAGAAGACGCAGTACGTGGTGGCGGGGGCGGACGCGGGCTCAAAGCTCAAGAAAGCCCAGCAGCTGGGAATCGCGGTGCTCGACGAAGCCGCGTTTCTAAAGCTGCTGAAGAAGAAATAGCGATTGCGGAGGCAGGATGTCGAAGCAGACGCCCGCAGGGCGCCCGAAGGGCGCGGGCCCAGGATGGGCCCGCGTCAATCAAAGCTTCTTTTCGATCTTTGCGGTTTTCTTCAGGGCTTCGATATAGTCCTGGAATTTCTTCTGCATGATGCCGTTGGTCAGCTGAGGCTTCATCTGGTCGAACGGCGCGTCGCGCGTGTCCGCGAGCTTGATGATGTGCCAGCCATACTGGGTCTGCACGGGGTCGGTCGTGAATTCGCCCTTCTTCAGACCCTTGACGGCATCGCCGAAGGGTTTGACCATGCGCGCCGTCGTGAACCATCCGAGATCGCCGCCATTCGCCTTCGAATTGTCGGTGGATTCGGCCTTCGCGACGTCTTCGAACTTGGCTCCCCCCTTGATCTTCTTGATGAGTTGATCGGCCTTTTCCTTGGTCGGCACCAGGATGTGCGAAGCATGATACTCAGTCTTGTCCGCGGCGGCGTCGTACGCGGCATGCAGGTCTTGTTCCGAGGGTTCGTTGATCTTCACGTACTTCTGCGCGGCGGCGTCCGCCAGAATCTGCGTACGCAGGAGAGCGACACGCGTGGCGACTTCCGGATCCTTCTCCAATCCGTCCTTCTCGGCCTGAGCGGCGATGAGCTGCATGTTGATCATCTGATCGAGGACTTGATTCTTCTCATCCGCGGTAACGTCGCTCACCGGCTTGCCGCGCAGCAGACCCTTCAGGTAATCGTCGTAGGCTTCGCGGGAAATGGGCGTGCCGTCGACGACGGCGACCGGCGGAGTGGCCGGCTTGTCGGTGGCCGCGGGCGCCGCTGCCTGCTGTCCCTTGCCGCAGGCCGCCAGCAGTAGGGTGATCGCTGCCACGGTGGACACGCGGGTCCACTGTGTACTGAGAAATTGAGTCATTTGGGTCCTCTATACACAAAAAAAGGCGGCTATGGCCGACATGGCCTACGCGCCCGGGGGCGGCAGTTTAGCCTTTACCGCAGCATCTCTCCAATTATCGATGCGATTTTGACATCTCCGCCGGGGGCGAGGCGACGATCGCCAACGCGTGGATGTCGGTCTTCAACAGGTCGTCGACCGCGGCGTACACCAGCCGGTGGCGCGCCACGGGGGATATGCCGCGGAACGCCTCGGCCACTATGGTTACGCGGAAATGGCTGTGGCCGCCGGCAGCCCCCGCGTGACCCGCGTGCAAGTGACTCTCGTCCTCGATGGCCAGCACTGTCGGCGCAAAACGGCTCTCGAGGCGCTGCCGCAGGCGCTGTTCGCGGCTGTAGGCTGGTTGGCTCATGCGCTCCAGGCTAACCCTGGTCCGACTGCGCGGTCTTGGTCTTGCCGCTCAGCCACAGGACCTGCGGCATCATGAAAATCAGCATGGCCACCGTGATGCCGAACACCTTGAAATTGACCCAGATGCTCTCGTCAAAGTTCCACGCCACGTAGATATTCGCCGCCGCCAGGAGGGCGAGCCAGCCCACCCACAGGGAATTGATCAGCAGCCAAGTGCGCGGCGGGACGGGCAGAGGCTCATTGAACACCGCCTCGAGCAGGCGCCGCGCGAGAGGCTGCTTGCCGATGAACATACTGCCGAGAAAAGCCGCGGCTGCCAGCGCGAGCAGCACGGTGGGCTTCCACTGGATGAAACGGCGATCGTGCAGTAGCAAAGTCGCTGAGCCTAGCACGAGCACCACCGCCACGGTGATGATGTGCATGGTCCTGAATTCCCCGGTGCGCAGCCGGTGCACCGTGAGCTGCAGGACACAGGCGATCATCAGCGCCGCCGTGGCCCAGTAGATGCCCAGGAGCTTGAAACCGACGAAGAATACGATCAGAGGCAACCATTCGAGTAACTGATTCATCCGCGTATCATAGCCGACGACATGAGCATCTACCTGCAACTGCATCCGGTGTCCCCGCAGCGGCGCTTCATACGCCAGGCCGTCGAGGTTCTGCGCGGCGGAGGGGTGATCGTGTATCCCACCGATTCCTGCTACGCGCTCGGCTGCCACATCGGGGACAAGGCGGCTCTGGAGCGCATCCGCGACATTCGTCAGACGGATCGGGAGCATCATTTCACCCTGGTATGCCGCGATCTCGCCGAGGTCGGCAAGTATGCAATGGTCGACAATTGGCAGTACCGGTTGCTGCGTGCGCACACGCCCGGCCCATACACCTTTCTGCTCAAGGCCTCGCGCGAGACACCGCGGCGCTTGAAGCACGAAAGGCGTGGCACGATCGGGCTGCGCGTTCCGGATCATCCCGTGACCGCCATGCTGCTGGGCGAACTGGGTGAGCCCATCATGAGTTCGACATTGCTGCTGCCGGGCGAGGAACTGCCGCGCACCGATGCCAAAGAGATCTATGAGAAGCTCGAACACGTCATCGATCTAGTCCTCGACGGCGGCAATTGCGGGCTCATCCCGACGTCGGTCATCGATCTGTCGACCGACCGCGCCATCGTCACGCGCGTAGGCCGCGGTGACGTAAGCCCCTTTGCAGACTCAGCAACCGTATAATGCCGGCGCAATGCGGGCAATAAAGCTTGCATTTAGCTCAAGTAACGAGTGTAAGCATTGGATTTATTTGCGTTTCTTTATAAGATCTCCATCTGGGCAATCCCGATACTATCTGCGATCACCCTGCACGAAGTGGCGCATGGCTGGATGGCCAGATACTTCGGCGACCGCACCGCTGAGATGCTCGGACGTCTGAGTTTGAACCCGCTGCGCCATATCGATCCCATCGGTACCGTAGTGGTTCCCGGCCTCCTGCTTGCCGTCGGCGGTCCGTTGTTCGGCTGGGCGAAGCCGGTGCCCGTGGCGACGAGCGGGCTGCGCAATCCGCGCCGAGCGATGGTTCTGGTGGCGCTTGCCGGCCCGGCGGCGAATTTCTTCATGGCGGCGGTGTGGTGCGCGGTGCTGGGAGCGATAGTTCGGGTCAACGGCAACGGCACCTTGGACGGTTGGATCGCAAGCATGGCGCAGGCGGGCATCTGGATGAACGTGGGTCTTGCAGTGTTCAATTTGTTGCCCATTCCGCCGCTCGACGGCGGGCGGGTGCTCACCGGGCTGCTGCCGCCTCGCCTGAGCGCTCCCCTGGAGAAAATCGAGCCGGTCGGTCTCTTCGTCGTACTGGGATTGTCCGTATTCGGCTTGTTGGGGTGGCTATTCGTCCCCGCGTACCGGGTCATGGGACATGTCATTGCAGCCTTGATGGGGGACGCTGCATGAGCGGCCCCATACAAAATCGGCGCGTGCTGTCCGGCATGCGCCCCACGGGTCTTCTGCATCTCGGCAATTACCACGGTGCGCTCAAGAATTGGATCGAACTGCAGTACCAATACGAATGCTTTTTCTTCATCGCCGACTGGCATGCGCTCACCACCGGCTATGAGGACACCTCGAAGCTCGAGGAGTACGTCTGGACCATGGCCGTCGACTGGCTGGCGGCGGGCCTCAATCCCGGGGTCGCCACGCTGTTCATTCAATCGAAAGTGCCGGAGCATGCGGAACTGCACCTGCTGCTCTCGATGATCACACCCTTGGGATGGCTGGAGCGGGTCCCCTCCTTCAAGGATCAGCAAACGCAGATTGCCGATCGCGATTTGAGCACGTACGGCTTTCTGGGCTACCCCTTGCTGCAATCCGCGGACATTTTGCTTTACCGCTCCCAATACGTGCCGGTGGGCGAGGACCAGATCGCGCACGTCGAAATCACCCGCGAGGTGGCTCGGCGGTTCAATCACATCTACGGCCGCGAGCCGGAGTTCGAACAGAAGGCCGAGAAAGCCATCAAGAGCCTGGGATCGCGCAACTCCGCCATGTACCGGACTCTGCGCAAGGAGTTTCAGGAAAAGGGCAACGCAGATGCTCTGGCCAAGGCGCGCGCGCTGGTCGAATCGAACGCCCGGCTGACCGTCGCCGACCGTGATCGCTTGTTCGGATTTCTCGAAGGAACCGGCATCGCCATTTTACCCGAGCCGGAGGTGCTGCTCACCGCAACACCCAAGGTGCCGGGGCTGGACGGACGCAAGATGTCGAAGTCCTACAACAACACGATTGGATTGCGCGAGGACCCGGATTCGATCGCCAAGAAGCTCAAGGCCATGCAAACCGATCCGGCGCGCGTGCGGCGCACCGATCCGGGCGACCCCGACAAATGTCCGGTGTGGGATCTGCACAAGGTGTATTCAAACGCCGACACTCAAGCGTGGGTGCAGGCGGGTTGCCGCAGCGCGGGTATCGGCTGCCTGGAATGCAAGGCGCCGCTGATCGAAAAGATCATCGAGGAGGTGAGCGCGATCTCGAAACGGGCGCAAGAGTTCGAAGAGAATCCCGAACTGGTACGCGGTATCATCGCCGAGGGGTGCGAGCGCGCGCGGGGAGCGGCGCGCGACACGCTGGACGCGGTCCGTCAAGCCTTGGGCCTGGATTACCGATGAAACCTGAATTGACGCTCGTGCAGAACGCTGCGGCGACGCCACCGGTCCCCGAGCAGAAGCCTGCGCAGAGTGAAATGCCGTTTGCGGTGGTGGAGGGTCAGCCCGTTACCGAGTTGCCGCGAGACTTGTACATCCCGCCGCAGGCACTCGAGGTGTTTCTCGAGGCCTTCGAAGGACCGCTCGACATGCTGCTGTACCTGATACGGCGGCAGAATCTGGATATTCTCGACATTCCGATCGCCGAGATCACGCGCCAGTACATGCGCTACATCGAGTTGATGCAGGTGCTGCAATTGGAATTGGCGGGCGAGTACCTGTTGATGGCGGCAACCCTCGCGGAAGTGAAATCGCGCATGCTCCTGCCGCGCATGGGCAATGTTGAGTCCGCGGAAGAAGCGGATCCCCGTGCCGAGCTCGTGCGCCGCCTGCAGGAATACGAGCGCTTCAAGCGTGCGGCCGAGGGAATCGACCGCATGCCGCGGCTGGAGCGCGATACCTGGGTCGCATCGGCGGATCTCGTGGACCGTAAGATCGTGCGCATGCCGCCCCAGGTCACCTTGCAGGAAATGCTGGTCGCCTTTCAAGATGTGCTGTCGCGCAGCGACATGTTCGCCCATCACCACGTACAGCGCGAGCCTCTGTCGGTTCGGCAGCGCATGACCGACGTGTTGGCGTCGCTGACGGCGAACGCGTTCGTGGATTTCGTGCGGTTGTTCCGCGCCGAGGAAGGCCGCCGCGGAGTCACGGTCACCTTCGTCGCCGTGCTGGAGCTGCTGCGGGAGGGATTGATCGAGATAGCGCAGGCGGAAGCCTATGCGCCGCTGCACGTGCGCCTGGGCAATCCGGCCCGGCACTTGAGACTGGTGGCCGACGATGCCGCCAATGAAACCCAAATGAGTACCCAATGAACGATCACTACGTGAAGAACGTGATAGAAGCGGCGCTGCTCGCCGCCGGCCGGCCGCTGACGATGGATGAGCTGGTGAACGTATTCGACGAGCGTGATGGGTCCAACGCGGAGGAAGTGCGCGGCGCCATTGCGGCGCTGACGGAGGACTACGAGACTCGAGGGTTGGAATTGATCGAGGTGGCGAGCGGCTATCGCATTCAAATCAGGGCCGCCGTGGCGCAGCCGGTGTCGCGGCTGTGGCAGGAGCGGCCCGCCAAGTATTCCCGCGCTCTTTTGGAAACCCTGGCCTTGGTCGCCTATCGACAGCCGATCACTCGCGGCGAAATCGAGCAAATCCGGGGCGTGGCCGTCAACCCCAACATCGTCAAGACGCTGCTCGAGCGCAGCTGGATCCGCGTGGTCGGCCACCGCGACGTCCCGGGTAAGCCGGAACTGCTGGGCACGACCCGGGAGTTTCTCGATTATTTCAGCCTGAAGAAACTCGATGACCTGCCGACCCTGGCGCAGCTCAAGGAACTCGAGGACCTGCGGGTGCAGTTGACTCTGCCGGGCGCGGATCCGCAGGTGGCGGTCACCACCGACGCTGATGCCAACGCTGAGGACGACTCCGACGGAACGCCGGAGACTTCAGGCGACGATGACGATCAGGAGTCGGTCAGTGCGGCGGGATCGGACGGCGGGCAGGATGAGGACGGCGTCGCGCCGCAGCCGCATGGTTTGGTCGCAAGCGGCGCGCAAGACGACCCGAATTGATGCGCCCCCGGCTGCCCCGCAAGCAATTACCGCCGCGAAAGGACCAGCCGCCGACGGAGCGAGTGCAAAAGCTGCTGTCGGCGGCGGGAGTCGGTTCGCGCCGCGAAGTGGAACGCTGGATTCGCGAGGGACGCCTGCAAGTCAACGGCGAAGTGCCGGCCCTGGGCGCCAAGCTCGCTCCCCGCGACCGCATCACGCTCGACGGCCGGCCGGTCAGACTGCATGCGCCGGCCGTCAAGGAATTGCACGTGCTGCTGTTTCATCGCTCGCCGGGCGAGACGCTGGATCTCAAGGGCGCCACGTCGCGCGCGGCGGAACATCTGAACTTGCCACGCTCCCCGGGCCGGTGGCTGGCGATCCAGCCCATGCCGCCGGTCGACGGCGGTCTGGAAATTCTCACCGACGATGGATCCTGGGCGCACCGGGTATCCCGGGGCGTGCACGCGCTCACCGTGGACTACGTGCTCAGAATGCGCGGGCCGCTCAATGACGGGCTGGTTGAGGAATTTCGCGCCGCCACGGACTGCGAAGGCGAGGCGATGAGCATTCTCGGCGCGGACGCGCAGTACGGCGAAGGATTCAATCATTGGCTCAATGTCACGGTGCGCGCCACGCGCTCCGCCCAGGTGCGGCACTGGTGGGCGGCCCGCGGCATCATCGTGAGCCGCTTGATGCGCGTGCGATTCGGGCCGGTGCATCTGTCGCGCGAGCTGCCGCGGGGGCACTCGCGCGCCATGCTGCCGAGCGAGCGCAACGCGCTCATCAACGAGATCGATGCGGCGAAATCAGCCTATGAGACCGAGGCGAAAGTAACAGCGTCGTAGCCGAAATGTACGATCAGCTTTCTCGTGCGCGGAGGCCGGAGATCGGGCAGGCATTTTCCAGACCGCCGTGAACCCATTGCGCTGCGCAGTCCCTGCTTCGCGCAAGCCCAGGGTGGCCATCCATGGCCACCCGTGCGACGCATGCGCCGAGCCCTGTTTTTCACGCTCTGGAAAATGCCTGCCCGATCCGGCCTCCTTCCAGCATCCATCGTGCTGGCTAGCTGCCCGTCTGATCGGAGGCCGGCAGCAGCACGAAGTGCCCGTTCTTCACGCGCTTGATTTCACGTTCGGCGATACCAAGCTCCGGCGGATTGATGAAATCATCGGCCGAGTTGATCTGCCACAGGGGCGCCTTGATGTTCTCGAGGGCGGGCGAGGGATCGTAGTCGCGCGACGCGTTGACCGCGTAGAGCAGATCGTTGGCGTCCAAGTCATCGAGCTCGCGCTGCATGAATTTATCCAGGAATTGGTCCGCGGCGTCCCGGGTCGGCAGCGTCATCTGCATTTGAATCGGGGCGCTGCCGGCGATCATCAGCAGGCCGGCCGCGGTGCGCAGGGAACCCAAGGGCTCGCTCTTGTACTCGCCTTGCTGCCACTCGGGATCCGTGCGAATCGCTTGCATGATGAGATTGCGCCACAGGCGGTTGCGGCCCGCAATCTGCACTGGAAGACAGGCCAGCGGCATCAAGGCGTCCATGAAATCCGGGTAGGTCTCTCCCCACACGAACGTGTGCATGCACCCCATCGAGGTTCCCATCATCAGGCGCAGGTGATCCACGTCGAGACCCTGGAGCAGCAGGGCGTGTTGCGCGGCCACCATGTCGGCGTAGGTGTACTGGGGAAAGCGCGCGTGCAAACCGTCGCTGGGCTTGCTCGATTTTCCGTGGCCGATGCCGTCGGGCAAAATGATGAAATATCGATTGCTGTCCAGCAATTGGCCCTTTCCGAACAGAACGCCCGCAAAATGCTCGTTGAGCAGACTGCGGCCGGAGCCGCCGGTGCCGTGCAGGATCACTACCGCGTTGCTGACCCTGCCGTGCGAGTCGCGGCGCGGCTTGCCGAGAACGGTGTAGTGCAA
>WNFQ01003122.1_pt1 | contig 12046 bp, 9 predicted proteins | sample 5400171 | NCBI WGS metagenome assembly WNFQ01 (sample SAMN13153356, study PRJNA577476) | soil metagenome | isolation source: 20 cm soil under Madrone tree | place: USA:California | collected 2016-06-14
ATGGTGCTGGGCGAAGCCAGCACCATGCTGGTGATGGGCCTGGCCGTCGGCGCCGCGCTAGCGCTGGCCTTGGGCAAAACCGCGGGCGCGATGCTCTTCGGCCTCAACCCTTACGACCCGCTGACGATTTCGCTTTCCGCAGTTGCGCTTGCGGCTGTGGCCATCCTCGCCAGCTACTTGCCAGCGCGCCGCGCGGCGCGGCTCGATCCCATGGCTGCCCTCCGCGACGAATAAAATCCTTCGGCTGGTCGGTGCGCGATTCCAAGGCACCTGACAGCGTGGCACCTGATTCGGGGCGGATGACGGGCAACCCTTTCCTAATCCGGTTATGGAAGGCTGGTCGACAATCGGCTCAGAATCCATCCACACGGAGGGTCGCACGCGGGTGGAGACCAAATCGAGTGCCCGACTATAAACAAAACCCTGAATGTCTAGTCGTCCGTCGAGGCTTCACGAAAAAGCCCGGCCCCTAGATCGGAAAATAAGCGCCGAAACGCGCCGTCTTTCTTGTCAGGGGGTCGGGCTCGGGTGCCTAGCAGACGCGACCTTAGCGTTTGGCCGATTATGCCGGGTGCCGGCTTTCTTGCATTGCGGGTGCTGGCTGATGTTGCAGAAGAATCCGGAAACCGAGTCCGTGCGTAATTAGGAGCAGCGGCACGATCAGAGTTGGAAGAAAGAATGTGGCTCCCAACTGCCCGGCCAAAAGTCCGGACTGATTGCCCTGGTAGAAAACGTTTAGGAGTTCGGCTGCACCCCAGAGGTTGAAAATCCATGCGGTGGCAACGCCGGCCGCGCTGGGCAGTAATAGCAGCGAAAACAACGCAAGTATCGCCGCAATGATGTCCCCATAGGCCACGAAATGCGCGAAAGTAGGCGGCAGATCGGGTGACACGACGCCCGGAACCAGCACTGCCAACCCGATGAAGCGGAAGCTATGCAGGACGAGCAGGGGGCGCAACGCTTCGACCCGTGACCGGAGACGGAGTTCCGGCCAGATATATCGAGCGGTAACGATCCCCCACGCGATGAAGCTGAATGCGATGCTCACGAAAAACCAGATCATTTGTTGTGGCATGATTAATCTCTCCTTTTTAGAATTCCAGCGATTAACCGCGGCTGGTGGCTGCGACAGGGGCCTTCCCGTGGCCGAGGGCCGCGGGACTAAAGTTGTCGGCGATGGCGTGCTCGCGCCGCCACACCTTCGAGTCGGTCGCGAACTGAGGCACCGACGGGAACGGACGCCGCAGTTCGCGGTCATAGCGGTCAAGATCGAACCCAGGCCCGAGTGGGGCGAGCATGAACTGCACAAACTCGCGAAGCCAATTGCCGAAGGTCCGCTGGTTGCGGGGCTGCGCCGTATAACGACGCGCGATCGTCTCGAAGTCTTCAGCGGGGCGGCCAGTTACATCGAAGACGTCCGTCGTTGGCGCCCCGACCTCGAACGCGCCGCGCTTGTGATCTTCGATGTAGTAGCGAATGCCACTGAACACATCGATCGGGTAGCCGCTCATCCGTGCGGCTTTCATAAACAGCCAGGCAGGGGTTGGCACGGCCTTAACTGATCGTCCGACGGCTCGGCCGATGGCCTTGGCCATGTCCTCCGCGCCGAGAAGCTCCGGTCCGGTGGGGCGGTAGCTTTTTCCTGCGTGCCCCGCAGGATCCATCAGCGCCGCGACGGCAACTCGCGCGATATCTTCGTTGGAAGGTGGCGCGTTGCGGCTATTGCCGAACATCCAGGGAAAGATGCCAAGCTGCGCGGACGCCCCAATCGTCACCAGGTAGTCGTCAGCGAAGAAGCCTGGTTTGATGATCGTATGCGCGACTCCGGGAATCGCCGAAAACCCCCGATCGACGAGCCAGTGCTGACGGGTCATGAGCGAGGGATGCGAAGGGCTCGCCAGCCATTGCGTCATGCCGACAATGTGCTCGAGCCGGGCTTCCTTGGCGGCGACTGCGAACGCGGCCGCGCCCTGAATCATGTATGGATCGATAGGCGGACAATAATAGGCGCGCTGAACATCCTTTAGCGCGTTGGCCACGCGTTCAACATCGCTCATGTCGGCGACCGCGATCTCGGCCCCCTGCGCCTTCAGTCGCGCGCTGCGGCCATCTTCTCGGTGCACGAGAGCGCGAACGGGATAGCCCGCCTTCAGCAGCTCCGTAACAACGACGCTCCCCGTCTTTCCGGTCGCACCGGTCACGATAATTCTTGGCTTGATCATGTTCATCTCCTTCTAAGCGCTCACTTCGTACAGCACCGCTGTCGAGACGTGACTCACTGAAACGCCCCTGGGTTCAGTGCCCTCAGCGGCATCAACGGTCCGACCGGAATGTATTGGTGATCCATCAAATGTTCCTTTGCGAGCGGCAGTGTTTCCACAATCGCGCGCGCCTCGTCCTCGGTCTTAGCATCGATCACGAAAACAACGCCTTTGCCATCGCCGCGCGAATACCACTGGCGGATTTTCCCGTCGAGGTAAAGCTTTACCGTCGCCTTAATCTCTTCCGGTATAACCGCCATGACTTGTTGGGGGGTTACGCCCTGCCGGGGAGTTTCGATGACGATGACTTCTGTAGTTTTCGGTATAGCGATGCTGGGCACGCCTGAGCCGCCCCCGGACTGGGATTGCGCGAGACCCGCCGCGGGAAGCACTGCTGCCATAAGAAACGGGATCATGAATTTCATCTCCTTATCCTTTCGATCAGTCAGTCTGTCTATTTGGCCTATTCACCCACAAAGAGTACTGTCGTACTCTTTACGGGCAAAAAAAAATTAGTCTTCAACGAAAAGCTTTATGAAAAAATTCCTCGCCTCCATCAACATTTGGTCACGCTTTTCAGGCGACAAAGTCATGCGGACACTCGTCAACACACCGGCCATGCAGGGGAATAACAATTGAAACTTCGTCAGCTTTTCTTCTCGCGTCCGGCCGGGCACAAACGGCAGTAGACGCTCACGATACGCTTCCCGCACTGCCTCGATCCGTTTTCGCACGGACAACGGCTTTCGCGTGAGCTCTGGCCCGAGGGCGGCCAGCACACAACCCATTCCCGGCGAATTCGCGTGGCCGGTGCTCAGATAACGTTCGATGATCGCCCGCAGAGCCTGGCCTTCGGGTGCTGACTTTGCAGCCTCCAGCATGCCCGTTCCCATCTCATCGAACGCTCGCGCTACCGCTTCAACGAAAAGATCATCCTTGCTTGCAAAATGCCGGTAGAAGCCCCCTTTTGTCAGGCCTACCTTCTTCATCACCGTACCGATGCCACTCGTGTCCCCGCCGTGCTCCCGGATCGAGCGGGCTGCCATGGCAAGAATCTTCTCGCGGTTCCGCGCTTTGTGTTCTAGCGAATATCGCATGCCATAAGAGTACGCCAGTACTCTATTGTCTGTCAAGCCCAAAATTATTTCTCTAACCCCGGCCGAGGCTGGTCAAAATACCGTTAAGCAGCGCGAATACAATCCAGACACAAGTCTGCCTGCGTTGGCAGCCCGGGGCTTTACTTCTCCAGTAAGCGTGCGGCGAATCAGCAAGAACCGCTGCCGAAAGCACCGGGCGTATGACGGCCTACCCAGAAGTTATTCTGTCGCGTTGGCTTGGTGCGCTTTTGGTGCACTATAACTCCGAGAACGTGGCTGCCACGAAAAGGCAGCGGGAATAAGTCGTGCGAAATCAATACGAGCTTTCCTTGTAATTGGCCGCGGCGGTCGGGAAAACCGCCTCACGCAGTCGCGGTGTGCGGAGCCTAGTTTTTCAAGCCTATGCGGCGAAGAAGACTTTGGAAACGAGGATCAGGATGCAGGCTATCAAGCAGCAAGTCCGACTGGAGGGGAATGGCAAAGTCTAAAGACTTCTCCGAGTAAGACTTGTCCAGGAGATCGAAAGCTTTGTCGTTTTCTCCAAGGCCGGCGTATATGGTGGCCATCGTATATGGCGAAGCAGAGGTGGCTCTTGCTTTGCGCTCCAAATCACGAAAGATCTTTTCTGCTTCGGCTTTCTTGCCTAAGGCGGAATAGGCGTGTGCCAACGCGACGGTGGGGCCTAGAGAACCATCGGAGAACTGAACCGCCTTCTGAAACTCGGATATCGCTTCCTGAAGCTTGCCGGCGCCCTCGTAACCAAGTCCGAGTGAGTAGTGATGAAATGCATCCTTGGGGTCCAAAAGCAGGCCTCTTCTGCTGGATTCAATCAATTTAGGGTAATCCAGCAGTTTATAGTAGGTCGCGGTCTCGGTATGCGCCTCACTGAAACCGTAGTCCAGTTGGTCGATTTTCGCGATTTCGGCAAGAGCTTCGGAGCGCCTGCCGACCGAAGCGAGAAAGATGGCGCGATCTTCGTGCGCGCAACTGTAACTAGGCGCCAGAGCGATGGCGCGGTTGAACTCGCGATCGGCAGTTTCCCAATCCCAATCGAATGTGAAACTCAGTTGGCCGAGGGTGTCGTAGGCTTCCCCAATGCTGTCGTCAAGTTCCAGTGCCTTGGCTAATGCTTCCTTGGCAGACCGGTAGGCCTGATCTTTTTGCAAAGAGCCTGCAAACGCCAAGTAGACGTCAGTGTCTGCGAGCCCCGCATAAGCAAGAGCGAAGTTTGGATCTTTCTGGATGGACTCTTCAAAGTAGCGTTGTGCTTTCTTGAGGGAATCAGGTTTGGTGAACTCGTTGACAAAGTAAATACGTCCTTTGAGATAGGCATCGTATGCGTCCGGGCTCACCGCGTGGGCCCGGCGGACCAGAGCCTGCTGCGTTGGAGTGAGTTGTGCGCGGACTTGCCCTGCGATGGCGTCCGCCACTTCACCTTGTAACTTCAGGATATCGCCGAGATCACGGTTGTATGTCTCCGCCCAAAGGTGCTGGTCCGTGGGTGCTTGAATGAGTTGGGCGGTAACACGGACTCGTTGACCCGAACGGATCACCGAACCTTCAACGATGGCGGCGACGTTCAATTCGCGTGCAATTTCGGGCAGGCTCTTTCTCGTGCCTTTGTATCGCATGACGGAAGTTCTGGAGATGACACGCAGCGAGCCGACTTTGGCGAGGTCAGTAATCAATTGGTCGGTCACGCCATCGGCAAAGAATTCCTCGGACGGGTCGCCGGACAAATTGTCGAGGGGCAAAACAGCAATGGAATTCAAGCGAGGAGCAGCGCTGGTAGGAGCAGCACCCGTGCGCGCCAGCCAAACGGCAACGCTTATGACGAGGACGGCGAAGACCGTGGTGAGCAGGACGGCGTGAGATTTGGTAAGACGCAGGGGTCCCGGTAGGTCGGCGGGCGGCGCGGGGTCAGAAGCACCAGAGGGGGCCGGAAGGTCTCCGGCATCCACCGGCGCGATAAACCGGTATCCGCGGCGCGGCAGCGTTTCAACGTAGCGAGGCCTCTCGGCGGAGTCACCGAGCACCTCGCGAAGGCGAGCAATTGCATTGTGCAGGCTATGGTCGAAATCGACAAAAGTGTCGGTGGTCCAAATCTGCGCCCGCAGCTCCTCGCGAGTGACTATATCGCCGGCGCGCTTGAGCAGAACGGCCAAAACTTGCAGCGGCTGACCTTGCAGCCGCAGTCGTACCCCGCGTTTGCGCAGCTCCCCTGCTCGAACGTCCAACTCGAAATTGTCGAAACGCAAAAGGCGCAGGCTAGGTTCAGAGGTAGGCATAGCAACACCCGCCAAGGTTAGGCAAGTCTAGCATACTTCGCAGGGGCCACTGATAGGCCTGGTTCGGACGCGTTCGGACGCAATCCCCTGTATTCGCAATCCTTTAGCAATGGAGAGAAATTTGGGAAACGATGGAGGTTGCGAGGATTGCATCCTTGGCAGGAACCAACGACAGTGCCGAGGTTCTTGCGAGACCTCACGCTTCGGACTGTGCCCCGCAGACCGCTGGTGAGCAATTTCCGGCAAGACCAAGGAGAATCCGAACATGAAAAAACTAGCGCATTTGACGATGCTTTTGCCCGCCCTTCTGGCCCTTGCCTCGTTCGCTCTGGCGCAGCAAAAGACACAGCCACAGGGACAGGCGGACCAGGACAAGCTCGTCGAGACTGTCCGCAATGCCACCACGCAGTACGTGGATGACGTCAAGGCGGCCACTAGCGCTGGATACAGTGCTGCCCTCGGCTGCGTAAGCGGCTCCGACCATGGCGCCATGGGCATCCACTACGTCAATGGCAGCCTGGTTAACGGACCCATTGACCCCACACGCCCGCAAGCTCTGATCTATGAGCCGTCGTCGAACGGTCAACTGAAGCTGGTTGGCGTCGAGTTCATCATACTCGCGAGCGCCCTTCCTCCCAACGCCGCTCCTCAGGTGGAGGGTCACCTGATGCTGTACGTCGACTCCCCAAACCGTTACGGCCTACCGGCGTTCTTCGAACTCCACGTCTGGGCTTGGCGCGACAACCCCCACGGTCCGTTCGTGGATTGGAACGACCACGTGAGCTGCGCAGGCCAGTAGAGGCAGGAGCACCCATGATGGTAGCGCCAGCGCACGACAGGCGAGCCAATGTCGGTCCAGGTACAAAGCTCGGACCCTATGAGATTACGTCGCCGTTGGGCGCTGGCGGTATGGGCGAAGTGTATCGAGCTCGCGATACCCGCCTGGGTCGTACCGTAGCGATCAAGGTATTGCCCCAGCAGCTTTCACAGATGCCCGAACTGGAGCGGCACTTGAATCATGAAGCGCGTGCCATCGCCAGGCTTTCCCATCCCAACATCTGTGCACTTCATGACATCGGGCACCATGAAGGCACGGATTTTTTGGTGTTGGAGTATCTTGAGGGAAAGACGCTGCGCCAAACCTTAGCTTCCGGAACGCTGTCGCTACGGAGGATCATTCAGATCGCTGTGCAAGTCGCCGAAGGACTTGCTAAGGCCCATGAGGTCGGAATCATTCATAGAGATCTCAAACCTGAGAACCTCATGATCTCCCCGGAGGCTGTTAAGATTCTCGATTTCGGGCTGGCGAAGCTTGGACTTGGGAATGAAGAGGACGCAACTACCGACACGACCGAAAGCGCCCAAACGCAACCTGGGGCGATTGTGGGAACGTTCAGATATATGTCGCCCGAGCAGGCCAGTGGCCATGCGCTCGATTTTCGATCAGATCAGTTTTCTTTTGGCACAGTGCTTTACGAAATGGCAACTCGAAAGCACCCATTTCAAAAGGCGACCGTACCAGAAACGCTATCGGCAATTATTCAAGAGGAGCCGAGAACGATTGGGTCCTTGAACCCTGAGGTTCCCCCTCCGTTTTGCTGGGTGGTCGAGCGTTGCATGGCCAAAGAACCGGGGAAGCGTTACTTTTCGACCCGGGACTTGGTGCGCGACCTGGTTGCCATCCGTGACCGTCTGACGGACCTCCAACCCCGGCTACCCGAAAGTCGTCCCAGCAACTTGCCGGCGTTAAGTGCGCTGCTAATTGGACGAGGAAAAGAGTTGGCTGCCGCAAAACAATTATTACTGCGGCGAGACGTGCGGTTGGTCAGCGTCACCGGTCCGGGAGGTATTGGTAAATCGCACTTCGCCGTGGAGGTGGCCCGCGAAATCGCCGATGACTTTTCCTCTGGCGTTTACTTCGTGCCGCTTGCTGCGGTCACCGACCAAAGTCTGGTTCCTTCCGTAATCGCGCAAACCCTGGGGATTCGCGAATCGGGCGGCTGCCCTCCCGTCGAAAGCTTGAAGGACTATTTGCGAAGTTGCCTCGGCGGGCCCATGCTGCTGTTGATCGACAATTTCGAGCACCTGCTTGCGGCAGGGCCGCTACTCTCTGAGCTTTTGGCTATTGCGCCTGGCCTGAAGATCCTGGTCACTAGCCGGGCCGCCCTGCGAGTCCAAGACGAGAATGAATTTCCGCTGCCGCCGCTCGCGCTGCCTGACCCGAAAGCCCTCCCCTCTCTTGAAACACTTTCCCAGTTCCCGGCGATTGCTCTGTTCGTGCAACGGGCCCTCGCAGTCAAGCCTGGCTTCGCTCTTACCGATGAGAACGCATCCGCCGTGACGGAAATCTGCACGCGACTGGATGGTCTTCCTCTGGCGATCCAGCTGGCGGCTGCTCGCATAAAACTACTGTCGCCTTCCGCGATGAGGAGCCGATTGGCGAGTCGACTTCAGCTCTTAACCAGCGGAGCGAGGGATCTGCCCGCCCGGCAACAAACGCTCCGGCAAGCCATCGATTGGAGTTACGACCTTTTGAGCGAACCAGAGCAGAAGCTTTTCCGCAGACTTTCCGTGTTCGCCGGCGGATTCACTCTGGAAGCGGCAGAATCCGTATGCGATACAAAGAAAGATCTGGGGTTGGACTTGCTGGACGGCATGGCATCGATGGTGGACAAGAGCCTGGTGCGACAGATTGAGCAGCGGGACCAAGAACCGCGCTTTGTCATGCTGGAGACCATCCGCGAATACGGTCTGGAAAAACTAGTGGCTAGTGGCGAATCGCCTACAAGGCAAGCGCATGCTGCGTACTGTCTGGTGCTGGCGGAAGAAGGGGCTGCAGAAAACGGTGAGGGTGAACTAAAAGAATGGCTCGATCGATTTGAAACAGAGCACGACAATTTTCGCATGGCCCTCGAGTGGCTTACCGAGACGCACAATGCCGAATGGGGTCTGCGTTTGGGTATCGCACTTTTCCGCTTTTGGGAGATACGCGAGTATCTGGCAGAGGGCCGGGAACGTTTAGGAAAACTCCTCAGACTCGAACAGGCCGCCACGCCAAATAACGCCCGCATGCGAACTCTCTTTGCTGTAGGAGTTCTGGCTGCAGACCAGGGGGACTATGCGGCCTCTGACAAACTCCTTAAAGAGAGCCTGGAGATCGCCCGGCTCTTGCAAGACAAGCAGAGCATGGCCGTTTCGTTGAACGCACTGGCCGTATTTGCTCGCGACAACGGCGATCTTGCGGCGTCGACCTCGCTCTTTGAAGAGAGTCTCCTGCTCTGGAAAGAGCTCGGCGACCAATTGGCCGTTGCGCGCGCCGTCAGCAACCTCGCAACCGTTGTGAAATCCCAGGGGAACTATGCGCAAGCTCGTGCTCTGTACGAAGAGTGTCTGTCGATTTTCCGCGAACTAGGTGACAGGACGGGAGTCGCCTGGGTTCTCAACCATCAAGGTGACATTTTGCGTGACCAGGGCGATTTGCCGTCTGCGCGGTTATTGTACGAGCAGAGCCTCGCAAGATTTCGGGAACTTAGCGACCGCTGGGGAATCGCTGGATCGCTTGCCGATTTAGGAAACCTCGTTCGAGAACAAGGAGACTTTGCAGCTTCCGATGGGCTGTATCAGGAGAGCCTGATCCTGTTCCAAGACCTGGGTCACAAGCGTGGAATTGCTCGTCTGTTGGAATCCTTCGCCTGTTCCGCAGCAGAGCAGGCCCAACCGGCCCGTGCCTTGAAGCTCGCTGGTGTAGCAGCGGCGCTCCGACAAACGATAGGCGCACCACTTACTGCTGCGGAGCAGACGAAACTGGAACAAAGTCTATCGGCGGCGCGGCAAAAATTGACGCTGACAGGTAGTAAAACTGCTTGGCTGGAGGGATGGGTAATGCCTGTGGAAATCGCTATAAATGATCTATTGAGGCCGACCTCTCCCTTGGGCCCGAGCTGAATTTCAAGCAAGGCAGCGTGCTTGCTAGCATTCGTATACCGGAGGTCATCAAATGCCGAAGTTTGTGATCGAAAGAGAAATTCCAGGAGCCGGAAATCTGACGGACGCGGAACTCCGAGAGATCTCCCGCAAATCGTTGGCCGTTCTTAAGGGCATGGGCCCTGAGATTCAGTGGCTGCAAAGCTACGTCACCGGCGACAAGGTCTACTGCGTTTATCTCGCCCCAGACGAGGCAGCCATTCGCGAGCACGCAAAGCGGGGAGGCTTTCCGGCTAATCGCATCTCTGCCGTCCGCCGATTGATCGACCCTGCCACTGCCGAGTGAGTGGCTACCGGACATGCAAGAGGGCGTAATCTTCCCCGCCGGCAGAACGGCGCTCGGGCTTTGGCGATAAGTCCGGGTCCATTCCGTGGCGCGCTGCTCTGTCTTTCACGACCGGGTTTCGAGTGTGGAGGCCATCTCATGGATCTCAAGTCTGTTCAAAAGCCACTAAAAGAGAAATATCGTAACGAGCCATCGGCTTCGCAAATTACGCTCAAGGCGAAAGGTGGTCAAACCGAGACGCCCATCGCCTGCTCGGTGGCCATTGGACGCGCCATATACGACGCCCAAGCTCACACGGGTATTGGCGGAGCAGGTACCGCGGCATGCTCCGGGGATCTGCTTCTCGGAGCGTTATCCGCGTGCTCGCAAATTACGTGCCAGATGGTGGCTGCGGCGATGGGGATCCAGGCGGAGCGCATCGAGGTCACCGTAGAAGGAGACTTGGACCTCCGAGGGACGCTGGGAATTGCGAAGGATGTGCCAGTCGGATTTGAGCGACTCCAGATTCGATTTGACATTCGTGCGCCGCAAGCGACCCCGGAGCAGCTGCGTGCTTTGCAGGAAAAGACCGAGCAGTACTGTGTGGTCATACAAACCTTAGTCCACCCACCCCACTTGGAATCCGTGTGGGTAACTTCGTGACCGCTTCATCCCAGCGACCGCTCTATGTAATCGTTCCCCCTGCGATGCTATGCAAATTCAACCGTGGGAAGGAGCGGCGTTAAGCGCTGCCGAGACTGTGCTGCAGGGCACGACACATGACACCGTGCGCGCGGAAATTGGCTACGGCGAAAAAGTATCGCAAAGACGGTGGTTGAAGAAGGTGGAAGAAGGGATCGGTTTGACGGCGAGGCACAGAGATACGGAGCGTCTGGAAGCACTCAGAGTTTTCGAGTTGGAGAGAGTAGAGTCTATCACTTCTACTTCGACTTGATTCATGGATGTTCGGCTAAACAAATCGAATTGAACGCGCTAGATTGATCTGTGAGAGCCATCCATCGGCTGGGTCGGAGTTGCCTTTTCCGTCGCAAGGTGCTGCTGCGCTTTGCTGACGGTTAGCCGCGCGTAGTACAGCGGGTCGCTTTTCTCACTGCTGCGAAAATCCGCGATCCTGCGGATGATTTCTTCGGGATCGTCGCCGCGGGCGAGGGCGCGCTTCGCAAAGATCCAGTCGTGCTCGGACTGGCTCAAGGGTCGCGTTTCAGAAGACCGTTGCGTTAACAGCCTGTAGTGCGCGCGGAAGTCGTTGTCGATCGGCTCAGTGCGTAGGCGAAAATCTTGTAGGTGATGAATGCGGTCGGTGTGCTTCTCAGCTTGCACCCGAAACTCGGTTCGATACTTTCGGTTGACGAATCCCGGGAGACGCAGAACGCGAGTGGAATCGGTGGCCGCAGGGTCGCCTCCGAGTTTGCGTGCCATGGCACGCAGCAGGGCCTCGCCGTGTTCCCGGTTAATACCCTCGACCCGCCACACGATCTGGAATTTTTCAGGCGATGTATTTAAGGTGTAATTCGGCGGCGGCACCAGGTTGGATTGGCGAATCTTCGCCAAGGCCGGCGGGCCATCGTGATCGATGTCCAGGTAAAGATGGCGGATGGTCTGAATATCCTGCTTAGTTCGCGTGCGTGCCTCGGGTTTCAGGGTGTTCATTCCGATGTAGATGTCGCATGCCTCTTTTTCATTCTTGTGCTGGAGCCATTCCTGAGCGGAAGTTCCCGCGATCCATTCAGCAGTCGCAATACGCTGGATCGTTTCGCCCGTACCGCCGTTGCGGACCAGGACGGCAATCCGATCAGACGGATGAAAGTTTGTGCGGATGTATTCGCTGGCTGAGATGTCCTTCATGTTCCGACTCTCGTCCGTGGTCATTGGGATGCCTCCTGTCTCTGGCAGATCGCACAGTAATCGAAGAGGTCGGCGTCGGGGTCGTAGCTGTTGATTTCGAGCACTTCCGAGATGTAGCGGAGTCCTGGTCTGCGCTCGATCTGAATCACGACATGGAGCGAGTCAGCGATGTTGCTCTTGATAGCTCGGTAGGGTAGCTCGACGCCGCTTTGCAACACGCAACTCGTGAAGCGGACGAGGCCCTGCTTCGCCGAATTGGCGTGAATCGTAGAGAGTGTGCCCGCA
>WNFQ01003123.1_pt1 | contig 12042 bp, 12 predicted proteins | sample 5400171 | NCBI WGS metagenome assembly WNFQ01 (sample SAMN13153356, study PRJNA577476) | soil metagenome | isolation source: 20 cm soil under Madrone tree | place: USA:California | collected 2016-06-14
TAACCCTTGCGTTGAGGCACCGTGATTGTGTGCGCCGCGTACGTATTATGAGGCCTGTTTCAATAATACAGAATCTCGTCATTTCCCTGGACGGCGAATTTCCGATTCTGGAATACCTATTTATCGAGTGCCAGAGGTACACGAAGCCTGGGATCGAATCCAATACGAGTTTGAATATTCCAGAAACGTTTCGCGCACCTAATCTATGCCACCTCGTGCTGATGAACTTTACCATTCAAACTGGATCTCCAATATTCACGACCATGTGGAACCTCGTCACTCTGTCGTTGAACTTGATCCCACCCTCCGCCTACTTCCACCCGAATGCTTTACTTCAACGGCTTTCACCCATGCCTCAGCTAGAGGTACTTGGGATTGCCTTTGACTCCTATCCCAGCCGAGACGAAGAGAGACAAAATGTATTGCATGCCAATCATGACCCACGGGGTGGGTACGATCCGAAGCAGGGAGAGAGAGACCAGCCTAACATGGGGGGACGGTTTCGAGGTCCAGTCTGCCTAGCCTGACATTTGGCGCAGATCTATTGTTCTTTAATATGAAAAAAAAGCGAGACTCCAAACGGCTGGTAACGCGCAACCAGGACCAGAGATTTCGCGAGAGGGAGCCCCACTGTGAGTCCCCACGTGCCCACTGGCCCCGGCACGTTGCTCTATAGATACGAGATAGGATTTGCAAATCATGAAAGCAGCTTCGTCCGCAGGTAACATAAACCTTTCAATTAGATATACTGTAGAAAAACGTCTGAATCGTCGACGCCGAGGCCGTTTTGAGGTGTGATCAGAACAGCAAGTTGCAACGATAACAACAATCACAAAACCGTTGAGCCTGTAATAGACGCGATGCTGCAAGACTCAGGGATTCGGGATTCCGTAATCTGAGAATGGAAAGGGTCTTGCGACGATCAAGGTGGTGTTTGTCCTCGTTGCCGTGATACTTGTATCGAGCAGTGGCAACGAAATGGAAGCTTCACCCCCCTTCACTATAGGATGGATTCACGCCATGTCAGCCTGGTTCACCACAGAAGAACAAGAGCAAGAGGCACATACGTTGCTTCCACACTCATCGAGCCTGAGGTGCTGTAACCAGCGGAACACCTATGATAAGATGGCTTTAGTTTATCCGTTTAGATCCGACAAAAAACCTTGCAGGCATCATCCTTGTAGCGACGTTTGTTATTTGCTGGTTTCTGTAAAGCACATCTTTGCTTCTCAGTATCAGGAGGCTGCCAGTTGAAGCGGGACAACACGTGCACGTGGTGGCCACGGCCCGTGGAAACACAAATAGAAATTTGAAATTAACAAAATTTGTGGCGGAAAAAATTCCGTTACGGGGAGTCGAACCCCGGCCTCCTCGGTGCTCTCTAGTGAAAGCGAGGTATGCTAGCCGTTGCACCATAACGGATATATACTATTCATATTTGCAAAGAGTATTGTCCAGTCGCTACTGTACCAATTTTCGGCCACGCTGTGCGGCGTCATCACCCAAATGCTAGCCACCCGGTCCTTTACGCGCAAAATATTTATTTGCACGATGGGGGCAGCATCCTAGGGTTAAGTGCAGTGTCCACTGGTACTCTCATGCCGTAATAGCCCAATCAGTGTGCGCCCAATTTTGCGGACTCGGATCTCGCGCCGCCGACAGCTCAGCATAGGCCAGATTAGTCCTTGAAGTTGCACGAGCACGCATTCTCCATGTAATACTCCCACTGGCACCCTCGCACCGCCCGTAAATTTTGTACTTCTTTATTGAATCAACAACGCAACATTTCGGATTGTCCCGCACCAGAAAAATACAGAGAATCCCATTCTGCATACAAAATTAGTTATATACGTGAGACGCTTCCCTCAAAGTGTGACCGTGACGTCTCTACTAGTAAGGGCTAAAATCGAAGTACCAGTTAGATATCGCATTAAGTCATACAAGAATCTCGTCGAACCTTTCAAGTTCTCTGCCCACGCCATACCTCTGGAGGTAATCTGAAATCTCTCGATTCCCTCTTTGCAGCGATTCTTGGTATGGTGTTTGGCCCTCACTATTCACTGCTTCTATGTCTGCGCCACGTTCAAGTAACAGTTTCACAACTTTGAGATGTCCACTGGCAGCTGAGAAATGTATTGGAGTCCAATGGCTCTGCTGTCTTGTATTCACATTTGCTCCGTGATCGATGAGCACCTGCGCAATTTCGAAGTATCCGTATCGTGATGCATAGTGCAGCGGTGTCCACCCGTTTCTATCAAGTGAATCCACCTCCGCGCCTCGGTCGATGAGCAAGCGCACGATTTCGAGCTTTCCCATTTTCGCAGCTCTGGTTAACGGAGTCTGGTCAGCTTTATTGCGGCCGTTGATATCTACTCCCTGTTCGAGCAACGACTTCACGGCGTCAACGTTCCCCTCTTTTGCGGCGGTGTGCAACGAAGCCATTTCCTTGTCCGCCCCATTTTCATCGGCCCCACCCTGAGCTGTGTCCAACGTAGTTGAGCGAATACTGCTTCGAATATTCGCGTCTGCCTTGTATTCTGCGGTGAACTTTGCAACCTCAGCTTTCCCGTTTTCCGATGCCAATTCGGCTGGAGCTTTATTGTCCTTGTTGAGCACATCGACAACAGCGCCCCGCCGGAGCAACAGTTTAACAACTCCGAGGTGTCCACTATGCGATGCGGCGTGCAACAAGGTCCAGCCATTTCTGTCCACGGTATGCAGATTCGCTCCGTGGTCGATAAGGAGACGGACAATCGCGATCGCCCCATTCTTTACAGTCTGATAAAGTGGAGTTTCTTGCTTGTCATTGAACACGTCGATACCTGCGCCGCGCTGAACTAGCAACTCGGCAACCTTGAGGTGGCCATTGGCCGATGCTAGATGTAACGGACTGCAGAGGTCATTGCGATGGATGTTCGGGTCAATGCCATGGTCCAGCAACATCCGTGCGATATCGAGATATCCGTATCGTGAGGCGAAGTGTAATGGAGTCGAATTCTGGTTGTCTCGAGCATTCATATCGGCCCCTTGCTCAATGAGGAAGCGCCCGACTTCAACTTTCCCCCTGCTCGACGCCAAGGCCAGCGGTGTCCTTTGAACCCCGTTCCGAATATCGACGGGAGTGCCAGTGTTGATCAATAGTCGCACGACATCGAGGTGCCCGTTTTGCGATGCGATGTGTAGTGGATTCCGACCATCGTTATTTCTATCGTTGATATCTGCACCATGCTCGATAAGGAAGCGTACGACGTCAACTTTCCCCATCCCAGATGCTAGATCCAATGACGTCCCTCCGCTTCCGTTTCGAATGTTGACATCAACCCCACGTTCCAACAGGAACTTCACGATGTGGAGATGTCCAGAATTCGACGCCGTGTGGAATGGTGTCCACCCTTCGTTGTCCCGGGCATACAAGCTTGCGCCACTCTCGATCAAGAAGCGCGCGATGTCGAGGAACCCATATGCTGCAGCACAGTCCAAGGGAGTCGCCTCCTTGCCGATCTGTCTGTTGACATTTGCGCCATGATCGACCAGTAACTTTACGACGTCGAAGTGCCCACTGGCCGACGCGAGATGCATTGGAGTCCAGTCATCTTCTCTGCGTGCATTCACATCAGCGCCGCGGTCTATGAAGAGCCGTGCGAGGTCAAGGTGTCCATATCGTGATGCAAAATGTAGGGGAGTCCAAAGGTTTCTCTCACGTGCATCCACATTACAGCCAGAGTCTAGCAAAAGTAGTGCGGCTTCAACGTGTCCGTATTGTGACGCCGTGTGTAATGGAATGCGGTCTACACTGTCCCGGGAATAGATGTCTGAGCCTCGATCTATAAGGAAGCGTGAAGCGTAAAGCTTCCCGTTACCACAGGCCACGTGCAACGGGGTCTGTTGGTACCTATTTCGAACATCGAGACTTGTACCAGATTCAACTAACAGTTCCGCAATGTCGCGATGCCCAGATAGTGCTGCCGCGTGTAGTGGAGTCATGCGTTCATAGTCTGTGAGATTCACATCTGCACCACAATTGACGAGGAGCCGCGCAATCCCGAGTGATGATTCCACCTTGACGAGCTGTCCGCCCTGCGATATCCGGTGAAGTGGAACCCTGCCCACATTGTCACGAGAGTTAGGATCTGCACCACTTCTAAGGAGTAGCGATGCGACATTTATATATCCTTTGACTGACGCGGCGTGTAACGGTGTCGTGTGAGAACCACCCTTGCTATTGACATCGCTTGAACAGGCAGCGATTAGGTGCTTCACGAGTCCCCGGAAACCGCAAAGAGAGGCATAATAAAGCGGCACAGCCTCAGGCTGCGTCGGGTGTATTGTGGTCATGGGCTCTGTCCAGTAACGGTCGACGTCGTGTAGCCAGACCCATGCCGCGAAATGCGGCTTCGAAGGATCAAATAGACGTTCCATGGCCTCCCGGATGTGTGACGATACGTCCCTAAACTGGGCATGGTCGACCCAGTGTCGGGCGGCATACAGTGTGAGGGGAAAGTGACGTATGGTATTTCTGTCGATTTTGTCATCGAGTTGGAGGAGGACACTGAGGCTGGCGTGTGCAAGGGTGGTATGCGCAGGTTCGGAGAGAATGTGATAGTAAGAAAGACGTTCTTCAGCCGTCGCGAGTCGCTCCGATGTCAAGTACTCCTTGACGGAGAAATGCGAGAATTGAACTATTTGGTGCCCCCCCCGATCGACGACGGTGATGAGACTAGAACATACGGAGATCGCCATTTCTCTTGGGTTTTCTGGACGCCAATCTGGGTTAAATGTAGGGGACGCTGCCTTGTCGAACCGAACTGCGAGGACCTCCGCTAGTTCTTCGACGCGAAGAGGACGAATAGACACCGTGAGACATCGGAACAGTCGTTGAGCATATTCTCGCTTCTCTTCATCGATGCCTAGTAGAGTACGGTCATACGTTTCGTCCAACGTCTTCGGCAGATCGTTCAAGACGTTCCGAATACTCGCTGGAAGAGTGCGACACAGTCTATCAACCTGGCAGACAGCCCACCGAAACCTACAAGATAAGGTGAGGGTCCAATGTAGGGCCGAACACAAAGGATGGGGCATGGGAAAACTTACATGCCATCAACTTTCTCAGACAGCGTATCGACGACAAGTTGTTTGTCCTCCTCTTTCCATCTCCGCATGCTCCGGTCTGAACGGACAACAGAATTAATGTACTTGATTATGTCCTCCTTTTGTCCGATCTGGTCATGAAGAGAAATCTGGAGAGGTGTCAACGGCTCGAGGACCACTCGAACATCCATCTCCGGCCGACTAGCCACACACAAATGCACATTCGGAAGTTCCAATTTGACAAGATCTTCAACAAACTCCAAGACCTCCTTGCGGGCGGATGGCCTCCCCGGGAAGTTTGGGCATTCATCGAGAGCGTCAATAATGATATAAATTGGGCCTTGCCTCGGAAGATTCAGCATATACGTCAGGCAGTCTTTGAGCGCATCAATATGGGGCTTTCGTGAGCCACGAATATTGTCTGAGTATAACTTGGAGAGGATGTTGTAACATGCATCCGAGTGGGCAGAAAGCTGAGAAATGAGGGAGGAGAGGAGGCCATAGCAGTCTTGCTTCTTCGTATCCCGAAAATCAAAATAATAATAGGCTATAGCGGCCATTCCGGCTGCATACATGCGTTCGATGTCCTGGATAATTGCTGATCTAATAGACGCAATGAGTAACCTTGGACAGACACTTAAAAAACCATGACATACAGAAGCGTGCTTTTCCCAGCCCCAGCTGTACGATCAAGAAGGTATCAGGGCAAGGTAGTCATCAGTGGTTCAAAAACGTACGTATTCCATGAATCCATAATAGCGACCCCCTCAATTTCCATTCTGTTAACGCGTTGCTCTTGAAGAACCATGCAGCAGTTCCTTTATGCCGTCCTTTCCGAACGAAGTTTTGATTCGTCGATGGGTCAGGCGGAGAGAGCCATTGTTGAACCTCCCATCGCAGTCGCTCACCTACAAGGTATCGTCGGACTCGGCAACTAAATGTGGCGGGAAAATAACCAACGTTTCGTCTTGTTCATTTCATTTAACATTTGGTGAAGAGCAACTACGAACTCAAGTCAGCATGGTTGATACCTGTTTCGTGCAAGACACGTACCCAAGTTTTGTAAAATGCTATCCGTTGACCCCTTTCCATCTAGAGAAATAATGCTCAGAAAAATGCTCGAGACAACCATGTAACTATTACGCACCTTCCATGACCGCTTTCATATTAGCCACAAGACCGTGGACCACACCCAAGGTCTGTGCAGCAGTTATCCGAGCCTCGTCCTGGGTTAATCGATCCAATCGTTGGAGAACGGTTTCTATCTCAGTCTCGCCCAGTAACTTTTTTCTGAACTTCTCTGCGACACATTAGGCCATGAATGATGTATAAGTGAGAGCGTACTTACTGAACCGCCCCTGTTTTATTTGCTTCGAAGCCAGGGCAAGCACCGAAAGCAGTTCGACCATTATTTTTACGATAACCTCCGTCATTATTGGAGTGGGTGGAATCGTCGTATAGATCTCCAGACGCTTGAGGAACTTCCCCAAGCACTCGAACAGTTCAAGGAGCGCATCGTAGCTCGATGTAACCCCACCGGCGGCCTGGCATACTCGTTCATCACAGGGGAACCCGGTTGGAAATCAGATTCAAGGGACATACAGCAAGGAGATTATCAATGCCAGCAAACAGAGCATTAGTTGGTAGGAAGGGGATCTGACGAAGCCACTGTTAAAAGAGTCACCAGATGGCATGTACGGCTAACCTGGCTAGCTGCCTCGCGTATGATCCTAGAGAACGGTTGTATAACCTTCACTGCCAGGCTGACGCACTTCATCAGTCTCCGATTATCATCACGATATTCGTTAAAGGCGTTCTCTCGTTCTTGAAGTAGTTGGAGGATTACCTCGGGGGAATTTGACTGTTCAAGGATGGCGGCGAAGGGAGTCTTAGAGAGGTCTGTTCCAGTAATTTTGGTGTAGTCGTCCAAAGCAGCATCGATGATTGATTGGACATTAAAAGTGAGAGACATTGCTTGCCCGGTCGACGACATGAAGAAGTGGATGGATTCACGTTCTTACGGTCAGAGTCGGAGGGGTGGATGGCGTGGGGAAGAGGTAACTAGGGTAATGGTAGGGTTCAGTAGCTTACAAACAAAATGATACAGAATACAGACGCTGGTGGCCGCGTTACGGCATGTCACGGTCTAGGCTGTTAGGATAAAAAACTTCCAACACCTCGCCAATATGGCGAATCACATCAACACAAGGGGATAAACACGCTGAGTTTGAGAGGGAGCGGTTAAGAGATCCTGGCCTTTGCGCTGAACGAACCCCCGAGTTATCGTACATTCCTTTATCGATATCACGCTGACTTCTTCTCTCTTTTCAGGACTTTATCTCTGTCTTCCCGGACTCACTCACGCCACACCTAGGAGTTACACAATGTAATCGCACCGGCGGTACGAACGAACAGCCTCAAGGACAAGGGTGACTCGGTAGGGGTTTGACTGGAAGCATGACCGAGGCAGAAGCATGCCTCCGGGAAGGACCCGTACATCCCGATAGGAAGAATCCAACTTCCCGGGGGAAAGTACCCAATTGCATCTCGACAGCGTCCAAGTTAGGACTGCATAGTATCAGTTCCTTTCTACCTTGCCTGCTCGCTTTCATTTGACCACAAAAGCACCCTCGTTTCGGAAGAACTGATCGCGAGTCTGACGAGATCCAGTTGGCCTGAATGTACTGTATCTCGACGCTCGTTGTGCGGACATCATGCTATGGCGGATAAGGACAACCGGAAGGAAGGAGACGCCTCATTATACTGAATATGTTTAAAGGCAAAGCAGTCGGGGAGCAGCGCTGTCGTGGATTGCTCACAGGTTCGTGATCAAAGAGGTTTTGATGGCGGAATGGGTACAGGAAAGCCCGCGGCAGACGTAATTCAGCACGTGACCTTGCTCGGCGTTCTCATGATTGATCGGGAGTCGCATGTGCATGCGTGAAGCGGGCGGGCAGAGTTCTTGTTGTTGCATAGCGGGCGCGTCATAGATCGAACAGAGGTGAAGCGCAAGTTGTGCAGCGCCGGTGACAGTTCTCTGATGACTTGAGGTCAAGGCACGGAAGGCCGGTGTTGCTTCCATCATAGGGCCACCTCCACTCCACCACCCGAACACCCGACGTGCCAAGTGATTTTGGCCCACAACAGGGGAGCACATCAGGGACATGATGCCCCTTGGCTTTCTCACGCGCATACGTACATGAAAGAGCGTGGCCCAGAAAACGTGGGGGTGCCAGAGCACGAGAGCGTAACGGGCAGGGTCGCCGGGAAACTTGAAAGCAGCATTTCCCACTCTGAAAATTTCGGAAAAATTGGGTGGTTTGCTGACGCGATAGGCCCGGGAAAGTCACAACAACCTGAATACAAAGGGATCCAATGACGTGACTTTTGGAGTTGCCTGGTCTCGGACCCCCGATCGGGGGGTGAGAGGGGGCGATTGAAATTAGTCGGAAGCAGGTAATCTGTAACATAGAGAAGCCTCGCCTGCAATTTGCGAGTCCTGCTGCAGGTCGGGAATCGCGCCGTTGCGATACGTCATGAGGCATCCACGTTACCTCTTTTGTCTGGCAATGTGGCCTACACTACCCAATCACGATGGACTTGTAAAGCACACTGAAGTGCCGAGGGAGGGGGCTCCGAGTAGACCGTGCAGTGCAACATAAACTGAGCATGTCGCACTACTTCTGCAGCTCGAGATAACAGTGTGTGGAGAGCGAGGATTGCCAGCCGACTACAGTAGGACAGTCGTCGTTCATGCGGTCACGTGTTCAACCCTTCGTTCTACGTGCTTGGTGAGACTCTACTCTACTGTACTAGTTCGACGGGTGAACTTCGAGTACCCTGTCATTATTCGTGGTGATAACGAGCGATGAGCAGTCAGTCAACCATTAATAGTGGACACGCGGTGCGCACTCCTTCCTTCCGATCAATACTATGCTGACTACCTCTTTGCGTGGCGTCGCCTCACACCGACCTCCTGTCATCTTTCTCTCCTTTTTTTTTCTCTCTTCTCGAGACTCCTCGAGGAAGATCGAGGAAAGCGCCGAGATGGTGATGAGATCCAAGATATGACGACGGGGGATCTTTAAGGCCGTAGCCATCTTTGGGTACCACTTTGCGGCGGAGGCAAAAGGAGCAGACAAGACAGTGACAAGACAAGCAGACTCCGAAAGAACCGCGTAGACGAGTGTTCCTCCTCAACCCGTAGTCCCCCTCACTTTCGCCGCTTTGTGAACTTCTGTTGCGCCCTGCTGGTTTGACGATATATTGGACAGATCGGGACAATTAAGACCGCGCAACATGATACTCATGATGGTTGGACTCGGACGTGATGATGCATGGGCATGACGAGCCTCCGAGGAGCGCCGAAATATCATATGGGACTTGTGTCAGTAACCGTATGTCATTTCTTCATGTCCAGCGTAAAATCGATGTTTATTTTTTTTTTTCGCCTTTCTCGGAGATATCCCAAATCCTGGCTCGCGGTGACGATAAAGACATCGAGAAAGCCAGCAAAATTTTGCGAAAAAATCTTGGAGGCTTCGACACTGGCGAGAGCTGCTTTCGGAGAGTGGAAGATGCACGAGCGAAGCGACTTTTCTGATGCCTGTCTTGGCAGGGGTAACTGACTGCACTTACAGTGAGGTAAATGCAACCTGAATATGTTGTTCGGAAGGTAAGTCTATGCGCGCACCTCGGGACCTTGAACTCGAACGGATGACACATTAATTCAGGAACGCTGCGTGAAGAATCGTGGCCTTGCGTGTGCGTGTTGCACACGCCCGGTGTTTCCGATAAATGGAGGCCAGCTATCCGACACTTTGACACTTTGGACCTTCGCTCGCGAGGCATATGCCGTATCGATACCCGAGAGTCGAGACTGAGTCACGAGGAACCAGAAAAAAATGGGCGTCACGAATCACGATGGTTGCCGGATCTCGACGCTGTCGTTGTCGTGTCACGACCCCCGATGACGAATTATGTTGATTTTGTTTTCGATCTGTCGAAGGTATTTCGTCACTGATTACTGAATACGGTTGCATGGTATCGTTGCTCGATCAAAAAAGTTTTGCCGCTTGGTAAAACGTGCCAGTGTAATTGAATCAAGATCGGAGTAGCCAAAAGCAAATTGTATTGGCGGGTGGCGATAAGTATATTCTAATCTGACATCATATGGTGCAACTTATGTGACGAGGTGAACGCGGAGAGAAGGAGACATGTGAGCGTGGTTTTGCGACAGTGAGGCCGAATTCAAGGAGATGAAGAAACTAGAGGTCTAAACTCGCTAGACAACAAGTCCGCATGCCTCTACAGGAGAAAGTCGAACAAGGGCAACATCAACACCGTTCCCACATCTTCACATAATCACTTGTGTCGAAGTGTCAGCACGATCCACAAACTAGAGAGGTCGAACGACATACATTCTCATCGCGCGATCTTCACTCTCGGGCCATGTCTTGTACCACTTGTCCTGTGCTTGCGCGAAAGTTTGCATAGCGTCTGCATACATAGACGTTGGTGATGAGCCAAAGCACAACGCCCCCGAGTTGTAGTGACGACGGCAAAAACACACCGAGCGCTCCATTCAACCACGGCTTGTTCCCAGCGCCATCCGGGAACCAACCATTTGTGCCGCCGACGGCAACATCGAGAATAAGGTAGAATGCTATCAAAAAAAAGTCAAATTTGTTTTCTTTCTTTCTCAAATTGGGGTAGCACACGTACGCTGATCGAAAGGAGCGGAATTTCCGCGGCCCGCCCAAGGGTTGGGAACGATAATTTCCTGCGAGGCGTTTGCGACGGAAGCTGGGAATTTACCACGTTGGAAGAACGGGAGGTCGAATTGTAGGCTGAGCATGTGCTGAAGACGGTTGTCGACGTAAATTCGACTGTTGTCATTGTTTTGTGTGTTGTGTTGTCGGGGATCAGTGCCCGGGGCGAGAGAGAACGGGGGATTCTTACAGGAAATCCTCGGTCCATTCAAGGGCATATGTGTGGAACTTGTCGGCGTACGTTGATCGCCGCACTGTCCACCACCCGTACGTCTTGGACACGGCGTTCAGCCATGTGAGTGGACCCCAATTCAACGATCCTCGAACGTAGTCGATGCCTCTGCAAAGAGACTGTCTCTGTCAAGAGCGGAACGGAACGGAAGAAAGACGTACTGTGCCGGGTATGTCGGGCCGTTGCCACGGGCTTCCATGATATCGATCTCGCCTGTGGGCGTCAAGGCACGTACGATCCTGAATGGTGGCTCACACTCACCACTGAGAGGCCAGGGACCGTATGTATTGTTTTCAGGGAGCATCCAAATGGCGGGCCATAACTACAAAAAGGATTGGACGGCGATAAGCCTGAAATACACAAGCCACGAACCCAATCCCTAAAGAGCTGTCAGCAGGTGGGTGGCCTCGATCGGGCAAGCGGACTTACCCTCGTGGTAATTTGGCTCGCACCTCCACCTTTCCATAACGGATGCTGCGTTTGCCTTTGGTCGATATGCGGGCGCTCATGACTGGGTTGATGACTGTGCCTGACGTGGCGTTGCTCACTGCCCCGCACGCCGTTAGGTTCGTGTTGGTGCAGCCTGTCAAGTTGAACGTGTGCCCGTCGATGATCCCCTCGCGACCGATGACATCAGACGTCAGAGTGGGAAGGATGTACAGTTCGCCATTGCGAATGAATGAGTTGTTCGTCGACGCGGTCGTCATCTCGAATTCGCCATTCCTGTCAATCCTCTCGTTGACGGAGGGGGGCAGCTGGGGCAGGGAGGGATAACTTACCCATAGCCTCCTAGGTCGACCTCATGCATCCAGACGCTAGAGTCGACGTCGTTGCCGTTAAACTCATCTTCCATGACAAGACAAAGCTTCCCAACCAAGGGTACACTGCGCCAGCCGCTGTAGCAACGCAAAGCAGCTGCGGCGATACCGAGCAGCAGAATGGAATAGGTGA
>WNFQ01003124.1_pt1 | contig 12041 bp, 12 predicted proteins | sample 5400171 | NCBI WGS metagenome assembly WNFQ01 (sample SAMN13153356, study PRJNA577476) | soil metagenome | isolation source: 20 cm soil under Madrone tree | place: USA:California | collected 2016-06-14
ACATCGTAAGCAGGATCCACAGGAGGCTGAATATCGTGAAACAGATGAGAGGCTGCTGGCGATCGGCGTCCTTCTGCACGCGAGCTGGATGCGGACCAAGTGGCATCAATAGCTTAGGGATCTCGTTTCGGGTTGCGTTTTTCCTGCCCCAGCTCCCGTAGGGGCGGTTATGATGGCACTGTAACCTGCTTGGGGGAACCGCCTGCATTCTTCCGTACGCATCCACGATCCGCACACCCGCCAACTGAGGGCGCTGCGCGCGGTAGCCTCCGTAGAGTTTTTCAAGGGTCTGATCGTCCTGCTAGCTGGGTTCGGTGTCCTCTCGCTGGTTCACCGGGATGCCTGGGATATCGCCGAGAGCTTCCTGGAGTGGTTGAAAATCGATCCGGATACACGCTACGCGCAAGTCTTTCTCAACCTTGCCGACCAGGTTACAGACACCCGGCTCTGGGCCGTGGCTGTGGGCGCTGCCGCCTACTCAACCCTGCGCTTCGTGGAGGCCTATGGATTGTGGCGAGAGCGGGCTTGGGCGGAATGGCTGGCGATGATTTCTGGGGCGGTGTACCTGCCGTTCGAGGTCTACGAGCTTTCGCGCAGACCCGATTGGATCCGCCTCGTGATCCTCGCAGTGAACCTTGCCGTCGTGCTGTACATGGTCTACCTGCGTGTGCAAGCACGGACGCGAGTGGAAAATTCCTATGGGACCGCGGACTAGCTCTTAGGCATCTATCTCTTCGTCCCGCCGGTTCCTAAAATCGACTCCTGAATCCATCACTCTTGCAGGGATTCCAATAAAGTGTTCCGCACGCGTTGCTGCTGTTCAGGCTGCAGCTTCTCACCATCAGACGTCAGATAGAAAACGTCGATGGCCATCTGCCCCTCGGTGTCGATCAGCGCGATCTCGATATTGCATTTTTCCTGCGAAAGAGCCGAACTGATCCGGTGTAGAAGGCCGGGACGGTCGCGGGCGATCACCTGGACGAGCGTGCTGCGCGACGAGCAGCTGTCGTCGAAATCGATCTTGGTATCCACCTTCACTTTTGCGATTCCGGATTTTTCCGAGCGCAGGCGATCGCGCAACATGCGGTCGAGGTCGACCTCACCCATGAGTACGCCGATGATGCTGCGCTTGAACCGCTCCCACTCCTGCAGGTTCAATTCCAGTGTGCGGAACCGGTCGGTGAAGTAGAAGGTATCGACCACCACGCCAGCCTGGTTTGAGAATGCGTTGGCTTTGACGATGTTCATGCCCCAGGCGGCGAGAACGCCGGCAATGGTGGCGAACAGGAATGGGCGGTCGTTCGTAACCAGCGTCAATTCGAACCAGTGGCGTCCGCGCTCCAGTTGGAGCTGGATGGGGTCCTGGTTGAGCCTGCCCGCCAACTCGGCGTGCGCCAGCACGTCGGTGGCTGAGTAAGCGGCGAGATATCGCTTGGGCAGCCCTTCCAGATAAGCCTTAAGCTTCTTGCCGGCGGTCGGTACCAAGGTGCGGATTCGCTCCAGATGGCTGTCTTCCGTGTCCGCCTGCAGACGCTCATCGACGCTATGGTTTAAGTAGTTCGAGGTGGCAATGTAAAGCTGGAAGACATTCTCCGCTTTCCAAGGTGTCAGCGCATCGGGGTTCACCGCCTTGATGTCAGCATAGGTAAGGAGCGTGAGCATTTTCAGACGCTCGTTGGTCTCAATTTTCTCCGCGAATGTGCGGATGGTCTCAGGGTCGAAGATGTCCCGGCGCAGCGTGGACGAAATTTCAAGATGACTGCCAATGAGGAAAAGAACGGTATCGCGCTCGGACGGATCGAGATCCAAACGCTCCAGGGCAGTCTGTGCGATCTCAAGGCTCGCTTGAACATGGCTCTGGCTCGGCGTGCCCTTGCCTACGTCGTGCAGGAGCAAGGCCAAATAGAGAAGCTCGGGCCGCTCCAGTTCCGTAAGCAACTGCGCATACCGCTGATCCCATTCCGATTGCGATTGCCGCAGACGGTGCAGGCTCTCGATCGCGACGAAAGAATGTTCGTCGACCGTGAAGCGATGATAGTAGTCACGCACCACCAGGGCGTCGATCAACTTGAGTTCCGGTAACAGCAGTGTGAGCAGTTTGAGAGCGTGCATGGCCCGCAGCGCGTCAGCTGCGTGCGGTTGCGTGAGAATCTCCCCCAGGTAAAGCCAGAGCTCGGCACCGCGCGGAGGAGTCGCGGCCAGCGACGGTAGAACCTGCTCGATGCGATATTCCGTAGTCGTGCTCAGACGGAGGCCGTGCATGGCCATGAAATGGAACATGCGCAAGAGCATCTCCGGATCGTGCAACGCATGTGGCTGTTGTAGATAGACCAGGCCGTCGACCACGGAAAAGTCAGAGTTGGAAAGTCGCGAGCGCCACTGCTGGAATTGCCGATAGAGCGACGACCAGGCTGCGGGAATCTCCTCTAGCAGTTGACTACCGACGCGATGAACAGAACGCGCCTGTCCGAAATAAACCCGCATCCAACTGGCAGTATCCGTGACTTCTGTATCCGGGCAGCCGATCTTTCGGGCCGCGGCCTCATCCTGCGATTCCCAGACCAGCAGGTTGTCGTCGCGTCCCTGTCGAAGATGGAGAAAGCAACGTACCGACATCAGGAAGTCCAGCGCCGAGTCGAACTGCTTGCGCGTGGAAAAGGGCAGCAGCGTTTTGGGGTCTGGCCAGTCGCGCAGCTTGTCCATGGCAGAGATCAACGACAGCCAGCAGGCGACGTTGTAATCCCGCAGACCTCCAGGTCCATCTTTCACATTGGGTTCGAGGTGGAAGACGGTGTTGCCGTACTTGGCATGGCGCGAGCGAGTGACATCCGCCAGGCTCTGCACCAGCGGCTGCGCCTCACGCATCACCAGCTTGGGAATTACTTTGTCGTGCAGGCGGTCGAAGAGTTCGCGATCACCCGAAACATAGCGGCAGTCGAGCAATGAGATGGTGAATTCGACATTGCCAGCATCAAAGCGATCGCAGTCCGCGAGGGTACGAACAGTGGGACTGACTTTCATGCGCAGATCCCACATTTCCTGCGAGAAGCGACGGATGTGATCCTGGAATGTGGATTCACTCTCCTTGCCGGCGTGCAGGAAAAGGAGGTCGACGTCAGAGTGAGGGAAGAGCCAACCACGGCCGAAGCCTCCGAGAGCGGCGAGCGTGAATCCCCTGGGACCCACCCCGTCAGAGGAGACGATTTCCTGCCACAGGCGGCGGGTAATGCTCTCCACCAGGCGGGTGCGCTGCTGGACGGCGGAACGCCCCTCCCCAGTAGCGGCGAATTGCTCCTGAATGCGAGCAGTTTCCTCGGTGTAAAGATCCCGCAATTCGCTGTTCAGTGAGGCTGTCGTCATTCCGGTCCCATAGACTCTCACTGCCTGCCCGGCAGGCTGCGGATGGGGGATTAGAATCCGCGGTTCACATTCCACTGCTGAATCCTAGAGAACAACGTCGCCGCGTTCGTCGTTCCGAATACGGATCGCTTCGTCGATCTTCGAAAGAAAAATCTTTCCGACGCCAATTTTGCCGGTGCGGGCGGCGGTCGCGACGGCGTTCACGGCCCTCTCTACCAGGGAGTCTGCCAGAATGATCTCCAGCTTGATTTTGGGGATCAGGTCTACCGTGTACTCACGCCCGCGATAGAACTCGGTGTGACCCTTCTGTTGGCCGTGGCCGCGCACCTCAAGGATAGTCATGCCCTCGACCCCAAGCTCGTGGAGGGCGTCTCGCACCGCTTCCAGCTTGGCGGTCTGGATGATGGCTTCAAGTTTCGTCATCGACACCTGGAGAGGCTCGGCAAGGGATTCCTGGCCCGGACGCCAGGGTGGATCGCGGAACCGGCGGCTTAGTCATCCGTGCCTGCATAGACCTCAATCTAACTGCACCGACTACCCCGCGGAAATCGAAACTATTTATCGAATCCATCAGGAATTGTTATGGCGCGATTTGCGTGGCCTGTGTGTTTGACAGGGTAGGTTAGGTCCCGTGAGCAGGGAACAGCTTGGCATCAGGGTAGTTACGAAATATCCGATTGACAGGAAGGGGATTTTGTATGCATACTTATTCATCGGATTGAATAAATATTCACGATGAGCAAAGCAGCCAGACAACGAGCGATTCTCGAACTCCTGCACCGGGGGCCAGTGGAGAGCCAGGAAGAACTTCAGGGCTTTCTTGCCCGCCGGGGCTTCGAGGCCGGGCAGGCCACGCTTTCCCGGGATATTCGGGAGCTGGGGTTAATCAAGACGCCCGATGGATATGCCGCGTCGCGTGGAGCGACTGCGAGCGAGCCGGTACTGCCTTCTGTATCGCGACTGGTGCGGGAATTCGTAGTAGATGTACGGCTGGCGCAGAACCTGCTTGTTCTGAAGACCAGCGTGGGGAGCGCACAACCGGTGGCGGCGGCGCTCGATTCTGAGGATTGGCCGGAAGTTGTGGGGACGATTGCCGGGGACGACACCATCCTGGTGATTTCGCCGGATAACAAGACCGCGCAGCAACTGGTTCGCCGGATTCACGAGATGCTCGAGTAATGGCGGCGCAGTTGAAAACTGCTGTGCTGGGCGCAACCGGCTATGCCGGTTTTGAGTTGACACGGCTGCTACTGCGCCATCCGAGGCTGCAGAGGCCTTGTTTGCTGCGACGGGAGGACGGTGGGAAGACGCGGGATCTAGCGGAAGCGTTTCCGGCGCTGAGCGGCAATGGTGGTTACGCGCTGGAACCGTTTTCCTTGGGTCGCCTGAAGCAGGCGGGCGTAGATCTCTTATTTTTGGCGACGCCGCATGAGTTGTCGCGCAGCCTGGTGCCAGAAGTCATTCAGCAGGGGATTCGCGTCATCGACTTGAGCGGGGCGTGGCGGCTGCGGAAACAGGAACATCGCGCCGTGTATGGATTTGAGGATCGAGATGTCGATGCGGCCAACCAGGTCATGAAGCAGGCAGCGTACGGATTGTCGGAACTGCATCAAGCCGAGATCGCGGCTGCGGCGTTGGTGGCTAATCCGGGATGTTATGCGACTTCGGTGATTCTTGGACTTGCACCCCTGATAGAGGCCGATCTTGTGGACCGACGCCGCGGAATTATTTCCGATTCGAAGTCGGGACTATCCGGAGCGGGGAAGGAAGCAACCGCGCGTACGCATTTTGTTTCTGTGGCCGACAACTTGTCGGTGTACGGGGTGTTCAAGCATCGGCATCTGGGCGAGATGCTCGAGCAGTTGGGACTGGCGTCTCAGGAGCTGATTTTCACGCCGCACCTGCTGCCCATCCCGCGGGGTATTTTGTCGACGATCTATGTTCGCTTGGCGCAGCCCATGGCGGCGGCCGAGATAGAACGTTGTTATCGGAGTTTTTATGCAGGGCGGCACTGGGTGCGCGTATTCGCGTCGCCGAAGTTGCCCGAAATCCAGTACTCGCTGCATTCGAACTACTGCGACATCGGCTTCTGCTTGGCGGATGACGGACAGCGCCTGGTGATTGTTTCGTGCGTGGACAACCTGTTGAAGGGTGCGGCGGGCCAGGCAGTCCAAAACATGAACGTGATGTACGGATGGGACGAGGCGGAGGGGTTGAATTGAAAGTCGTCGTGAAAATTGGCGGTGCGGCACTGGATGATGAATCCGTGTTGCGCAAATGTGCGCATGCGATCGTCCAGTTGGCTGGGGACGGTCATCACATCGCCGTCGTTCACGGCGGCGGCGGGGCGCTAACGCGGACGTTGCAGCGCATGGGCAAAGAAAGCGAGTTCGTGAACGGCTTGCGCGTCACCGACGCCGAGACCCGCGACATGGCGCTCATGGTCTTGGCCGGAATGGTCAACAAGAAGCTGGTGGCCGCGATCGGAGCGGCGGGCAAGGCAGCGATCGGTCTTTGCGGCGGCGATGGAACCAGTTTTCGTGCACGCAAAAAGCAGACCGATGGCTGCGATCTGGGATTTGTGGGTGAGATTTGTGCAGTCGAACCGCGCTGGATCGAGACGATCTGGGGACAAGGCGGGATTCCGGTGATCGCTAGCTTGGCAGTCGGTGCTGTGGGCGAGTACTACAACGTGAACGCCGACCAGATGGCTGCGGCGTGTGCGGTAGCGTGTCAGGCGAGCGCTCTGATTTTTCTGACAGACGTTGCCGGGGTAAAAGGGGCCGATGGCGCTGTAATCCGCTGGCTGGACCTGAGCCAAGTGGCAACACTGGTAGCGACCGCGGTCGTGCAAGGTGGGATGTTGCCGAAGCTGGAAGCTTGCCGCCATGCCTTGAGCAAGGGCGTGGGCCGAGTACGAATCCTGCCGGCCTCTGAAGCTCAGGTGCTGCCCGAATTTTACTTCTCCAAATTGCAGGTGGGCACAGAAGTGCGAGTTGCTTAACAACGGAAGATCGAGAATCCGAGTCAAAAGGTAAGGAGAGCAAGGGATGAGAAGTCACGCAGTGGAAAGAACATCGATCGCGCCGGTTCCGAGCGTGGGCAAGAAGCCCATGATGCGGGACCTGGTTTCGACGCGCGATCTGAGTCCCAGCGAAGTGCGGTCGATCCTGGACCTGGCGGCGGTCGTCAAAGCGCGCCCCGCAGATTTCCGCCGCACTCTGGAAGGGAAGCAGTTGGTGATGTTCTTTGAAAAGCCATCCCTGCGTACGCGGCTGACCTTTGAGGCTGGAATGGCGAGCTTGGGGGGCACAGCGTTCTTCATGGATCAGACCGGCGGCCGCATCGATGCGCGCGAAAGCCTGCACGACATCGCGCATAACGTGGAGCGCTGGGTCGATGTGATCGTGCTCCGGACCTTCGCGCACTCGACCGTGGAAGACATGGCGGCGCACGCGGCAATTCCCGTGATCAATGCGCTCAGCGACTTGGAGCATCCTTGCCAGGCGCTGGCCGACTATTCCGTTTTGCAGGAACGGTTCGGGAATTTAAGGAACGTAACCTTGGCCTACGTGGGCGACGGAAACAACGTTGCGCATTCGTTGTTGCTGACGGGGGCGATGCTGGGCTCGCATGTGAGGGTGGCAACTCCCGCGGGGTACGAGCCCAACGCAGAAATGCTGGAGGCAGCGCAGGAGATCGCGCACCAGACGGGTGCAACGCTCGAGCTTCTGTCCGACCCGCTGCAAGCGGTAGCGGGTGCGGACGCGATTTACACCGACGCATGGGCCAGCATGGGACAGGAACACGAGTCCGATGCTCGCGCCGCGATCTTCCAACCCTACCAGGTGAATGAAGAGTTGATGGCGGAAGCCAGCCCGCATGCCGTGTTCATGCATTGCCTGCCGGCGCATCGCGGGCAGGAGGTCACGAATGCCGTAATGGATTCTCCGCAGTCGGCGGTCTTTGATCAGGCCGAAGGGCGCCTGCACGTGCAGAAGGCCATCCTCATGCTGTTGCTCTGGGGCGGCGCGAGCCGGTTCCCGGTCAGGAGTGCTCATGCCTAAGAAAGTCGTTCTTGCTTATTCCGGTGGACTTGACACCTCCATCATCATTCCATGGCTGAAAGAGAACTACGACTACGACGTGATCGCAATGGTTGGCGATGTGGGCCAGGGCGATGATCTCGAGGCAGTCGTAAAGAAGGCCTACGACACGGGCGCGAGCAACGTGATCGTCGAGGACATCCGGGAAGAGTTCCTGGCGGATTACGTCTTTCCCTGCCTGAAGGCGGGCGCGGTTTACGAACACAAGTATCTGCTGGGGACTTCGATGGCGCGGCCCGTCATCGCCAAGCACCAGGTCGAGGTTGCGTTGCGCGAAGGCGCGACGGCTGTGGCGCATGGCTGCACCGGCAAGGGCAACGATCAAGTGCGGTTCGAACTAACCTATCAGGCGCTGGCGCCGGAGTTGAAGGTCATCGCTCCCTGGCGGGAATGGACGTTGAGGTCGCGCGAGGATTGTCTCGGTTATGCGGAGGCCCATGGGATTCAGGTTGCCCAGAGCCGTGAGAAGATTCACAGCCGCGATCGCAATCTTTGGCACATTAGCCACGAGGGCGGCGAATTGGAAGACGCGGGCAACGCGCCATTTGCGAGCACGTGGCAGCTTACCCAGTCGCCGCAAGAAGCTCCCGATCGCGAGGAGCAGGTGGAGATCGGATTCGAGCAGGGTGTGCCGGTGTCGGTCAACCGATTGAATATGGACCCGGTGTCGTTGGTCGAGTTGTTAAACGAAATCGGCGGCCGGAATGCTATCGGGCGTATCGATCTGGTTGAGAACCGCTTCGTGGGAATTAAGTCCCGGGGCTGCTACGAGACTCCGGGCGGAACTCTCTTGCTGACGGCGCATCGCGAACTGGAAGCCCTGTGCCTCGATCGCGATCTCATGCACTACAAGCAGCACGTGGGTTTGAAGTATGCCGAACTGGTGTACTTCGGCTTGTGGTTTACGCCCTTGCGCGAAGCGCTCGACGCATTCGTGGAGAGCACGCAGAAGAATGTCACGGGCACCGTTGCCCTGGCACTGTACAAAGGCAACGTTTCGGTAGCGAGCCGCAAGTCCGAGTACTCGCTCTACCGCACCGATCTTTCGTCCTTCACCATGGGCGACAGCTACGATCAGAAGGATGCGGAAGGATTCATCCGAATTCTCGGCCTTCCTTCCCGTTCGCGGGCCCAGTTGCACCAGGAGGTGACGAAGTGAAAATGTGGTCGGGCCGCTTCCGGCAGCCGCTCGATCCGGAGTTCGAGCGCTGGCAGCGTTCGTTTCCGTTCGATCAGTGTCTTTTGCCCTACGAGCTTGAGGCGAGCGGCGCGCACGCGCGTGCGCTGGAGCTTGCCGGTGTTCTGTCGTCAGAAGAACTAGCAAACATCCTGCGCGGACTGGAACAAATTGGCAAACGGGCAGCGACCGATCGCCAATTCCTTGCGGACGACGAGGCCGAGGATGTTCATCATTTCGTAGAGAAACAGTTGGTCGCGCTGATTGGAGAGACCGGCTACAAACTGCACAGTGGCCGCAGCCGCAATGAGCAGATTGCTACCGATCTCCGCCTCTACGTGCGCGGCACGATCGATCAGCTGCAGTCGTTGCTCGCGGATTGGCTCGACGTCCTCCTGACGCGGGCGCAAAAACCAGGGGACGCAGCCATGCCCGCCTACACCCATCTGCAACCGGCGGAGCCCGTGCTGGTGGCACACTGGCTGCTGGCTTACGTGGAGATGTTCCTGCGGGATTCCGAGCGTCTGGCCGATGTGCGCGCACGGTTGAATGTGTGTCCGCTGGGATCGGGTGCTGTTGCTGGAGCCACCCTGCCATTGGATCGGGGAGCCATTGCTGCTGATCTTGGTTTCGACGCGCCAACGGCGAATAGCATCGACGCCACCAGCGATCGCGATTTTGTGCTGGAGTTTGTGCAAGCGCTGTCGGTCATCGCTCTCCACCTGAGCCGCTGGGCTGAGGAGATGATTCGGTTCTCGACCCAGGAGTACGGATTCATTTCCCTACCCGAGGCGTACTCGACGGGCAGTAGCGCCATGCCGCAAAAGAAAAACGCCGACCTCCTCGAACTGACCCGAGGAAAGGCTGGACGAGTAATTGGCGCGACGACGACCTTGCTGATGACAGTGAAGGGCTTGCCCCTCGCCTACAACAAAGATCTGCAAGAGACGCAAGAACCGCTCTTCGATGCGTCGCAGACCGTACTATCGATTCTTCCCCTGGTGACAGGGTGGATGAAGGAAATGGAGTTTGATTACGCCCGCATGCAACTAGCGGCGCAGGGCGGATTCATGAATGCGTGGGCGGCGGCCACGTACCTGGTGGATCGTGGCGTCCCATCGCGGCTGGCGCACGAAGCTGTCGGCAAAGCCGTCAAGCTGTGCCTTAAGCAGGGAGGGGAATTGCAGGACTTGCCATTGGCCGAGTTGCAGCAGATGCACCCGGCCTTCGGCAATGACATCTATCAGGCTTTGACGCTCGAGGCGGTACTGGCCATCCACAACGTGGAAGGCGGAACGGCGCGCGGGTCGGTCAAAGAGGCGATTCAACGTGCGGAACAGCGCATCGCTCACTTACGAGGTGAGGTCCATGCACACGCGTGAAGCTCTGTTGCGCGATGCAACCCAGATCCACGACCTGATTGCCAGCTATTCAGGCGACGGCACACTGCTGCCGCGGACCTTGCCGGAGATCTGCGAGAACATCCGCGACTTCGTGGTGGTAGAGAATGCCGGGCGCATTCTGGGATGCGGCGCATTGCATCTGTATGGACCGCACCTGGCGGAAGTTCGTTCGATTGCAGTGCGTCCGGACGAAAAGGGGAATGGCGCGGGACGGTTGCTCATTGATGCTCTACTGGAACAGGCCTCGCGGCAAGAGGTCACCTGTGTCTGCCTCTTCACGCGGATTCCGAGCTTTTTCGCGCGCATGGGATTCATGGAGGCGATGCGGGAAGAGATTCCGGATAAGCTGTACAAGGACTGCCACCGTTGCCCGCGTTTCAACAACTGCGACGAGGTCGCCATGTACCGGGGCGAACTCCCACAGTTCGCGATTTTGGAACCCTCCACCTCACAGCTGGTCCGGATCCAAATCGAGACCACCGCCGACTAACACACGTGCACACACGAAAGCCGCCACGATTAAAGCAACGACTGGTTGCATCCTGGCGGCTTTTGGGCAAGCACCCATTCGAGCAGCCGGAGTGTACAGGTACCAGCGGTCCTCCGACTCGGTTTTTCGACAACTAACCTACTTCAGAGAAGCCTTCTCAGGGCTGGCATCCTCACGCGGCGTCATGGACACGACAACGTACTCGCGATCCTTGCCGTCCAAGTCTTCCACCCGCAGGATCATCTTGTCCTTCTGTATGCGGAACTGCGCCTGTTCGCCGACCGGAAGCAATACCGGGTGCTTTTCATCGCGCGGCCGGATGCGGTAGATGATCTTCTCCGATTGCAGGATGTATTCCTGGCAGAGCATTTCGTGAGTTTTCTTGTGCGCGGAATCGGTGCCAATCAGTTCTCCGACCATGCTCTTGCCGCTGTTTTCGTCGACGCCGCAGGCTACGGATTCCATCTGCAGCAATTTGCCGGACTTGTGTGGTTTCGGTTCCCTGGCATGAGCCACCGAAGCCAGCAACACCATTCCCAGAATGAGACGTGCACTCATAAGTCTTCCTCCAAAATTTCAATAGGCGCGGCTCAGGGTGGGCGCCATCCTCAAACCGCAGTGATATCAGTTTCTCCGGAGGTGCGCGGCGGTCGGAAGATGTCCAGGGTGGGTGTACGAGGGTCACTATATCGAAGGAAGGCGAGCGTTCCCGCGGTCGTGAGTCTGGCTAGTCCATTGGATACAACCCCTTGACGCCCTGGAGCTTGGGACGGCGCGGTCGCCGGCATTGTCCCCAGCAACGAGCCCCTGGGGAATTGTCCGGCAACCGGAGCAATGGCTACTGATTCTTGCTGGCTACGTTTGCGTCGGCAGGTTCCGACTTGAATTTAGCATTGGCCGCCTTGATAACCTGCTTTGGCCAATCTTCACCAATAGCGCCACACACGTCTTTGACGGCATTGCCCAGAGTCCGCGTGGAACGGCTCATGATCGAATCGCCGTCCTTATTGAAGATGACAACCTTGTTGTCCCGGGAAATGGGATCTTTGCCGCCCTCATGGTCCAGTAACACCACGTAGTCCGCCTTTTCCCGTCTGTTGTTGATGATGACCGCCGGGCAACGCTCTCCGAAGGTCTTGATGATTTCCGCCGTCTGCGGCCGGTCTCCGCCACGGGCAGCGCCGCCAAATCCGTCCGCGGTCCCACCGACACCGCCGCCGAGTTCCCACGACTTGCTATCGGTCACCTACACCCGCGGCTTCTCTGCGGCTGCACTCCAGACGACCGAGGCCAACACCATTCCGGCTACCAACGTGAGTCTCATCTTCCACCTCTCGCCCTCCCGAGTCCGCCTCGGGAAGGTTGTATTCCCCGAAAGAGTTGGAAACAAAGCTGTGCGGGAAGGTTGCCTCGTACGTTGTGAGATAGGTGTACGCGCCGGACCAAAACGAAACCAAGAGGGTCGACCTTTTCAATCTTCGATGTCGAGGCGTCGCCTAGACACG
>WNFQ01003125.1_pt1 | contig 12041 bp, 6 predicted proteins | sample 5400171 | NCBI WGS metagenome assembly WNFQ01 (sample SAMN13153356, study PRJNA577476) | soil metagenome | isolation source: 20 cm soil under Madrone tree | place: USA:California | collected 2016-06-14
CCATTATCGGATCCACCGCATTCTGCTGGTTTGTCGCGCAAAAGAACCCGCTAGCCGGGGTGCCATTGTAGTTGGGGTCGAAGGGGTTCGCTCCACCACCGATACCCCCTCCAGTAATAGGATCTGCTCCGGTATTATTTCCCGTGCTGTACCCACCGTTTATTGCCAAGCCAAAGAGGCAGGCCACCTTCCTGCGCCAAGGCTCGAGCAGCTTGCCGGCGGGGTGGGTGTTCGCGTTGACTATAACGGCGCCATCGCCCACGCCTTGCAACCGGACCGGCTTCCACATCAACACCAGTTCGTTGTAGGTCCCCGGACCCACGAGGATGAGGTCGCCTGGGGCGGCATTATCGATCGCAGTCTGAATCGCGTTGTTCGTGGCATTCGGTCCATTAACGTACTTCACGCTTACGGGAGCTGTGCCCGCGACGGTCCCGCCGATGGTGACGGTTACGGTGTCGACGGATTGCTTGCCGTTGGCAGCCGTGATCACCAGTTCACCGCACTGGGCCGGAACCTTGTTTCCATTGCCAGGATTCGTTTGCGACAGCGAGCAAGCGGGCACACCTGAAGGTACCTGGCAAGTCATGGTGAGGTCGCCACTGGTGCATGTCGCGGGCTGACCACCGATGGTTACGTGAGCGCCAGCGCCAAAGCCATAGTGGCGCGAGATGAATTTCTGGTTGTACGGAGCAGAGTTTGCCGCCGGTCCGGAGTAGGCGTTGTTGGGCACCACCTGGTCGCCCAGCGCCGTGATGGTGATCGAGTGACCTGCCTGGCTGACCCATGGTCCACGCCCGCCTGCGACCAAATCGCCGAGGACGCTCTTGATCGCCGGTGTAGCATCCGGGTACGCGCAATCCGGGGGATTGTAGCCCTCCGCGAACGCCGAGACCGGAACCACCGGCGTGTCCAGGTAAGTGGCGTCACCCGGCATGAATGGCATTTCATAACAGAAGGTGCTATAGGCCGGGGTATACAAAGGATCCGTAATCAGCTGGCCAAGAGTGGGAGAACCAGCGCGCGTATCGGTGATTGGACCCGGATCGTTCATGCACGTAACCATCATGTTGGGCGAGTAACCGGTAATATTGGGCACGTTGACTTCCCAGCTACCATACGTCAGTCCGTTGTAAGTGCCCCACTGATCCGAATAGACGCGGGAAACCTCGACTCCGTCGAAGTCCTTGATGGATACCGGCGAGTTGGGGATGGCAAACTTCTCGCCGAAAGCCGGCGAGGCGGGGTCAAATTCGGAAGAGAAGTCGTCCGAAATGAACCCGGTAAAGGTCACGGCTTTGGCCACTTTGGTCCAGATGAAGAAGTCCGCATTGGCCTGCATCGTATCCTCGAGGGTGACCTCCTTGCGGTCGCACAAGTTCTTAGAAACACCCGCGAAAGGTGCCACCTCGCCGGATTCCGGGGAGATGCTCAAATAATCCGGAACGATACGCAGGAGACCGATGCAAGGCGCGTTCTGCTGGACGATTCCGCCGGGCCCGAAACTCCCGAAGGTGGTGCGGCCATAGTCTCCTGCCTGTTTGCCGTTATTGGTCGTGTTCGGAGTAAACGCGCAGGTGCTAGCATTACCCGGCACTACAGTCGGCCCCGTGCAGTTGAACGGCTGATTGTACGGATTGGCTGCGGTGTAGGGACCTGTATACGACGGGTTGGCCGCATCGATGGAGGCCTGGTCCGGGGTGATGAAAATATTGCCTAAGCCGACAGCGCCGAACTGCGTTACCGCAGGGGCAATGTACATGTCGCCGATCAGGAGGTTCAGGTCTTCCTCCTTGTTCAATTCCCAGTTGGGAGGCACGATCACCTCGGTCACGTACTTGCCGGGCGGCAGGATTGCCGGTGCCGCGCCTGTCCCCGCCGCGCCAGCTTGACCGAAAGCGGGGTTGGGGACACTGGCGCAATGGTAAGTACTCGTCGTGTTTCCCGGAAGCGTGAAGGTTGCGCCGACTGTTAGGCACGTCTGGCTGGGGAACTGATACAAACCATCGTACGGCGCGGGCTGCAACTGGTTGAGGTTGTGATAGCCGTCATAGCATCTGTACTGCGAATTGCTCGGCACCGGGGTGCCGGGAGTCAGGTAGTTCCTCGTGCCAGCCATGGTATAGCTGAAGAATGGATCAGCGGGATCCTGGCCGGTGCAGCTCATATTAGGAACAGTAGCGGCGGTGCCAGCCGGGCTGCCCGGGGGGGCGTGGAAGCCCTGGGCCCAAGCATCCCAACTGGAAGTCTGGGTGGTGTCCACGAGGGTGAGACTTGTCGTACCATCCGGAGCGGTGCCCTCCTGATAAAGGTTGATGGTGACATTCGGAACTAGTGGATCCCAGAGGTTTTGGAAATTCATCCGAGGATCGTCGAAAGGCCGCGTGGAGGTGTACACGACATGGCCGCGGATGCCGCCGTTTTCACCTGCAATGTACGGTGTCTTGCCCCAGTCGAGCATATTGAACTGGCTGACGCCGCCCTGCCACCCTTCCACGACAACGTTACCCGGATCAATTCGTCCGGTCGAAGGGGTGGCGGAACTACCGGCCCCGATCCCACCCGGACAGGCCGCGGTAGCGCAGTACACGGACCCTGGATATCTCAGAGCGGCAGGAAGGGGAAAACTCTCCTGCGAGTTCAGTATTCCCTGATAGGGGCCAGCGTTGCCGTTACCACCAGGTGCGCCCGGTGTAGCCGGTAGAGGACCGTCAACCAGTCCACCAGCGTCGTTGACAGCGTGCACGCCAGTGTTCCGGAAGCGCGTGTTGTCCGTTTCCACGGTGTAGAAGGCAAATAGCGGAAAGGTTTCGTCGAAGCGAGATGTGCCGGTGATGTCGCTCAACAAGGTGTTGACAATTTTGCCGTCGCGTTGGCGGACTCGAGTCGGAATCTGAATGAGTCCTGGGCTAGAAGCTGGATCCAGGTTGCCATCTGGAAGAAGTACGGGGGCGCCTAGGCCTCCGAGATCCATGTAGGCTCTGCTCCAGAGGTGCGTCTGCCAGGTAAACGTCGGGAATACCAAATTCACCGTCTGACCGCCGGTTAGGTTCACTGGTCTGCTGGATCCGTCCACGATAAAGTCGTCCCACTGGTCGAATAGCACGATTCCATAATTACCTGCGGGAAGACCGGGTGCCCCGGCTAGCCCGTCAAACGTGAAGTTCCCATCTGGATCGCACTTGGCCAAGGCGATCGTGGCGCCGTCAGAATCGCCGATGGCGGCGTAACAGTTGGTATACGATAGCGGCGCGTAATTGCGTGGATCGCCTTGGGGAAAGACGGCGCTACTGTAAACGTTTTCGTTCGGCGAACGCGACTGGTGCAGGTTCGTGACCTGGCCGTGGACATGGTTGTTGCATGGCGGGGTAAAAGGCGGTGCGCCAAGAGTGGTGTTTGGCGGTGCGCTGCATATCGCTGCCAATCGTGCGTTGATATGCTTGGGGTTGGCCATGCCCATGAACACGTGGTACCCCCCTGGTCCAAATTCCTGGAAATAGGCAGGTTCCCCTACCCTGATGAAGGAGTCCAGGAAGTGGCCGCCGTCCAGAGAGTTGGTCTGGAGCCATTCCTCTCCCGCAGCCTCTCTCGCGGCTCCAGGATGGGCGATCAGTGAATATTTCCCTTGCATGAGGTTCCTAACAACCGCCTGGCCCGCGAGGGGTGACCGAATGGGGGCACCTGTAGCATCGACTCCGGTTTCGAATTCTGGGCACACCACGATCACGCCAATGCCCACGCCTTGGGTGTTGGAAATAGGGCAGGCGTCGTTACCAGTGACCGGGTCGATGGTCCCGTTCAACGCGTTGGTTAGGGGCACGTTGAACGTGTCATAGGTCATCTGCCCGGTAAAGTCACCGATGCCACCGGCGGTGTCCCAGATTTCGAATTGGAAATCGCCCAGCCCAGTCTCCAGGGTCGCCAAGACGTCAACTCCGCCTCCGGTGTCGGGTTCTCCGTTGAGTGGGTAGTCATCCTCGAAAACGAACGCGGTGACCGTGGCGGTCTTGAGCGGCTCCAGCTCCAGATTGACGGTCACAGGAGCAAACGTTGCTGTTGTTCCCGATATCGTCGGAGCCGGAATCGGAGATCCGCCCATGGCGTGCCCGCAAGTCGAAGAAACTGCTATTCCCGTGGGTTCTGTCCCGGGAACGCAATTGCCCGCGATAGTCGGGTCTTTGGCATTCGCGGTATTGAAGGCGTTCGTGGAGTCGCCCGACAGGATCGAGATGTAATAGGAAGCCGGGGACCCGTCGGGATTGGTGGCGGCCAGGTGCGCCTGGGCCGGTGTTGACGCGGGCAGTTGTGTGGCGCCTATGGTACAAATGCCATACCCGTCGCAGGCCGCCTTGACGTGCTGCCCCGCGGTCGCGCTGCACCCGGCTGGCACGCCGGGCGATATGCAAGGCGTACCCGCGTCGTAGACGGTCTGTCCCTGCCCACAACTCTGCGGGCCCGTGCACCCGGACGCGATGACCGGATAGAAGCTGGTATGGAATTGGGTGGCCGGTGTGGGAGGCACTCCCGCTGGGCAGGTCGCCGGCTTGGTGCCACCAGGGCCGTTCTGTTGACACGCGGGATCGATGTGCAATGTGAGGTCTTGTTCGATAATCCACTTATAGTCCGTGATTGGGGCTTTGGTCTTGGCATCCCGCACGGTCACTTGTAGATTGCTGCCGCCAGCAAAAGTCAAGCTAACGGTCGCGGTATTGCTGGGAATTCCTTGCGAGTTCACGGCCTGGTAAGTAAACGAAGCCGCGCAACCCGCAGCAACCGTACAGGGGGCGGATGGGACGGCCGTAAAACTGCCATCAGAGCTCAGAGTGACGCTGCTCAACCCCGTTGTAGTCAAGGCCGCCGAAGCCTTCAACGGAAAGCTGTGAGGATCAGTGTCGTTGACCAACACGCCCGGGGCGGCAACCCTTATGAGCGACCCGGTCGCGCTGGTGTAGCTATCGGGATTCGCAGTCGGGGCGTTCGCGGCGGTGGCGGTGGCGGACATGTTCAACGTGACCGTCGTGCTTATTCCGGAAGAGCACGTCGTCCCAGTGACACTACCGTTCGCACAGTAGGTGAAGGTGTCGGTAGCACTTCCACCGGGAGCGTAAGTGAACGTTCCGTTGGGATATAGCGTGAGTGTTCCGGCACCGGGCGCTGCCAAAACTTGAACACCATAAACGTTAACGTCGTTTGCAATTACGCCCTTGCCCGGGTCGGTGACTTTAAGCGTGACGCCCGGCGCATAGGCGTAGGTGTCCGGATTGGCAACGGCCACCGAATTCGCCGCGGTCAACTTGGCCGCGCTGGCGTCATTGATATCCAGAATGGCTTGCATACCGCCATCACGCTGGCTGTTGGTCCCCAAAGCCAGAGAGCGGTCCCAAGTAGGGTAGGTGGCAGAGACGAAGGCCCCCCCAGCTTGCGGTGGACTTACGATTATGTCGAACACTTTACCAGCAGCTTGGAATACCTCGTCTTGGATCCTCAGGCCGAGGGCGGAGCCGGCCGGTGGAGGATTATTTGCTGTAAGCGTTTTGTTCTGAGGCGCACTGAGAGCCAGCGCGATGTCCGGAAGAACAAAGCCGTCTTCCGCGACCAGCAACATATTCAAACCGTCCACGGTAGGAACGTGCATGTGGGAACCGGCGTTCACGTAACGCACCAGGACATTCCCATTCCCGGCGACAGTAGGAGCCGAGGAAACCGAAAGAGCCGAGGCTGCCCGGTTGTCCTTACTGAATGCCAAGCCGTTGAACAGAAAATACGTCGGAGTGTAGTCCACAGCCGGCGGGTAGCACGTAGGTACTTTTCCGGTGGCCGTTAGGAGGCTGTTCGTGGCCGCGCCGCACTGCAAGGTCCACTTGGCGGTCTCGCTGAACCCTGTGTTAGTCGTTGAGCTGCCCGCAGCGCCGCCGGTCGGGAACAAAGCCGCGACCATTCTGTTCTGCCGGGCGTCAATTTCGCTTTCTAGCGCGACGACATCGGCATCATAATGGACGCCAGTCGCGACCTGCCCTGCTGGTACCGGATAGGCTAATCCCGCTGAAGTTCCTGCAACCGGCGCTACCGTCACAACCAGGACTCCATAAAGACCCATAGGACCCTGGATCGAGGGGTACGTGCCCGTGCGAATGAGGTAAGTTCCCGGCTGCAGGCTTGCGTAAGTGTAAACCCCCGCCGTGGCTACCGCGCCGCCGACAGTGCTGACGCCAGCAACTTCTATGGAACTAAAAGTGCGGGCCCGATCGCCTTGACTCGGAGGCGTGAACGAACCCGGAAGAACCTGGGTCCAAGTCGTTGCTGTCTGACCGGCATGTGCCCCATCCGTTCGCGGCCCAGCTTCACGAACCGGAGCCCCCAAGCCGCCGCCCGATTGACCAATGATCACAAGGGAGGTCTCTACAGGCAGGGCGTTTGTCAGATTGATAGTCAAGCTGGTGCCGGTAGCCACGTAGGGAACGACGATCAGCGGGGGCTGCCAAGTCGCGATGCTGGTCTGCGGATTAAGCGCACCCGTAGTCGCGTAGGTCAGCGATGTGCAAGTGGCGCCGGTCGCTGCCGCCGTAACCGGGTTGCCAGTCACACCGCCGCACGTCCAGCCCCACATCGGGACGGTGTTGCCGTCCGGAAGAGTGGTGGACTGCCGCGACGCGGTAAGATTCACCACGCTCTGGGCGGAAGAAACGCCCGCTGTCAAGAGAAGAACAGTCACCGCGAATATTGCTGCTTTCAAAGTGGCTTTGAGATAGTTAGATCGCATGGCTCTTCTTCTCCTAGTGCTCACAGCGTTTCGTCAATGTTCCAAACGTAGGGATCAACCAGCATCATCATCAGCATGCCGCCCGGGAATACGTCGTTCGTGGTGATCTCGCGCTCGTTGTGGGAGTGCCACATAAAGGCGATACCGGACTCTGGCGTCGGGTTCTGTGAAGCACTGCCGGGAGGCAGGGGCGACGGCCCGCGTGACCGGAGGACCGCCTCGGGGCCCAGGTAGGGCGTGCCGTTGTACCAGAGACCGTTACTTACGATGAGCGGGTCGGGCAGGGTCATTGGACCCCCGCCGCCGACTGTTCCGACGGGATTCGTCTCCAGCGGGTGGTTATGGTCGGCACACCATTCGTAATAGTTCTGGGCGCCGCTAACGAAGTTCCCTGCAGCGTCGTACGTTGGGAAGGCAGCCCCGCTGGCGTTTGTGTAGTAACCGTTGGCATCCGGACTGCACGTGGCATTTCCTGCGTTCTTAGCCGTGTGCGCGAAGATATCCCAGCCAAGGCCTTTACCTGACCAGTAAAAGATTCCCTCATCCGCCTGGCCGGGAGTCGTGTCCGTGTTGAATTCCATGCGTCCAGCCAACAGAGTCGGATCCGTCTGGCTGACGAGCAAATTGCCGTCGCGGCCCAGGATGCGCACGTGGTTCCCGTGCTCGTGAAATGGATGCTGCCAATGTCCTTGTCCCATATAGCGCACCAGCACCAACTCGCCCGGATGCATATGGGGATTCCCGTTGTACGGCTGGTTCGGATAATTCGGCGCATAGTTCGGATCCATGTTGTCCGGCATGGAGCGCCCGTTGACCAGGAAATAATTCGGGTGGTAGGGCTCGGTGACGACATTGAGCGAGGTCGGGCAGGAAAACTGCAAACCCGTGGTAGTGGGGCACGATGCAATCAACTTCAGTTGATCTTCCACTTGCCTGTGAATCTTCGGGTCCATCTCGGACCACTGGATCAGGTATTCCCGGTCGTAGCAACTCTTGGGGTGGTCGTAGGCGGATGGCGCCAGCCGGAAGTCGACCCGGCCGCCGCCGAGCTCTGCACCTAGGGCCACACAACCAGCAGGAACAGTACTGGGCCGAACGACCACTGCTCCAAAAAGACCCATCTCAATCTGCAGGTCCGGTTGCGTACCGCTGTAGTATTCATGTGTGCCCGGCGCCGAGTAGGTGACGGTGTACGTCACTGCGCCGGTCTGCGTAGCCTCCTGCGTTAGCAGCCCTGCCACGCCTCCACTGAACGTCACCGAGCTGGCGCCAGGGAACAAAATCGAAGTATTACCCGCGGCTGCCGGCAAGCTGTTCGTGAGCGTCACCGTAAAGGGTACATTCTCGGTAACGATCAGCGTGGGACCGGGAAGTTGCATGGACGGACAAAAAGGTCCAGCGACCGCCGCCGGGGCAAACGTAGCGTTGGAGGAGCCGGTGCCGCTACACCCGTAACCCCAGGAATAAACCAACAACCCATCTGGCTGGCTGCTGAAGCCGGGGCCGGCGTTCAGGTTGAACGTCGAGGACCCGCCAGTGCTGGCCGTGATGCCGGGAGCGGCAGCATGCGCCGAAGCCGCGAGCAGCAAGGCCACCGCCGCCACAACGACAGAGAGGAATCGAGATACAGCACTCCAGCTTTTTGAATTCGCGTGGCTCATCGTTGCTCTCCTACTTGATTACGACTTCAGTCATCAACCCGCCGAAGTTCTCGGCGTCGTTCGACAGATGGTCAAGTTGCGGTGTGTATAGGAAGTACGTACCGGGGCCAATTCCAGTGCTATCGAGAATTACATCCAGCGACTCGCCGCCGCCTAGCGTGATCGAGTTGGTTTTGATGTAAAGGTTATTTCCCGCTTGGTCGCGCAGTATTTTGGCGTTGAACCCCACCACCAGCATGGGGATGCCAATGGAGGAAAGCGTCTGGTATTCCTGAACGTCCAGGTCGGCAATGCGTAGCGCCGCCCTCTGCCCGCAAGGAGATACGCCTGTGGCGCAGGCGTGGCCTCCGTGGCTGTCGAGCGTGATTAGGGAGTGAAGCGGCTGCGAAGCACGGCTAATGGAGTCCGTGTCCGCCGTCGAGATAGCAAGCGTGGCCGGATCGGGGTTTGTCACAGTGGCGGGAAGGCCCGCATAGCCAGGAATTCCAATCGTGTCCGGATAGCTACGGCCATTTAGGAGGAAGTACTTGTCCTTCATGTCTGCAAAGCCTTCCGGGTTGAAGGTCATGCCCACAAAGTGGAAGTTGGGATCAAAACCGTGAATCTGGAGGGGCACGTCGATGTCGTATGCCGTACTGCCGTCGCCATCGTTGTAGACATACTTCGCGCCGCCCACAGGTTGGGTTGCACCCGTGTCTACAACCGGTATCGGAGCCGAGCAAAGAATGTCGGTCGCGGGATTGCACGCAGTGCGTATATCGCTCTGTTGCCCAAGGACCGAAGAGAGACCACGCGCTGGACAATCAGTGGAGTTCCCCAGGCACCCTGCTAACGATTGGAAGAGGTTGGCGTTGTCCGGTAGGCGGTTTTGCCGCGGGCGGACGAAGAGCTGTCCGACCATGCCCATCTGCAAGTGTTCGGGAGGCGTGATGTGGCAGTGCCAAAAATAGGTGCCCGCGTCCGGCGCGACGTAATAGTAGGTAAAGCTGCCGCCGATGTTGATGGCGAGCGAAGCATCCGGCACGCCGTCATAAAAAGAAGAGGCGTTGGGGTACCCGTGGAAGTGCACGGTGTGCTGCTCGAACAGGTCCGGACGCATAATCATGCCGACGTTGCTAAGCGTCAGGAAAAACTCGTCGTCTTCATCAAACGCCATCAATGGCGCAGGAATGTTTCCATTCAGTACGCCGGTATTCATAATTCCAGCGAGATCGCTAAGCGCGGCGTTCGCGCCGGCAGCGACCGGGTCGTTCGGGCTGGTGACATTGTCGTAAAGCGGATTGGGTTGCGTATTCACGAAATTCGGACCAGCGGTATAGGGACTATTGAAAACGCTGGGGAACTGGGTTCCTGGCAGGCCGTTCTGGATGGCACCCAACCCGGAGAGCGGACCGAAGGAGAAAATATAAGTTTGGTTTCCATCCGCCTCAGTCATCATGCCGTCACCGCCCGAAATTTCCTGGCACTTGATCGCGCCGCCGTGGTCCAGGAAGTTCAGTGGCGACGCCAGCGTAGCCCCGGTCGGATCTTTCGTCACAGTCCTGGAAACCGGGCCGTTGTACGGAGCCTCGGACGTGGCAGGCGTGGGGTTACCAGTGCCGGTGCCGCCGGGATGTAAGAGTGTGGCGGTTGGGCATTGGACACGAAACGATCCTCCGCCTTGGTATCCGGGACCCTGGGCGCTCGCAATCAGCGGCGCAAGGCAGACGAGAAGTATTGGCAACCAAATCTTGTACGGAGTCCTCATGATTCGGCAATCTCCTTCCAGACCTGCGGGCGCCCGCGGTCCGCGTTCTGATTCCTGACAAAGTAACGAAACATGCGCGACAAGGGCCACCCGGGATCGCACCACGCGACTAGTTGCATGATAGCGACTCATACGCAGGAGTCCTTGCCCATTCGCAAACGTAAGGGAAAAATAATTGGAAGGCGGAATTATCCCTTGCAAACAAGGAGAAAATGCGATCCTATATTATTCCTTAAGTTATATAGTTATCATTTATACTATATAGTATTACAACGGATTTACGGTAACGCGCCGGTCGGCCGCGCTGCTTCTGTTTGGATTGATGCATCTGTCGATCGGGAAGCGCTTGCTCCGCTCTCACCGTCATCAAGAACTAGCGCGTTTGCCGCAATTATCACCGGCAAGCAATCCGGGTGATACTTTTCCAGCCGCGAAAAGCGCCAATCGTTCCGCGCGGACTGTCCGGAGGTCAACGGACGGGGAGAATACAGCTTCAACACCGATATTCAAGAGTTCCATCGAGGCGGCATGTTTCACGACAAGAAAGATCTAGCTCGAAAACTCAAAGCCGGAGAGAAAGAATACGGCGAGCGCCGGTTACATTTTGCATTCGAAGGAAAAACTCCTGTTGCGGGAATTCCAGAATTCGATCTTCCATCCCCTGCCTGTAAGGGCTCTCTCCTGACTATTGCGCCCGGAAATCGCAATTGGCATAGCCCGGCTTCCAGTGGCCATGACGTTTTGGATCTTTACGTCTTGAATTGCAGGCGAAGTGATACAGTAAGCTTATGAAGCGAACGCGAAAGACTTTACAGCCGCGCGAAGAGACTCGGAAAAAAATGCAACCCATAACGCGAGATACTTTCACGGCTATTGTCGCGAAAGCGATTAAGACGCCTTCCAGGAAGCCCCCTCCAAAAGCGCATTGAGCGGCAAATTGCCGCCCTTTCGTCGATTCAGTCGGATGCTATTCCCACCCAAGTAAGCTCGCTTGTCGTTCTCTCTTCCGCTGTAAGAGAGGCAGCCGATTCCCCTTCTCGCGCAAGACCACATGCGTCTCCATCGTCTAGCTTTGCCGTCGGGCGCTCCAATGGCAGGTCCTCATTGTTGAGCAATCGCCGAATCTCACGCAATGTGCGCCACGCTGTCTTGTACGTAACGCCGGTTTCGCGCTGAATTCGCTTTGCGGATATGCGGCTGTTTGTGGAACCCATCAGGTATATGACGTAGAACCAAGTTTTGAGTGAAGTAGTGCTCTTCGCAAAAACAGTCCCAGTGAGCGGGTAGATGTGATTCCCACAGTGGTCGCAGGCGTACGCTGTACGGCCAGTCACGCGGTGATGCTTACGCTCGATGTTGCACTTCTCGCACTTGGTGACCCCATTCGGCCAGCGCTGCTCTTTGATAAATTCAAGGCAGGCATTATCATTCGCAAATTCGCGGTTAAAATCGTCCACCGAATAGTACCGTTCTTTTGCGATGCTCGGTCTGGGCCTCATGTCCGCCTTCCAGAGATATCGCGCGTATTGCCATACTTGTATTCAAGGGATAGATACCGATAGGCGGCTGAAAACCGTGTGAGAAGCGGGCTGACGCCCTGTAATCGCAATTTCGACGTTTCGCCCGCAGACCGAACACCAACTATGGCCTGTTCAGAAATGGTAGCCTCCATTCCATTAAGCACCCCCCGAACCTGGAAATTATTTAGCCTTACATAGACCCAAGAGGCCAGGGACATTGTGAATCTCAATCACTTCCCTTCGAAGTTTCAAGAGCCCCTGATTTTCCCAGTTGGTGAGTATCCGGCACACGGTGAACGAGGCCATGGATGTCATTTGCGCCAGCGCCTCCTGCGAGACGTTGATTTCAACAT
>WNFQ01010439.1_pt1 | contig 12039 bp, 10 predicted proteins | sample 5400171 | NCBI WGS metagenome assembly WNFQ01 (sample SAMN13153356, study PRJNA577476) | soil metagenome | isolation source: 20 cm soil under Madrone tree | place: USA:California | collected 2016-06-14
TTCGAAAAAGCGCGACGCGAAAACAAACCCATTTTTCTCTCGATCGGTTATTCCACCTGTCACTGGTGCCACGTCATGGCGCATGAGTCCTTCGAAGATACTGCCACCGCCGACATCATGAATCGCGAGTTTGTGAACATTAAAGTCGATCGTGAAGAGCGACCCGATGTGGATCGCGTTTACATGACTTTCGTCCAGGCAACAACCGGCGGTGGCGGCTGGCCGATGAGCGTATGGCTTACTCCACAGCTCGCACCGTTTGTCGGTGGAACCTATTTCCCCCCGGAAGACCGATTTGGTCATCCTGCTTTCAAGAGAGTTTTGCAACGGATTGCCGAAGCCTGGAAAAATGATCGCGCAAAAATTTCGAGCCAGGGAGCGAACATTGTTGATGCATTGCGCGAAGCTGCCAAAGACCAGACTTCTGCCGGAGAAATTGATGCCGTTATTTTGGAGTCGGCTTACCAGCAATTTGCGCGAACTTTTGATGCGCACGAAGGCGGTTTCGGTGGTGCCCCAAAATTCCCGCGCCCGGTCACGCTGAATTTTCTGACGCGCTTCCACGCGCGCAATCCGGATTCGGATTCCGGGCAGCATGCTTTGGAAATGGTCCTGCTGACATTGCGAAAGATGGCGGCTGGTGGAATACACGATCATATCGGTGGTGGATTTCACCGGTATTCGGTCGACGCCTACTGGCACGTGCCGCATTTCGAGAAAATGCTTTACGATCAGGCGCAATTGGCTAGCGCTTATCTCGACGCTTTTCAGATCGCGGGCGAAGCAGAGTTCGCCGCAACCGCCCGCGACATTCTTGATTACGTCCGGCGCGACATGACTTCGCCCGCGGGCGGATTCTACTCGGCCGAAGATGCGGACAGCCCGGTTGCTGTAGGGGCGGTCTATGACCGCCGTGAATCGGACGTCGGCGCTCATAGAGCGCCGCTACAGAGGAATGCCGAAGGCTCATTCTACATTTGGACGAAACAGGAAATCGACGACGCGCTTGGAAAAGACGCCCCAATTTTTTCGTTTCATTACGGCGTTGAAGAAAACGGAAATGCTCCGGCCGGAGCCGACCCTCATGGGGAATTTGTCGGCAAAAACATTTTGATCGAGCGACACTCGCTCGCCGAGACCGCGCAATTCCGTAGCACAGGCGTCTCGCCTGCGGGGCCAACGGGCGTCTCGCCTGTTGACGACGAAGACGAGGAGGCAATTCGAGGATTGCTGGCACAGAGCCGGCAAAAGTTATTTTCGATCCGCAATAAACGTCCTCGCCCGCACCTGGACGACAAAATCATAGCGGCCTGGAACGGTTTGATGATTTCTGCGTTCGCGCGCGCCGCCCAGGTATTAAAGGACGCCTATTATCTGGAAGCGGCGACGCGGGCAGCGAACTTTATTCGCGCCAATCTTTACGATGAATCGCGGAAGATTTTGTTCCGCAGTTATCGCGAAGGCCGCGGCGAAGTTGAGGGATTCGCCGACGATTATGCTTTTGTCATTCAAGGCTTGCTTGATCTTTATGAAGCGTCGTTCGATCCCGGCTGGTTAAAGTTTGCCCTCGAATTGCAGGGGCAAATGGATGCGCTTTTCTGGGATAATGAAAGCGGCGGCTATTTTACGGTGACGGGTCACGACAGCAACATTTTGCTGCGACTAAAAGAAAGACGGTCAACGCCTTCGCGCGGCAGTTGGCGCACTTTCCGAGTGCGTTGCCGCAAATGCTGGTGGCGTTTGATTTTCTGGAAGGTTCGCCGCGACAAATCGTGATCGCGGGCGATTCCGGTTCGCCTGAAACGAAGGCATTGCGGGCAGAACTGCATCGGCATTTTTTGCCGAACAAGGTCCTGCTTTGGGCAGATGGCGCAGAGGGCCAGAGGTATCTCGGAGAAAAGAACGAGGCGATCCGCGCGATGTCGATGGTGGGCGGAAAACCTGCAGCGTACGTTTGTGAAAATTTTGCATGCAAGGCCCCGGTGACGGATGTGGACGAGTTCAGAGACCTACTTGCCACCTAGGACTTTTCTGTGAAGACTGTTTCGGCGAGACGCCCGAAACCAACACGCGAGACGCGTGCGCTACCCGGAAAAAGATGGGAACGCCATTCGGCAAGACACCGGACGGAGCGCGCAGAATTCGCGCGCTACCCGCCGTCGCGCGAAGTGATATCGGGAAGTTTTTTCCGACGTAAACGCAACCAGTTGTTCCAAGTCTTTCGCATGCTATCGCGCGGGGTGAGATAGCGCTGGTTGAGCTCGTTGCCTTTGAGGATCTGCGCGAGAGCGGATTTCACCGACAGCTCTTCGCAGTTGAGGATGGTATATGCAGTTCCGACTGCGGCGGCATGATGCGCGTCGCTCGCTGCCGTCATGGGCAGGCCGCGTAATTGTGCATAACGAAACGCGAACGTGTTGTATCGGCGCAGGGTAGTAGCGGCATTGAAAACCTCCAGCGCATCGATCGGTAACGTTTCAAGGGTGGCGAAGCGAATTCCGGCCCGGAACAAATCGTAGGGATGTGGAGGGATGGCGAGGCCGCCGTGCTCGTGAATCAGCGTACAAACATCACGCGCGGGGCGCCCCTTTAACCGCGCCGCCTCCGGCAAGGTTGTCCCGACGCAAAGCAAATGGCCTTCGGCGGTCGTGACTTCAACTCCGGGAATAATGAGAAAACCCTCCACGGGCAATCCATCTGCGCGCATCAGTTTTTTCCCGAGCAGATAATCGATCGCGTCGCACGTATTGTGATCAGTAATGGCAACCCCATGCAGTCCTTTCGCCCGTGCGCTGGCAATTAAGTCTTCGGGGCGGGACACGCCGTCACCGGAAAAAAAGGTGTGGGTGTGGAGGTCGATATTGAACGGCATCGCGCGACAACGCTAGTTTGTGGTGCGAAAAATGGAAAGCATCGGTTTCAAGGAATGGTCGTCGGCTGCCATACCCTGGGCCTTAGGTTTTGTTCTGGACGCGCGCAAGCGCGACCATTCATGCGAGGGAGCCACCGTTCGCAGAGAAGAGCTCGGGGAGGTCAAGCCTAATCGCAGGCAACCTCACCCCGAATGTCGCGGAACCGATTTTCGGTCGCCCGATGTCGTAAGTCTTGACCGGAGCGGCTTCACTGACTGCTCCAGAAGCGGACCTCCGATTACGAGCTCGAGCTGCGTTAGCTCAGCGCCATCGCGACTCTCGCTGTAGCGGCGTACATTCTGTTGTATAAAGTCACGCACCGTCTGTTCGGGAGTGAGATGAAGAAAGTCTGTAAGCCGCTCGCTTGTCCCGAGTGGGTCTGCCACAAATGCGGAGTAAGACACCTCGAGCCAGTTGTCTTGTGGCAGGCGCCCAAGGAATGACGTAACCGCCTGCGTGCTGACGCGCCATTCCAACAGCCCCTTTTCGTAATAGGACTGGCAAAGCGCCGGGACAGGTGCCGTTTCAGGCATCGATTGCGCGTACTCCGCGAGCATATTCCATCTGTACTGATCTGGTCTGAACCATCTACCTTGAAGGCTCATTGTCTCGATGGATCGCGCTACTTCAAGGCCGTTGCGCCAGATATGGATGAAACGACAGTCCGGAAACATCCCTCGAATAAATGGGAGCCGAAAGTTGTTGATAGGAAGCTTCTCAACGAGGATAGGTCGACGTGATTTCTGGAGTTCCAATGCAAAGAGCTTTCTTAGCGCTCGCGTCTTCCTTGGGTTTACATCGGACTCAGTAAACGCAAGTTTCCCGCGTCGGGTTATTGCACGTTCACTCCAGATGTCCGTTTCCGGATAGGCAGAGGTCCATAAGGGCCTGTGCTCATGAAGGTATGTGACACTGGGGTGTTGTGCCAATAGGTTTCCGAGAATCGTCGTGCCGGAACGGCCGCAGCCAAGGATAAAGACCGGAGACTCAACAGAGCTTGTTCTCATAGTCGGGCGGTGAAGGTGCCGCGTGGTGCTTCGGTGACTTCATCTTCAGCAACGGCGACGGTGCCTGGGAAGTCGGCAAGGAGCACGATGATGCTTCGCGTCATGAGGTCGAACCGGCTAAAACTCAGTCGCGGCTAGCATTAGCCCGACAGGCAAACTCTGACAATACTTTAATTATGATAACGCGAGGAAACAGCCCGGTAGCGGTCGGCTGAGTCACCGTTAATTGGGGTTCAAATTCGCAGTTGAATTCTACGGAATAAAGGAGGCAGGAATCAAAGACGACGGATTGAATGTCGCCTTCGTGTCTTTGGAATCTCCCCTGCCTGGCTTTTGCAAACGAAAGCGATTCAGCGGTTTCCGCTCGTGGGTTGGTCTGCCGCCCCGGCCGGAAATGAGAATACAAACCGGTCCTGGATGACGCAGCACAAGCAGAACTCCGTGCGCAGTTCGAGGGAATCGTCGGTGTGGAGAGATGACCTCCGTGTCGTCCCTAAAATTTGGGACGGGACAGCGCCCGTCCCTCCAGCGTCAGCTGACCACCTCGAACAATTCTTCCGGCTCCGGGTCCTTATGTTCGGCGCCGCGATTGAATTGCAGATCGTAGAGACGGCGATAGTAGCCGGATTTGGCCAGCAGCTCGGCGTGGGTGCCGATTTCTTTTATGTGGCCGCGATCCATCACCACGATTTGATCGGAAGACAAAATGGTGGAAAGCCGATGGGCAATCGCGACCACGGTCTTGCCGGCGGCGAGCGTCTGCAAAGCCAGTTGAATTTGCTTTTCCGACTCGGAATCGAGGGCGGAAGTTGCTTCGTCTAGAAGAAGGATGGGGGCGTTCTTCAAAACCGCACGCGCGATCGCGAGACGTTGCTGCTGTCCGCCGGAAAGCATCATCCCTTTGTCGCCGACGACGGTGTCGTATTTTTGCGGCTGCTCCAGGATGAAATCGTGTGCATAAGCCATCTGCGCCGCGGCGTAAACTTCTTCCCGGGTAGCATCGAGCCGGCCGAAAAGGATGTTGTTGTAAATGGTATCGTGAAACAGAAATGTGTCTTGCGTTACCAACCCGATCTGGTGCCGCAATGATTGCTGGGTAACTTTGCGCAAATCGCATCCATCAATGCGCACCGCACCAGAGGTGGGATCGTAGAGGCGGAGAATGAGCGAAAGAATCGTGCTCTTGCCCGCGCCACTCGCGCCGACCAGGGCGTAGCTTTTGCCCGGCTCGATTTGAAAGATCAAGTCTCTCACCGCATCGGTCGATGTCCCGGTGTAACGGAAACTGACGTTCTGAAAATCGATGCGACCATCGCACGAGTCCAAACTTTGCGCGTCTGGAGAATCCTGAATGGCGGAGGGCGTGTCCAGAATTCCAAAGATGCCGACGGTGGCGGCGACTGAACGTTGCATGACGATGTGCATTTTGCTCAGCGTTTTTACCGGATCGTAGAGAAGGAAAATACCGCCGATGAGGGCCAAGAAACGCCCAGCGGAAAGGTTAGCGGCATAGACGTAAAGCAAAGCCATCCCAAAGCCCATTGCTCCCAGGACTTCGATCAACGGCCCCGTCATCTCTGTCGATTTGACCATCCGCATGACGGCGCGGAATTGGAGCATGGTGCTGCGTGAAAAACTTTTTACCTGGTGGGCCTCGCGAGCAAAGGCCTTGACTACGCGAATGCCGGCAAAAGTTTCCTGCATTGTCACCACCATTTGTCCCATGTTTTCCTGCTGGTTCTGCACCGCTTGGCGGGCGCGTTTGCCAAAAATCCGAATGGGCACAATGCAGCTGGGGAAGAGGACGAGCGTGGCCAGGGTAAATTTCCAATCCATGTAAAGGAGAACGCTCACTACTAAAATAATCGAGATCGGTTGTTTAAAGGCGTCGCTGCTGACCGTGCTTAGAGCTGCCTGCATCGCGCTGGTGTCATTGGTGATGCGCGACATTAGAACGCCGGCCCGCATTCGATTAAAGAAATCCATCGACTGGCCCGCGATCTTGGCAAAAAGCTGGTTGCGAATGTCGGTGACGACGCGATTGCTGACCCAGTTCATGTAGTAAGCGTTGCCGTAGCCCATCAGGCTCCGCACGGTCATGACCGCGGGAATGAGAAGGCAAACGAAGACGATCGACTTCACCGATCCGCCGGCGTTGAGTAACTCTGGATGATGAGCGAGATTACCGGGATTGGGTGCGGCGCCGTGGAAAACGGTGCTGGTTACCTTTTGCAAAACTAGCGGCAGGAAACCCTGGGTCGCGCCAAAAAGAAAACCGAGAGCGAGGCCGACGATGAACCGCCATTTGTAGGGCCCGACGTAACCATAAAGGCGTTTGTATGGCTTCCACGCAACTCGAATCGTCTCCCGAAATGGGACCTTCTTCTCGGCTTTATCCTTCATACGGCTGACGCCGCCGGCGCCGACACCATCAAACGCATAGCATCGATCACCGCTGCCGTCGAGATTTGCTTCATCGGTCGCTTTGCTTCGCGGGCTTGGAAATGGTGCAGGGGCTCGGGCGATTCGCCGAACAAAATTGCAGCCGGACTTTTTCGCGGCCGCCAATGAAATGGGTTGGTCGGCCCAAACAGGATGACCTGTGGCGTCCCCGCCGCGCTGGCCAAATGCATGGGCGCGGAATCAACCGTGACGAGCAAGCGGGCGTATTCGATTAGTGCCGCCAGGCTGAGAAGATCGAGTTGCCCGGAAAGATCGAGCACAGTGGTGTGCAATTTTTCTCGGATAGCAGTAAGGTGCGCGCGCTCGAGCTCGGTGCTGCCGCCCGATAAGACCGGAAAGAGACCGAGCTCGTTAGCAGCGAATTCGATTATCGCCGCCCAGCGTTCCGGTTCCCAAAATTTTTCCACGCGCGCCGAGCCTGGATGGAAAATGACAAATGATTGGTGGCGAATTTGATCGGCGATGACGGAAGAGGCGCGTTGTTGCGCCGCCGCCGGAAGCTCAAGCAGCGGGTCATTTGCGGTCGCGGAAATTCCGAGCGGTTGCAACAGTGCGAGATAGTAATCCGCCGTGTGCATTTGTTTCATCGCGCAATCGACGAACTCGTTGTAAAAGCGCAGGCGGATTTTGGATTTGATTTTCAATCGATCGGATACGATCCGTTGCGGCGCGCCGGACAAAAACGTTAGCCAGGCCGAGCGATCGTTGCGGGTGAAATCGACTACGCAATCGAAACCGGCCCGACGAATTTCCATCCACGCGGAAAGATCGCGCACTCCACGTTTCGTTAGGAACGTCTGCCGCAATCCTTGGATGGCAGGCAGAAGCGGAGCGGATTCGCCTGAAACCGCCAGGGCGATTTGCGCGGCGGGCAAATGTTCACGCAGGGCCGAGATCGCCGGGGTTGTTAAAATGAGATCGCCGAGCCGGCGAAGTTGGATCAGCAGAATTTTCATTGGAGCGGCGGTCTATGGCCGCCGTTGGAAGTGCTGGCAATGGCTACAGCATCTGCCTGGCCATTTCATAAGCCCCCAGCAGTCGCTCCCGAAAATGGTCCCAGGTGAAATTTTCCACTACCCGCTTGCGCGCCGCAATGCTCATTTCCGACACGATTCCCGGATGCCGGTAAAAATACTCGATGGCGCCGGCGATGGCATTGACATCCCCGGGCGACACAATGATGCCTTCGATTCCATCACGCACCACATCGCCCGATTCGCGGGTGACCACCTGAGGCAAACCGCAGGCCGCCGCCTCGTAAGTGACCTTGGCGCTGCCTTCCAATTGCGAGGGAAAAATGTGGATCGTCGCTTGACTCAAATATGTTTCCACGTCGCCCGCGAAACCAATGGTGCGGATGTTGCCGCGCCAGAATTTCTTCAAGTGCGGTTTCGCTTCTTCGTGGATCGAACCGAGCAGCCACAATTCGGCGTCTTTTAAGTTCAGCCGATGCCAGGCTTCGAGCAGATGATGAATTCCCTTGCGTTCAATCAGCGCGCCGGAAAAAATTGCGCGAAAGATTGGCGGAGGTTTGCCTGGTTTGAAACGCTGGACATCGACTCCGCGTGGAAGATAGAAAAGTTTTTCTTTTGGCATCCCGCTCTCGCGAAAAGTCTCGGCCGCTCTTTCCGAAAGTACCAGCAGGAGCGTGGCAAGGTCGTATTCTTCGATGGAACGTTCCGACCGCAGGACAAGCTCGTTTTTCCAGCGCCCAATTGGAGTCCGTTGTCTGGATCGCTGCGGTTCGGCCCGCGGGGCAACGCGCTCGGCAAAATCGATCGAAGCAATTCCTTTTCGTTGCGCGACGCGCAAGGACTCCAGGCAATCGCCCGACCAGCTGTGAAACAAATCATACTGGCCAGTCCCGAGTTCGCGCGATGCGATCCAGTCGAGGTATTTTTTCTTCGCGCCATAATAATAAGGTCGGTCGAGCGACGAAAGGAGCCGCACCGGATGCCAGCGCAAGGATCGGATTTTCGACGCCGGAATTTCGTTTTGCCGATTGTCGTAGGCGATCGCTTTGCCCAAAAATCCGCCCCGATACGATGCGCGCAACGTTTCAAAAGCATCGGTGTCGAGTCCCCAGCCGCCAATGCGGGCGAAAATGGAATAAAGCAAACTTTTCGGTAAGCGGGGTGCTCGGGGCGCAATGCGCGGTGGCGCGGTGGGGTTTAGAGTTTCGCCCGACATAGGAACAATTATTGTGCTGACCGCGTGCAAGTAAAGGCTTCCGAGAAACTAAACATTGGATTTGTTCGGCGCGGTTTTTCGCCCAGCGGCGGCGCGGAAGCATATTTGCGACGCGTCGCTGGCGCGTTGGCGGCCGCCGGTCACGAGGCAACCCTTTTTGCTACTAAAGATTGGCCGCAGGAAGAATGGACATCCGGCCGCATAATTCGAATTGAGGAAGAGGGGCCAATCGCTTTCGCGGATGAATTGGAACGGATCGATCCGCGCAAAAATTGCGATCTCCTTGTCAGTCTGGAGCGGGTCTGGCGCTGCGATTTTTTTCGCGCCGGCGACGGGGTTCATCGAGCCTGGCTCGAGCGCAAAGCGCAGTTCGAGGCAAGGCTAACGAAAATTGTGCGTCGTTTTAATCCCAAGCATGACGCCCTCTTGCGTTTAGAAAAGGCGTTGCTGGGCGATGGCGGGGCGCGTCGCGTTATCGCCAACTCGGCAATGGTGCGCAATGAAATTGTCCGCCACTACGGCTTCGCCGACGATGCGATTGATCTCATTCGCAATGGCGTGCGCGTTTCGGATTTCGGCCCGGCCCCGCGCAAACGTGCAGCGGCACGCGCGCAGTTGAGGATCGGCCCTGATGAAATCGCGGTATTATTTCTTGGCTCGGGCTGGGAACGAAAGGGACTGCGTTTCGCTATCGCTGCGATGGCGAAGTTGCGCGACCAACAAATGCGGCTGCTGGTGGCCGGTCGCGGGAACGAGCGCAAATATCGCACTGGGAGTGTGACCTTTCTCGGCGAAATCGAGGATGTGCGATTGCCGTTGGCCGCGGGGGACATATTTATTTTGCCGACTGTTTACGATCCTTTCTCCAATGCTTCGCTGGAAGCGATGGCCGCAGGTTTGCCGGTGATTACGACCCGGGCCAACGGTTGCAGAAGTGCACGGGTCGGTCGTGGATCGTCCGGATGACGTCAAGGCGCTGAGTGACGCGCTCCATTTTTGGAGTGACGAATCGCGACGCCTGACTGCGCGGCCCGCCTTACTTGAGCGTGCCACCCAGTTCGATCTCTCGCGTAATGTAGCGCACACTATGGAAGTTTTGCTTCACTCCCGCGAGAGCGCGGAATCGACATCCAGGTAAATGCGAAAAACCTGATCAAGGCGCGCGATCTCAAAAATCGGTTTCACATTTTCCTGCAAACCGGCGAGCGCGAACCTGCCCCCGTATTTTTCCACCTTCTGCATCGCTTCAATCAGAACCGCCAGGCCGGAGCTATCGATGTAGCTGACGTTGCCCATGTCGATAACAAGATTACGTGGCTTGGCCTTCAGCGCAGCGTTAAGCGTGGTGGTGATGCGAGGAGAAATATGCAGATCGATTTCGCCTTCGAGTGGAATGACTTTTGATTGCACAGGCATAATTCTGGATGCTGGATGCTAGATTCTGGACGCTGAATTCTTCCTATCAACTATCCAGGTATTCACCATCCCAGTTTCTTAATGACCTCGTCTGTGTCTGCCAGATCGTCGAACAAAAAATCTGGAGAGCACGCTTGCAATCGTTCGCGCGACCAACTGCCAGTCGCAACCGCAATGGTGCGTGCGCCAAATGCGTTTCCACAGGCGATATCGTAATTGGTATCGCCGATGACATCGATATCGGCCGCATCGAAGTCGTGACCATGCTTTCTTTGAGCGCGTTCTCTGGCAAAAGCGCCGAGTTCGTTTCGATCGTGATGGTCATCCGCGAAAGCACCGAATTCAAAGAAATCCCAGAGACCGTAATGCTGAAGCTTGAGCCTTGCGCCCTGCTGCAGATTCCCGGTTAAAAGGGCGAGCACAATATTGGGCTGCGGTTTCAATCGCTCGAGTAACGGCTGGATTCCGGGCAGAACTCGCCCCCGAGAGCGGGAAAGTGAAAGCGGGAGTCTATGAATGTACTCCTCGGCGAATGAGGCGATGTTTTCTTCCGTTGGTTCCACCTGATATTTACGCAAAATATCGCGAATAATTGCGCGATCAGTTTTTCCAGCGATCTCGATATCGCGCAGATCGTCTTTGGCACTGAATCGGTTGTGCACAATTAGTTTGAGCGCTTCGACCCCGGCCCCGCCGGTATTCACCAGCGTTCCGTCAATATCGAAAAGGAGTAAGCGCGTCTTTGTCATGTCGAGTAAAGTATTCTAAGGCGCGGGGGACCTTTTTTCTCCCGTCGAGCGCAGTCGAGACATCTCTTACTATTTAAATCGATTCAAGTTAGAGATTCCTCGACTGCGCTCGGAATGACAGAAAAACAATACCGCGGCCGCATCGCACCATCGCCCACGGGATTATTGCATATCGGTCACGCGGTCACGTTCTGGCGCGCGTACGAACGTGCATGCGCTGCCGGTGGCAAGTTGGTTTTACGGATCGAAGATTTGGATCGCGATCGTTGCCGCAGAGAATTTGCCGACGCGATCATCGAGGATTTGCACTGGTTTGGGCTTGATTGGGATGAAGGCCCGGACATCGGCGGACCGTTTGCCCCGTATATTCAAAGCCAGAGGCGTTCCCGCTATTTGGAGGCATGGGAAAAATTGCGCCTCGGCGGCTTGATTTACCCATGCAAATGCTCGCGCAAGGATGTGGCGGACGCTTCGCTCGCCCCGCACGATGAAAATGAAGAACCGATATACCCTGGCACCTGTCGCCCGGGACCTTCTGGTGTAGAGGCGGCCGTGTCGGCCGCACCTGGAAAGAATTTGCCGGCGACACGGCTGTCACCACAGCGAAGAGGAAGGATTATTCCGGCAGCGACGGCAGAAACGCCGGCCGAGACGCATTGGCGGTTTCGCGTGCCTGACGGCGAGCGGATCGAATTTGTCGATGAGCGCATTGGAAGGCAATCCGCCGTAGCCGGGTGCGACTTCGGCGATTTCATTGTTTGGCGACGCGACGACGTCCCGGCCTATCAGCTGGCCGTGGTGGTGGATGATGCCGCGATGCGAATCAGTGAGGTGGTGCGGGGTGAAGATTTACTCGTCTCCACTTTTCGGCAGTTACTGCTTTATCGCGCGCTCGACTTAGTGCCGCCGAGATTTTTTCACACATCATTAGTCGTGGATGAATCAGGGAAACGCCTGGCGAAACGGCATGGCTCACTCAGTTTGCGGGCATTAAAAGAAAGCGGTTTGGCGCCGGAAGAATTGCGCGCTCGCTACATGAGCAAATCGTAGAGGAACCGTTCACCACTGGATGACACGTGCCAGTTAGGGCGACGGCGCGTGCATTGTCAGCACTGCGACGATTCCCGCCAACAATGCCAATAAGGCGATTGCTGCCGCTACAAATAGAGCGGTCCGACCGGGATCGCGTTGTTTGCTCCGAGTCCGGAATGGCGAGGCGTTGGCAAAATCGGCCGGGCGGATACTGGTTGTCGCCACCTTCGCATCGACTTTTGCCGCGGCCGGCAGCGGCTGGGTCGCGCT
>WNFQ01011695.1_pt1 | contig 12039 bp, 12 predicted proteins | sample 5400171 | NCBI WGS metagenome assembly WNFQ01 (sample SAMN13153356, study PRJNA577476) | soil metagenome | isolation source: 20 cm soil under Madrone tree | place: USA:California | collected 2016-06-14
TATGTGGACAAGAAGCTTGTCATCGATGACTGGAAGCAGGCATATGCGTTTCTGAGCCAGGTGAGAATGCCGCTGCAGACTGGCGCGCACCAGATTGAACTGGACTACTTCGTCCGGCGCGGTTGGGGCAAAACCAAACTGAATTTCGGCATTGTGCGCCCGGAAGACCTGGTCAGCGCGGAAGCCAAGTCTGTCGCGGCCCACGCCGATGCGGTCGTGCTGGCAGTGGGTTTTGACCCGTCCACCGAAGGAGAAAGTGCGGACCGGATGTTTACGCTGCCGCCGGGTCAGGATGACCTGATCAATCAGATTGCGGCCCTAAATAAGAACACGGTGGTGGTGGTGACCTCAGGAGGTGGCGTAGGTATGACCCCGTGGGTCGATCACGTATCGGGACTGTTTCAAGCCTGGTATCCCGGACAGGAGGGCGGCACAGCCCTGGCGCAACTGATTTTCGGCGACGCCACTCCATCAGGAAAATTGCCAATCACTCTCGAGCGGCGATGGGAAGACAATCCTGCGCACGACACTTATTATCCCAAAGGCGGAGACAGGAAGGTTGCCTACACCGAAGGTGTATTCATCGGATACCGCGGCTACGACAAGTCGGGAGTCAAACCGCTATTTCCGTTTGGCTACGGTCTTTCCTACACTACGTTTGCCTACAAGCATCTTGCCATTTCGCCAGCGTCGGCTTCCGGGGCTGTAGAAGTGCATTTTGAAGTCACAAACACGGGCAATCGCGCCGGCGCAGAAATCGCGCAAGTGTATGTTGGCGACCGGCATTCCAGTATTCCTCGTCCCATTAAAGAACTGAAAGGATTTACCAAGGTCAATCTCGGCGCTGGTGAGACCAGGCGGGTTACCGTGACCCTCGATCGTCGCGCTTTTTCTTACTACGACGTCAAGAAGCATGATTGGACCGTTGAACCGGGCGATTTTGATGTACAAGTTGCCCGCTCATCGGCACAGATTGAATTGACCGGGAAAGTGACGTTGCAATAACCGCTTCAGGAATTCAGGGGAGGGCGCCGCTGAAGAAAGAGGCAAACTCCAGAGGCCAACACCGGAGTGGTTCAACGGGGTTACGCTGCCCTAAAGTTGTCCAGTTCATGGAACTGGACACCTGAAGGGCCGCTCTTCCACGGTTCTTGTCGAAGTCTATAGTTTCACCCAGCTGCGAGATGCGGCCGATCGCTCGATGGCATCTAGCACTCGTTGGACCGCGACGGCATCATCGAGATCAGCGTGGGACGGCTTCTGCCGGTCCAATGCGCCGAGAAAATCTCCAAGCGTCGCAATGAAGGTATGCTCGTAGCCGATGATGTGGCCGGGCTTCCAGAAATTCTCCGAATAAGGATGATCGGGGCCCGTGACCGTCACATTGCGCACGCCTTGTTGATTGGGGGGCTCAGTAGCATCGAGAAATTCGAGCTGGTTCATCTCTTCTAGATTGAAGCCCAACATTCCTTTCGAGCCGTTGATCTCAAAGGTCTTGCGATTGCGGCGGCCGACGCCGTAACGAGTTGCCTCGAACGTGCCGACGCTTCCATTGGCGAACCGGACCAGGAGCAGCGTGGCGTCGTCCACGTCGCGGCCCGGCGCGAAGGTGTGAGCCATGGCCGTGAGCTCCGTAATCGAGCCATTGAGATAGAGCGCGGAATCGATGGAGTGCGAGAGCAGATCGCCTGCTGCTCCCATGCCAGCCTCAGAGCGCTTGTAGCGCCAGGTGGTGGCTTTGCTCGGGTCGTTGCCGGATTGGTTCAGATAAAGCGCCCGGTAATGATAGATCTGGCCGATGCGGCCTTCGCCGATCAGCCTCTTGGCGAAGACGACGGCCGGAATCCGACGGTAGTTGAACCAGACTAGGCTGGGCACCTCACGCATCGCCTTCGCCATGGTCCCGGCTTCGGCCAGGGAGGTGGCCAGCGGCTTCTCACACAGCACAATCTTTCCCGCCTGGGCCGCGGCTATCGCGATCGGTGCGTGCAGGGCATTGGGGACGGCGATGTCTACAACATCAATGTCCGGTCTCCCAACCACCGCCTGCCAATCGGTTGCAATTTCTTCCCATCCCCACTGCCTTGCGGCGGACTCGAGCTTGTTGTGATCGCGCCCGCATACAACTTTCAAGCCCAGTTCGTAGGGAATGTTAAAGAAGTGGCCAACCTGACGGAAGGCGTTGGAATGTGCCTTGGCAATGAAACCAGCGCCGATCATTGCGATATTCAGCTGGTGCTTCGGCATGGCTTTTACTGTAACAGGCAAGGCCCCGAACGGGCTTGATTCGGGCGAAGTGGAACACTTGCCAGTTCGATTGTGGTCCGAGGGATGTGACGTACGGCTTGTCGTGCGGGTTGGACGGAAAACGAAAAGTGCCCCCCTTTCCGCGAAGGACGCGAAAAATGGAGCACTCCGGCCAGAAAACTACTTATCGATCTAGCGCGCTCTCTGCGCCGCTCACAGCTAAATTAGTTGTTCCAGATGATGTCGGCTTTCTTCGCCATTTCGTGGGCCTTCTTCAGACCGCGTGCTGAATCGCCAAGAGGGGTGACCTGCGACGGTTTTGCAACTTCCCATAGAGGCCGTTCGCCGTGAGCGGACGTAAACCCGGACTGTCCCAGCAAACTCTGCTCCGTCCCCATGGGCTGCTGAGAAGCATGTCCCGCATGACTGCGAAACTCAGTGATCACAGGTTCGGCGCTTAGCGCACCGCTCCCGACAGTTTGTCCGAAGGCTGCCGTGGCACAGAAAAAGCACGACACGAGTAAAATCGTCTTCATCGAATTGGTCTCCCACTTCAAGAGGTTGCGGCTCCGGTTGCCCGAAAGCGTTGCGCGAGTCATCGGTGCCTGCGATCCCAGCGAAACCAGCCTGTGGACGGGCATAAGGGCTACATGCAAGCCCCATACCAAACCTTCCACTGCCGGATCTCAGCTTTCGAGGTGTGCCGCGACGCTAACGCGCAATTATTTGCACATTCGTGGACGGCCCCTCGCTTGACATGGCCTGGGCCGCCGGCGTGAAGGGGTGGTTTGGCGGACGCGCCCATTTTTCACGTTCTTTACGAAAATCGGGATTTTCCCCTGCCGACATATTCCTGCTGCTGGCGGTTGGTTTCACAGGGAGCGGAGTGTGCTAACCACTAAACTGGCGACGCCGCCATCACTCACAGTCGCAAAAGACGCGAAAAATGGTGGCTCTCGCCATGCACCCATATTCGTTCGATGCCAAGCCCTGTGTCGTCCAATCTCTAATTGTGTCGTCTATTCCAGTAACGCGCCACTTCGTCAGATAAACAAGTGAGAGGAAGAAATGAGAAGACTGTTTTTGTCTGCGATGGTGCTTACACTCTGTGCGGGCGTCGCCTTCCTGCTGCAAAGCGCGGTTCATCAGGATTCATTCCCCAACTTGCACAACAATGCGGTTCAGGCCGGCGCGGCATTTCGTGACGGGTTGTATCAGGGTGGGCTTGCAGGCAAGCGGGGTAGCGCGATTCACATCGCGCGCGGACGCTGGGCGACTGAAGCAGACCAGGCCGGCTTTACGGCTGGTTATCAGCGAGCCTACATCGAATCCTTCAACGCGGACCGCCAGGCCGCCCTGGCTACCGATGCAGCATTCCGCGACGGGCTGTATCTGGGTGGACTCGCAGCCAAGCGCGGCGAGGAGCCCCGTATTTCCGAAGGACGCTGGTCCAACCAGGCAGACCGCGCTTCGTTTATGTCTGGGTATCAGCAGGGATATGACGACCTCATTGCGGTTCGAGCAGCCGTCGTCAATCCTACACACTAGTAGTGGGGCGAGGTAGTCTCAGGCGTTTAACCCAAGCCAAGGAACACCCAGGCTCACTTTTTCGCACGGCATCCGAAAAATGGGCCAATGTCACAAATCCGCGCCCCGCTTTACTGTGGCCAGGCCCGCAGGGCGGTCTTGATCACCCGCTGCAGCTGGGCATGGGTGGCACCGCCTGCGGCCTGGACCGACATTCCCTGCAGTACCGTCGCGATGTAGCGGGCAAGATCGGTCGGGTTTGCATCGGGTGGCAGATCGCCCTCCGCTTGGGCCTGCCTTAGCCGTTGGCGTATTGCTGCTTCGCTCGCTGCACGGCGCATTGCAAGTTCGCGCCGAACGGGTTCTGCGCCTCCTCCACACGCGAGCGCACCCTGGACATTGAGACATCCGGGGGGATTGCGAGGGTTGCTTAGCGAGTCGGCGGCCCTACGCAGCAGCTTTTCCACCACGCCGCGCGCCGTCGGCTCATTCAACGCCTCGCGCACATAGGCCGCCGGGCCTTCGTCGTAGCGATCCAGCGCCTTGCGGAACAAGGCTTCCTTGTCGCCAAAGGCGGCATACAGACTTGGGCGATTGATGCGCATCGCTCCGGTCAAATCTGAGATCGACGTCCCCTCATACCCCTTGCGCCAGAAAACCTGCAGTGCGCGATCCAGAGCTTGATCCATATCGAACGACCGGGGACGTCCCGCCGGTCCGGTGGGGTTCTTTGGCTTCATGCACCTTGATCGTACACTTTTATACCGTTCAGTACAAATCATGAATCCTGGGATGCGCGACTAGCATCTTTACCGTAGCGCATACACAAGTGCGAGGGGAGAACAGGATGGCAAAGAAACTGACCAACAAAGTGGCAGTTGTGACTGGCGCATCGAAGGGAATTGGCGCATCCATCGCGAAACACCTGGCTGCGGAGGGAGCAGCGGTGGTGGTTAACTACGCTTCCAGCAAGGAAGGCGCTGATCGTGTGGTCGCCGAAATTGTCGGCAGCGGCGGAAGGGCCTTCGCGGTGCAAGCCGATGTCGCAAAACGAACCGAGATCGAGCGGCTCTTTTCGGAGACGAAGAAGGCATTCGGCACGCTCGACATCTTGGTTAACAATGCGGGAATCTATGAATTCTTGGCGCTGGACAGGGTCACGAACGAGCACTTCCACAAACAATTCGATTTGAACGTTCTGGGCCTGCTGCTTACGTCGCAGGAAGCCGCGAAGTACTTCGGCCCGGCAGGCGGCAGCATCGTCAATATTAGTTCGCTGGCCAGCAGCGCAACATCCGAGTGAATGCCATCAATCCTGGCATGGTAGAGACCGAAGGCGTGCATGCGGGGGGGTTCATAGACAGCGACTTCCGCAAGCATATGGAAGCGCAAACCCCACTTGGCCGCATCGGCCAGCCTCAGGATATTGCTCCGGCTGCTGTTTTCTTTGCTTCCGCGGACTCTGCCTGGATTACTGGAGAGACGCTGGTAATTGCAGGTGGTCTTCGTTGAACGGCTGACTGCTTGAACGTTTGGCTAAGTATCGAATTGCTTATTGATGGACATGTGCCTAAATTCAGTGAGTATGCTCCCGATCTGCTCTTAGTGAACATGGGTCGGTCGGGGCAAGCACCATCTATGCGCCTTACGGAAATGTGGCACCCTATCTGGACCCGAGATCGGTTCCACTGCCATTCGTCGGCGGCAACTTTCTGCGGTTTTCCGATATCGGTGAAGGCTCACGCAGTACTTTCGAGTTGACTCGCCTCGGTTACGTCATCGATTCCTGCCCTGCTGACGGGCGTTGTTGCCCGCGGTGGCGGGGCGGGTTCGTTGGGGCTGGTGTTTCGCGCCAGCTCTGCCATGGGCTTTACCGCAATGGCGGGCTTTCTGTTTGACCATATCTACGACTTGTCCGCGGATCGCGTCGCGGACGAGCCTACGCCCCTCACACGAGGACGAATGTCAGTTCCTCCAGCGGGTGTGATCGCGGCGATTCTTGGCAGCCCGGTTGGTGTCTGCGTTGGCTGGGGCCGCATTGTGGTTGTCATGACCTTACCTTTGCGGGCTGAACGACGTCCGCGGTTGTTGCGGATACCGATGGCGATCGGGGCAAGCGCAGTTGGATTGGTCCTACCTTGAGAGCCGAGTTAGGGGGCGGAGCTAACGGGTGCGTGTTGCTTCCCTCCCCGTGCGAACATATCCGCTGCGAACGTGGTTGCGGACACGGTATATTCTCTGCGGCCCATGACTTCACCGAATCAGAAATATGATGCCCTGATTGTTGGCGCGGGGGCGGCCGGGATAATGTGCGCGATTGAAGCGGGCCGACGGGGACGGCGCGTTGCCGTGCTGGAAGTTGCCGAGCGCCCGGGGAAGAAAATCCTCATTTCCGGTGGTGGGCGCTGCAATTTCACTAATATCCATTGCGCGCCAGAAAAGTTCATCTCGTCCAATCCGCACTTCGCAAAATCAGCTCTGGCCCGCTATACGCCGGCAGACTTCATTGCGATGGTCCAAAAGCACCGCATTCCTTATCACGAAAAAACCTTGGGACAGCTCTTCTGCGATCGCTCCGCACATGACATTCTTGGAATGCTCGAGAAGGAATGCGGGGCTGCGGGAGTTCATGTGTTCACGAAGACCACCGTACAAGAAGTGGTCCGCACCGATGAATTTGTGGTGCGGGCGGGTGAAAGAGACTTTCGCGCTGCGGTTCTAGTTGTAGCCACCGGAGGGCTCTCGATTCCCAAGATAGGAGCCACTGATTTCGGCTACGCGCTGGCGCGGCGGTTCGGGTTGGCGATTTGTGAAACCCGTCCGGGGCTGGTGCCAATCACCTTCAATGAAAACGATCGCCGCGTGTACGCGGATTTGGCGGGCGTCTCCACCGAAGTCATCGCCACCTACGGCCAGCGATTCCGGGAAAAGATGCTGATTACACATCGGGGACTCAGTGGGCCGGCGATCCTGCAGGTTTCCTCGTACTGGAAAAAGGAGCAACCCATCCTCCTGGACCTCGCGCCTGAAGGCGAGGTCGCGGCGTTGCTTCTGCAACCGTCTTCTCCGCGAACGGTCGCCGCCCTGCGAGCGGCATTGCAAACGTTTCTCCCTAATCGCCTGGCCAACCGATGGCTGGAAACTCATACACCCAGCACCTGGACGAATGCCGCCCTGCGGGAACTTGAGCATCAGGTACACAGGTGGGCGGTGTTTCCGGCGGGCACAGAAGGCTATGCCAAGGCTGAGGTTACTGTGGGGGGTGTCGACACCGATGAGCTATCGGCAAAAACCGTGGAAAGCCGGAAAGTGCCCGGACTGTTTTTCATCGGGGAGGTCGTGGATGTGACCGGACACCTGGGAGGATTCAACTTCCAATGGGCATGGGCGTCGGGAGCCTGCGCGGGACGGGCGTTGTAGGGCGAGCGGCGACGAAAATCGGCCATGCTGGGGAGTTTCCCTGATTTTTTCTGCCACCCGATCAAAGCGCTTTCAACATTAGCAACGTCCGCGAAAAGCTACGCGATGCAGTCGACCGTATAGCTGGAGCGATAACGCTCAGATGTACTGTTCGGCCAACATCTCGGCTGCGCTTTCGTCCAGCTGTTCGGCGCGTCGCACTTCTTCGAAGCGAGCGAGCAAATCATCCGGCCGCAGGCGCCGTTTCTCGGCGCCTTGAAAGTCATGGATAATCTGGCCACGGTGCATCATGATTAGACGATCTCCCAAACTTGCCGCCTGATGCATCGAGTGCGTCACCATTAAAGTCGTGAGCCGGTCGCGCGCAACCACCTGTTCGGTCAAGGCGATGACCAGGTCTGCGCTCTTGGGATCGAGGGCTGCCGTGTGCTCGTCCAACAGCAGCAGTTCGGGACGCAGCCAGGTGGCCATGAGCAGCGTGAGCGCCTGACGCTGCCCTCCCGAGAGACTTCCGATGGCACTCTCCAGCCGGTTTTCGAGCCCCATATTCAGCCGGCCGACCTCGTCGCGCATTCTGCCCAGCAACGACTGTTTCAATCCCCAGCCAAGACCCCGGCCACGGCCGCGGAGGGCTGCAAGGCTCAGATTCTCCTCGATGGTGAGGCTAGGTGAGGTGCCGCTGAATGGATTCTGAAACACGCGCCCGATCAGTTCGGCGCGCGCATGCTCGGGCCATCGCGTTACTTCGCGTCCCGCGAGCCGGATGGTTCCTTCGTCCACTAGAAACGTTCCAGCGACGGCATTCAGCAGAGTGGATTTCCCCGAGCCATTGGTTCCGATGATGATCACCCAGGAACCGGCCGCCAGCTCAAGGTTCACGCCGCGCAGGGAACGGACTTCATTAGGCGTGCCCGAGTTGAATGTCTTCGCGACACCCCGGATTTCAAGCATGGGCAATCCGCAGGCGCTTTTTGCGCAGGAATTGCGGCACGATGAGGGCGCAGAAGACGAACACTGCCGTGATCAGCTTCAGGTCGTTGGGACTAAGACCCCACCGCAACGCCACAGCGACCAGCAACCGGAAGAGCACCGAACCCATCACCGCGCCGACGATCGTCGTGCCCAACTGGTTTGTTCCTACGAGTGCTTCCCCGATGATGACGCTGGCCAGCCCCCATACCACCATTCCGATTCCCATGCCCACGTCCGCGAACCCTTGGTATTGCGCCAGCAAGGCTCCGGACAGCGCCACGAAGCCGTTCGAGATCGCCACTCCGAATACGATCATATTGGCGTCGTTGACTCCTAACGCCCGGATCATCTGCACGTTGTCACCCGTCGCTCGCATAGCCATACCGAGGTTTGTGCGTAAGAACAAATATAGCAACGCGGCTGTGAGTGTCACGACAAGCCCGACCGCGGCGAGCACCGACGCGTGGCGCACGCTAACTTCCCATCCCGCGAGATCGAGAGTGGTAGCCCCTTCCATGAGCTTCACCGCCATCTGCTCCGACTGCGTTGCCAGTGTGGTCACCGACAGTAGGGGAATATTGCTCTGACCCATGATGCGCAGATTGATGGAATAGAGCGCCGTCATCACCAAAATCCCTGAAAGCAGCGAGTTAATTTTGAAACGGGTATAGAGCGTGCCGGTGCAAGCTCCCGCAATCATTCCGGCACCGAAGGCGGCCAGCGACGCCAGGATCGGGCTGGTTCCGTGGACCATGAGAGTCGCTGCGACGGCTGCGCCGAGTGTGACCGATCCATCGGCTGTGATATCGGGAAACGCGAAAATTCTGAAGCTGATGAACACGCCCAGGGCCAGCAGTGAGAGGATGAACCCTATCGTGAATGTGCCAATCAGGAGGCTCATATGCCTTTCACGCTCATCGGATCGATTTTCATCTGACCTATTTTCATCTGACCTCAGACGCCGCACCGATCCAGCATGCGCCCCGGACGAACTCGCTCTGCTGCGGCCCGGCCGCCACGCGATCGTCGGTTAGAAGGTGGAGTACGCTTTGCAAAGTTTCCGTCTCGAATAAGGTGGTTACCGTAGTTTTCAGATCGATGCTTCCCTTCTGAAGGGTACGATAAGAAAATGCCGCGGCATGAAAATGACCCAGTGGCCACGCTCCGGTTCCCAGCGGCCGAAGCAGGGGAGCCAGCGGCGCACATTCGGAACTCGCAGCCACGCCTGAGATCAAGGCCAGCGATCGCGAGTACAGCCGTTCCGTGGAGAACGAGAGCCAGGAGCGGACCTCGGGATATTTGAACGGAGCGTCGCTCGCTCCGGCGGCCGCGGCGGGGGAGCGGCGGAGTGCGGCGCCCACCAGTCCAGCCGACTCGACCACCATCACCATTCCGATTGCTGGGGCGCCCGAAATATCCAGCGCGGTTCGCACTAACTCCGCGAGTGAAATGGGACCCTCGGCACTAGAGGTTTCAAATCGCATCAGGTCCGTGAATCCACCTTCGCAGCGCAGGCCATAGAGAACGTTCACCTCTGGCACCAGCTTGCCGCTGGAAACCACGAAATCGGGCACATTGGTTCCATCCGTGGGCAGATAAGCGGCCGACCCACCCACCGCCAGGAATTCACCAAAGCGCGTCTGCGCATCCTCGAAGCCGTGGCCGAAAGCTCCCAAGCCGAAGCCGAATGTGGCCGACGGATAAGTGACCATCTGGCAATCTGCCGGACTGAAACGGCAACCTTTCAGCAAGCCCGGATCGCCGATCCGTTCGCAGATCAGCGGCTTCCCCGGAGCACACTCCATGACTTCGAACGATCCGGCCGGAGATGAAACAAGGCGGACTTCGGTTTTGTGTACCGAAGGCGTCGCGACCGGGGTCGTCTGGGCAAGCAGGATGGTCGAAAGCCGGCAGAGATCCAACACCTGCTTCACTCGCTCCGAAGGGCTGGTGATCATGAAACTTCCGCCGATGCCCTTCAGTTGGGTGTGAAACTTCACCAGCAAACCGACACCGGCCGAACTGAGGAAGGAAATCTCGGATAGATTCAGACGAATGCCGTGCGCTCCTCCGCGGATGACCTCCTCCAGGTTGCCGCGCAGGTGCTCCGTCCAATAGTTGTCGAGGCGTCCCTTCACTTTAACTTCGAGTGCTTCACCGAGTTGTTGTGTGACGATTTCCATGGCGGGGCTACGGGCGCACGCTCCGCGCGAACTCCGCGTGAATGGTTATACCCAATTCCTCCGCATTGCTGCGGCTGATCGACACTTCCTCCACGGCCACTTCTTCGATAGGCATGTCTTTCGGATTCTCGCCGAGCAGAACCTGGCCTGCCATTTTTCCAGCGACCAACGAGGAGTACTGCATTCCCACACCGAGGCACGCCAGGCCGCCGCGCGGCAACGCCGAGCATATGTCGGTAATCAGGGGAAGTCGCGCATCCTTCGCGCCCTTCACTGCGCCTTCATATCCCTGAATACCCGTATTGTCGGCCGGCAACCACACCACCTGGATATCGCGGCCAGCCAGGATCTGCACCGCTTGTAGGACCTCGCTCGATCCGCTAACGGCGATCTGTTCCAGCCTGATGCCGCGTTTCTGAAATACTTCGCGCGCGACCGCCTGTTCCTTCACCGAATTGGCTTCCGCCGGATTGTACATGGTTCCTACGGCGCGCAATCCCGGCACCAGTTTCTGCATGAAATCTAACATGTGGCTTACGGGCGGGAAACTGCCGACGCCGGTCACGAATGGCAAATGGTCCGTACGGCTCTTCCCCGCTCCCGCCGCAATCGGATCGCTCACGCAGGTGAAAACCACTTTCTTGTGCTTTACATTGCTGCACGCTCCGGCAAGGCATGGCGTCGAGATGGTCATAATCAGGTCGACATCGGAGCTGTCGTAGTTCTGAAGAATGGCAGGGATGTTGATCATTTCCCCTTGCGCATCCGCCCGCACAATTTCCAGGTTCTTTCCCTCTTCGAGACCATTAGCTTTGAGTCCGTCGAGGAGGCCATTCACGCAATACTCGTTACTGACACTATGCGCGTAGTACACGATCGCGGCTTTGAATTTCCGGGCACCTGCGCCCGCATTGGCTGCGGAAGCCGTTCTTCGATGGGTTAAGTCGGAAACGAGCAAGATCGACGAGAGGAGGGCGATCAACGCGAGCCCCATCGTTAACCGCTTCAGTACGGACCAGACATCACGGCTAATCTGACTCCACGGGCATGGCATCACTCTGATCATTGATCAGTGGCACGGAGGCCACCCGGTCATGAAGCAGAAACCAAGTTCCAGAAGAAGACGCGAGAGCCATTTGGGGCAGCGGCAACGGCGCCAGTAGGGGTCGTCCTTTCTCACACAGCTTGCCGAGTGGCGTGGGTAGACGCTGACGGTGAGCTTTTCAAGAGTCATGGTCTCGCCACTCCCTTTCCGCGCAGCCCTCAGAGGCGCAGCGAAGTTGAAAGGCCAATCGAAAATTCGGTCAAATCGGGCCCGAGCGCGCATGCAAAATGCATACGATTCTGGAGGCCCATCTCTAAGCTGCTAAAAAAACGAATAGACAGGATGGTGGAGGCGGAGGGAGTTGAACTATTCAGGGTATTGATAACACGTAACTTATTGATTCCAAGAAGTGCGACAACGGCTAAAAAGGCCCCATTGCCCGATCGATTGTACGTTTATTGTACGAAAACGTTTTTCGGTCTGGAGTCCCCTCGACCGCATACCGACCACAGTATCCCACAAATTCGCCGAGAGTACGGCATCTTTCCTGAAAAGGCTGCGGGCAAATCAGCGCAGTAAGGATATCTCCGAAATCTCACGGACTCGGAGTCCTAGCCGCTTTGTGCTTACCGCCTTTCTTCAATA
>WNFQ01003129.1_pt1 | contig 12032 bp, 12 predicted proteins | sample 5400171 | NCBI WGS metagenome assembly WNFQ01 (sample SAMN13153356, study PRJNA577476) | soil metagenome | isolation source: 20 cm soil under Madrone tree | place: USA:California | collected 2016-06-14
ACAGCGCATTAGACCGCCTGATCGCCAATCTCGAAAGAACTTGCCGCGCAAAAGCTGCCTCGACCGAAAGACTCCGCTCCGTAATCGTCTTTCACCTGCACTGCGTCCTCGACGAAGTCGAAGGCTCCGCCGCCCATCTTCTAACCAACTCGATCCCTCACCATCTGCAGAAACGCCTGCTCGCAAAGCGCGACCGCTACGAACAGGGCTTCCGCCACCTAGTCGTCCGCGGAATCCGCTCCGGCGAGTTCTTCCCCACCGACCCCGCACTCGCCGCACGCGCCATCCTCGGCGCCCTGAACTCCACCGTTCTCTGGTTCAATTCCCAGGGCCGGCTGACGCCCGACGAACTGGCCGAGAATTTCGCGACCTATCTAATCCGCGGCCTACGGGCGAAATCTTCGGGCCACGCCCGGCAAAACCGTAGTGGCCGGTCTTTAGACCGGTCAACCGCCAGCCTTGGCAAGAAACTCGCAAAGACAGGTGACCCACAATGGTGACCATTTCTCCGGTATCTCAAAAAACCGCCCAAATCCGCTTCACTCTGAACGGCGAGCAAACTGATGTCTCCTTCGCCCCCTACAAGACTTTGCTCGAAGTTCTCCGCGAAGACCTGAACCACACCGGCACCAAACACGGCTGCGAACTAGGCGAATGCGGCGCCTGCGCCGTCCTCCTCGATGGCAAACCAATTCTCTCCTGCCTGCTCCTCGCCCTCGAATGCAACGGAAAAGAAATCCTGACCGTAGAAGGCCTCGGCGCCAACGGCGAGCTGCATCCTTTGCAGGAAGCCTTCGCCGATCTCGGCGCCTCGCAATGCGGTTACTGCACTCCCGCAATCCTCGTCACCGCAAAGGCCCTGCTCGACCAAAATCCGCATCCCACCCGCGACCAAATTCGCGAAGCCCTCTCCGGCAATCTCTGCCGCTGCACCGGCTATCTGCAAATCTTTGAAGCCGTGGAAGCCGCCGTCCTCGAAATCGCCGACCACAACAAAGTAGCCACGTAAATCTCGCGCTCAAAGAACTCAGGAGCCTCCCATGCCGCAACAAAAAGATCCTCCACTGGAAAAACTCAACGGAAATGACGGCGATCTCCGCGTAATCGGACACCCCCGCCGCCGCGTAGACGCCCGCGCCAAAGTCACCGGCCAAACCCGCTTCGCCGACGACATTTCCCTTCCCCGCATGGCCCACTGCAAGCTCCTGCGCTCCCCGCACCCGCACGCGCGTATCCGCAGCATCGACATTTCGCGCGCCGCCGCCCACCCCGGCGTGTATCTCGTTCTCACCGGGAAGGATCTTCCCATCGAATACGGCATTCTTCCCGTCAGCCAGGACGAGCAAGCGCTCTGCCTCGACCACGTCCGCCACGTCGGCGATCCCGTCGCCGCCGTAATCGCGCGCGAAGAACTAATCGCCTTCGAGGCCCTGGATCTAATCAAGGTCGATTACGAAATTCTCACCACCATCTCCGACCCCGAAGACGCTTTAGCCACTCCAACTCCCCGCATCCACGACTACGGCGACGAGGGCAACATTCACAAACGCGTAGCACTCGAGTTCGGCAACGTCGATCAAGGCTTCGCCGAAGCCGACGAAATCTTCGAAGACACCTTTTTCTACCAAGGCAGCACGCATCTCCCCATCGAGCAGCACGCCTCCGTGGCCACCAAAGATCCCGATGGCAAACTCACCATTTGGACCAGCACGCAAACTCCCCACTATGTCCATCGCGCGCTCGCCAAAGTCTTGCAAATGCCGGCCGCGCACATCCGCGTCATCGCCACTCCCAACGGCGGCGGCTTCGGCGGCAAGTCCGATCCCTTCAATCACGAGATCGTGGTAGCAAAAGCCGCGCTCCTTCTGGACCGCCCCGTAAAAATCTGCCTCACACGCGAAGAAGTTTTCTACTGCCATCGCGGCCGCCATCCCGTCCTGATGAATTTCAAAACTGGCGTGAAAAAAGACGGCACCATCACCGCCATGCATTTGCAAACGCTCATTGATGGCGGCGCCTATGGCTCTTACGGCGTGGCCAGCACCTTCTACACCGGCGCGCTGCAAACCACCACCTACCATGTGCCGCGTTACCGATTCCAGGGCTGCCGCACCTTCACCAACAAGCCGCCCTGCGGACCCAAGCGCGGCCACGGCACCGTCCAGCCGCGCTTCGGCCAGGAAGTGCAGCTCGATAAAATCGCGGAAAAACTCCAAATCGATCCCGCCGACCTCCGTCTGCGCATCACGGAATCTTCCAACGCGGTCACCGCCAATTTCTTCCGCCTCAGCACCGTGAATCTTTCCGAATGCATTCGCCGCGTGGTGAAATCTTCCGGCTGGCGCGAAAAATTCCGCAAGCTTCCGGAAGGCCGTGGCATCGGCTTGGCCTGCTCCGCCTATCTCACCGGCGCGGGCCTGCCCATCTACTGGAACAAAATGCCGCACTCCGGCGTGCATTTAAAATTCGATCGCGGCGGCGGCGTCACTCTTTTCTGCGGCGCCACCGAAATCGGCCAAGGCTCCGATGATGTCCTTGCCTCCATCGTCGCCGAAGTGCTCGGCCTCGACACGTTCGACATTCGCCTCTACACCGGCGACACCGACCTCGGCCCTGTCGACCTCGGCTCCTATTCCAGCCGCGTCACCCTCATGGCCGGCAACGCCGCACTGCAAGCCGCGGAGCGCGCCAAATCTCTCCTCGCCGAAGCCGTTGCAGAACGTCTCGCCGTTTCGCCCGACCGCTTGCGCTTCGCGGACAAACGAGTCTTCGATTCCACCGCCCCCGAAAACGGCCTCCCGTTCCAGGAAGCGGTGTGCCTCGCCGAAGCTCGCTTCGGCACCATCGGCACCGTAGGCTCTTACACACCGCCCAAATCACCGGCCTTATATAAGGGTGGCGGCGTCGGACCATCGCCCACGTACTCCTACACCGCGGCCGTGGTCGAAGTCGCCGTCAATCCGGTGACCGGCTGGATCACTGTGCCGAAGATCTGGATCGCTCACGATATCGGCCGCGCACTCAATCCAACGCTTGTGCGCGGTCAAATCGAAGGCTCCGTCTATATGGGCCTCGGCGAAGCGCTGATGGAAGAACAGGAATTTCGCCGCCTGCCAAAGAAACTTTCGCACGCGCTCGTCCACAAATTTCCATCTATCCTCGAATACAAGAGTCCGACTTCGCTCGACATGCCCGACGTGTTCACCGAACTCGTCGAAGAACCCGATCCCAAGGGGCCGTTCGGCGCGAAAGAAGTTGGACAGGGGCCCCTGCTGCCCATCATGCCCGCCGTGGCCAACGCGGTATACGACGCGGTCGGCGTCCGCATCGACGAGGTGCCCATCACGCCGGAGAAAATAATGAAGACGCTCGCCGAAAAAAGAGCCGGCCGTGCGCCGCGCTTCGGCCCTTCTCACTTCCCGCATATCGACTGGCCCGAGGCGCTTCGCGTTCCGCCGCCGTGGGAAGGCGGCGATGGAAACGCCATCAATGACGTTCCGCGCCACGAAAAAGCAAAATCGCGACCGCGGAAAGAGCAGGCACTCAGCTCGTGATGCGTTTGCCGCTATTTGCGTTTCGCGCTCCCACCACTCTCGAGGAAGCAGCGCGCATTCTTCACGGCGAAGGCCCAAGCGCCATGCCGCTCGCTGGTGGCACCGACCTTCTTCCGAACATGAAACGCCGCCAACAAGTTCCGCGCACGCTGCTGAGTCTCCGCAAGATCGATGCCTTGCATGCAGTTCAATTCAGCGAGTCCGGCACGCGGCTCGGCGCCTGCCTCACACTGTCCGACATCGCGTGCGATCCGCGCTTCCGCAACGGCGCCACCGCGCTGGCGCAGGCCGCGTCGCAGGTTGCTACGCCGCAGATTCGCAATATGGCCACGCTTGGCGGTAATCTCTGCCTCGACACGCGCTGCAACTACTACGACCAAACTTACGAGTGGCGCAAGGCCATCAACTTCTGCATGAAGAAAGACGGCGTCATCTGCTGGGTCGCACCCAGCAGCCCGAAATGCGTGGCCGTTTCTTCCACCGATACCGCGCCCGCGCTCATCGCGCTGGGCGCCCACGTTCGCCTCGTTTCGCATTCCGGCGAGCGCGAAATCAAACTCGCGGATCTCTACAACAATGACGGCATGCTCTATCTCCACCGCAAACCCGACGAAATCCTGGCCGAGGTTTTGCTCGAGCCGATGCACGATTGGCGCAGCACGTACTGGAAACTGCGCCGCCGCGGCTCCTTCGATTTCCCCGTTTTGTCGGTGGCTGCTGCCATGCGCTTCTCCCCAAATGGAGTCATTGAAGATGCTCGGATCGTGATCGGCTCCGTAGCTTCGCGTCCCCTCGTTGCCGATGAGGCCGCCAGATTTCTGGTGAGGCGTTCGCTGACTGCCGAAAGTATCGCGGAAGCGGCCGCGCTCGCTGCGCGTGTTGCTAAACCCTTGGACAACACCGACTTCGATATGAGTTGGCGCAAGAAAGTGACTGCCGAATTTGTAACCTATGCGCTGCGAGAACTCCGCGGCGATGATGTGACTGCGGAACGCGCAGCCATAACCCGCATCCCTTCCGCTTAAACGCCCGCGTGGGATTCCGCAGTCACACCAAGAACGCCTTCCGGCGCAGAGCAACTTTTTTGATTTCTTCGGCGAGCCTCGCCCGCGTACAATCCCCTGCAATTACCCAGGAGGACTTATGCCGCAGAGCGAAAACTCCTCAAGCAAATTTGACCGACGGAAATTTCTGAAAACGGCGGCAACCACGGCGGGCGTTATGTTCATCAAGCCATCGCTGGTTCACGGCACGGCGGCCAACTCCGCGGTGCGGGTCGGGCTGCTCGGCTGCGGGGGGCGCGGCACCGAGGACGCGACCAATCTCATCGATACCGGCAACGCGCGTGTGGTCGCGCTGGCCGACCTTTTCCGGGATCAACTCGACGCGGCCCGCGCGCATTTCGATCAACTCCAGCGGGTCAAAGACTATACGGACATTGATGCCGCGCAACTCTTCGTCGGTCCCAGCGCTTACCAGCAAATCGCGCTTTCCAAGGAAGTGGATGCGATTGTCATCGCCACACCTCCCTACTATCACCCCCAACATCTCGAATCCGTCGTCGCCGCGGGCAAACACGTCTATCTCGAGAAGCCAGTGGCTGTGGACGTACCTGGCGCGTTGCGCGTCGCCGAAATCGGCAAGCGCGCCGCTGGCAAGCTCAGCCTCGACATCGGCTTCCAGATTCGCGACTGCCCTCCGTTTGTCGAACTTGTCCGCCGCATTCACGGCGGCGCGCTCGGCAACCTCGTCTGCGGCGAAGCGCACTATCTCACCGGCTACATCGATCGCCCGGCCTGGCCCAACGCGTCTCCCGCGGAGCGCCGCCTGCGCAACTGGGTCTACGACCGCGCGCTTTCCGGCGACATCATCGTCGAGCAAAACATTCACGTAATCGACATCTGTAACTGGATTCTCAAAGGGCATCCGCTCGAGGCCTCTGCCACCGGGGGCCGACTGGGGCGTCCTGCTTCGGACGGGGACGCGTACGGAAATTACAACGTTCTGTTCCGCTATCCCGACAATGTCGACGTGACGTTCAGCTCCACGCAATTCGCCAAAGGCTGGTGGGATGTTACCGAGCGTTTCTTCGGCACGAAGGGAGTTTCGCAATCTCCGTACACCGGAGCGCTCGGAATCTGGGGCGACGAGCCGTGGCAAGCTCCCCTGACGCCTGCGAAAGACAAACCGGAGTCGCAAGCCTTCTCGGTCACGGGAAATTTCACGTCCAATCTGGAATTCGCCGACCGCGAGAAAAAGAAAGCGTTCGTTGATAGCATCACCGGCGGCAATTTTCACAACCAAGCGGCGAAAGGCGCGGAGTCGGCGATTTCGTGTGTTCTCGCGCGCACTGCCGCCTACAAAAATCACGAGATTACGTGGGACGAGATAATGAAGTCCGGCGAGGTGCTGGAGCCGGGGATTGATTTGAATAGGCTGAGGTGAGGTGATGCGAAACAAAAAAGAGAGCAGCTGCGGAGGAGTTATGCATAACGAATCGCGCAGACGATTTCTGAAATCTACGGCGGGCGCTGCTTGCGCGGCGACTCTCGCCGGTACGCTCGGCAAATCTCTTGTCGCAGGGGCTCCTTCTCCCGCGCCGCCGCCGATTAAGAAAGGCATCCTCCTCGATATGTTGCCGGCCAATCTTTCCTGCGCAGACCGGCTCAAGCTTGCCCGCGAAATCGGATTCGAAGTCCTGCAGGCTCCGACGGAACCGGATGAGCACAAGGCCGAGGAACTAAGGAAGGCCGCGGACGCCGCGCAAATCCGCATCGACTCGGTTATGAACATGGACCATTGGAAATATCCGCTGTCGTCCAGTGACCCTACCGTGGTTGAAAAAAGCTTGGCTGGCATGCGCACTTCCCTGCAAACGCCAAGCTCTGGGGCTCGGACGTCGTCCTGCTCGTTCCCGCGGTGGTGAGTCCTCAAACTTCCTATCGCGAGGCGTGGACCCGCTCGCAATACGAAATCCGCAAGCTGCTGCCTCTCGCCGAAGAGCTGAAGGTTGTAATCGCCATGGAAGAAGTGTGGAACCGGTTTCTGCTCAGCCCGCTGGAAATGGCCACGTACATCGACGAGTTTCAAAGCCCGTGGGTTAAAGGGTGGTTCGACGTCGGCAATGTGGTGCTCTACGGGTATCCGCAAGACTGGATTCGCACCCTCGACAAACGCATCGTCAAGGTGCATCTCAAGGATTTCAAGCGCAACAAAGACAGCTACGCGTGGGTCAACCTCGGCGAAGGCGACATCGACTGGGCGGCAGTGCGCGAAGCGTTCGCCGCAATCCACTACACCGGCAGCGCCACGGTGGAGCTCCCCGCCGGGGACGAGGCCTACCTGCGCGATGTGAGCCGCCGCGTGGACCGCCTGCTCCTTGGTCGGACTTGAGGTCGAACAAAACAAAGCAAAAGCGGGTTCCTCGGGCAAACACCGCCCTCGGAATGACAGTAGGTGGCTGATTTTCCTCACTGTATAATCTGCGAGTCCAAAACGGGAGGCGAAGATCATGGACCTCGTAGCCGCAGGGAAATTCAGCCTGAAGAGTCGGGCCGCTTTCTTTTTGCTTGCAACGCTTAGCCTGTTCGTCGTTGCTGCGTGGCCGCACACCGCCGTCGCGCAATCCACGAACGTTGCGGCAACGCCGCCGATGGGCTGGAACAGTTGGAACAAGTTTGCGTGCGATGTCAGCGACAAGCTAATTCGCGAAATGACGGACGCGATAGTCAGCAGCGGTATGAAGGATGCGGGCTACCAGTTCGTGAACATCGACGATTGCTGGCAGGTAAGTCGCGCCGCGGACGGCTCGATCGTGGTTGACCCGGATCGCTTCCCCAGCGGCATGAAGCCGCTCGCCGATTACGTGCACTCCAAGGGCTTGAAGTTCGGCGTGTACACCGACGCTGGCCGCATGACCTGCCAGAAACGGCCGGGCAGCTACGAACACGAAGCGCAAGACATAAAGACGTACGCGTCGTGGGGCGTCGATTACGTCAAAATCGATTGGTGCTACGCGGAGGGGCTCGAGCCCGACGTGCAATACCCGAAATTCCGCGATGCGATCGCGCAGTCGGGACGGCCGATCGTCTTCAGCATTTGCAATTGGGGAGTAAAGGCGCCGTGGACCTGGGGACCGCACACCGGAAATCTCTGGCGCACCACCGGCGACATCAGCGACAAATTCAACAGCATGTCCCTGATCGGCTTCTCACAAAATGGACTGGAAAAATTCGCCGGCCCCGGCCACTGGAACGATCCCGACATGCTGGAAGTGGGAAACGGGGGAATGAAGCACGAGGAGTATTTGACGCACATGGCGCTGTGGGCCATTCTCGCCGCGCCGCTGCTGGCCGGAAACGACATCCGCAGCATGTCGGAGGAAACCAAAGCCATTCTGATGAATCCGGAAGTGATCGCGGTGGACCAGGACGCCAAGGGCGTACAGGGCCATCGAGTATGGGATGAAGGGCCGCTGGAGATTTGGGTGAAGCCACTCGCGGACGGCTCGCAAGCGGCGGGGCTTTTCAATCGCGGCGAATCGACGCTGAAGATCACGCTGGACTTCAAAGCCATCGGCGCGCCCTCATCGGCGCATCTGCATGATCTATGGGAACGCAAGGACCTCGGCACAGTGCAAAATTCCTACACGGTGGAAGTGCCGAAGCACGGAGTCGTGTTCTTGAAAGTGTCGAAGTAAGATTGCGGTTCGCGGAGAAGTAACTTTTGACGCAGGTTGTGCAACTAACCAAGGCAAATGGCAATCGCGAGGATCACAAGGAATAGGGCCCACCGCCTAAAGGCCCTGCTACTGATCTTGGCGATTCTTGTCGCGAGCGCTGTATACGCGCAAGACGCGGGCTGGCAGCAGGAAATCACCGCATGGCGGGCACAACATGCGGTCGAACTGCAAAAGCCGGACGGCTGGCTGGCGCTCGCCGGACTCGAATGGCTGGAGGCGGGTGACACCTCCTTTGGCGCGGCCAAGGACAACAAGATCCACCTGCCCCCGAGCGGCCCGGCGCACCTGGGCGTGCTGCATCTGGACGGCGAGACCGTCACGCTAAAGCCTCCGGCAGGCGGCTTCCCGGTGGGATTCCTGATTGATGGCAAGCCGGTACAAGCGCAAACGCTACACACCGACGCCGACCACGACAAGAATGACCCCCGCATGACTGTCGGAACGCTGAACATGTACGTGATTCATCGCGGCGAGCGATTTGCGCTGCGCATCAAGGATGCGAAGTCGTCGGCGCTGGCCGGTTTTCACGGAGTGAAATGGTACGCGCCAAAGCAGGCGTACCGCGTGACTGCGCGCTGGATTCCCTACGCTCCGCAAAAGACGTTCACCATCGCGACGCTGATCGGCACGAGTTATCCGGCGCAGGTACCGGGCTCCGCTGAATTCACGCTGCACGGAAAAACTTACCGCTTGGATCCGATCTTGGAGGATCCGGAGGCAGCCAAGCTCTTCTTCGTGCTACGCGACACAACCAGCGCCACCACCACGTATGGCGCTTGCCGGTTTCTATATACGGGATTCCCGGACCACGGCCTCGACAAGCCTGGCGAGCTGGTGCTGGATTTCAACCGGCTGGAGAATCCGCCGTGCGCCTATACGCCGTACGCGACGTGCCCCTTGCCGCCCCCGCAAAACCGCCTGCCCATTCCGCTGCCGGTGGGCGAGCAGCGCTACCATGAGTGAGGAAGACCTCTACACCCTGGAAATCGGGAGCGTTGTGTCGGACAATAAACTTGGCGCACGGAGCGGTGCGCCAAGTATGAGCGCACCCGACCTCTATGCCGCCGACAATGGCGGACCGCAAAACCCCGCGCGGCAGAAAATGGTAGCCCTGCGTGTGACGCTGTTGCGCTTGCACAAAACGCTGCTGGACATGGAACGCCGCGAGTACGAACGCGCCAATGGACACGTCACGACGGGCGAGTTGTTCCGGCTGGTCATCGACCACCAGCAGTTCGCCTGGCTGCACAATCTTTCGGAGTTTGTCGTGCGCCTGGACGAAACGCTGTCCGCCGAGGAAGCCGTAACGCAGAACGAAACGCACAGCGCGATTATGCTCGCGCGCAAGATGTTCGCGCCCTCGGAATCGGGCGACGCTTTTCAGAAGCGGTATTTTGATGCTATTCAGCGCGACCCTGCGGTGGTCATGGAGCACGCGGAGCTGGCGCGTCTTTTTGCGAACGAGCCGTCCGATGCGAGTCCAACGTAGCCAGTGCATGGAGTAGTCTGCCGGATGCTTCACCCTAAGATGAATCCAACCCGCTCCAAGTCCGGGAGAACTCCTCGCGCGCTGCTCTTTTTTCTGCTGCTTTCTGTCTTCGTCATCAGCGCACTCCCGCAGGAAAAGCCAAAAGATCCTTCCACGCCGAGGATTTCCAGCGCGGCGTCCGAACCCGCGGCGAAACAGCGCTTGACGGCCAAGGAGCGCAACGAGGTCTTCGAGAAGGTCTGGCGGGAGATCCACGACCACTACTACGACGCGTCCTACAATGGCGTGGATTGGAACGAAGTGCACCGGCGGTACGCGCCCTTGGTGGCGGCGACCAAGAAGGACCAAGAGTTCTACGCGCTGATGAGCCAGATGACCAGCGAGCTGCACGACGCGCACACGCGCTTCAACTCGCCGGAGCAGTGGAAGAATTTCCGCCGGCAGCAAGGGGTTACCGTGGGCTTCAGCGTCGACGACGTGGATGGCAAAACCGCGGTCACCAGCGTCATTCCGGGAACGGATGCGGCGCGCGCTGGAATCGAGCCGGGCATGGTGGTGCTGCGCGTGGATGATACGCCGGTGGCCGAGCGCATCGCCGAAATTGAGAAGAAGCGCCTGCCTTCTTCTTCCGAACGCGCGACCCGCTGGTTCATCTACAACCGAGTATTCGCAGGCCCCACGGACACTCCCGTGAAGGTCGCGCTGCAGCGCGGAGACGCGTCGGTGTTCGAGGTCAGCGTGCGCAGACAGGTTTATTCCGCGGCGCCGGAAGTAACCACGCACGTGCTTCCGTCAGGCAATGTGTACATTCGTTTTGACGGCTTTCAACATCCGATCACCAAGGAATTTCGTCAAGCGCTGCAAAAATTTCACGATGCTCCCGGATTGATCGTGGACCTGCGGCGGAACGGCGGGGGCGACTTGGCCGTGGTGCTGCCCATCGCGGGCTATTTCTTTGGCAAAAAGACGTTGTTCGCCAAGGATTCGACGCGGACGGGCAAACCTCTTTCCTCCTACGTGGGATTGTTCAAGCTCCCGCTGCAGCTGTATGTCGGCCACCCAGGCGAGCAGATTTACTCCGGGCCGGTGGTCATTCTGGTGGACGCCCATTCCGCCAGCTCCTCGGAGGTATTCGCCGCGGGCATGCAGGACACCCTGCGCGCAAAAGTCATCGGCAGTCAGTCGTGCGGCTGCGTGCTGGGAATCGCCAAGCCGCGCGTGATGAAGGGCGGCGGCGTGCTGGAAATGAGCGAAGTGCTGTGGTTCTCACCGAAGGGACGCAAGCTGGAAGGCACCGGGATTATTCCGGACAAAATCGTGGTGCCCAGCGTCGCCGATTTGCAGCGGCGGCGGGACCCGGTGCTGGCGGAAGCGGACAAGAGCCTGGTAAAAACAGCGGTGCTGGAGTCGAAGGAAGCAGGGAGCCGGGACGGCAAGTCCGAGCCGCGATGAGGCGCGGGGTGACGTGCGATTGTCGCGCGCCGAAAGAGCAAACCCTTGAGCCAACGGGGAGATTACGTGAGGCGCACGCTCGCGCTGGTCCTTGCGCTCGTGGCGATCGTGTACGCTGGCGATTACGCGGTCGTTCGATTGCGCGCGTCGTATCCCCGATTGGGAAACGCTTTCGATTCCGTGCACATGGTGCGGCTGCTCGCGATACCGCTGAAAAGCGGCAGGACCGAATATGAGCTGGACGCCCTGCAGCCGGAAGTAACGGTGACGTGCGTGCGCGCGCTGTTTCCGCACCTGGGATATCAGCCGTGCTGGTATGTGCGGCGCCAGAGCCAGAAACCCATTCCCATGGTTATACTTGTCTCCGCGCGCCCGTAGCTCAATTGGATAGAGCACTTGGCTTCGAACCAAGGGGTTGGGGGTTCAAGTCCCTCCGGGCGCGCCATAGTGTAACCTATGTGTCCGGTACGATCTGTTACCGATGTCTCAGGTCGGTCATGACTTCCCGAACTCCCCCTGTAGCGGCGAGTTCACCTCGCCATCCCTGCTGTCATCCCGAACCCGTTCGCGCTGTTTGCGAACGGCGGGCTCCCCTTGTAGCGGCGAGTTCATCTCGCCACGTTCCCCAGGTGGAAGCCCCGCACTGTTTTTGGAAGCCCCGGGCTTCAAGCCCGGGGTGAGCGTAGCGAAAAAGGGGGAGCGGCGCCTTCAGGCCCGCGGCACCAACCATCAAATCAAAAACTTCCTTCTTAAATTCTCCTCCCAGGATCTTTGCTTCCCCCCTTCACCACCTAAA
>WNFQ01003131.1_pt1 | contig 12030 bp, 12 predicted proteins | sample 5400171 | NCBI WGS metagenome assembly WNFQ01 (sample SAMN13153356, study PRJNA577476) | soil metagenome | isolation source: 20 cm soil under Madrone tree | place: USA:California | collected 2016-06-14
TTTCGCGGCGCCGCTGATGGTCGCGCAGCGGCGCGGCCTGATCGCCAATATCTCGTTCTACGGCGCGATGACTTATTTCCACGGCCCCGCCTACGGCGCCGCGAAGGCCGGCACCGACAAGATGAGCTTCGACATGGCGATCGATCTTCGCAAGCATAACGTCGCCTGCGTGTCCTTGTGGCCCGGCTTCATCTACTCTGATGCGCTGGCGCAGTTCGTAGGGTCGGCGCCGAAGGAAATGATCCCCGCGCAGCTGGCGAAGCATCTCCCCGACTTCGAGCGGCCCGAGTTTAGCGCCCTGATCCTGAACGCCCTCTACGAAGATCCGCAGCTGCTGAGCTATTCCGGCGAGACCTTGATCGGAGCCGAGCTCGGCGAGCGCTATGGGATCCGCAATGTCGACGGCAGGCAACCGCCCAGCTACCGGTCGACGGTGGGCGCACCACGCAAGTTCGTCATGCCGTCCGCTGAGCAGCCAATGAGCGATGCACCGTCGACTGCGGCAAAGCCGGCGGCAGCGCCTGTCCCGCAGGTCGCGGCTGGGACACGTTCGTCGATGGCGCTCGCGAACTTCCGGCGCGGATGCTGTCGAAGCTGCCGCCCGCGATGCGCGACGATCCGCAGATTAGGCAGGAGGTTGGGCGGCTCGCCCTCGCCGCCATTACCTCCGCCTCGCTGGACGCGCTCGCCAGCGACGGCGACCATCCGAGCTTCGTGCCGCAAATCTCGCTGGCGCTCAATGTCGGGCAGCCGAATGCGGACACGATCTATCGGGTGGCGCGCATCACTCCGGGCGGCAGCTATCGCATTCGCGGGCTGCGCGGCACATTGACCCTGGTCAGGATGGGACAGGCGCCCGCCAACGCGGCGGACGAGCCGGGCATCACGCCGCAGACCAGCCTGCGCCCCTATCATGATTTCAATACCCTGACCGTCGATCAGCACGGGCATTTCGACGTGGCGCTCAGCCCTGAGCGGCCGGCGGAATAAAACGGCGACTGGTGGCAGCTGCAGCCGACGACCACCAAGCTGGTTCTTCGCATGGTCAGTTCCGACTGGATCAACGAGCAGGACCCGACGCTTTCCATCGAGCGCGTCGATCGTCCGGTCACCTGTCCGCGCCCCGCCGCCGTTGAACTGGAGCACCGTCTGCGTCGGGCACCGCGCACCGCGGAGTTCGTCGGTGCAATGTTCGTCGGCCACGTCGAGAAGCTGCGCCAGGAAGGGTATGTCAACAAGCTGAAGGTTCTCGACGTCTCGCAAACCGGCGGCCTCGCCGGCCAGTCCTACTACGAAGGTCCCTACGATCTGCAGGATGACGAAGCGCTGATCGTGGAGGTCCAGGCACCGAGTCAGTGCCTGTATCGTTCGCTGATCCTCACCAACGAGATCTACGAGACCCTCAACTGGTACAACAATCACAGCAGCCTGAACGGCAGCCAGGCTGAGCTAGACGCGGACGGAGTCCTGCGCATCGTCATCGCGGCCAAGGATCCGGGCGTGCCGAACTGGCTAGATACCGCCGGTCATCAACGCGGGCTGCTGCAGGGTCGCTGGACCGATTGCGATTCAAAGCCGATGCCGTCGCTGCGCAAGGTGGCTTTCGAGGATGTCCGCGCATCGCTTCCACCGGAAACACCGACCGTGACGCCCGAGCAACGCGAACAGATCATCCGCGAGCGGCGCGCTGCGTTTCAGCGGCGGCCGCTTTGGTAAGTCGGCATCTAGCCGCGTCGATATCATTCCCTATGGTGCGGGCGTCGCCTGCCGATAAACGCTCAGGAGCTTAATCAGTCCGTCGTCATTCAGATGGAAGAAATTCGCCGTTCTCATGACCGATCCCGATGGCAGTCGAACATCGATCTGTACCGCGACGGTGTCCCTGTTCGCGACGATCGTCGTTGGGGTCGGAAATGGGGCGCCTTTTTCAAACACCGTAGATTCCACCTCTCGAATGTCAGCTTGTCCGGTAACGACGCGGCCATCGGGAAGAATGAAGGTTGCATCGGATGCAAAGAGTGCCATGAATGCTTCAATATCGCGTGCACGAACGCTCGCGAAGTATCGCTCTGCTACTTGATTGGGGTCCACGTTCCTATCTCCTAATGCAATCCCGACATTTCCAGCAAAGAGTGCGATCAATCCAAGCGCAATAGACGGAAACGCTGTCCTGAATCGCACCGTCGACAAATGGGCAGTCATACCGTGTCGAAATTGATGACAACCTTCTGTGCCTCTCTGGCGTTTCCTCCCATTATCAGCGCATCACTAATCCTATCGATGGGATATTCGTGCGTCACGAGCGAGGACAACTGGTATTTCTCGGACTTCATCATCGCCAGGACATCCACAATGGCTTCCTGCGTTGGGGCGCTCCCGCAGCCGATGATCTTCCAGTTCATCAGTGAGACTTGTCGCAGGTTCAGCGGGACTGGTTCGTGGTGCGCGCCGACGATTGCCAGCGTGGAATCACGGCCGGCGAGCATGATGAAATTGTCGATGGCGGCCTTCATACCGATCGCGTCCAGGTAGGTATTGGCGTTGCAACGCTCGCCCCCCTGACCCGCGTGTGAGCCGAATTCCGCACATGCCTTGGCTTGCAGGTCCTCTTTTTCAGGATTACAGGTAACCAGGCCGAACTTCCGGGCATTTTCGAGACGTGCTTCAGAGATGTCTACAATCATGACCTTGGAACAGCCCAACCAGTCGAGCATGATCGCGGCCGACATGCCGATGATACCCGCGCCAAACACAATCGCCGACTTGTCGGGGCCGGGATTCAGATTCTTTGCCCCCCCGCGTTCCGATCACGAAGGGCTCGACGAGAACGGCAGTCCTTGTGGGGATGCTGTTGTCGATTTTGAACAGGCTATAACCAACCTCGCACTGCAGGATTTTGATGTACTGGGAAAATCCGCCCACGGTCGACATGCGATTGCGGTCCCTCAAGGCATATCCCAGATGCGGGAAGATATGGTCGCCTAACTCTAAACCTTTAACATCCTTGCCAATCTGCACGACTTCGCTGACCGCTTCATGCCCGAATTCATGATCCTTCCAGATCATGTTCAAATCACCGCCGCGTCGGTACGCCGCGATATCTGAACCGCAAACCCCGGTCATTAAATTGCGGACGATCACTTCGTCGTCCCCGCACTTTGGGAAAGGAAGCGCAACGACATCAACACTGCCGGCGCCGCGAAATATTGCCGCTTTGTAGGTATCGGAATTCATGATGACCTCCTGATGTTGCTCAATTCTTCAATACTGTCTCAGGAACTTGGAGCGGTAGCTTCGTCTTCCTTTGACGCCCGCCGGATCCGGGCCAGCATCGCTTCGCAGGAGGCCAGCAGGGCTTGCATCGCCACGGGGTCCGACGGCGGCAGTTCGCGACAGTGATCGACGTCCTTCTTCAGCAAGTCGTGCAATCCTATGAACGAGCTGGTCGAGCCGAGGCCGCTGCGCTTGCAGACGAAGCCGGGCGCCACTTTGAGCGCGAAGCTTTGCGCCGACCCCGACATCAGTGCGGCGATAAACTGTTCCCGCTCGAAACCCAGGGCGGTCGCCACATCGACGATGGCGGCGGACATGCCGTAGTTGGCGATCGAGATCAGGTTGTTGAGCAGCTTTGCTTCCTGGCCGCGACCGACCGGCCCGAGGTGCGCCATCGACTTGCTAATGGCGTCGAGCCAGGGCTTCGCACGCGCTACATCGACCTCTTCGCCGCCGACGAACAGCGAGAGCTGCCCTTCGATGGCGGCCGGGCCGCCCCCGGAAACGCCGACGTCGACGAAGCCGACGCCATATTTTCTAGCCGTCTCGGCAAGATCGCGGGCCAGCGCAGGCGACACGGTCGAATGGAGGATCACCAGTCCGCCTTCGCCGAGCTCTTCGAAGAGCCTCCCGCCGTCGACCAGGCTCACCAGCTGCGCATCGGTACGGACGCAAATACCCAGCGTATCGACCCTGCGTGCCGTTTCCATCGGGTCGGCGCTCTGCGCGGTCCCGGGTTCGTCGAACGCCTGCAGCATGACCGGCGCGACGTCGCAGCCGATGACGTCGAAGCCGCTGCGGGCCAGCCGGCGGGCGATCGGTGCGCCCATGCTGCCAAGACCTATAAATCCGATTTTCATCTTCGTTGATTCCAAAGCCTGACAGGCTTTACAGATTATATGACTTGCCCATGTGGAACGATGTCAAAAGCGTCTCCCAATTCGCGGTCGCAGCGATCACATTCCTTGAACGATAATGACGCGGTAGTCCGCTGCTTTCTTGCGGTGTTGCAGTGCCGCCTGATATTGAGGACTGTGGTACCAGGCTTTGGCGTCCTCCACGGTTGGAAACTCAAGCATGATCACGCCTTGCGGCGCAGATCCTTCGAGGGACGTGACCTCGCCTTCGAGAACCCTTGGCGTCAGCTTGAATCCGCCGCCCACCTGGCGGGCCTTAGTCTGGTATTGCTGCATCTCATCCGCATCCAGCACTTCGCTCTCGCGATACACGATTAGGTAAACAGGCATATATTCAGCGACTCCTCGTTTGACGCGGCAAGCTTCCATCGAATCTCAATGCCTTTCCGGAATGCCGCCGGTTTGAAATGTTCAGATTTTTAAGGCTCTTTGGTGAACCATCATGCGGCGTTTGGCACGAGCTTCGGCTGACGCGCCGCCGGTGCCACGATCACCGCGATGCCCAGGAACACGACCTCACCGATGATCGCGCCGGAATAAGAGCCAGTTTTCGTGAAAACCAGTGCCGCCGCCGGCACGCAGACCACCGCAAAGGGCAAATTGAGGAAGTTGGAAATGCCGTAGGCCCTGCTGAAATTGGCGCGCCCGAAGACGTTCGACAGGGCAAGCCCAACGACCGGCAGAATGCCGGAACCGTGAAGGCCGAGCAGGGCAAACAGAACCGCCATGACCGGGAACGCTGGCTGAAACGCGACCAGACTCCAGAGCACTGCCGCGTCGAAGACAATGATCGCAAGCGTGGTGACGCTGCCGATGCGATCGGCGATCCAGCCAAAAAGCGCCCCGCCGGCAATGCCGACCAGCGACGGGATCGATGCCAAGGTCGCGGCCAGGGTCGGTGAATAGCCCCAGGTGGTCGCCATCGGCACCAATTGCGCAGCCATGATCGTTGAACCCGTAGTCGACGCGGCGGAGGTCATTGCCAGCGCCCAAAAGCGCGGCGACCGAAACAGAGCGGCGACGCTCATTTGTTCCCGAGTTGCCGGCACCGGCTGCCGCCCCGGGATTCGGTGGCGCGTCGGTCGTGTCGCCGGGCGGATAATCGACGATGAACAGGTTGGCGAGCACGGCGACCGCCGACAGCGCGGCAACGCCCCGTAAGTCGCAGCGAGCCCGAAGGACTTCAGCGACCAACTCGCGGACAGCGGCACGAGCGCGATCAGCGCCGGCGTGCAGACGATACCCAGCGCCCGTCCGCGGCCGGAGACGAACCACCGCGTGACCAGCGTCGGTGGCAGGATCACGCCGATCGCCATTCCGGGGCCCAGAAACAGGCCATAGGCGATGAGATAGAGCGGATAGCTGCCGGTCGCAGCAAGCAAAATGAAGCCCGTCGTGCTTAGGATCGTGCCCAGCAGCAACAGCATCCGCAGCGAGAGGCGGCCGGCGAGAACGCCGACGAACGGCGCGCATACCGCCAGGCCCATGGTCACGGCCGGGACACCGAGCGTGCTCAGTTCCCGGCCGACGCCGAGGTGCTTCTCGACCGCGATCAGGAGCACGCCGAACGATCCCCAGAGCGTGCCGATGGTGATGTTGTTGGTCAGGAACGCGATCACCGCCATGCGCCGCGCCAACGGGTGATTGACACCCGCGCTATCTTCTTGCGCTGTCACCAGCATTGATTGGTTCCTCTCACCCGAGCACCCGGACTTCTTGTGAATGACCCTGGGCGAACTCTCGGTGCCAGCCCCTTGAATTCGCAGTCACTATATCGGCTGCACACTCGGGCAACAATCGATTGCCTTCGCCTGAGCGCCAAAACCTTTGCGAAAACGCCATACCGAAGCTTCTGCGTTCAATCGGCACGGTTATTCGGTCGGAGTGGTCGTGCAGCGCGTCCGGAACTGTTGCGGACTTAGCCCGCAGGATCGGCGAAAGGCCGTCGCAAAGGAAGTGGGGCTCGAGAAGCCCAGCTTTGCCGCCACGGTCTTGATGGAGTCGTCACTTTCGGACAGCAGCTGCCTCGCACGCTCGATCATGATCTGCTGCACGAACGTGCCGATCGTCTGCCCGGTCTGCTGGTGGAAAGCCCTGAGCAGATGGCGGCGACTCATCCCGCAGAGGGTCGCAAGTTCGGTGATTGTCGGCGGAGCACCTTCTTCCCGAATGCGGTCCTCAATGAGCCTGAGGCGTCGGACGGCAAGACCGCCCTTGTAAGCATTCCCGAGACGGTAAGTATGCAAAACACGCGCGATTTCACCAAGCAGGATCAAACTCAAGCCCTCCAGGATCATCTCGGTGGCGATTCCCGGCTGACGCGTTTCGCGACCAATTCGCAACATCAGATCAACGACACGGCTGCTATGCAGATGTACGCAATGGCGCAACACCGGTCGCATTTCTTTGCCAAAGACAGGTTCGTCGTCAAACCCTCTCGGCGAACGTAGAAACAAGGCGATGCTTCGCTGCCGACCAATGCCGCCCTGGCCGGCGTAGCGGTGGCCCGCGGGAATGAACAACATCTTGCCGACCCGCTCCGGCTCCGCGAAGGAATCCGGAAAATACCCCCAGGCTCCCTCTGGCCGTCCCGAAAGGCTGAAATCCAGAAAATGCATATCCACGGAATGCCACACACCCGAACGGAAGTCGTCCCTAACGTAGTCACTGACGACCGAAGTTAGCGCCGCGGTGTCCACTCGGTTTAGGGCCAATCGCTGTCCCGAAGGAAACCTGTCGATCAACAAGCTGGTGCTATGCGCAGGCTTGCTTTCCTTCGAGAAAGATATTTCCGGGATATGCGGTTCAAGCATGGTCTTCTGCCCTGCTCTGCTGGTGAATCATGATGAATCCCGCCAGGTCACTTAGAAGCTGCCCGGAAACACCTAAATTGGCCTTAGGTGCATTCAACAGGTATCATAAATAGTATGCACTAGTTATTATCCAGTGAAAACTGAAATAAATGCCTCGTCCGCGCTTTTGGCCGCGAGCTGCCAGATCACGGTCACCGGCGCGCTGGATGGCCTCGTCGTCCACTTGCCGGAAACGCAATACTGAATCCTATAAGGATAGTCCGCCCGCAATTCGAGGAGAATAACGATGGAAACCAGCGCGCAGCCGGCCGACCCGGCCTTTATCCCGGACCATGTGCCGCGGGAACTCGTCTATGACGCGCGGATCACCGAGGGCGCGGAATACCTGGCCGCTCCCCATAAATTCATGGCCGAGCTTCATGGAAAGGTGCCGCCGATCTTCTTCAGCCCCGGCACTCCTCATCAAAGGTCGGCGTGGCAACTGCTGAAGTACAAAGACGCGTTCTTCGTACTCCGACATCCTGAGTTGTTCACCAGTGCCGGTTCCGGTCCATTCCCCCGCGATCCGGATGACTGGTGGAACATCATTCCGTTGGAGATCGAGCCACCGCACCATCGCAAATATCGCGCGCTGGTCGATCCCCTGGTGTCGCCGAAGGCGGTACAGGCGCTGGAAACCTCGATCCGCAAGTTTGCCAATGAGCTGATCGACTCGTTCGTCGACAAGGGCGAATGCGAGTTCGCCCGTGACTTCGGCCGACCCCTGCCGGTCGGCGTATTCCTTGACATCATGGCGCTGCCGCGCAGCATGATGGACGAATTTGTCCGCTGGGCAATGGGGCTCTTGCACGCGCAAGATCATCAAGTCGCGCAGCAGGTGATGGGCGAAGTGACGCAATATCTGAATGCAGTGATCAAGGAGAAGGTCGCGACGCCGGATGGCGGCGCGGTCAGCGCGATTGTGCACGGCAAGCCGGGCGGCGAGCCGATGCCGCCGCGCGAAATCTTCGGCTTCGTCTTCTTTCTGTTCATCGCCGGCCTCGACACCGTGTTCGCGAGCCTGAACAACATCTTTGTATGGCTGGCAGAGAATCCCGATCGCCGGCGGGAGATCATCAACACCCCAGACAACATCAATAATGTCGTCGAGGAGCTGTTACGCGTTTTCAGCGTTACGTTCTCCGGTCGCAGGCTGACTCAGGACTACGAGCTCATTGGCGTGAAGATGATGAAGGGCGATAGCGTGACCAGCATCCTGCCCTCTTGCAACTATGATCCGGAAATCTTTCCCAACCCAACCGAAGTAAATTTCAACCGTCCTCGGAAGCCGAACCTCGCCTTTGCCGGCGGCGCACACAGTTGCATGGGCGCGCATCTGGCGCGTCTGGAAATGAAGGTGTGCCTGCAAGAATTTCTAAAGCGCATTCCGGATTTCGAGCTAAAACCGGGCACCAAGATCGAATACTGGGCGGGCGGCGTCGTCGGGCCCAAACTGGTCCCGCTCGTATGGCGGTAACGGGATGTCTAGCCAAATTGGCTCGACACGGTAGTTGGCAAGTGGCCCTCGTACCACGATCTGCCTACTGCTTTAATCAGATCAATGGCCTGAGGAGACAACTCTCATGAAAATGAACGACATGGTGGTGATCAGCGCCGACGATCACATCTGCGAACCACCGAATATGTTTGATAACGTCCTTTCCGGCGCCCTGCTGGCCAGCGCGCCGAAGAATCGCACCGACAAGAACGGCAACAACTACTGGACATACCAGGGCAATGTCCGGCCGCTGATCGGCCTCAATGCCGTCGTGGGTCGGCCGTACGAGGAATACGGCATGGAGCCGAGCTCTTTCGACCAGCTGCGGCCGGGCTGCTATGACGTTCACGCGCGCATCGATGACATGGACGTCAACGGCATTGCAGCATCGATGTGCTTCGGCAATTCGATCGGCTTCGATGGCCAGACCTTCCACAAGGCGGCGGACAAGAAGCTGGCGCTGCGCCATCTGCAGGCCTGGAACGACTGGCATTACCACGAATGGTGCATGAAGTACCCGGGCCGTTTCATGCCGCTCGGCATTCTGCCGACCTGGGACATGGGCGCGACCGTCGCGGAACTCCACCGTCTGTCGAAGATGGGTTTCCATAACATCGTGATGAACGAGAACCCGACGGTGCAGGACCTGCCGAGCATCCACAATGACTACTGGAAGCCTTTCTTCAAGGGCCTAGCGGATACCGACATGGCCGCGGCACTGCACATCGGCAGCGGTAACCCGGCGCCGCACTCGTCGATGGAATCTCCGATCGAAGCCTGGATCACGACCATGCCGCTGTCGGTTGCGCAGGGTCTGGCGGACTGGGCGCAGCTCAAGGCGCTGCACGATTATCCCGATCTGCGCATCGTCATCTCGGAAGGCAGCATCGGCTGGGTGCCTTACCTGATGGAGCGCGCCGACTTTTCCAACAACCGCCACAAGGCCTGGACCCGTTCGCTGTTTCAGAACATCAAGCCCAGCGACGTCATCCGCCGGCACTTCATGCACTGCTTCATGCACGATCCCTATGGACTAAAAAACCTCAAGGAAGTCGGCGAGGACATGGTGGCGTTCGAGGTGGATTATCCGCATTCCGACGCTGTCTGGCCGGATGCCGCCGAGCAGCTTTACGAGCAGGCCAAGTTCCTGACCGATGCACAAATCGACAAGATCAGCCACCTGAACGCGATCCGCTTCCTGCGCCACGACTCGCTGTTCGACAACTTCAAGCGCAAGGAAGTGACCGTCGGCGCGCTGCGCGCCAAGGCCGCGGCCAAGAATGTGGACGTCAGCACCAAGTCCTCGGGCGGCTCACGCCCCACCGAAGACCTGCGGCCGGTGACATCGGGCGACATCATCGAGATGTCGAAGCGCGCCGCCGCGGTCAGGGCCGAGACCGCTTGATCGTCAAGGTGTCGATCGGATCGATTGGATCGGGTCGGCGCGTTGCCCTTCAATCGCGAGCCAAAGACGTCGGTCTCCTCTAAAGAAGGGTGCCACCGTCCACAGTAAAAACCTGCCCGGTGTTGAAACTGGCGCAATCCGAGGCGAAACAAAGCACGGCGGCAGACGTCCTCGGGCTTGGCCAGCGAACGCTCGAGTACGCCGATGCGTTGTCGTTTGGCTCTGTCTGCCGGGCTGACGTGACCCAATGTCTTGCGGAAGTAATCATTGTCCGGATGGAATCGGCTGCCGCGGCTGTATGCCGCCGGATCATCCGACATGGTGCCGTAGGGCGCGACGCAATTGACCGTGATGCCATGCTGTCCGACTTCCTTGGCCAGAACGCGCGTAAACGCATGTACGGCGCCTTTGGCCGCAGAATAGACTGAGTGCATGTAATTGCCGACCATGCCGGCCGTCGAGCCGATATTAACGATGCGCCCTGCATGACGTTCGATCATTCCAGGATCGTCATTGATCGACGCCGCCAGGCGGGGCAGCTCGGCCGGCGTCACGTAGCGGCGCCGCTTGTATTCAGGAAATCGCTGGATTTCGGTTCCGGGGTTGCGCATTTCTTCTGGAATCATGCCCAACTGACGACCCACGGGGTACATCTTGCGGACAACGCAAATGAAGCAATGAAGCGATTGACCCCGTAGGGGTGCGATTTGCCGTATCCCGCGTGAATGCCCGCGATGTCAGCTCTCGTGATGGAAGCGGCTAAGTGAGATCCAAAACGGGCAGCAAGAGCCGATTGAGGGCCGCTTCATCCGTCTTCAACGTTCTCTTCTTGGGATTCGCGTGTCTTGGGATTCGCGTGCTGTTCGATGTAGAGCTCGGCCAGCATTTTGACGGTCGCAGATTCTCGCATCTCGTCGATATTGGATTTTGGATCTTGGCCGTCCGCGGCGGTGCCAAAGTAGAGTCTGGCTTTGCGCCTTGCCTGCTCTAACGTCATCGCGTCGGATCGCCCCAAATCGACCAGCCGCTTGCGCTGTTGGACGCGGTACGTGCAGACATAGCTGCCGCGGCCATTGGTGAACTTGCGAAGACCGAAACCGGGCAGGGCGAGGTCCCAATAAATGCATTGCGACTTGCCTTGCGCGGGGCCAAGATATTCAAGCGATCTGATGTTGTCTTGGCGAAGTTTTGCTTTTGGCATGAAGGAGTCGAACCGTTACGGGAGTAACCAAAGAGTGACCACGGCGGATAGTACTGGGGACCAATTGGGCGAACCAAGTCGCAAGGCGCTTCCGCCCGAAACGCGCGTAGTACGATCGTACGCCGGTGGGTTGCACGCGCAACGTGAAGCCGGCGAGGCGGCTGTCATAAATCTCAAAGGGCTTGATCGCAGGCTGGGCCAGCTTGCTCGACAGGAGCTTCGCCCCAATGAAGGTTCGCACGTTTATCTCCTCCGTATTGATGCTATACGCTGAACAATTGTCTGCGCCGCGCTTATAAGCGTAAATGGAGTGCATGAGTTTCGTACAGAGGACCGGTTGAGCGATGCCGGGAATCCTCCTAACTCGCCACTTGAATACGGCGACCTGCGGCGATTGTGGGCATCCAATTAGCGCGCCGGTTCGGAAGCACTTGCGTTCCGAACGCGGTTTCGCATTAGCGGGAGCACCTGGCTGCGAACCAGGAACCAGGAGGCCGGGAGTTCGAATCTCTCCGTGCGCTCGGTATGATAGGGCGCCACGAACTGCCGGACAGCGTGCTGAAGCGATGACGGTCCGAAGCTGACTAACCTTTGTGCGTCATCAAGCAGCCGGCTTGCGCTTTGTCCGGTCGGTCGTTCGAATTCTTGGACACTACGGGGGACACTCCATCCCATGGCGGCGAACGCTTTGATTGCAAAAATGAAGCACTCACGTCGCATGTGCGCAGCACGCGCGAGCGATCCCCAACGTGCCTCGGGCGCAGGGAGTTTGGCACCGAAGTCAGTCCACTAGTGTAGCGTCCCACAAACAACTGGAGTTATTTTCACGGGCTCTTCAAGCCGATAAGTGCGAAATCATCGGGAAAATATGCGCTTCGATAACT
>WNFQ01003132.1_pt1 | contig 12029 bp, 13 predicted proteins | sample 5400171 | NCBI WGS metagenome assembly WNFQ01 (sample SAMN13153356, study PRJNA577476) | soil metagenome | isolation source: 20 cm soil under Madrone tree | place: USA:California | collected 2016-06-14
CCACAGAAGGACATCAACTGGGTGCTGCTTCCGATTCCCGCAGATTCTTGGGAGGCGGCGCGACTCCTCGCCGCGGGAAAGATCGACGCCTTCTTCGTGGGCCCGCCGGACGCGCTGGAAATGCGAGCGAAGAAGATCGGTCACGTCTTGGTCAACACGACGACCGACAAGCCCTGGTCCCAGTACTTCTGCTGCCTGGTGGCGAGCACCAAGGAGTTCGTCCTCAAGCACACGGTGGCGACCACGCGCGCTGCGAGCCATTCTCAAGTCCGCTAACGTGTGCGCCCTCAAACCAGAACGAATCGTCCGGTCCATGGTGGAAAGAGGTCGGACCTCGCGCTACGACTATGCCCTGCAGGGTCTCAAGGAGATCCCGTACGGCAAGTGGCGCGAGTACGATCCCGAGGACTCGGTGCGCTTCTACGCGCTACGACTGCGCGACGTCGGCCTGATCAAGAGCAGCCCTCAAAAGATCATCGCCGAGGGCACCGACTGGCGCTTCCTCAATGAGCTCAAGAAGGAGCTGAAGGGATAGTGGGCGGATCGGCGATCCTTGATCCCCCGAGAGCCTCCAGCTAAGCTCGGCCCACTCCTCGCAGCTGCAGTGAACTGACCCGTCTGGTTAGAGGTCCGGCATGAAGTGTCCCCGGTGTCAAGCGGAGAACCGTGAAGGGGCACAATTCTGCCGAGAGTGCGGGGATCGTGGCGAACACCTACGTCGGCATTGCCGACTTTTACCTCGGTGACTATCGACGGGCAGTGGAGTTCCACAGGAACGTCGAGGCTCTTCACGAAGATCTGACCCGCGAGCGCTTCGGTCTGGCAGGTCTTCCGGCAGTGATTGCCCGAGCCCAGCTTGCCTGGTCCCTCGCCGAGCTGGGACAGTTCTCCCACGGGATTGCCTGCGGCGAAGAGGGGATCAGGATCGCCGAAGCGGTCAGGCACCCATACAGCCAGATCCTGGCCGATTGGGGTGTCGGCTCTCTCTACCTGCGCAGAGGGGAGCTCGATAGAGCCATTCGCACGCTCGCAGGGGGTCCCGGGTTCGATCCCCGGACGGCTTACCACGAACTACAAGGACTTCTGAGACTGCCGGCAGTCGGGAGGAGATTTGCAGGATCAATGCGACTTTCTCGCCTCGCGAAAACGCTCCCAGCGATCAACCGGCTCCAGACGGTCGGCCCCCTGGAATGGCAGCACCCACCCTGGATACTCAGGGGGAAGCGCGCTGACCTCATCTAACTGCCAAAGCTCGTCTTGAGTGAGCGTGAGTTCAACCGCCGCGAGATTGTCCTGGAGCTGATCGAGGCGTTTCGCGCCAATGATCACCGAGGTTACCACCGGCTTTGACAAGAGCCATGCTAGCGAGAGACGTGCAGGACTACATTCATGTGCCTTCGCGATCGGAGCCATCACTTCGAGGATCTTCCAGGTCCGCTCTTTGTCCACGATGGGATGGTCGTAGGTAGTGCGGCGCGAATCCGCGGGCTTCTGGTCCGTCCGGCTGTACTTGCCGGAAAGCAACCCGCCGGCAAGCGGGCTCCACACGAGCAGGCCGACCTTTTCGGATTCCAACAGGGGAACGATTTCCCGTTCGAGATCGCGCCCGGCGATCGAGTAATAAGCCTGAAGCGTGCCGAATCGGGCCAGGTTCTTGAACTCCGAGATGCCGAGGGACTTGGCAATCTTCCATGCCTGCCAGTTGGAGCAGCCGATGTAACGGACCTTTCCCTGCTGCACCAAGGTGTCGAGAGCGCGGAGCGTCTCTTCGACAGGGGTCACGGAATCGTTGCCATGTATCTGGTACAGGTCGATATGGTCGGTCTGCAAACGGCGGAGACTGGCCTCCACACCGTCCATAATGTGGCCGCGAGAAGCGCCGATGTCATTCCGCCCACGGCCGACGCGGCTATACACCTTCGTCGCGATCACGACATCCTTCCGCGCGATGTTAAGGTTCTCCAGGGATTGTCCGAGAATCTTTTCGCTCTCGCCCTCCGTGTAATTGTCGGCCGTATCAAAGAAGTTGATGCCGCCGTCAATCGAAGTCTTGATCAGTTCATCAGCCTCGGCCTGGCCCACGGAGCTGATGGCCTTGAAGATCCCTCTGCCGTCCCCGAATGTCATGGTTCCGAAGCAGAGTCTCGAAACCAGGAGACCCGTATTGCCAAGCGTTGCGTATTCCATGATGCCCCCGCGTTCAAAAACAGGATGTCGCCGACATGCTTCGGGACCCGCCGGGCTACTTCGCGGGCGCGTTCCCGGGAGCAGTAGTAGGAACAGGTGCCGCCCCCGGCGGCGACGAACCCGGCGATACGTACGTGGGCTCGAAGATTCCGCCCGGGACTGGGATCTGATTGCCCTTGGCGTACATGCACTGTAGATACGTCATGTCATAGCGCCATTTTTCCGTCGCCTTCGCTTCGATCGCGGCGGCCTGGCGGCACACAGCGTCGTCGGAACGAAATTCGTCGGCATTCTTGGCGGTGCCTGGAAGCGCCAGGATTCCCGGCCGACTCGGCACGCGCGCGCAGGCCGCCAGCAGCAACCCGGCGACGATCGCGAATGGCCAGCGCGTCACCGCGGTCATCCGGTGCGCGGAGCCACCCGCATCCACGGCTCGGCGCACGACTGCACGTTGGGGTAGTACGCGCGTACGCTCGGGCAGTAATACCAGTACCCCGCCGGAGGCTTCTCGATGTACACGGGCGGTGAGTCGACGATCACCGGCGAAGGCGTATATGCATAGGGCGCGTACCCCCCGTACGGCCAGAATGGATCCCAGTACGGGCCCCAGTAGAACGATGGCCCGATCCCGATGAAGCCACGGCCATGGAACCCGTGGTGACCCTCGAATCGATGCCCCTCGAAGCCGTGATGCCCCCCGAAGCCGCGATGGCCGCCGAAGCCACCGTGCGGCCCACCGAAGCCGTGCCCACCGCCACCCCCGTGCCCACCGCCACCGCCGTGCCCACCACCGCCCCCACCGCCACCGCCCCCGTGCGCGTACGCGGGCGCGCCGCTGACGAGGAGCAATGCTGCGATCAGTGTGGTCAGCCGAACTAACTTCCTCATCGTTGTACCCCACACTTATGACGCGCCGGTGGCGAAGCCGGATGCGCGCCTGGCGGCGAACCGGCTGGTGGGTGACAACGCAAGCATGACTCGGACTTATGCCTCCCTGTCGTGAATCTCCGACATTGACGCCGCGTGTCCGCCGCGCCTAGCATCGGCCCGATGGCGACGTATCCGATCCGCACGCGGCGCTGGACGCGCAAGGAATACGATCGGCTCATCGACCTGGGTATCCTGCACGAGGACGAGCCCGTCGAGCTCGTGGGCGGTCAGATGATCGTCGCCGAGCCAAAGTCGAGCCCGCACGAGACGGCCTTGGGCCTGACAGCTGACGCGCTGCGCCGTGCGTTCGGCGCGGGCTGGGTCGTTCGCGAACAGGGTCCGATCGCGCTGGACGACGAGTCCGAGCCCGAGCCCGACGTCATGGTGGTACCCGGCCAGATTCGCGACTACCGCGATGCGCATCCCGAGCGTGCCGCGTTGCTCGTCGAGGTCGCACTGTCGAGTCTGGCCTTCGACCGGCGCCACAAGGGCAGCCTCTACGCCCGCGCCGGCGTGGCCGATTACTGGATCGTGAATCTCGTGGACCGGGTGGTCGAAGTCCGCCGCCGCCCCGCGGCCGATCCCACGGCGGATTTCGGCGCCGCGTATCAGGACATCGAGCTCGCGCGGCCGGGCGCCACGCTGGCGCCGCTCGCGAAACGGCAGACGCGCGTCGCGGTGGACGACCTGCTGCCCTAGCTTAGAGCGACCACTCCGTGAAGAGCTTCTGCTTGAACGCGCTCAGCTCCTCGACGTGCGACGACGCTCCCCGGCGCGAGACCTCGACGAACTTCTCGTCCATGCGGTGCAGCCGCCGCGCCAGCACCTCGGCCAGGATCGCGATCACCTTGTAGGCGGCCAGGCTCTCCTCGCGCAGCAGGCGATGGAACTGCGTGGTGGTGAGAAGACCGAAGTCGCACGCGGTCTTCGCGCGGACGCTCGCGGTGTGCGGCCCCTCCGTCAGCAGGCTGATCTCGCCGAGCACCGTCGGCGCCGCGATGGTGGCGAGCACCTCATTGCTGCCGTCCTTGAAGACCTCCACGGTGCCCTCGACCAGCACCATCAAGCCCTGTGGGCGCTCGCCCTCCTTGAAGACGACGCGGCCGGTCTCGGCCTTCACCGGCACCATGGCCTTGAGGATCTGCTCGGTCTGCTCGTGCGAGAGGCCGCGGCAGAGCACGCCGCGGATGATCTTGCTCGACTCCGATGGCGTCATGCCGTCTCCTCTCAGACCCCGCGCAGCACGGTGGCCCGCCCCACGCGGCCGATGGCCATGACGAAGGCGGCGGTGCGGAAGGATACCTTGCGCTCGCCCACGACGCGCGCGAGCGCCGCGTCCGCGTCCCGCATGTCCTCTTCCCACGTGAACTGCTGGATGTTCTGGGCCCACTCGAAGTAAGAGACGGTGACGCCGCGCTGGGCCAGCGCCTCGTCGGCCTTGGGCGTGGTCGGCGCGTCGACCTTCACCTCGCGGTACGGCGTGACGAGTATGCGCTCGACGGCGGCCGAGAGGTCCATCACCCGCGCCGCTTTGCGGAAGTAGTAGTTGACGTCCTCGAAGCCGGACATGCTTCAACGATTCTACGGCAGGCTGGCGCGGCCGCTCCCATAGAACGGGCGGACGTCGTGTTTGAAGTCGCCTCGCGGTCGGCGTACCCTGAAGTCAGATGAGCGCAGCGCAGACACGAAGCAACGCGGACGCCGGTCTCCTCCAGCAGCTGGAGTCGGCCGGGAGCGGAGGCGCCCCCGTCCAGGCGTGGGTCCGCTTAAAGCCGAAAGGGCCGTCGCAGGACGCGGCGTCTCCGAGGGAGACCGAGACCTCCACGCAGGCCGTCGTCAAGCGGGTCGCGCAACGCGTCGGTCAGCCAGCGCACTCGCTAAAGGTCCTGCCGAATCTCGGCGCGTTCATCGTGTCCGGGTCGCCGGATTTCGTCCGCGAGCTGATCCACCAGCCCGAGATCGAGTCCGCCCGCTCGACGAACCAGCCGCTCACCCTGATCCAACCCGTCGAGTCGCGCGAGGTGAGCCTGCCGCGGCCGTCGCGGCGCCCCGCCCGCTCCGCCGCCCGCCGAAAGCGCCGGCCGCGCCGCTAGGTCCGCGCAGCGCGCTCGCTAGGTCCTCGCGGCGCCGCGACGGCCGCGCCGCCGTGTTCGCGACGTCTGCGCTCGACGTCGGCGACGAACGCGAACCGCGGGCCGGGCGGCGCGCCGTCGCGCGCGCACGGTCGGGCCCATCAGCGCGGCGAGCGCGCGCGGCGCGTTCGGCACGCCGTGCCCCCCTCGTTCCCGCAGCATGCTCGCGGGGCGGACGCATGATTGCACAATGGCGCGTTCCACTTCATCGATCGTCGCGCCGGGCTTGGCCTCGAAGAGCAATGCGGCCAGCCCGGCGACGTGCGGCGTGGCCATCGACGTCCCCGACATCCTCTTATAGCGGTTGCCGGGCACGGCGGAGATGATGTCCACCCCGGGCGCGACGAGGTCCGGCACGATCGGGTCGGCCGTCCGGTTGAATTCCTGGCTCGACGAGAAGTCGGCGACGGCCAGATCCTTGGTCACCGCACCTACGGACAGCGCCTGGCTGTAGTTGCCTGGCGAGCGGCTGGTGCCGGGCCCTTCGTTTCCCGTCGCGATGACGGGCAGGACGCCACGCGCCCTCAGAATGCGGATGATCGGCACGAAATCTTCCCACCATCCCGGCAGACCGAGCGACATGCTGAGCACCTTGGCCTGGTGGCCCAGCGCCCAGTCGAGCCCGGCCAGGACCCGCGCGACGACGTTGCCGCCTTCGATGACGATGGCGCTCGCCAGCTTCGCGCCCGGCGCCACACCCATGCTGAAGCCCTGCACCGCTCTGCCCGCGACCGTGGCCGCCGTGTGCGTGCCGTGCTCGCCCGTGTCGTGCGGCCTGGGCACCGGCCTGACTTCCTCGCCGAGCGCGTCGAACTCCGCGAAGGCTGCGAAGACGCCGCGGAGCGCGGGATGCCGTCCGTCGGCGCCGGTGTCGAGGTGCGCGACGACCACCCCTTTGCCGGTCAGTCCCGCCTTCCAGAGCCTCGGAACCTCGAGCGCCTCGATGCCCCAGCCGACCGTCGTCTGCGGCGTGGCCTCGGCGGCCATGCGCGGCTTGATGAGCGTGAAATGAGGCGTCCCCGTGACGGCGGCGACGTCGCCATCGGTGCGCAGCGCGTGAAGACCCTCGGGCCGCACGGTGCCCAGCATGACGCCGAGATTCGGATAGATTCGGACACGCGGCGCTGCCACCGCCCGCCGCGCCGCGCGGACGACGCCGGCCGCCGCCCCGCCCCGAGCGGCGTGGGCCGCGAGCGCACTACGAATCGCGGAGTCGGTGCTGCGCTCGGACGTCACGAAGTGCTTCTGCAGCCGCGCGACCGGACTGCGGCCCGCGCGGGCGGCCGCCGCGGTCGGCACCACGGGCCGCTTCATGACGACGATGACCTGGGCGACGCCGGACGCATTGAACTGCTGGACGATCTGGGGCGACTCCGCGGGCGCGAGCGGGATGGTCGGTGGCACGATTGTCGCCCTACTGTCTCCGCGACACGCTCGCGAAGTCAAGCCCGGGAGTGGCGTGTGGTCGCGACCGGCTTGGGGGCGAGCCGAGGCGGAGTGGTTACGAGCGAGAGGCGAGCGCCACCGCGACCACGCGTTCCCCGGCCGCCAGCCGCGCTTCGGGCGTCGACGCCGTCGCGCGCGCGGCCTGACGTGCGCGCCCGACGCGCTCCACCAGCGCCGCGTACTCCGCGCCCACCACCGGCTCCAGCCGGCGGCGAATCTCGCGGGCGAGCGCGGGCGCGCGGCCGCCGGTGGAGACGGCGATCTGCAATTCACCGCGCCGCAGCACGGAGCCGTAGATGAAGTCGCAGCGCGCCGGGCGGTCCACCGCGTTGACGAGGGCGCCGTGGCGACGCGCGGCCTCGGCGACGGCGTCGTCCACCTCCGCCACGCCGGTGGCCGACACGACCAGGACGCAGCCGCGCGCATCCACCTTGCGAAACGCGCGGGCGCGATGCTCGACGCGGCCGGCGGCCACGAGGCGAGCGAGCGCCGGGACCAGGGCCGGGCTCACGACGGTGACGCGCGCGCCGCACTGGAGCAGGCCGTGCACCTTGCGGTCCGCGACGGCGCCACCGCCGACGACGAGACAGCGGCGGCCGCGCAGGTCGAGGAACGCGGGAAAGTAATCGGGCATGGCTCAGGCCTTCGCGCTCGTCAGGTGGCGCACGGCGAGCGGCACCGAGGCGGTGTCCACCGTCGGCCCGACGAGCAGCAGCGCCGGCGCGGCGACGCCGGCCTCGCGACAACGCTCGGCGATGTCGGCGAGCCGGCCCGCGACCACGCGCTCGTCGAGCGTCCCGGCGCGCTCGACCACCAGCGCCCGCTCGCGCTCGTCCCGCCCCATGGCCGTGAGCGCGGTCGTGATCGACTCGAGCCCCTGCACCGGCATGTAGAAGACCAGCGTCGCCTCCGCGCGCGCCAGCAATTCCCAGTCGAGGGCGGCCACGCCGCGGCCGGCGTGGTCGCTGCCCGTGGCGAGCACCAGCATCGAGGCGTGACCGCGCGCGGTGAGCGAGATCCCGGCGCGGGCCGCGGCCGCGGTGGCGGCGGTGACGCCGGGCACGACCTCGAAGTCGACCCCGGCTGCACGCACGGCGTCGATCTCCTCCGCGAGCCGGCCGAAGACGGTGGGATCGCCGCCCTTGAGCCGCACCACGCGCCCGCGACGGCGCGCGCGATCGACGAGCAGCCAGTTGATCTGGGACTGGCCCAGGCAGTGGCGGCCGGGCGCCTTGCCGGCGTCGATGATCTCGGCGTCCGCCGGCGCCTCCGCCAGCAGCGAGTCGGGGATGAGGCGATCGTGGATCACGACCTCGGCCTCGCGCAGGCGGCGCAGCGCTTTCAGCGTGACGAGCTCGGGATCGCCGGGACCGGCACCGACGAACGACACGAACGGACGTCCATTCATGACTCGACCTCCGACGGGCGCGCGGCGGCCGCCGTGCGCTCCGCGCGCGGGAAGAAGCGGACGAGCCGCTCGAGCACTTCCGGCAGCTCGTCGCACGGCAGGTCTTCGAGGATGCGCACGCCCGGGCGAGGGTCGGCGCCGCCGCGGCCGCCGACGAAGACGTGCACGCCGTCCACGATCTTGCCGTTCACCTTCACCTTGCAGCCCTGCAGCCCGATGTCCGCGGTGTGGTGATTGGCGCACGAGGCCGGACAGCCCGACCAGCGCACGGCGATCGGCCGCGTCGTGCCGAACCGCGCCTCGAGCTCCTTCGCCAGCGCCACGGCGCGCGTCTTGGTGTCGATGAGGGCGAGGTTGCAGAAATCGGTGCCCGTGCAGGCGACCAGGCCGCGCGCGATCTCCGAGGGGTTGTACGGCAGCGCCTTCAGCAGCGGCTCCTGGGTGAGCTGACCGAGCCTGGCGTCGGGCACGTGCGGCAGCAGGACGTTCTGCAGCGGCGTGAAGCGCAGCTCGCCGCGGCCGTAGCGCTCCGCCAGCCGTGCCAGCTCCAGCAGTTGCTCGCCCGTGAGCCGGCCGACGGGCGTCTTGAGGCCGACGTAGTTGAGCCCCGGCTGCCGCTGCCGGAAGATGCCGACGTGATCGGTGGCCGTGGCCACCCGCGCGTCGCGGCCCGCCGGCGGCAGCGGGCGCTTGAGCCGGGCGACGAGCTCCTCGCGCATCCACGCCGCGCCGCGCGCCCCGAGCAGGAAGGCCAGCCGCGCCCGGCTCCGCGCCTCGCGCGGCCCGTGGTCGCGGAAGATCAGCGCGATCGTCGCGCAGACCTCGGCGGCGTCCTCCGGGCGGACGAAGGCGTCGAGCGACGCGGCGAGCGTCGGCCCGCCCGAGCCCTGCTTGCCGCCGACGGCGAGGTTGAAGCCGGCGACGTCGCCCGCGAGGGCCGGCGTCATCGAGATGTCCTGCGTCTCGCCCCCCGTGCAGTGCTCGAGGCATCCCGTGATCGTCACGTTGAACTTGCGCGGCAGGTTCGTGAACTCGCGGTTGCCGAGAAAGAGCGACTGGAAGGCGGCCGCGATGCCGGAGGTGTCGAGCAGCTCACGCGGCGTCAGCCCCGTGGCCGGGCAGCCCACGATTCCACGGACGTTGTCCATGCCCGTCTGCAGCGTGGAGAGTCCCGCCGCCTCCAGCCGCGCGACGATCGCCGGCACGCGCTCGAGCGTCACCCAGCGCAGCTGGATCTGCTGGCGCGTGGTGACGTCGGCGATCGGCCGGCCGGACGGGCGGCCCGCCTCGAGCGTGATCTCGCCGAGCAGGCGCGCCTGCGCCGCGGTCACGATGCCGTTCGGCATGCGGACGCGCATCATGAAGTGGCCCGGCGTGGGCCGGCGGTGGAACACGCCCACCCACTTGAGCCGCTCCTTGTCGTCGTCACCGAGCGTCTTCCAGCCCTCGCGCGCGAACCGCACGAGATCCTCCTGCACGTCGAGACCGTCGCGCTCGGCCTTCATCGCCTCGATGCGGTTCATGACGCCACCCGCCGCAGCCGTACCGCGCATGCCTTGAGCTCCGGCTGGCGCGAGAGTGGGTCGCGCGCGGAGAGCGTGAGGTTGTTGGCGCTCTTGTAGAAACCCAGGCGCCGCCCCCAGTGAAACGGCGCGAAGCAGACGCCCTCGCGGATGGCCGAGGTCACGCGGCACTGCGCGATCAGCTTGCCGCGCCGCGAGGCGATCTCGACGAAGTCGCCGTCCTGGATCCCCGCGCGCAGCGCATCGGCCACGTTGATCTCGACCACCGGCTCCGGCGTGCGCGCGCGCAGCGCGGGCGCCTGCCCGGTGCGCGTCAGCGTGTGCCAATGGTCGCGCACGCGGCCGGTGGTCAGGATCAGGGGAAACGCGTGATCGGGCGGCTCGGCAGGCTCGCCGTGGACGACGGCGAGGAAGCGCGCGCGGCCGTCGGCCGCGGGGAACGCGCCGTCGACGTAGAGCCGCGCGGTGCCGGGATGCTCGGGCGTGGGCACGGGCCACTGCAGCGACCCGGCGCGTAGCCGCGAATGGCTCAGTCCCGAGTAGTCACAGGGTCGACCGGCGGTGAGCGCCGCGAACTCGCCGAAGATCTCCGCGGCGCTCTCGTAGGCGAACGACGCCTTGAAGCCCATGGCGGCCGCGACGCGCGTGATGATCTCGGCGTCGGGCAGCGCCTCGCCCGGGGGCGGCACGAGCCGCGGCAGATACGTCAGCCGCCGCTCGGAATTCGTCATCACGCCGTCCTTCTCCGGCCACTGCGCGGCCGGCAGCAGGACGTCGGCGAAGCGCGTCGTCTCTGTCGGATGATACGCGTCCTGGACGATCACGAGGTCCGCCTGGCGGAGCGCGCGTTCGACCAGGTCGGTGTCGGGCATCGACGCCGCCGGGTTCGTGCCGAGGATCCAGACCGCGCGCACCTCGCCCGTGGTCAGGCCCTCGAAGATCTCGAGCGCCGCGCGCCCCGGCCGCGGCTGGATCGTCCCCGGCTCGACGCCCCAGTGCGCCTCGACGGCCGCGCGCGCGTCCCGATCGCCGACCGCGCGATAGCCCGGCAGCAGATGCGCGAGCCCCCCCGTCTCGCGGCCGCCCATGGCGTTCGGCTGGCCCGTCAGCGAGAAGGGGCCGGCGCCCGGGCGCCCGATCTGGCCCGTCGCCAGGTGCAGGTTGAGGATCGCCGCCGTCTTGTCGGTGCCGCTGCGGCTCTGGTTCACGCCCATGCTCCAGAGCGTGAGCGCGCGGCGCGCGCGGCCGAACCGGAGCGCGGCGGCGACGATCGACTCCGCCGAGAGCCCGGTCAGCTGCGCCGCGCGCTCCGGCGGATAGTCGGCGATCGCGCGCGCGACCGCGTCCCAGTCGCTCGTGCGCGCGACGATGAAGTCGCGGTCGACGAGGCGCTCGCGCGCGAGGACGTGCAGCATCCCGTTCAGGAGCGCGACGTCCGAGCCCGGGCGCAGCGCCAGGTGCAGGTCCGCGAGGTCCGCGGTCTCGGTCCAGCGAGGATCGACGACGATGACGCCCACGTCGCCCGGCGCGGCGGCCTTGCGGCGGCGCAGCCGCTTGAAGAGCACGGGATGGCAATCGGCAACGTTGGCGCCGATCAGCACGAAGCAGTCGGCGGCGTCGATGTCCTCGTAGGAGCACGGAGGTCCGTCGGCGCCGAACGTGCGCGTGTAGCCGACGGCGGCCGAGGCCATGCAGAGGCGCGAGTTGGTGTCGAAGTTGTTCGTGCGCAGGAAGCCCCTGGCGAGCTTGCCCGCGACGTAATACTCCTCGGTGGTCAGCTGGCCCGAGGCGTAGATCGCGACGGCGTCCGGCCCGTGAGCGGCGATGATCTCGCCGAGCCGCTCGGCGACGGTGCGCAGCGCCGGCGCCCACGGCACGCGCGACAGCACGCCGTCGCGGCGCGCGCGCACGTGCGGGTACAGCAGCCGGTCGTCGGTCCGCAGCGTGGGCGGCAGGTGCACGGCCTTGGCGCAGACGTCGCCGAGGCTCGAGGGGTGCGCGGGATCCCCGCGCACGCGCGCGACGCGCCCCTCGCGCACCTCGACGAGAAGGCCGCAGCCCACGCCGCAGTACGGGCACAGCGTCGCCGATTCAGGCATGGACGGGCTGCGCCTCGAGGAAGCCGAGCACCCGGTCGCGCAGCCAGAAGTAATCCGGCCGCGACAGGATCTCTTCCCGCACGCGCGGGCGCGGGAACTCCACGCTCAGGACCTGGCCGATGGTCGCGGCGGGGCCGCTCGTCATCAGCACGATGCGGTCGGCGAGCAGCAGCGCCTCGTCGACGTCGTGCGTGACCATGATGACCGTCCGCCGCGTGCGCTGCCAGAGCGCCATCAGCAAATCCTGACAATCCATGCGGGTGAGCGCATCGAGCAGCGAGAACGGCTCGTCGAGCAGCAGCAA
>WNFQ01004412.1_pt1 | contig 12029 bp, 12 predicted proteins | sample 5400171 | NCBI WGS metagenome assembly WNFQ01 (sample SAMN13153356, study PRJNA577476) | soil metagenome | isolation source: 20 cm soil under Madrone tree | place: USA:California | collected 2016-06-14
TGGCAGTTGAGATGGCCGCATCGGAGAGTCCTGCAACAATCATCGAAGACGGGTTCGATCTAGCTATCCACTCAGGTGATCTTCCAGACTCTACCCTGGTTGCGCGAAGATTCGCGCAGACGATGATCATTCTTGTCGCCACTCCTCAATACCTCACGCGCTACGGTGCACCGGAATCGCCGGACGATCTCAGCCGGTTTCCATCTGTCGTTTTTGTCGAGCGTGGCTCCGTACAGCCGTTGAGCTTTGGCTCCGGACAAGACGCCAAGCGTGTTATCCCCACAGGAGTCTTTCGTACCAGCGATATCGAACAGTTGCGGATGGGTGTCCTTGAACATCTGGGAATTGCTCAAGCACCAGCATGGCTCTTCGCCGCAGAACTCAGAGAAGGTACTGTTATACGTCTTCTGACTCCCTTCGAACGAACTGTGCCGATCCTTGCGGTGCGACCTGCTAGCCGCCGGCTGTCCACCAAAGTGCGTATTTTCATCGAGCACCTGGAGAAGACTTTCGCGCTCTGTTCCCAGTTCAACCCACGGCCCAGCTAGGACTGTGGCAGGATGCTCGGTCGTCGAGATTAGTAGCCTCAAGTCGGCATGCCGGAAGCAATCCGCGCGGATGCTCACATCCGTTTGATTACTGCCACATGGCGGGCGACTCGGAAACAATCCGCTGGACGAGAAACGCGCTATCCGTAGAAGCGCCCCCCGCCGGTGGCGCACTCGTTCGATTTCTTTTTGTTGCGTACAAGCACGATGTCAGCATGCAGTTTCCATCAGTTTAGCAAGCACAACCAACGAGGGGGCCCCACCCCTAGTTTTGGTTTTCGAAGAGCGGGAAATTCTCGCTTCGTGTTGCTCCTCCAGGGCCATCATTTGAACGCCTGAGGTCACTCTCGCTGCTCCTACAATCCCGCAATCACTTCGATTTCCACCAGCGCATCCTTCGGCAACTGCGCTACCTGCACTGTCGACCGCGCGGGCGGTGAGAGCGTGAAATACTTGCCATACACTTCGTTCATCGCCGCAAAATCATTCATGTCCTTCAGGAAAACCGTCGTCTTCACCACACGATGCAGATTCGAGCCCGCTGCCTCCAGAATTCCCTTCACGTTCTCCAGCGTCCGCTCCGTCTGCTGTTTGATGTCTGCACCCGCCATCTCCCCGGTTTTCGGGTCCAGCGCCACCTGCCCCGAGACGTACAAGAATCCGTTCGTCCGGATGGCCTGCGAATACGGTCCGATGGGTTTTGGCCCCCGGTCGGTCAGGATCACGTCTTTCATGGTGCAGTCTCCTTTTCAGATTGGCCTGTCGCCGCGGCAGCTTTGTAGCGCGCGCGAAACTCTTCCGGCACTCCCGGGCGCTTCATCCACAATCGCACGACCTCGGCGACGTTCTCGTGAGTCTCTTCTTCGAACGCCGCAATCAGGTCGCTGAGTTCCAGTCCGCGTTCCCTGCGAGCCTGCAGCATGTGGCTGATCGCTTTTCGAAACACTTCCTGCCCGTAGCGGTCCTCCAGGGCGTAAAAAAACAAAAAGCTCTTCGCGCGCACTACCGCCGGCTCTTCCGGTCCCCGGTCCCCGGCCTGCTCCGGAATCAATTGCAATGCGCGGCGAATCGTCTCAGCGCGTGAGTCCGCTCCTTCCCCCGCCTCGCGCCCAATCGACGCCGCGAACGCTGGAAGCGCAGAGAGCGGAGGCTCCTGCTCGAAGAATCCTGGATTTTGCCCGTAACCTAGCCAGCTGGCCGCCAGCGAGGGAGCAACAGCCGCACCCGCAATTGGGGGCGTACTGCTGCCGAGGTTCACCATTAGGGTGTCCGGAGAAACCATCTCGGCCAGGGTTGGTTCCTCTTTCCTCTCACCCAGCAATACTGCGGTCGTCCGTGTCGGGAGCGTGAAACAGCCCTGCGCTACCGGACATTCCACAATCCACGTCGCCGATGGCTCCTTTGCCATCGTTCGAGCGAGCGCTTCGCTCAATCCGTGCACCGCCCCTGGGTCTTGTGCTTTGCGTGTCCACAGAATTATTTTTTCTTTTCCCGCGCCGATTTGCGCGGAATTGTAGCGTCCCGCAATCACGAACGGATAATGGTCATTCGAACGCTGGGTGGCCACGACCGTAATCTCCTCGTTCCTGCGCGCAGTTTTCTTTTGCCGCCCGCTGGTGTGCACCAGAAATCCTTCCTGCACGCTGACGCTCATTTCCCATTTTTTTGGCGGTACCCCGCCCGTAGCAAAGAGGCCTCGCGCTGGCAGCAATTCGGGACTCCACCCTTCTGCCGGCAGAAAAAATGCATCCGCCGAAAAACTCAATCCCGTTTCGCCCGCGGCCGCCGGCAAGTACTCCACGGAGAGATGTAAAGTGTGACGCGCCGACTTGATCCACGGCTCAGGAAGGGCAATCAGCGCATTTCGCGGATTGTCGGTCGAAATTCCTGTTGTGATTGCGGTTGTGTCCCAGGTTGCGCGAGGTTCATCAAAGTGGAATCGCCGCCGTCCCGGCAGGCGCAACTCGAGTTCACTGAGCGGCCGGTTTCCCGTATTCTTAAGCCGGTATTCCGCGTCCATTCGAATGCGCGGCTCCGGAGCCGGAACAAACTGCACGCGCACCTGCTGGGTTTCGATTGTATAGCCAGGGCCGAGCGCCACGACGCAACCGGCTGCCCAGAAAGCCGCCATCGCGGAAAGCGCCGCAAACGCGAAACGTGCATGAATTCGAACGCTCAAAACGCTTTGATTGTATCGGGGAAAAGTCAGAAGCAAAAGCAGTGCTACCGGCGCCGCCCGTGCACCCTCTGGAATCCCGTTCCGGAATGATTGCGTGTGGCTTCGCGAAACGCCGCTTCCTTGTCGGCTTGCGCGTCCGTCATGCCGGAATTGATGCGCTCGATGATTTGTTTTTCCGTGAGCCCGGTATTTTTCAAGCGTCCGATTTCCGCGCTGCTCATGGTGCGCTGCCCCTTCAGCCTCCGGTGCAAAATCATATCGACGGAGGAATCGGAAAGCCCGACCAATTTCAACATCACCGCGTCGCCGCTGATGATATCGAGCTGATCCGTTTTCGCAATTTCCAGAATCACCGGCTCGGCGTAACCTGCGCGGACGAGATTGATGGCGGAATCGGCGCTCGCAAAAGGATGCTCGTGCTGGTGCGCGTCGGTAACCAGAGTTACGCAACCATCATCCGTGATGCCGGCTTGTTTCAGCTTTACGAGGTGCGCCACCTCGTCATCGGAAGTGTTCAGCATTTTGAGCTGTTCCGCGCTGCTGGACCACATCCCCGCCTGATCGAGGGGACGATAATCCGTGAGCGGATGCTTATCGCATCCGCTCGTCCGGAGGAGGAACACCAACCCGAGAAGCATGAGCTTGTACCGCATGATTCCATTGTATCGAGGGCAGACGGATCGGCTGGAAAGTGTGCTTTGCGGGATACCCGTCCGAAAGGACAGGTTCAAAAACAGGACGAAACGCCAACGCGAAAAATAAGTTTTGAGCAGTGGCGAATTTTGCGCGGCGCGAATGTCCGCCGGGGAAAAGAAATTTTTGGCGCCGCTAATTTGGCAAAACGCGAATTGTGGGCGGGATCATTTCCATGGGCGGGTCAATGGCTGGGCTGGTAGACGCGTTCGACGCCGAAGACGCCTGAGATTTTTTTGATATTGACGAGGATGGTTTCGAGCTGGCGCTTATCGGCAATTTCGAGATTGGCGTCAATGCGGGCATTAGTGCGATCAGGGCGGCTTTCGAGATTGTGAATGTTGGAACCGGCTCCGCTGATGACGGCGGTGATTTCGGCGAGAAGGCCGGCGCGATCGCGCGCGCGGATGGTGAGCTGGACAGGGAAAGTGGCTTCGGAGCCGCCGCCCCACTCGACGGCGATGCGGCGTTCGGTCTGGTACATGAGGTTCTGGACGTTGGGACAAGAGCGTGTGTGGACGGCCACGCCGCGGCCACGGGTGATATAGCCGACGATTTCGTCGCCAGGAATGGGGTTGCAACACTTGGCACGGTAAACGAGCAGGTCGTCGTGGCCTTTGACAACGAGCGGAGCTTCGCCGAAACCGAGCATGCGCTTGACGGTTTTGACCAGGGTGGGCTTGCCGTCAACGCTTTCCGGCTCTTCGGTTTTTTCCGGCTCGCCGAGGAGGCGTGTGAGCACCTGGCGCGCCGAATACTTTCCAAAGCCGACGGCAGCGTAAAGATCCTCGACTTTGGAAAGGCCGTAGTCAGAAATCAGCTTGAGCATGTCGGGTTCGGGAATTTTCTTGAGGCTGCGGCCAAAGTGGCGCGCTTCGTTTTCGAGGAGACGCTTGCCCATTTCCGTGGCTTCTTCGCGTTCCTGCTCGTTGATCCAGTGGCGGATTTTGCTTTTCGCCGAGGACGATTTTACGAAGCTGAGCCAATCGCGGCTGGGGTGGTGGCCCTTTTGCGTGAGAATCTCAACCACGTCGCCGCTGGTAATTTCATGGCGCAGTGACACCATCTGTCCGTTCACCTTTGCCCCAACGCACTGGTGGCCCACTTCGGTGTGGACCATGTAAGCAAAATCGACGGGAGTGGCGCCGCGCGGAAGTTCCAGCACACGGCCTTTTGGCGTAAAGGCGTAGACTTCGACAGGAGCAAGATCGACTTTTAGCGTAGAAAGAAATTCACCGGGTTCCTGAATCTCCTGCGACCACTCGATCAGTTGACGCATCCAGGTGATGCGCTGGTCGTCGTCCTGCGACGACGGCTTTCCGGATTTGTATTTCCAGTGCGCGGCGACGCCTTCCTCCGCAATGCGGTGCATGTCCTGCGTGCGGATTTGCATTTCAAAGGGCTGGCCGCTGTGGAGCACAGTGGTGTGCAGCGACTGATAAAGATTCGGCCGGGCGATGGCGATGTAGTCCTTGAAGCGGCCGGGGACGGGACGCCAGATGTGGTGGACCACGCCAAGCGCGGCGTAGCAGTTGCGCTCCGAATCTGTAATAACGCGGACGGCGAGCAAATCGTAGACTTGGCCGAGACCAATTTCCTGGCGCACGATTTTGCGATGGACCGAGTACAAACCTTTCACGCGTGATTCAAGCTCGGCGGGGATGCCGGCCTCGACGAGTTTGGTTTGAATGGTGGCCTGGACTTCCTCGAGGAATTTCTTGTGGAGTGGCGCTTTATCGCTGATCTCCTTTTGCAGAGCGAAGAAGGCTTCCGGCTCGAGATAACGGAACGCGAGATCCTCGAGTTCGCCGCGGACAACGCTCATACCGAGGCGGAGCGCGATGGGCGCGTAGATATCCAGCGTTTCGCGGGAAATGCGCTGCTGCTTTTCAAGCTCGAGGTATTCGAGCGTGCGCATGTTGTGCAGCCGGTCGGCCAGCTTGACGAGAACGACGCGAACGTCGTTCACCATGGCCAGCAGCATCTTGCGAACGTTTTCGGCCTGGCGCGCTTCAGGAGCCATCATTTTGAGGCGACCGATTTTTGTTACGCCCTCAACGAGATGGGCAACGTCCGCGCCAAAGCGCTCCTCGATGCGGGAGACAGGATACTCGGTGTCTTCAATGGCGTCGTGCAGAATCGCGGCGGTGAGAGTGGTGGCATCGAGGCGCATATCCGCGAGGATGTGTGCGACTTCGAGGAGGTGGGAGAGATAGGGATCTCCAGAGCTGCGGAATTGGTCGCGGTGGCGCTCGGTGGCGATTTCATAGGCGCGGCGGAGCATCCAGGGATCTTCGGAAGGGCGGTTCTTGCGGAGCTTTTCGAGCAGTTCCTCGAAGCGCCCGTCGAGCTGGCGAACGGCGCGATCGCGGTTGAAGCTGAGCGGGATTTTGTCAGGAGACGGCATGGTTTAGTTTACCCGGAAAGGGGCCTCCGGGGAAAAGGGGGATGGTGCGTGACGAGTGACCATGGAAGAGGAGGTAATTGGGATGGTGCGGTCGACTCGCGATGCCCGGTCAGGAGGCGCATCCCCGACGGGTGCGCGGCGCGGATCGAGGTGACTGGCGTCCACTTCATAAAGAAGGGTAGCACGCAGGTGCTAACTGTTAATAAATATTATTATATAGATATCATTCGAATGGGGCTGTAAGACGCTGCAATGTCCCGGCTTATACGTCGGGGACGCAAATGGCGCGTTTGCAGATTGTAGGCTTGAAAGTTGAAGTTCAGGGATTGGGGTCTCAGGCGGGAGCGCAGAAGACTCGAGAAATGAAGGTGAAAGAAAGAAACGGGGAAAAATCAAAATCCCCACCCTCACAAAACCGCGTATGGGGCACCTGGCTGAGGGTTAAGAGTTTGCTGAGGATAATTCTAAAGACCGCACCCTTTGACGGCGGGCGTATGATGCGGTTGAAGTGGGCGAGGGAACCAATGAGGAAAATCGAGAGATTGGCAGGATGTGCGCTCGTGGCCAGCATTTGTGTGTTGCCTGTCCTGGGAGAGGGACGAACTCGAGGGAAAGAAGGAGGGAGCGCAACGGAAGAATTGCGAAGCCTGATGACGGCGGGATTGGCCGCGGCACGCACGGGAGACCAAGCGAAGCTGGAAGAGATTGCGCGGAGTCTGATGATCCCGAACTACGAAGCGTGGTTCAAAGGCACGTTTGGAGAAGAACAGGGCACAAAACTCGCGGCCACTTACAAGACGGATTTTGACCGGCAGGAAAATGGATTCCGAAGCTATTCGAGTCGTTGTCCAAACAAGAGGGCGAAATCCTGGTGGAGGATGCGAGGGAACCGAGGTATGCGGGGAGCGGCGCCTGGTGTGGGCGAGTGCTCCTGAGAGCGGCAAAGAAAGATGCTGCTTTTTACAGGGTGAGCCTGCAGCAGGTACTACAGTCAGGATAAAGCAGATTGGATGGCGCCGGATACTTCACGCTTGTGGAAGGCGCTTACCGCCGGCTGGATTGCAAGACGCTGGGGCTGCAGGAAAAAACGGAAGCAGTGGGAGGCGTGAATCAAGCGGGACAATCGAGCGAATTGCCGGGCAATACTAGCAGGCCAATGCCTACGCGAATCCGGGTCGCAGGAAATGTGTTGGCAGCAGCAATCATCACCCGCGTCCAAGCCATTTATCCGGAGGAAGCCCGGAAGGACCACATTTCCGGGACGGTGCGGTTGCGCATCATTGTGGGGAAAGATGGGAGAGTCATGCAGATTGAGGTTGTGTCGGGGCATCCCTTATTGCAACAAGCGGCGATCGAGGCCGTACGGCAGTGGCGGTATAAGACAACGATGCTGAATGAACAGTCGGTGGAAGTTGATTCGACGGTCGATATGATTTTTTCGCTGCCGCCTACCCCGGCGACAAGTCCTAGATGAGCACGCTTCACTCCCGAGCGCTACGATGCCCCGTTGATCTAGAAGAAGAGTTCGGGAGAGACGTGGAAGCGGCGGCTGAGGCGTTTGATGTGGTCTTTGTTGAGTTCGCGCTTGCCGCTCAAAACCTCGGAGACGATGCTGGGCGTGCCGAAGACGCCTGCGAGGTCCTTTTGGAGGAGGCCGTGCTGGTCCATGAGGAATTGGAGGACTTCGAGAGGCTTGGCGCGGGGAAGCTGGTAGTGGCGGTCTTCAAAATCCTCGATCAAGAGGGTCAAAAGTTTGGAAAGCTCCTTCTCCGCAGAGGTCAGTTTCCGGCTGCGGCGGTCCAGTTCATAAAGAAGCTCAGTGCAGGCCTCGTTTTCGTTCTCAGTGCGAATCACCCTGGGGGGGAATTTCTTGAGAAGCTCAATGTATTCCGGGCTGGCCGTGAGAGTGCTCATTCTTTCCATCCTTCCTTGCTGTACTCGGCATGGGTCAAGACATACCGAAGGAAGACCTTCCCTGTGTGGTAGTTGATCTCGGTGATGAGCCGAAAAGTATTCCCTTTAATGTTGAAAACGGTAAATTTGCCCACGGCATCCGCCGAAGGGAACATTTGCCGGACTTCCAACAGGTTACCCCACTGCGCTTTCCTGGCGATGCGATACCAAACATCCAGAGGGCCAGCGAGTTCAGCGTGCACCTTTGCAGCTTCCAAGAGCTTCTTGCGGCTGATGACGTGCAAAAGCGGCCTCGGCATCATTAGATTCGCAATTTGCGAATTTGTCAACGTAAAGTTCGCGATTTGCGAATGAGGTGATCAACTGAAGCGGAGGCCGGACATGGGGGAATGCGGGAGCGCGGCGCGATGAAAGCGAAGAGAGATTTCTCTCTGCGCAAGCCGACCACCTCGCAGGAGCGAGGTGGTAAGAAAAGGCATCGGCTTACTTCTTTCGAAATGACGGTGGGGCGCGAGGGCGCAGCGGGCGGGGCAAGCCCCGCCCCTACAGGGCGATCCTCGAAATCTAAGGACTGCCTGATCGTCAGAATCGGGAAGAGCGCGGAGTGGCAATCGGCGGGATGGTCACTCCGTGTAGAGGATGAGGAGGACGCCGAGGACGATCATCAGAAGGGACCAGAGGCGCGCGAAGGCTACCTTCCAGCGAGTGGGCAGCTCCGACAATCCTTTGACGAGGCCAATGCCGAATCCGGTCACAGAGAAGCCGAGGTGCTGGGCCTGAATATGAGCCATCACACTCATGTGGCCGGGACCGTGCATGCCGGTGTGGTGCTCGTGAAACAGGAGCAGCACAGAACCAAAGCAGGCGAGCACCGGGAACAGCCATCCGGCCCAGGCCGATTTCAGAACGCCGCGGACGCGCTGGACTTCGATAACGCCGAGAGCCAGGAGGATTACGGCAAACGTCTTGTGCTGCAAATCCTCGAGATTGTGGGTGAGACCGTACCACCAGTTCTGCGGACCAAAGGGCCATAACTCCGTGTCGCTGAAGACGAGCAGAAACAAACTGGAAAGCAGAAAACAAGCCGGCCACGCAAAGCGAAGGAAGGACCAGCGGCGGGTCAGCGCTCCCTGCGCAAGGATGAAAATGCCGGCGAGGACGACGAAGAATCCCGCCAAATGATGGTTGAATTCACTTTCCTTCTTGTCGGCCAGGAGCTTGCGCTGGCGCGCGGCGTCCATTTGCGAATGATCCATATGGGTGTGGTCCATATGCGCGGGGTCGTCCATGGGCGCGGACATGCCATCGTGGCCGGAGTGGTCCGGCTTCGCGGAGCCGTCCTGCGCCGAAAGCCGCGAAAAGCTGAAAATGAGCAGTGCAGCCAGCAGGGCGCCAGCTATTGAGATCTTGAAACGCGCGGATCTGAGGCCAAAAGACATCACAACTCTCAGTCTTTGAGTAGATTACGCCTCTTAGCTCAAGTCGTGCGTCGTTTATGTTTCGTACTCCGTCTCTTCGAATTTCGATGTTCGAGGCGAGCCAAACGACACATCGAAATTTTCACGGTACCGATGGGGAAGCGATGGGCGCGATTTGACGTATCGTGCGGAGACAAAAAAAAGAGCGGAAAAACACGGAGGGGCGTCCACGCAGGACGCCCCGAAGAAGAATCAATTCATGCCAAGCGAATTGTGAGCCGCGCTCAGCTGCCGGGCTGGGGCTGTTCGGCGCGCTTCTGCTTGATTTCCTTCACCTTGTCGACGAGATCGTCGGCTTGCTTGAGGAGGGCGGCGCGCTCTTCGGCGGACTCCACCATATCGGCCTTGCGGCGATAGAGCAGGTTCAGGTAGGCCATCGCATCGTCGTAATCAGGCTTAAGCTGAATGGATTTCTGCAAGTTGCTGATGCCTTCGTCCACAAGCGACCCATATTTGGTGGTGTACTCGCCGCGCAAGGCAGGGGGCAAAGGGTCGGTATCTTTCACCTGCTTTTGGACGTGATCGCGGTTGTAAGCTGCACGCAATTCTCCATTGGCGCGGAAGGCGAGCGTCCAATCGATGACGCCGATCCAGTAATAAGGTTCGGGGTCGTTGGGCTTCAGATCAATGTGCTTCTTGTGATAGGACTTGGACTCTTCAAACTTTTTGGGATCGTAGGGAGTGCCGGCCATCTGGAAGAGGATGGAGCCGATACCATCAATGGCACTGAGATTCTTGTCATCGATGGCGAGAACTTCCTTGAATTCCTCGACCGCCTGGTTGCCAAGGCGCACGTTCTGCTCCGAGGGCGCGCCGGGAATATATTGGCTGGCGTAAGCGGTGGCCAGATAGAGGCGGGCGTTCATCAAACCGGGATCGAGATCCTTGGCTTGCTTGAAGTCCTCGATCGCCGCGTCGTATTGAGCGTTCTTGAAAGCAGCGACACCCTTATTGAGGAGGTCGCGCGCTTTCAGTTTGTTGCAACCGGAGACGCCGGCGGCCAAAATCACAAGCGCCGCGAAGGCCGAAGCGCGCCGAGCAAAACGAATGGGGCCGGCACAAGCAGTGGTCGCCCCTCGCCTTGATCCCCGCCGACTTGAACTGGCATTTATCACCGATGAAGCGTGAGTCATCGAAGCGTCCATCCCTGCTGTGCGCGACCCCAAGATTGCCGGGGCCAGCGCCCGGATATTCACGTCCGCCCTGCGAGGGGCATATTAAAACGGTTCAGAGGCCTTTTTCCAGGTCCGGCGTCAGCAGGCCGACTGACGCAATTCCCGAGGTGTGCATGACATCGATCACTTGGGCCACCACCCCAAATTCGACCGGCTGATCGCCGCGAATAAACGCGACGCGTGCCGCGCGCTGCTTGAAGATTTCCTCAATCCGGGAGCCGAGCTTATCAAAAGTAACCGGCTCCTGATTGATGCGCAGCGTCCCATCCGCCAAGACCTGAATCACGACCAGCCCATCGGGCGGAGGGCCCAGAACCTTCTCCGGGGAAGGCTGTGGAACCAGCGCATCCTCGCCCATGGAGTACCCCCGGATCATCATGAAAATCACCAGGAGCACCAGCAGGATATCAATCAACGGAACCACGTTCATGTCCGAGACGATACCGCGCTTACCGCCGACTGACATTCCCATAATCCACCTCGCTTTGGGCGACCGTAAAACGGCCGACGTTTAAGGCAAAATGCCCCGCGAGGAGGATTCTCACATCCCTAGAAAGCAAAGAAAATTTACTGGCCCGCTTCGAGCTTAGCGGTGATCAAACCAATCTTGTCAATACCGGCGCCACGCATGATATCAATGGCGCGAGCAACGTCCTTGAACATTACATCGTTGTCGCCTTTGACGAAAGCGATTTTCTCGGCGCGCTCCTTGAAGATTTCTTCCATGCGCGGTCCAAGACGATCCCAAGTCGTTTCTTCCTGGTTGATCTTGAGCTTGCCATTGTTGGCGATCTGGACGACGACAGTCTTATTTTCGAGCTCGACGTTCTGCTGCTGGTTCGGCGAGGGCTGAGGAACGAGCGCATCCAAGCCCTTGGGAACAACCGGCGAGATGACCATGAAAATAATGATCAGCACGAGCAGAATATCGATCAGTGGAACCACATTGGGATTCGAGAGCGATCCTCCGCTTTCTCCTCCAACATCCATCCCCATAGCGAGTCTCCTGTAGGTCCACGAGAGCAACTTCGCGGGCCATAAACCCGCGCCGAGTGGGATCCGGCGCGGCCCTAAGAAATCAGCAAACGAACGGTAACCAAGTGCGGCAGTACAGTCCTCAATCCGCGGGCGGCGGCGGCGGAGCTTGCTTCAGGTTCTGGTTTTTCTCGGTAAGCAATCCGAGCTGGTCGACACCGGCGGAGCGAATCTCATCGACAATCTCGACGACGCGGCCGTACTTGGCGCGAGCGTCGCTCTTGACGTAAACGGTCTTGTCAAGCCGGTTGGAAATGCGATCCTTGACCTGTCCGCTAAGATCTTCCTTTTTGGTTTCGGTGTTCCCAAGGAAGATGTTGCCGTCGCGAGTGATGGCGACGACGATGGCGTCATCCTTGTCCGCATTCTTCATGTCTTGCGGGTTATTCGTGGGAGCCAAGTCCACCTGATGCGTCTTCTGCAACATGGGCGTGACGACCATGAAAATGATCAGCAGGACAAGCATGATGTCGGCCATGGGAATGACGTTGGGGGCCGCCATCTGGGGTCCGGCTACTGGCTTGTAGGCCATGGCCGGTTACTTCTTCGCGCCGCGGCGCAGGATGAAGTAGTTGATGAGCTCCATGGAGGAGTTGTCCA
>WNFQ01003137.1_pt1 | contig 12026 bp, 7 predicted proteins | sample 5400171 | NCBI WGS metagenome assembly WNFQ01 (sample SAMN13153356, study PRJNA577476) | soil metagenome | isolation source: 20 cm soil under Madrone tree | place: USA:California | collected 2016-06-14
CACCCCAAACCCTAACAGGCAAAACACTAATCTTTTCATTATTTCTCCTTTTGGTTAAGTTTCCCTTTTACCCTCCAAACATTTTGGAGCGCAAAGTCAATAACGAATTTCGCTCCTTGTCTGGATGCCGCGAGTCTGAGCCGGGCCGACAAAGATTGCAAGCTTTTTTTGCCACCTGCTGAAACAGCTTAGGGCTTCAGTTCCGCTCCGGTATTCGCGTCCGTAATGAGAAATTTCTCGTGGTGAAACGTCGGGTCGCCACGAAACATTAGACGACCTGCATAGCGCCGCTCCAGCTCCACCAGTAATTCTTCGTCTTCCTCCTTCAATCGCTTCAAAACCTCGGGATTCAGAATCACCCGAATCTCGTGGATGCTGTCCTGGTATTTGCGCATGACCGTGTTAAGAGTGCGGTGCAATTCCACGCTGGTGGTCATGGAGGTTTTCACAACGCCGCGCCCGCCGCAGTAAGGGCAATTCTGGTAAATTGTCTCGCTGAGGCTTTCCTGTGCCCGCTGGCGAGTCATTTCCATCAGGCCGAGCTGTGAAATCGGAAGCACATGCGTCCTGGCTTTGTCACGGGTAAGCCGGTCCTTCATTAAACTGTAAACTGCCTGCTGATCTTTACGGCTCTTCATATCGATGAAATCGCTTATGATTAAGCCACCGATATTGCGTAACCGGAGCTGGCGGGCGATTTCATCTGCCGCCTCGAGATTCGTCTGCAAAATCGTTTTCTCCACATCGCGCCCCCCTTTGTTGCGCCCTGTATTTACATCAATCGCTACCAGTGCTTCGGTCTCGTCGATCACAATATAACCGCCACACTTCAACCAAACTTGCCGATGAAAAGCGTCGTCGATTTGTTTTTGCACGCCGTAAGTTTCGAAAATTGGCGTGGCGCTATCGTAAAAATGGACCCGGTTCCGCGCGCGCCGGGAAATCTGGCCAATCATCTCGCTCATCCGCTCCATTGATGGGCGATCATCGCAAACGACCTCGTCGATTTCTTCGGTGAGAAAATCGCGCACGGTCCGCTCAACCAGGTCAGGCTCCTCGAAGAGGCGGCAAGGAGCCGGGTTCTCACGAATGGCCTGCTCGACTTTGGCCCATTGATCGAGGAGGAAACGCAAATCGCGCACGAAATATCTTGCGCGCTGGCCTTCGCCGACGGTGCGAATGATCACGCCGACGCCTTCAGGGATGTCCAGCTCACGCAAAATCTTGCGTAGCCGCTCGCGTTCTTTGGGGCTCTCGATTTTTCGCGAGATACCGCTGCGATCACTGAACGGCATCAGAACGAGGTAGCGCCCGGCAAAACTGAGATTGGTTGTCACCCTCGGTCCCTTCGTGCCGATCGGCCCTTTGGTGACCTGTACAATTACATCCGAGCCGACTGGATAAATGCTCGGTATGTCTTTTACCGTGATCCGTTTTCGAGGCCGCTTGTTGGTACGCCGATCGATTTCTTCAATGCCGCTGTCGAGCGCAGCGGGAATCGCATCCCAAAAATGAAGGAATGCGTTTTTCTCGAAGCCGATGTCAACAAACATCGCCTTCAAGCCCATCTCGATGTTTTTGACTTTGCCCTTGTAAATGCTGCCGACGATGTTTCGCGAGCTCTTACGCTCGACGCTGTATTCCTCGAGGCGGCCATTCTCGAGCAACGCCACGCGCGACTCGAGTTTTTCTACACTGAGTATGAGCTTGTTCCCCGTTTTGCGAGAGCGAAGCCCCAAAATCTTTCTTACTTTGTCTATCATAAAATTGAAGAGGTTGAGCGATCAGCCGCGTTATCGCCGGGACGTTCTGCGACAGCATTTCTGATCGAAAGTTCATCGTACTCCACGCCGGCGAGCGGCCGGTGGCGTTGGCGCCGGCTGCCGGCGGACTCCAAAAAGTCGTTCGAAAAAATTGCGGGGTTGCGGTGCGGCAACGGGAACCGCGCGCGCCACAGGAGCCGTACCTCGTCGTCTCACTTGCCCTTGAGAATCTGCTTCCGGTTCGACATCAGGCGCCGCATCCGAACTTGCCATCTGGGCTGTAGCAGTTTGCGACGCGTCGGCATCTTCTTCATCCTCGCCTCCAAGATTCCCGCCCTTGTCGTTATAAGCCACAGATTTGATCAATTGGAGCGGATTGGCGTGATGTGCGGGTGCGAGCCAGGCGACCTGCATGTCGAATTTGCCTTCACCCAGTGCGAGCGAGCGCTCTAGGATTCTGTCGGCGATCGGGCCCGCGACTTCACCGCCGTGCCCAGAGGCCCCCTGCACCATGACTGCGACGACAAACTTCGGATGGTCAAATGGGGCAAAACACGCAAACCACGCCACGTTTTCCTCCTGTCCACGCTCAGTGGCCTGCGCAGTGCCAGTCTTCCCCGCAACCACCCAATCTTTCAAACGTGCTCTGCCGCCAGTGCCGCCGTCTTCATTAACAACTTTCCAAAGACCTTTGCGGACCAGCTCGATGTGGTCAGGGGAGATTTCCTGCCGTAAATCCGATCGCACGCGCGGCGGTGGCGCTGCTGGATTGCCTTGCTCATCTAACACCGGAGAGCCGTCTTGCTTTGAAACTTTGTCGACCAGACGTGGGTAATAGCAACTGCCGCCATTTGCGATCGCCGCATAGGCCATCGTCAATTGCAAGGGTGAAACAAGCGTGTATCCCTGGCCGATCGAAACATTGGCTGTTTGAGCTTGTGACCATCTCTCCTGGGGATGATGAATTTGCATCCACTCTGGCCCCGGCATATTGCCGGTTTGTTCGCCTGACAGTTGCAGGCCCGATTCTTCGCCCATTCCCAACATCTTGCCAATGTGGTCGATCGATTGAATGCCAGCCGCGTTCCCGTACTGGTAGAAAAACGAGTCACACGAAACCTTGATCGCATCGGGCAATCCTATTGTGCCGTGCGTGTAATGCTTTTTAGCCACCCAGCATTGGAAGAAGTGATCGCCGTAACTCACACCGCCACCGCAGCTGTATTTGGCGCCTGCAAGATTCTTCGTGCCGCGCAGACCGGCGAGTGACGTGATGAGCTTGAATGTCGAGCCGGGCGGCAGGCAGCTAATCGCACGATTAACCAATGGATCGGCCTCATCTTTCTGCAGCGCTTTCCAATCCTTCGCCTTGATGCTCGGGATGAAAGTATTTGGATCGAATGAGGGAACAGAAGCCATCGCCAAAATGTTGCCATTGTTTGGATCGACAACTACCGCCCCGGCTCGGCTCACTGCGCGCAGTGCTTCTTCTGCAATGGCCTGAATGCGAGCGTCGATCGTCAGGAAAACGTTGGCGCCTTGTTGCGGCGGATCTTCCCGTAGCACGCCCTCGATAGTTCCCTTTGCATTCTTGCGCAAATAACGTACGCCAGGTTTTCCACGCAGATATTCGTCCATCGTCTTTTCGATGTTGGATTTTCCTTCTACGTCCTGCTGATAGAAGGTGAACTTGCTTGCTTCCTCTTTGTCGATGTCGTTAGGCATGCCGACATAACCCAGAAGATGCGACGCTAGCGCGCCATAAACATAAGAGCGCACCGGTTTAATCGCGATATCCACTCCCGGTAGCCCGACATCGTGCTCCGAAAACTTCGCCATTGTCGGAAAGTCGATGTCTTTGATGTACGAGAACGGTACTTCCGTGTCGTTACGAAAGTGTCGCTCCAACTTGCCCGCATTGTAGTCGCGCGCCAGATCAAGCTCGTTAAGACGCGGGACGATGCCGTCATTAACGATCTTGATGATGTCCGGTTGCTTCTGATCTTTCGGCATGCCGTTGATGATTGCTCGATACTCGGTCAAGGGCGGCGAACCAAAACGTTCTCGATAACCTTTGACCATTTCCGGCAAATAAAAATCGACCTCGTAACTGGCGCGGTTTTGGACAAGGGTTGCGCCGTTGCGGTCTTTGATCTCGCCGCGCACTGATGGGATGCGCACCGTCGCCTGAGAACTACCGCGAAGCTGGGCAGTCCATTCTACGCCATGCGCGACCTGTATCCACCAAAGCTTCAGGGCGAGAGCGCTCATGCCCAGCAGCATGAGTAAGCCGAGAAACTGAATTCGAATACGCGAAGTCAAACGGCCTCTCTTCATTCGAATCGCCCCCTTTCCGGACCGTATGAATAAGCCGTCATCCGTCCCATCCATTGCAGAAGCCAGAACAGAATCGGCGCCACTGCCATGGCAATAAGACCGGGCCCGCCGATTTGCCACCAAATCTCACGGGTAAAAACAAAGGAGCCGCGACGGAATGTGATCATCAGATATTGCGCCAAAACTATCAACGAAGTGAAAATGCCGCTCAGGATGCAATGCACTTCCCAGCGGCCGCGAGCAAAGAGCGGTCTCAGGCCGTGCATTATTCCTGCCAGCACACCGTAAAGCAGTATCGACGATCCAGTTGAGATTTCAACCTTCCCAGCGATCACCTGCACGGTGAGCGCATCCAGCAAAACTCCTGCGTATAACGCAAGCGCGAGCATGAGAGGAAACGGCAGCGCCATTGCTCCATAGAAAACAATAACTGGTACAATATAGACGTGGGCGTTGTAGAGCCACGGCAGCGCCGGAATGAAAAGCTCCCCAATCTGCGCCGCCAGCACCAAGATCAGCAGAAGAAAAAAGAATATCATCTTCGGCCTGTCACTACGAACACATCCTCCAAATGCGAGAGATCGACCGACGGCGTCAGTTGTGCTTGCCCGTCCAATTCCCGAACACGAAAACTTTTCACCACGCCGATCAGCAAACCGGACGGGAAGACGCCGCCTACTCCTGACGTGTAAACTTTCTGGCCGGGCTTCAGGTCAGCCTGTTTCGTTAAGAAATTCAGGTCCAAAAGCGGGCTCAGTCCGGTGGTCACACGCTCGCCGGAAACGATCCCCTGCTCGCGGCTTCCTTCCACTGAGGCCGCGACGCGGCAGTTTTCATCGGAGACCAATAAAACAACCGAGATGGTCCCGCTTACAGTGGTTACTTTTCCCACCAGACCTTCGGCTGTTACCACGGGCATATCAATTTCGATGCCGTCTCTCTTGCCACGATTGATCGTGACCGTTCGCCACCAAGTGGAAGAATCGCGCGCGACAATTTCTGCCGCGATCAACTTGAAGACCGAGCGCTCTCGATAATTGAGTGCGTGTCGTAGACGATTCACTTCATGCTCCACATCGCGCAGGCCCTTGTTAGTCGCGCGCAGCTCCCGGTTTTCCACCTCAAGTGCAGCATTCTCGCGCTCTAATTGCTCCAGCGACTTCAATCCGGTGCGCACCGATGTGATCTGTTTTTGCAGCCCTGAGCCGCTGGTCAAAAATGGCGCGAGCAACTGATAGATGCCGGACTTGAACTTTTGCGTCATATCCGGCCCGAAGGTGAGAAAATATCCCAGAATGGCGCCAAAAATCAGCAGCGCGATGATGTTTGTGCGGCTCATTCGAGTTGCCAATTGCCAATTGCCATTTGCCGACTGGAAGATCGACAACTCACCGCTCCGCGCCTAACGAGCTTTCCGGTTTGCGCTTGCCGGTATCCGTAATCGTTATCGCCACTGGCGATCCGATGAGGCAACCTGACGCAAAAATTTAAGTTCATTGAGGCATTTACCGGTCCCTTCCGCCACTGCACTGAGTGGATCTTCGGCTACATGGACAGGCAAACCTGTTTCCTCACTCAAGAGTTTATCAAAACCGCGCAGCAATGCGCCTCCGCCTGCCAACACTAATCCCCGATCGACAAGGTCCGCCGAAAGCTCGGGCGGACAGCGTTCCAAGGTAATACGCACGGAATCGACAATCGTTGAGATCGGTTCAAGCAGCGCTTCGCGCACTTCCTGAGAAGTAATCATGAGCGTTTTAGGCAAACCAGCGACCAGATCGCGCCCCTTAACTTCTACGCTCGTTTCCTTTTCACTCGGATACGCCGAGCCGATCTTGATCTTAATCTCTTCGGCCGTGCGTTCGCCGACCATTAAATTATAGGCGCGCTTCATATATTGCACGATCGCCTCGTCCAACTCATCGCCAGCGACGCGCACGCTTCGGCTAAATACAATTCCAGAGAGCGAAATAAGGGCGACCTCCGTAGTGCCTCCGCCAATATCGATGATCATATTGCCGGCGGGATCCTGCACTGGGAGTCCCACTCCAATCGCCGCGGCCATCGGTTCTTCGATCAAATAAACTTCTCGCGCGCCAGCATGGGTCGCCGATTCACGCACCGCGCGCTTTTCGACTTCGGTGATTCCCGAAGGGACCGCGATAACGACGCGGGGCCTCGCGCGCACCCGGCGATTATGCACTTTGCTGATGAAATGACGCAACATCGCCTCCGTAACTTCGAAGTCAGCAATGACTCCATCTTTGAGCGGACGCACCGCGACAATATTCGCCGGCGTGCGACCGAGCATGCGCTTGGCCTCGTCACCTACCGCGAGCACTCTGTTGGTGCCGGCTTGCACGGCCACCACCGACGGCTCGCGTAAAACAATCCCCTGATCTTTTACGTAAACAAGCGTGTTCGCCGTGCCGAGATCGATCCCAATGTCGCTGGATAACCAGCCGAAAAGTCCGTTGAACATGAATTATTTATTAGCCCCACTTTCCAGTCCGAAGGAAGCGCGTTCACCGGTCTGAACGGATCCTTTCGCAGGACCCTTTCCCGCAGCGCGATTCGGCCAGCCTGAAACGCCGTAACATGAAACAGTGCGGAGCGCCGTCAAGGGCATTCTGGTGGAGTGCTGGAGTGTTGGAGTATTGTGAGAGGCTTGCCATCACTCCATTACTCAATTACTCCATCACTCGATGCAAAAAATCATCGTCGCCCCATCCATTCTTGCCGCCGATTTCTCGCGACTCGGTGACGAAATCCGTTGCGTCGAAGCGGCAGGCGCAGATTGGATTCATTGCGACATCATGGACGGACATTTTGTCGATAATATCTCCTTCGGCCCGGAGATTGTCAGGATTGTACGCGGCCTAACGAGTCTTCCGCTCGATGTCCATCTCATGATCGAGCATGCCCAGCATTACGTCCCGCGATTTGTCAAAGCCGGTGCAAATTCCATCACCGTTCATGTAGAGCCGGAAGCGAAACACGATGTCCAAAAGACGTTGAAGCAGATTCGAGACACCGGTTGCCGCGCCGGGCTCACTTTAAACCCTGAAACCGCATTCGATTTAATCGAACCGTTGCTCCATAAGATCGACATACTGCTAGTCATGACAGTCCATCCAGGTTTCGGCGGCCAACAGTTTCGGGCTGATCAAATGCACAAAGTTAAGCGCGCCAGATCGCTGAATCGCAACCTCGACATTGAAGTAGATGGCGGCATCAACGCGGACACGGCCAAACTCTCAATTGAAAACGGCGCAAACGTACTCGTCGCCGGCACCTCAATTTTTCGCTCGAAAGATTATGCCAAAGCGATTCGCCAACTGCGTGGCGAGTAAAGCGGGGGACAAAATCGATCTTGGCCCGCTTGCGCTTGGCGTATCTATGCCGCAGGCTCGGCTTCTGCGGTAGTTTCAGCCATCACTTCGTCAGTTTGCGTGACGCGCACAACTTCTTCGATGGTTGTTTTGCCCTGGGCCACGCGTCGCCAGCCGTCATGTCGCAAAGTCTCCATGCCTTCGGCGACGGCGCATTGTTTGAGCTCGCCACCATCGCGCTTTTTCATGATGAGCTTCCTCATCGGCTCCGTGATGAGACAAATTTCATAAATCGCCGCACGACCCTGGTAGCCGGTCTGCCGGCACTGATCACAACCGGCGCCACGCTGGAAGCGGGTGCCGAGTTCTTTTACCGGGAGACCGATCTCGGCAAGATAGTCGCGCGGATAATCAACCATTTCGATACAGTCGGGACAAATCGTGCGCACCAGCCGTTGCGCGATAAACGCCTTCACGACCGAGGCGAGCAAAAAGGGTTCCACATCCATGTCGAGCAAACGCGTAATGCCACCTACGGCATCATTCGTGTGGAGGGTGCTGAAAACAAGGTGGCCAGTCATGGCCGCGCGAATTGAAATGTCCGCCGTTTCAATGTCGCGAATCTCACCGACCATGACCACATTCGGATCCTGCCGCAAAATGTGACGGAGTCCTTTGGCGAAAGTCAGATCGATCTCCGGTTTCACATCGATTTGCGAGACACCAGCAATTCGATATTCGACCGGTTCTTCGATGGTAATGATGCGGCGCTGGACGGAATTGATGCTGCTGAGAAAGCAATAAAGCGAAGTTGATTTGCCGCAGCCGGTGGGGCCGGTGAGAAGGATGATCCCGTTAGGTTGCTTCAAGAGATGGCGAATGATCTTTTCCTTCTTCTCGCCCAAATCGAGGCGCTCGAAATTGAACTGCTGCTCGCCACGGCTGAGCAGACGCAGACTGATTGACTCGCCGTTGACTGTTGGAATTGTCGAGACGCGTACGTCGATCTCCTGATTGTTCGCGTGCAAATTCATGCGTCCGTCCTGCGGGAGACGCCGTTCCGCGATGTCCATATGCGACATTACCTTTAACCGCGAGATGATGGCCGATTGCAAGACGCGCAACTGCGGCGGCACAGCGCCCTCGTGCAAAATTCCATCGATTCGATATCGAATTCGCAAATCGTTTTCCAGCGGCTCGACGTGAATGTCGGTCGCGCGCTCGAGAATCGCCTCGCGAATAATCTGATTCACGAATTTCACCACAGACGCCTCGGGATCGTCGGCGTTCAACTCGATGGCTGTCTCGGTATCCTGCAACGTCTCGAAGGAACGATTCGTCTTCAGGATTTCGTCAAAAGTCTCCGCACCGACCCCATAGAGTGTTTTCATCGCGCGCAAAAGCAGCGCGCGCTGCACCAGCACCCATTCGACCGGCTTTTTCAAAAGCTGCGCTGCGAGCTGGCGGCCAATGGAATTGAAAAGATCGTAAGTCGCCAGGACGACCGAATTTTCCTTCACCTCGATGGGCAGAATGTGATGCTGAAAAACGAAACGACTCGGCAGAATCGATAACGTCTCGCGATCGATCTTTTTCGCGTCGATGGAGACGACCGGCACCCGGAAGAAATTCCCGATCGCGTCGAGGAAACGTTGCTCGTCCACCTTGCCGGAATCGAGCACCTGACCCACCCATGAACCGCCGTTCAGGTTTGTGGCCAGCTGGACCGCTTCTTCGTTCGAAGACACGCCGCTTTCCAGCAGCAGATTAATCAGGGATTGGCTGGGAGCTGAGTTCATTCAGAAAAACTCAGGGCATGTGTAATGCGCGTCGCACCGCATCGGTAAGCGTGCCGGTGACCTGCATGGAGTAGTTCTTTTGCAGCCGCGCGATGGCATCGGCCACCACTGGAGTAAACACGCCGTCAACGGGGCCGCAGTAATAACCCAGCCGGCGCAGCGCCGTTTGCATCGAGCCGACATAAGCCGGGTCCAAAATGAGTTGTTCGGGAGTTTTGAAGTAGTAAACCCATCGCCAGTGATATCTCGGCGCGAAATCTGTGGCATTCACATGGGGCCCTTGATGGACAAGCCCATAATCGTCTCGTTGAGCCAATGGATCGGTCGAACGAAAAATATCGTGAGACAAAACGTCGAACTCGTCGGCGTGCGCGATGGTTGCGGCCAACGAGCCAAGAATCAATGCGAGAGCCATTCGTTTCATGAATAGAAGCGAGTTAATTGATATCTTTCGCGGCGGGAAAATCAGGCGGCGGCAAGTCTAGCTGTTTGCCACTTTGCACCTTGGGGCAATCCTGACACTCGCCCTGATCGAGCTCGGGACCGAAATGCGTGGAGTCCTCCCATTTTTGGCGCAGCCGATAAGAATCCAGCTTGGTCAGGGTCACCTGCGGACACATAAGAATGATTAGCTCCCGCCGCGCCTTGCCACTTAATGTGGCACGAAACGCTGCGCCGATGAGAGGAATGCGCGAGAGATAAGGAATGCCTTGGTATTGCTTGTTCTTCTCCTCTTGGATCAATCCGCCCAGTATAATGGTCGATCCGTTCGGAGCAGAAACGGTGGTGCGGATGTACTTTGTGTCGATCGTTGGGACCTGATTGCCACTGATGTTTACGCTTCCGTTCGGGACAAGGCTGTCGAGCTTTTGCAAAATATCCAGAGACACCTCCTTCTCGGAATTAATCAGCGGCACGACCTCAAGCTGAAGCACCACCTTCTTGTACTCAACACTTGCGGCCACAGCTGCCTGGTTGACGATCGTCCCGGCATTCGTCAGCGTGCTCACCGGAACCGGAACCTCCTGGCCGGAAGCAATGATTGCTTTTTTGTTGTTGCTTGTGAAAACCGTCGGTCGCGACATAACTCTGAACTTACCCGTGGACTCAAGCAGATGCACAATGGTCGCCAGGTAATTTCCAGCCGCGACATAAATGTTAGTGCCATTGGTTACGTTCTGAATAATTTGGCTGAAATTGATCAGATTCGCGGGATCGATTATTCCACCTCCAGTGATCGGTCCGGGTGAAACGGAAGGAGCGACACCTGGAATGGGAATTAGCGGATTGTTGTTCCCGAAGATGGTGTTGTTGCGTGAGATGCCTACCAACTTCTTGTCGTACTTGGCGAACCAATCCACACCGAATTCTTCGTTGTTGGAAAGTGTCAACTGGCCAATTACCGTGCTCAACGCCACCTGCGGCGCTTTGACGTCCATTTCATCCAGAATTTTTTCCACTTTCACGACCACCTCGCGGTTGGCGAGAACGATAATCGAGTTCGCACGCTGATCGGCGATAAGCTTTGCGTTTCCGATCGTGACTGCTTTGGGCGCGGTGTCCACCGGCTGCGTGGAAAGCTCTTCTGAAATGTTGAGTGTGCTGCCGCCGCCGCCCGTGCCCCCTAGTCCACCGGGGTATTGACTGGTGTCTGTAGAACCCGTCTTACGCTGTTGGGGTTGCTGCCCGGGCGCCGTTAGACCGCCGCCCGCAGGCCCGCCGCCTGCTGCTGCACCACCACCTTCTGTGCCCGGTTCAGTCAATGCCTGCACCAGCACTGGCAGAACCTCACCGGCCGAAACGTATTTCAAATAACGTGTGACCGGTTTCGCAAACTCAACGTTCGCATCAAATTCGTGGATCAATTGACGGATGAAAGGCATGTTGATCGGCCGCGTCACAATATGAATGCGGTTTGTGCGCACGTCGGGAGTAATTTTAATTTTACCCACGATCACCGCTTCCTCGGACAGGATGCCGCCCGCCTCGGCGGCCATCGGCTGCGGCACCGCAGGCATCTTCACCGCGCGAACACCCGGCTGACCCGCTATGGTCTCGGTGCTCTTTTCGAAAATTTCCTTCAGCATGTCCACTACTTTGCTGGCATCAGCGCGCTCGAGCTTGATGAACTCGCTCACCACTTCCGCTGGCGCCACGTCCACTTGATCAATCACACCGGCTAGCTGCCGAATGATGTCGGCGTTCTGCGTCACCAGGAGGCTGGACGATTTCGGCAGGGCCAGAATGTTGATCGTGCCTGAGCTCCCTTGGAAATATGCCATCAACACCTGTTGAAGCTCCTGCGGATCGGCGTACTGCAGCTTGAACAGGAAGCTGACCACGGGGTTACCCGCCGGAATGTCCGCCAGGTCCGAAATGATCGGTACCGGCGCTTTCCGAGGATTCTGGCCGGCCCCCACGATGTCGAGTAGGTCGCGGCCAGCCGGAACAAGCGAAATCCCGTTGAGCGCCATGCTCATCTCGATGATCTTGATTGCCTCATCGCGCGACACCTCTTTGGCGATAAAAATGTTCACCTTGCCCTGCACAAAATTATCCATCACCAGTTTCTTGCCGGTGAGCTGCTCGTAAAGATGCAAGACATCGACCACATCGCTATTTGGAAATTGGAGCCGAACCGTCGCCGGCGTGCTCGGAGGAGCTGGCGGATCTGCCGGTGGCGGGTTCGCTGCCTTGGCAGCTGGCGCTGCCTCGGGACGCTGCGGTTCGCCCTGAGCTAACACTGCGCTCGCGCTGGCAAGCGCGAGCATCGCGATGCAGAAAAGCCTGTGCAC
>WNFQ01014067.1_pt1 | contig 12023 bp, 13 predicted proteins | sample 5400171 | NCBI WGS metagenome assembly WNFQ01 (sample SAMN13153356, study PRJNA577476) | soil metagenome | isolation source: 20 cm soil under Madrone tree | place: USA:California | collected 2016-06-14
TGGGGAACGGTCCTGGTTTATGAACCTCCGCGCCGGGTGGTCTTTTCGTGGCATCTCAATGGAGATTTCGAGTTTGTCCCTGATATTGCGCGAGCCAGCGAGGTAGAGATTCGATTCATTTCCGAGCACCCCGGCAAAACGAAAGTTGAACTGGAACATCGTCATTTCGAGCGACACGGCGAAAGCGGTGATCGGTTGCGCACGGAAGTCGGTAAACCGGGTGGCTGGTCGTACGTATTGGAGGGATATGTAAAAGCGGTCAACGAATCGAGCAATGGAGGATGAGCGTTCGATCACCGGACCGCTGAGGATTCGCCGCTGATCCGTCGTCAGATATTGATCTGTCTGCTTCGATTGCTACTTCGTCCAGAGGCTGATCTTCGGCCAATGGGGGTAGGGCGAAACAGTCCAGCAAAATACGCGTGTGACCGTGCTCTGAAAAAGGGCGCTGGACTGTGAGCCTTGATCGATAATCTTTGCCGGTCGGTTCATAAAGATGGGCCAGTCGCCAATAGATACGCAGGTCTCGGTATTTCACTGGACATCTCAACCTTTGCTAACTTCTGTTTAAAAGCTGTTTCCACCGCATCACTAGGACCCACGTTTCCCCACCGTTGCTGGCCAACCACTCGAATCGGCGAATGGCGGCCCCTCACATAGGCGATTTTTAAACAGAAGTAAGCAAAGTTAGCAAAGGCGCCCTAGATCTCCCAAGCTGAGGTGTATGTTCTATTACTTAGGAGTTCTACAAGCTCGTTCATCACCTTCATCACATTCATCAAGATGGACCTTCCGAGAACAGATATCCTCGCGCTTGCATGCTTAAGGGACAGACAAGTTGAAACCCGTTTGGCGGATCATACCGGCTCGGCGGGAGCCTCGCCCTACCAAATTGGTCGCGACTCACAGGTGATTGCCGCTACCAAATCAGATTCAGATCGCCGAATTCGTGCCAGAGATAGCGCTGCTCGATCGCTTCATTATACGCCGTGTAGATCATGCCTGGTGCCACAAACGCCGCCAACAAATCGAGATGGCTTGCTTCCGGTTCATGTAAGCCGGTGAGCAGACCATTCACGATCTGTAAGCGATAGTCAGCAGTGACCCGTAATTGCGTGTACTGGTGACACGCTCTGACTTCGCCGCCGGACTCTGCCGCTATCGACTCTAACGCTCGCACAACGGTCGTACCGATGGCCACGACGCGTCGACCTGAATCTTTTGCTCGGCAAATTTTGGCGGCTGCTTCTTCGCTAATCCAATATTCTTCCTCAGAAGCGAGGTGTTGGCGGTCGGTTTCGTTGTCTAGATACGAGGATAAGCCTGCGTGCAAGGTGATGGCGGCGGTTTCCACACCTTGGTTTCGCAATTGTAGAAGAAGGCGCCAGGTAAATGCGCGACCAGCACTCGGCATTTCCGCTGCACCCGGTTGCAGCGCGTAGACGTTCTGATAATAACTTAACCGCCATGGCGCAGAGAGATAGCGGTAGCGCACCGGCTGTCCGATGCGGTAAACCGAATCGAGAAACTCAGTCCCGCTCTTCGAAAAGCGTAGTTTCCACAGACGCGGGATTCGCTGATCTTGCTCAAGCACTTCACAACTGAGCTCCTGACCGAAATTTAATCTCAATCCCTTTGTCAGCACATCCTTCCCACGGAGGATCGCCGGCTGAAGGAGCAGCAGAGCAAGCCAGGTACCGTCGGGCAGCAACTCCGCCAAACGAACTTCCACGGTGGACGTCGAGTGTCCCAGCCTCCCGGCCAATGTGGCCGGAAGCGTTCGGCTGGAGTTGAATACCAGCAAATCCCCGGGACTGAGAAGTTCGGTAATTCGGTCAAACCGCGTGTGGGTAACTTTTCCGCTGTTGCGTTCCAGCACTAACAACCGCACGCGGTCACGAGCCAGGCCGCGACGTTCCGGCGGCCGATCGGCATTCAGTTCTGAAGGTAAGTGAAATGGGACAGTTCGATCGACGGATGTTGGTTTTGCTCGCTTGCGGATGTTTTTGATCGAAGGCAGGCCAGGCGGCAGCAACATGGATTATCCTTTCGTTATTGCATTGCGCCAGTTGGACTGCGCTTCCAGACGTTGGCCGCGCACGGATTGGCTGGCGGCCGAGGCAAGGAAAACAAAGATATCGGTGACCGCGGCTGGATCGGTCCAGGCAGTCGGATCTTCATTTGGTTCCGCGTCGCGGTGCATGGCCGTATTCATGTTCCCTGGATCAACCCAATTCACCCGCACCGGCGTTTCCGCCAGTTCGGCCGCCCAGGTCTGCGATAGTCCTTCCAAGCCGAATTTACTGATGCCATACGCACCCCAACCGGGATAACCGACTCGACCAGCGTCACTCGTTACGTTAATAATCGATCCGCCGTGATCGATCATGGCCGCGAGCAAGTTCTGGATGAGGAGGAAGGGGGCGACCAGATTGACATTCAATACCTGCTGGAAATCGTCCGCCGGATAATCCAGCAGATAAGGCATCGGTAGCGGTCCTAAGGTTGATGCGTTATTGACCAAGATATCCAAACGACCGCCGCAAGCCTCCAAGGTGATCGCTGCGACCCGTTCGATGTCAGTGATCGAGCCGAGGTCGGCCTGAATAATCACGACATTCGTGGGCGGCGCGATTTGGTCGATTTCCGATTTAAGTTTCTGCAAGGGCTCTTTGCCACGCGCGACCAGGGCCAGCCCGCGGACATCTTCACTGGCATAGGCGAGTGCGAGCGCGCGACCAAGTCCCTGAGAAGCACCGGTGATAAGCGCAAATCTGTCAGATAACAGTTTCATTAGACACCTCCGTTACCCTCGTGGCAGTTGCATTTACTCGAGAGGGCATTTATTTTAAGAAGTAGAAACTTGGTAAATCCAGTTACTGAATATGTCAAGGATAGACTTGGAAAATAGAAATCTCGAAAAATTAGCGCCGCCGGATCGATTGCTGTTCTTGCTCAAAACGAGGGGACCGCAGACTGCCGGCGATCTCGGTACCTGGCTACAAATCACAGCGGAGGCGGCGCGACAGCAGCTGTTGCGTCTGACCGATGAGGGATTGGTGTACGCCAAGTCGGAAGTACGAGGAGTGGGGCGGCCGGCGCAGGTTTATTACCTCGCACCGGCTGCCCAACGACGTTTTCCGGATGCGCACGCAGAACTCACGGCTCAACTCATTGGTGAAATCAGAGACGTGCTAGGGGAAGACGCCTTGGAGAAATTGATCCGAGTTCGAGAGGCCGGAACGCGCAAAAGATATGAGGCACAGCTTTCCGGCGAGCAAAGTTTGGCCCGGAGGATCGCTCGTCTGGCCGAAATTCGAAACAAGGAAGGCTATATGGCGACTTGGGAAAAGGAGGGGGATAACTATCTTTTGGTGGAGAATCATTGTCCGATCTGTGCCGCGGCCAGCGCTTGCACAGGCTTTTGCCGTTCGGAGCAGGCAATCTTCGAGCATGTCCTCGGACGGGATGTTCGGGTTGAGCGAGTCGAACACCTGTTAGCTGGTGCCCGGCGCTGCGCCTATCGGATCACTCGCTTGCGAAACCGCGAACAAAACGCGAAATGAAACCTTTTCCCGAGAGTTCATACTTCCAAAACCACGAATAGACGCGAATACACATGAATAAGTTCCTCTTCTCATTCGTGTCCATTAGCGTCCATTCGTGGTTGACCAGTCGGGCTCGTATTTCCAACCGCGAATAGACGCGAATAGGTTTCGCCTTTATTCGTGTCCATTTGCGGTTGATCAAAGTTTCTCTTTTGTTTGCGTGCATTCGTGTCTGAGAGTGGGCTTGATGCAATGGTTGAATGAACCTCCAGTTTGGAAGGCTGATGATGGTCGGCTGCGAGTTGTTAGCGGTGCGAAGACTGATTTCTGGCGAGTTACGCATTACGGCTTCGTTCGGGACAATGGACATTTCTATTACGAGCAACGAGCCGGAGACTTAACCGTCCAGGTCAAGATCGAAGCCAAGTATGAGGCGCTTTATGACCAAGCTGGAATAATGGTCCGCTTGGACTCGGCTAACTGGATCAAAACGGGTGCCGGCCGATTCGCCGGGCCCGGTTTGGTTGCGATTAACCAGACTAGGCAGCGCGATTCGGATTCAATATTCGGTCGATGGCCTCTCCTTTCCGATGCTTCGGCTCGCTTATTTCCCAGAGGCGAGTGGTAGTCAGGTTGGTTTGATGTGTTGCTCTCCGGAACGGGAGGGATTCGAAGTCGAATTTAGCGAATTCCGGATCGGCGATCCGATTACCCAAGGTCTCCACGGATGAGGAAGACAATAGCCGCAAAAGAAACACAAAGATCACAAAATGAGAGGAGAGGCGGGCGAACCGCTCAAATCGTATTTATTGTGGCTCCAATCGAGTAGCTCTCTCTATCTTCTGGCTGCGCCGCGTTCTGGGCGTGAGCTGTCGGGTAGAAATTAAGGAGTGAGAACAGAATTCTGTGGCGCCGCTTGCGGAATCGAGCCGAGCGCTTTCCTGACTCCCTCATCTAATTCTAACAGGGTTGGTCGTCGCTCCATCCAGCCAACGTAACCGTCTGGCCGAACCAGAACGGCCATCCCCCATGCGGCGTGCCAGATTCGCCACAGCGGATCCAACGCTACATACGCGTCGTCGGCTCTTGGTGCTTTTGGATGAACCAGCAAAACCACCTTGAGGTCATTGATGTTTGCGAAATGTTGTTTTATCCGATTCGGATCCCAGCCAGGCAGGCGTCCCTCATCAAACAACAACAACACTGGTTGCGGACCGGCTAAATCCAGGAGCCGGATTCGGCGTTCGTCCGGCGTAATCAATTCGCCGTCTGGAGCCCGGCGGCCAACGGAATGACCGTGTCCGCTCACAATCGGCGATGGGGTGTAAGTGGCGTCCAGCATCCCCATTTTTGGCGCGACCAAAGAAAAGAGTCCGAACCGGGGCAGAAAACCTATCAGAGTGCCAGTTATATTGCGGATGAATTGGGGAGCGCCGATTCCATAGCGCGTCAGCAGATCGGTATAGTGATCGACGCTCTTCAATATAGTCTCACGTCTTTCGCTTTCGTAGGAGGTCAATAACAATTCGGAATCGGCGCCGGCGAGAACCCGAGCTAGCTTCCAAGCCAGATTGTGTGCGTCTTGGATACCGCTATTCATGCCTTGACCACCGGCTGGGCTGTTGATATGTGCCGCATCGCCTGCCAGCATGATGCGACCTTGACGAAAGTGCGGACTCGTTCGGCAGTGAATATTGAACACGCTCGACCAAACCTGTTCTTCTGAACCATCGCCAAACAGTTGGACGACCCTGCCATGAATTGATGACGGTTCTAATGCGGCCGATTCCTGCTCATCCGGATTCAGAGTGGCGATTATTCGCCAGTGCTGCGGCTGGTAACGCACACCGGCCAGAACACCCGGAACTCCCGGAGCCAGGAGCGGATAAGGGAGTTGATCTCTTTCGTCCTGAATGCGGATATCTGCTAACAGGATTCGCGTCGGATAGGTCTTCCCTTCAAGTTCCCATCCCAGCTCTTGGCGCACCGTGCTGTGCGCTCCATCGCAACCGACCAGATAACGTCCTCGATAACTTTTCGTTTCTCCGCTGGAGGTCTGGACATCGACCCAAACGCCTTCGTTGTCCTGTTGAAAACGGGTCACCTTATTCCCGAGCAACAGTTCGGTGTGATCGGCGGCCTTTACCGATTCGAATAGGAGCGTCTCGGTCCGATTCTGGGGTATAATCAAAATGCCGTTGGCAGCAGTGATTTTACTGAGAATGGTCAAATCCAACTCCAATGCCGGCGTCGGGCGACGAGCAATCCATACCCGTACTTTGGTGAAAAACTCTCCTTGCGAAACGAAGCGGTCGTAAATACCCCAGCTCCGAAATATCTCCAGGGTGCGCGGCAAGATTCCCAGCGCTCGCGAATGCGGATCAATTTCCGATTTTGATTCGAACAAGATCGAACGCACGCTGTGGCGCGCTAGGCCCAAAGCCAATGCTAGTCCGACCGGGCCTCCTCCGACGATCAGAACAGGTGCCTCGTTCATCGTCGCACAACGTCGAGCCAACCGGGGCGACGTTCAACTTCTGTTGCGAGCTGAACTTTACGACCGCTTAAGTCGTTAATACAAAAGTTAACCATGAGCGCGCTGATCTTCGGCTTAGGCGCTCCATTGTTCGTTGGCGGCGAGGTAGCGCCAAACCAAATGCGTAATCGGACAGTCGCCGCTGCCGCAGAAGCCAGCGACGAGACCGAAAACGCCGGGCGCCTGGTCCATCATAATGTAACGGATCCGATAACAATCCGTTGACCGTATATAATGTAAGATATACAGTTACATACATAGCCAGCCGAAACGGGTAAAAAGCGCACCTGGTGACCCGATCTCACTGCTGCCGGAAACGATTGGCGGTAGCGAAATCGGAAAGCAAGAATGGAAGCGTTTATTTTGTTACTGGTCATTTCGTTGGCTCTTTTAGGGTTGGCCGCGACGCGCAGTCCCAGTTGATGAGAAAAGTAAACGCAGCTTCTAGCTGCGTGATTCGAGTGTTCCGCACCTAGAAGCTGCGTTTACTGGGTACCGGCGGCACCAGTTTATCGTGGTGTCGACGCTCCAAATAGATATGCTCTGCGATCTTGCCCCTATGAATTATTCCAAGGTAGTAACCGACGCAGAGAATGGCGTCTCGCTAAAAGAATGGACGCTCGATCCGCGCGAGATCGGAGACGCATCAGGAAACTGGAGCGTTCGGAAGAAAACTCTAAGCGGAGGGAGACAGGAAGGGACTGAAGTCATTGACGTCGATAACGGTCTTCTGCGTTTTTGCGTCGTTCCCAGTCGCGGATTTAACGTTTGGGAAGCGCACGTCGGCAACATTCGTCTGGGTTGGGATTCACCGGTTCGCGAGATTGTGCATCCGCAGTTCATCAATCTCGGGGATAGGGGAGGACTCGGTTGGCTCGGTGGATTCGGTGAGTTCGTTTCTCGCTGCGGCTTGGAATCGATGGGTGCGCCGTGCCTGGATGGTGATACGTCACTCGGTCTTCATGGCCGAATTAATTACTTACCGGCCAGCTTCGTGGAGATTCATTTCGAAAGCTCCCCGGCGCCTCGACTTATTCTCCGGGCGAGTATCGATGAAACTATGATGTTCGGACCGCAGCTGCGTCTTTTGGCCGAGATCTGCACGGAAATCGGGAGACCAGAAATTACATTCAACGACAGCATCACCAATTTGAGCGACTCAGCGCAGGAATTTCAGACGCTTTATCATATTAATTTCGGGCCACCTTTGCTGGGCAACGGCTCTCAGTTTATCGCCCCGATTAAGAATCTAGCTCCTCGCGACAAACGAGCAGCGCAAGGTATCGATAGCTGGAATCTATATACTGGTCCGCACGCTCCCGGATATACGGAGCAGGTCTATTTGATGGAGCTTTGGGATGATGAACAGGATCAAACCGAGGCGCTCCTCAAATCGCCGGATGGGCAAGGGGGAGTATCGGTTTCTTACAGCACAAAAGAATTGCCTTATTTTACACTTTGGAAGAACGAAGCGCCGCTACGGAATGGCTACGTAACCGGTCTTGAACCGGCAACCAGTTATCCGTGTCCAAGACTATTCGAACGCTCGGCTGGCCGGTTGCCGACTTTAAGCCCAGGGGAATCGTATCGGAGTCGAGTGGTAATTCGTCCTTGGCAGAACGCTGACGAGTTAGAAGCGGCAGAAGCTCGAATTAAGAATCTTCAGCGCCAAGCGGCAGACATTCAGCGGACGCCGATGTTGTAGTTGGGATGTCCTTGGCTCGCTAGCCATGCGACCCTTCTCGCACCGTAAGGTCGGGCAGGTAGGGCGTGCCGCTCCGCGAGCGCCGAATCGGCTGAGGTAGGCGGTCCGTCCCGGACCACCCAAACCCGTCGGGGTGCCATTGCTTTGTGAGGGGCTACGGATCTTAGCAGGAGCAAGCCTCCGGCAATATTTTTCGGCCTAGCAGCGCGTGACCTGGCGGCCCAGGACGGGCCGTCCTACCTCGCGTCGCCCGGCGGGCGCGGAGCGACACGCCGATCTGAAGATTGACCTTTATCCGTTGTTCCTGATTTGTGAAGCAAAAGAGTTTGGCCTGGACGGGCAATTAGACCTTGACGGGTTTGCGGCTTACGAACTAATATCCACAACTCATGTCAGTTATCCGGTTTAGTCAACAAATCGGTATTGCAGTAGCCTACTCGAAGGTACGAGTAGCCTAACGCCGCCGCAACGCGTTGACTATTCTGTACTGGATCCACTCTCTCGTTCGGGAGGGTTAACGCCAATCGGCAAATCAAATCATCCACACCAATACTCATGAACCATGAAACCCAAACTATATGTCGAAAACCTTGCCTTGACGGCATTGGGCATCGCCCACGCTACTCATCATTTATTTAGCGGCTCTTTAATCCGAACCTCGAATCCGCAGAAATCCAGCATCCAAGAACCTGGTGGTCCCTATCCGGGTATTTCCCTTTGTTCTGGGAGCGAATTGCTAGATTCCGGTTTTGATAATGCAGAAATCCTTCGAGGTAGAGAGGATTAAATGTCTTCTGCTAACAGTAGTGATACTCAACGGTGGGACGCCATCATTAAACCGTACTCGCAGAAAGACGTAGAGCGAGCATGTCTGAGTTTTCGCGCGATTCCAAGGAAAAATGGTATTTGTCGGGTGCGGTGACTGAGGTGATAGTTTGTATTTCAATTCGCTTCTCCCTGTAAGCCATGAATGTCGACGGCCAACCCTATCGAACCATTTGGCTGAACGATGATCGCGCTTCCGTTGGCGTGATCGATCAGACCCGTTTACCCCACCGATTTGAGGTTGTACGCTGGCGTACGGTTGAAGACGCTGCCGCCGGTATTCGTAAGATGGTGGTGCGAGGCGCTCCGCTCATCGGTGCGGCTGCGGCTTACGGAATGGCGTTAGCAATGCAAGATGATTCCGGTGACGAAAATCTGCAAGTTGCCTATGATACGCTCTTTCGTACTCGGCCTACCGCAGTCAACCTGCGCTGGGCGCTCGACTTGATGCGCCAAACATTGCTGCCGTACGATTCGGCCGAGCGTACAGGCGCCGCTTACGCGTTGGCCGTCCAGATCGCGGACGACGATGTACAAAACTGTTCCGCGATTGGCGATCGTGGACAGGCGCTGATTGGACAGGCTTGGGAGCAGGTGTCAAGATCTCGTCCGGTCAATATTCTCACTCATTGCAACGCGGGTTGGCTGGCAACTGTCGATTGGGGCACCGCGCTTGCTCCGATTTACAAGGCCTTCAACGCCGGTATACCAATCCATGTTTGGGTGGACGAAACGCGCCCACGGAATCAGGGCGCTTCGTTGACGGCTTGGGAGCTGGGTCACCACGGGGTCCCACACACCGTGATCGTAGATAATGCCGGTGGACATCTGATGCAGCATGGGCTGGTCGATCTCTGTATTGTTGGTAGCGACCGGACAACCGCCAGCGGCGACGTTGCCAACAAGATTGGCACCTACCTTAAGGCGTTGGCTGCACGCGACAATGGCGTCCCATTCTATGTCGCGTTGCCGGTCTCGACTATCGACTGGACAATCGAGAATGGCGTACGCGACATTCCGATTGAGAAGCGCGCACCAGAAGAGTTGACTCATATTAGTGGCGAGGCCGACAACGGCGACGTACGCACGGTTCGATTGACGCCAAAAGATAGTCCCGCCGCGAACTACGCGTTTGATGTCACACCGCGCCACCTGGTCTCCGCGCTTATTACCGAGCGCGGGGTGATACGCCAAAGGCAGGGCGATACACACCCTTTGAGCGACAGCGAGATTGAGGTGTGTGAGCCACGCGTGCTCTTCCAGCTTCTAAATTCTAGCTCTTGGATTATAGATTCTGCAATACGCCATAAACCGCACGCCTAACCGAGTCGGGGAAAACGCCGGTCATGCCGGCGACTGAAGTGTTAGTGAGGGCAACAACTGAGAGGCGTGCGACCGGATCAACCCAAAAATCGTTTCCGTATACCCCTCCCCAACGAAAGGTACCAGGATTCATGGGTGAACCGGTTGGCGCCGGGTCTTCGAGAACGCTGCAACCAAAGCCAAAGGTCCATCCGGGATCCAATAGCAGCGCGGGAATATCAGCAATAGCGTTCGTCGTCATTAGTTCGATGCTTTCCGGCTTCAAGATCGGATTATTCCTGGTACGTAATGCTTCCAGGAAACCCAGGTAATCTTGCGCTGTGCCAATCATCCCCGCACCACCGGATGGATACGAATTCGGATCAAACGCACGCGACGGCGAGAAGGTGATTAACTCATCCCCGTTTCTGACCAGATGCGGATCATTCATTTGCACCGGTTGCGGATCGGCGTCGGCATAGGCGGTAGCTAGTCTGTTAGCATCAGAAACGGAGAATGTCGTGTCTTTCATGCCTAACGGACCAGTGATCAATTGCTCGATTGCTTTTGGAAGGGATGCGTTGCCGGCTCGCGCTATGACTTCGCCGAGGATGTCGATCGCGAGTGAGTAATTCTAAATGGTCCCTGGCGGATGGAGCAGGGGAACGGATGCCAATCGTCGCAGATTTTCATCGATCGAAAGGCCCGGCTGATCCAATCCGTCCGAGACATGAGCGCGATGGTATGGGCCGTTTGCCGCCTCTTTGAATCCATAGTTGAGCCCAGCAGTATGAGTAAGCAAGTGACGCACAGTGATGGTCGGTTGGCGACCATCGGGCAGAGCCGGGCGAAAGTTAGGCAGCCAGCGCGTGACCGGATCATCCAGCTGAATTTTGCCTCGCTCGACCAAAACACGCGTCGCGGCGGAAACTATCGGCTTGGTCATGGAAGCAAGCCGGAATACGGTGTCACCGCGTACCGGCCGTCCGCTTGCTCGATCAGCCAGACCGGCGGCGCGGGAAAAAACGACGTTTCCATCGCGAGCAGCGAGAATAGCGGTTCCGATAATACGATTTTCCGATAAGGCTCGATCGATCACCTGATTCAATCGATCGGCGAAAACGGAATCTTCCGTCCGGTGGCGGGCACCGGTGGATGGAGCAACCATATCGCTGATTGGCGCGAAACTCCTCGGACCGCGCTTATTCATAGTTATCGCTACAGAAAGAGAAAAATGGCCAAGTGTCAAATCTGTTCTATAGTGATCGCTATGGAAAGGTTGCGACGCCCCCGACTGGGGCGTCCTTTAAGTTTCGATCGAGCAGCCGCGCTCGCTCAGGCGCTTCGGCTTTTTTGGGCGCAGGGATATGAAGGGACGTCGATAGCCGATCTGACCGAGGTGATGGGGATCAGCCCTCCCAGTCTGTACGCCGCTTTTGGGTCAAAAGCGAATCTCTATCGAGAGGTCCTCGCAGTTTACCAGCAAGGCCCGGGGCGGTTCAGCACCGAGGCGCTGGCTAGTGAATCCACCACTCGAGCCGCGATTCGTCGCTTGTTGTGTGAAGCTGCTCAGGTATTTGCTGCTCGAAGAAATCCAGGCGGCTGCTTGGTATCGAATGCCGTACTCGGTTGTGCCCCGGAACACAGAGCAGTTGCCCATGATGTCGCCAGTCTTCGGACCCGAGGGCTGAGGGCGATCGAGGAACGACTGAAGCGCGCTTTGAACGAGGGCGAATTGAAGTCCGGGGCCAATGTCACAATTTTGGCTCGGTATATTGGTGCCATTGTTCAAGGGATGTCAGTCCAAGCGCGAGACGGTGCGTCGGAAAGGGAGCTCGCAGGAGTCGCGGAACTTGCAATGGCCGCACTGCCGTTGCGCAAGCGAGGAATCAGAAAAAACCGCGAATGAAGAGAAGCCGCCCCTAACGAAAAGCAAAATTCATTCGTGCGTATTCGCGCCTATTCGTGGTTCCCCCTGTGTTCGTTCGCGGGCGACTCGGCCTCATGAGATCAGCGCCCCACCGCAGGAGGATCCGGCGCCCGCGGTACAACCAAAGCAATGGTTCCCGACGCCGATTGGACGCGCGTTCAATTGCTCCGGATCGAG
>WNFQ01003140.1_pt1 | contig 12020 bp, 13 predicted proteins | sample 5400171 | NCBI WGS metagenome assembly WNFQ01 (sample SAMN13153356, study PRJNA577476) | soil metagenome | isolation source: 20 cm soil under Madrone tree | place: USA:California | collected 2016-06-14
GGCGATGTAGAACGGTGAACCGCCTCCTCCATCCTGGAAGGAGCCTTCGCCGAGCGTGCCGTCAGCATTGACGCGGTGGATTACTATGCCGTCGGGATCTGGTGCATTCGAAGCGACGGACCTTGTTTCTCCGTTTGGACCAGACACCCACAGAATGGGTGAACCGTCAGGATAGGTGCCGGAGATCACGATGGGCACATCGAACGTTGTGCCGACAAGAAGAAACTTCTCATCTGGTGAGAGCACACCCATAGTTGGAACACGGTGCGGCTTGTCTGGCGTGTTACACGTGTACTTTTCCCCGCGTGGCGTAAGCTTGCCATCACTGGAGACCGACATGAGCCGGATATGATCGGGCCCGAAGGAGTGGACCACGTAAAGCATGTTCTTCGAGGAAGAATATGCCAGCGATTTGGCCGTACCGCTCTTCCCCTCGATAGCGTTCCCCGTCGGCTTGTTGTCGATCAGCGTGAGCCGGCCATGGTCGCCCACGGCGAAGCTGGAAACCGAATTGTCCCCACCGTTTGTGGCAAACAGAAACTTGCGATCTGGTGAGAGGATGACACTAGCCGCGCCTTCAAAGGAGTTGGGTGCGCTCTCCTGGCCGCTGATCGGCTTGAAAGTCCCCGAACCTGCACCGCCCGTGGCGACACGTTCCACCTCTGTGAGCGTGCCGTTGGCGGAGCGATGGTAGTGAATGATGGTGTTTTTTACTTCGTTGGTTTGCATGTAGAGATGGCCTCCACGGCCGTTCATGCTCATCTCTTTCGACATGCCCATTTCTTTCATGCTCATCTCTTTCGGCATTTGCATTTCTCCTTTTTGTTCCGTCGAAATTAGTTTTGATCTCTTTCGTATTTTGGCCCAGAGTGAGAGGAATCTTGGTAGGCTCCACTCAATCATTTTGGATCTTTGTCGCGAAGCAATGGATAGAACTGCACCCACGTCAAGTCGGTTGCTGCGACGTTGGCGATGTGGCATCCTGCACATTCGCTTACCGGCTTTTCAGCTGCGGCCTTCTCATATGGCAACGGATGATGCCCAAAAGTGAAGAAGCCCCAGCCGTTCGTCTTAGCAAACCGCTTACTGTCCTTCACGGTAACGTCAATTCCGTTGTACTCACCGTTGAAATAGCCGCGTCCCGATGGTTCTGTACGTGACCCGTCTGGAAACGTTGGCTTAAGAACGCGAGTCAGTTCTTTGACAATGACCGTTCCTTCGGGGAATTCACCTGTCTTCAGATATGCTTCGACGTTTTTCTGCTCGACGTAGACGTGATGATATTCGGGAAAGTTCGCCTTTCCGTTGTTGAGGCCATCGGGGGTTAGGGGAGCCCCTACAAACACCCAGCTGCGAAAAGTGGGTGGGTCTGGCAGCATCAATTTGCCGTCAGAATCAAAAACGGCGCTCGACTGCTGAGACTGGGCAGCCACAACGGGTTTCGCGACCAGGAGGTAAACGGCCGAAGCGGTCAGTCCAAGTCCAACGATGATTGCCAACAGATGCTTTTGCATTGCAATTCTCCTTCTGAACAGTATCCGAACGAGTCTCTGCGAGACCGTTCCGGTTATTTCGATTTGAGGACCGGGTAACCTTGTACATATACCCAGTCGGTTGACTGAGCTGGAACATGACAACCGAGGCAGTCTTTTTTGTAGTTAGTGGCAACCTGTTTATCAGGCGCATCGGATTTAAAAAGGGCCCATCCCCATCCATCACCCCACAGCGGATTGCCGGGATGGCGTCCCTTGTCGTCTTTGATCATGACGAACCACACTTTCGTTCCCGTCGCCCAATGTGCGTCCCCCGTCGTCATTTGAGCGTGATCAGTTGCAAAGACTTCTTTCACTAATACGGTTCCGTCCGCGAACTTCCCAGTCTTGCGGTAATACTCAGCGGTGCCCGGCGATGCGTACGTGTAGTGCATCTCGGTGTTGTTGTTGAGATCGACTGGCGTATACACTCCAAGCGCCTGATAGAAATCTCTAACATCAGCCGGCTTGCGAATGTTTCCCGTCTTGTCTACGAGATCGAAGCCATTGATCCTGCCTGTACTTTGGGAAGTGACCGGCTGGTGACCTGTTAAGACAATGAGCGCGAGAATTAGCGGTGAAATGCGACCGAACATTTATTCTTCCTCCTTCTTGAACAACCGGAACCAGGTGAACGGCCACAGTGGCAGTCGCCAAAGTGAGAAGTATTCGAAGTTGCCGCCCAACGCATCTGCAAGTTCAGAATCCGTCGGCGCATAACTGGCACTGTCGAGCCCGCTCCTTGGGTTCCTTCGGATCGACTCGTTATTCTCGACAACCAAGGTCGCGCTTCTCGTCACTGTGAGTTCCTCGCAGCGAGTGTCGCTGCGCAGCTCATTTCAGCAACTGATCTTCCAAACGCGTCCACCACAAAACGTGAAGTCTGATTTCGCACTGCATCGCTGTCATCAAGCGTGCGTGGAGCCGTGAAACAGCGAGCATGAATTCACCGCGGTTGCAATGTAGGCATGTGCAACTTGCGGCCGTGACGTAATCAAGACTCTGTTACCGCCTCGGTGTTGTTATAGAGACACTGCGATTGAATTAGGCGATTTCCATTGCAAACTGGCCTTTTGAAATCTGGGTCGCCAAGCGACCCGCGTTCATCGAGGTTTCTGGCTTCCCACGGTCTAGGACCTCGACTGTTGCTCGATAGCAGTCAATGCGAACCACACCTCCGAGTCGGATTCGGGCCCTTTATCTTCTTTATGGAGCTTGTATTCTCTTTTCGGCCTCGGAGTTGCATGGAAGAGCCGTGAACACCGCGGCTTGTGACCTGCCGGGGAAGAGAACCCAATGCGGTCGCGAATTACTTGGACAATGGTTGTTTCTGGTGTGCTGCTGATCGGGGTTGGACTAATGCATTTCAGTTTGACGGCGCTGCAAGAGCCGGGCCCTCTTGAAACACGAATAGCGAATTTGACGAAACACTCCGCCATTCTCTTGGCCAGCCGCCACGGAATTCCCCCGCGGCCACTCGACACAAAAGCCAGCAGTGAATTGGGAGGTGCACATTACGGCCTCGATTGCGGTATATGCCACGGCGTCGACGGCCGGGCTCAAACGCCGTCTGGACAGTGGATGTACCCACGTGCGGCGGATCTCACCAGTAAGCAAGTGCAGAGCTATTCCGATCAGCAGCTGTTTTGGATCATCAACAACGGGGTCAAATTCACAGGGATGCCGGGCTTCGGCAAACTTGAGGCGCCGGATCACATTTGGGGTCTGGTGAATTACGTGCGGACATTACCGAGTGCAAGGTAGGCGAGATTCAGCCTTATGGAAACCGAGAGTTCGTCCATTTTCTGCGGTTCGGTTGTAAACCGTCACATCATGACCAGCTCGCAACAAAGTTTTAACGATCTCTCTACCCATGGTTTCCGAACCTATAACTGTTAGCTTCATTTCAATTCCCTTGCGATACCTACGCCCGGAAACGGAAAACGAAACAAGGGACGTGGATGGGACTCGTTCCAGTCGTCCTAGTCGACGGTCGGTATTTCGTTACCGGTGGGTGGCAGACGCGACAGTTAAGACGCGCGCGGCCGGATATTGCGGTGCCGTTACGATCATGTCCTTGTGTGCTCAAATGTACAACTTGGCTAATGGCCCTGAGGAACCTCAGATTGTTGCTCGACGTGAGTCGCAGACGATGGGACTGAACTTGTGGTCGAGCGTAACACTCTGATCAGGTCCTGCCGCAGCAAATATATACAGAGCGCCAGAAGGCCGATATCCTTCATAAGGAAAGCGACCATGTCAGTCATTGCGGGAAATCCGCCGGCAGATTTCGCCCAGGCGTCTGGCAGAAACGGGATGATCGAGATGGTCGAGATGAACGCAAAACAAGCCCCGAGGGCTCCAATGACGCCCAATTGTTTGTTCCAAAACCCCGAAAATAAAAGCACGCAAAACAGCCATTCAGAAGTTCCCAGAAACCGACCGGCGCCCCGAATGCCGAAAACAGGGTAAAGCCAGAAAATAAGTGGTCCATGGCTGATAAGAGGGATCAGGCCCTGAGCCTCATAGCTAAACCATTTCGAATATCCAAAAAAAAGGAAAATGATCACCATCGATGCACGGATCAGGTGGTAGTCAAGATCGTTCTTGAGGATGCCGAGCCTAATCAGAATCTTAAAGAGCGGGTTCACTGTCGTTTACCCTCCAAGTTCAGGCGCTGGTTCACTCGATTCGTGAGCTGACTCAGTTGCATCTGCACGTCACATTCCACTGAGTTGCAAGCATCCAGGAATCGCTAACTACCCACCGCAGGTTCGCTTGTGCGCTAGAAATGTTGATGCGGACGTTGGTGCCACCGTCAGCGCTCGTTTCACCAACTGTTGATTGGATTCAGCTCTCCCGGCATGTCGTCCCTAAGTCACGTGTCGCGATTGCAACGCAGCACTCATAGGACTGTTGAAAAAGCGGGATCGGCCTTGGCTATTGCCTAGCAATTCCAGTCCTTTGCAAATGTCGAACATGCATGAATACGGAGGCGGACTCCAGCAAGTCGCTGCGGAAGAAAGCTGCTGAATACGAATTGGAACCCGGCATGCATTCACACTCGAAGATCACCGGGAGCTCCATCTATGGCAGCGACAGCTCTACAATTGAGTGCAGAACCAATTCCCGTCGCGTGTTATCAGAGCAAAGTGCAGGAATTGACCGATGTTATTACCCACCACTCGGGGCGCTTTCGCCGAATCGCGCTGTGTCATCTGAGCAACGTTGCCGACGCTGAGGATGCCGTGCAGGATGCTTTGCTCGCAGCCTTGACACATGTTCACCAGTTCAGGGGGCAAGCGAAGATGTCCACGTGGCTCACGACGATCGTAATCAATTCTGCACGAATGAGACTACGGCGGCGTTTAACGTCGATGCAATTGCCTTTGGATGAAACCGACGGTCACCAGGATCTCGCGCTGGAAAACACGGTGTCGGATACGCGGCCTGGTCCGGAAGAGGCATATCGCAAGCGAGAAATTGCGGAGACACTGGCTCAGGCAACCTCGCGGCTATCGCCTGCTTTGCGCACAACGTTCCAAATGCGCGACGTCGATGGCTTGAGCATTCGCGAAACGGCAGATCTGCTCGGAGTGCCTACCGGAACGGTCAAGGCACGACTTGCCAGAGCTCGCGTGAGACTTAGAGAAGTAATGGGGAAGAGCATCCGGCGAAAACGTGACGGAGCTACAGTCGTGACGGCATTTGCCAATAAATAACTGTCGGGCGCAGTCGGAATCGCGTCGAGTGATTGGTCTTGCAAGACTAAGATTTCTGTTGATTTAAGGAGGCTTATGTGGTCAGCGATCTCAATTCAATCGAATGAGTATGTACGATCTGCCATCGCGAACTGCGTGTGTCCCGAATGCGGCGGGGCCATTGAACTGCATTCAAACCAGTTCAAGTGCCTGGGGCGATGTGGAAAACAGTGGCGAGCCATTTGGGAAAGCACAACGCGCGACGACGCGCAACCAGGGTCAGCCGATAATTGTCGTCGCGTTCGCAGAAGTCGAAGGTGAGTGCTGGCAGGACAAATGAGCCGCCGAAGTTAAAGAAGCTCCCCGTCGGGATCGCCCACCTCTTTTCCTCTATTGCTCACATGATGTCGTCGGTTCCACCGCCCGCAGAGTTTGCGGCCAATGGTGCAATATATGCAATACACATTTCTGGCCATTGAGCAGAATTTGGGTCAGACTGATTTCTTTTCGGTGCACGGAACTCGATCACTTTCCCACGTTCCTTGCGAGCTGTGCAGTTCGATTGTTTCGGCAAAGAATCCGAAATGTAAAATTCAATGACTTTCGCCATGACGCCCTATCAACTGCAGCCTCGCGTCCTGCGAACGTTGGCTCGCCGTTACGTCACGTTTGTCCATGTTCGTAATTCGCGTCTGCGGCTTGCTCGCCGTTTTGAGGAGCAAATGGGATCCCATGACTACACTCTGGTCGCCATTTCCTCCACTGCTATGTCTTTGCGCTTTACGCACTCTTCAGCCCCAGATCTCGAAATGCGCTGGCAAGTTGACAGCGAGGAGAGTGCTCCATGCGCTCGACAGCCCCATACTTGCAAGGGATAGACTGACAGGTACATACTTTCTGAATCTGAACCTCCACCAAACGGTGAAAATTCACTCCAGAACTAGGAGGTGACGTGATGGCAACCGAGACACGGAAGACCGGCATCGACGTCACCGGCGACATGGTGGCCTGGGGTTCCCACTTTTGTCTCTTCTACGAGACGAAGGAGGACCTACTCGACGCGTTGATCTCGTACTACAAGTCGGGTTTGGAAAGGGGGGACTACTGCCTGTGGATTGTTGCGGAGCCCTTGACGATCGAAGAAGCCACAGCTGCGCTGAAAGACGCGGTGCCTGACCTTGACCGATACCTGGCGGATTCCAGCTTAGAATTTACCTCGGCCCGCGACTGGTTCTTCCCCGGTGATACGTTTGATGGCAAGCGAGTGACAGACCGCTACGGTGAGAAACTCGCTGGCGCATCGGCCAGAGGTTACCCCGGCATGAGAGTGAGCGGGGATACGACGGGGCTCCTAAAGAAGGACTGGGGGCACTGGTGCGACTTCGAAGATGGTCTCAACGGGGTTATCGGCAATCAGCGCCTGGCCGGGCTGTGCTCGTACCCGCTTCCGAAGTGCGGAGCACCTGAAATCCTGGATGTAGTGCGCACATACCAGTTTGCGCTTGCAAGACGACACGGAAGCTGGGAAGTTGTCGAAACCGCAGGGCTCAAGCAAGCCAAAGCCGAGATCATACGACTCAATGAGGAGCTCGAAAAACGTGTCGAAGAGCGGACCCGTGAGCTGGCGCGGGCTTCGGAAACGTTGCGGGATGCTCAGGCTGAGCTCGCCCGCGCCACGCGGCTAACATCGATGGGGGAACTGACCGCCTCCCTGGCGCATGAAATCAAGCAGCCAATTGGGGCGGCGGTGACCAACGCGGAAGCGTGCGTGCGATTACTTGATCGCGATCAGCCCGATATTCCCGATGCGCGAGAAGCTGCTTTGGAAATGGTCAGCGACGCGAAACGTGCAGCCAACATCATCGACCGCGTCCGCTTGCTGCGCCAAAAGGATTCTTCACAACTGGACGTAGTCGACGTAAACGAAGTCATTTCAGCGATGGTGGTTATGCTGCAGAACGAGGCGAATCGGAATTCGGTTACGATGCGTGTCGACCTGGCCCAAGGACTTCTCAAAGTGATGGCAGATCGTGTCCAGTTGCAGCAGGCATTGATGAATCTCATGCTCAACGGCATCGAGGCAATGCGGGACACGAGCGGTGAGCTCAGCATCAAGTCGCAGTTGGCCGAGGATGGTCAAGTGCTGATCTCGGCCACCGATACCGGCGCTGGACTTCCTCCTGAGAATGTAGACAAGATCTTCGACGCATTCTTTACGACAAAATCTCAAGGTACAGGTCTGGGATTGGCGATTACCCGTTCTATTGTTAAATCGCATGGTGGCCGCGTTTGGGTCAGCGCGAATTCCGATCGGGGGGCAACGTTTAGTTTTACTCTGCCCAGTAGGGTGGCAATAGCTGCATGACTTCTCCCGATACTCCCACTGTGTTCATTGTCGATGACGATGGCCGCATGCGTGCGGCTATGCAGCGTCTGTTGAAGACGGTGGGGTTGCACTCAGAGTCGTTTGCCACGCCACAGGACTTTCTGCGGCGGAAGCTTCCAGACGCTCCCAGTTGTCTCCTACTGGATATGCGACTTCCAGGAATGAGTGGCCTGGAGGTCCAAAGCACACTAAACGAGGCGGGGGCTCAGATTCCCATTATTTTCATCACCAGCCATGGGGATATTCCCATGACTGTCAAAGCGATGAAGTCTGGAGCGGTGGAATTTCTGACAAAGCCTTTCCGCGATCAGGACCTGATCGATGCGATTCAGCAAGCGCTGAAGAGCAATGCGGGAGCGCGGCAACAACTGAGCGAACTTGCGCAATTGCAAGAACGCTACGCGAAATTAACAGCGCGCGAGCGCGAAGTCATGCATCTCATTGTTTCCGGCATGCTTACCAAGCAGATTGCCTCGACACTTGGCACGACCGAAATTACCGTGACTGTGCAGCGTGGGCAAGTCATGCGCAAGATGGAAGCGAACTCGCCCGCCGAGCTAGGAAGCATGGCAGAAAGGCTGAAGCTCCCGACAGTCCGCTAGCCCCCACCGCCGACCCACCCCCGCCCCGCAGGCACGACTGCGAACTCCGTTATACATATATATCAGCGCCCTTATGACAACCAATAATTGCGTTTTGCGCCCAGCGGATCAATCCTGTACCTGTATGGCTGGTGAGAAGAAGGCAAAAATGGTTGCCGTTATCGAGGACGACGAATCGTATCGAGCCGCCGTGCAACGTTTGCTAAAATCGGCAGGCTTTTCGGTGCACTCGTTCGCCTCTGCGGAGGATTTCTTAAGCTCTGGCCGGCAACACGAAACTGGGTGTCTGATTTCCGATATCCGCATGCCGGGGATGTCTGGGCTAGACCTCCAGGCTAAGTTGAATGCTGATCGCTGCCCGATTCCGACCATTTTCATTACTGCACACGGAGACGAAGACATGCGATTGCAGGCAATGCGAGGCGGTGCAGTGAAATTTATGGTCAAGCCTTTTGATTGCGCAATTCTGCTTGAGAGCGTTCGAGCGGCATTGGAGGCTGATGGCTGATTTAAGTCGATTGCATAGTTTTTGGTGGGGAGGTGATTGTGGGCACCGTTGAGAGACTACACTCTGACGAACGGGACGACAGAGACCGACAATTTGATCACATTGTCGGCAACAGCCCCGCTCTTGAATCAGCTCTCGCGGAAGTACAGCGTGTCGCGCCAACTGATTCCACTGTACTGGTTCTCGGAGAAACCGGAACGGGGAAGGAATTGATCGCTCATGCCATTCACAATCTAAGCGCGCGTTGCGGACGCCCCTTCGTGAAGGTTAACTGCGCTGCCATTCCCTTCGATCTCCTGGAGAGTGAGTTGTTTGGGCACGAGAAGGGTGCCTTTACCGGGGCCATAGCACAAAAACTTGGCCGTTTCGAAATGGCTGATACCGGCACTCTTTTTCTTGACGAAATTGGGGACCTGCCGTTGGCCCTACAGCCGAAACTCTTGCGCGTTTTGCAGGAACAAGAGTTCGAACGCCTTGGCAGCGGCCGCACACATCACATCAACGTGCGTCTGGTTGCCGCCACTCATCGCGATCTGGCACAGGTGGTTGGACGTAATGAATTCCGCAGCGATCTTTACTATCGGCTGAACGTCTTTCCGGTCGTGGTTCCGCCCTTGCGAGAGCGCCGGGAGGACATACGCCAGTTGGTCCTTCATTTCGCAGAGGTATTTGCCCGGCGCATGGGGAAGCACATTGAACAAATACCGGAGACAACCATGGATGCATTCATTGCGTATCCTTGGCCCGGCAATGTACGGGAACTCCAAAACCTCATTGAACGAGCCGTAATCCGATCGGACGACGGCGTGCTGCCTAATCCTCTGCCTCCAACACAGACGAATACAATCCCCAGCCTTGCCCCACAGGGCACACTGCACGAATACGAGGCAGCTCTGATCTTGCGGACATTGCTAGCCGCCGGGGGAATGATAGGAGGACCGCACGGAGCGGCTGCCCGGCTGGGGCTTAAGCGTACAACATTAGTCTCCAAGATGAAGAGGCTCGGGATATACCGACCGCGGTATCAGCGACTCGTCGATGAGGTCAACGAGGGACCGGAACTGGCGTTATGAATTACGTTCGGTCCCTTGCTGGCGACGCTTGCACAGGCCTGCACAACACTTAGTTGTTCCTCCCTTAAACGCCTTATGAAAACAACTTGTGTCATATGCAATTTATGCGCTGACCCAAAAGGTCGATATGGCGTCACGGTAACGATATTTCGACGCCGCCTTTCTTGTCGGCAGAAGTCTCTGGATCTTCCACCCGTACGATCCTGACACAATTCGCACGCTTTTGAATGCCGTGGCCGCCCATGAGAAGAACGTTTCCGATTCGCGCCGACTTGGAATATCAATTGCAAATCATGATGAGTAGTTCTGCATTATTTCACTGCTGACGAAAGGAATTGGTTATGTCAAAGAAGTTTGAGGGAAAGATCGCGGTTGTCACCGGAGGCTCGGCGGGAATGGGCCTGGCTACCGCAAAACGCTTCGTCCAAGAAGGGATGGATCAAGTGTTCATTACTGGCCGCGGTAAAGACGCGCTGGATGCTGCAGTTGCCGAGATTGGAAAGAACGTGACGGCGGTACAGGGCGACGTGGCCAAGCTTTCTGATCTTGATCGTTTATACGACACTGTAAAACAACACAATCGAAAGCTCGACATCATTTTTGCGAATGCCGGCCTCGCGAAGTTGGCCCCCTTTGGGACGGTGGACGAGAAGTTTTTCGACCTTCACTTCGACGCCAACGTGAAAGGACTCTTCTTTTCCGTGCAAAAGGGTCTTCCGCTAATGAAAGACGGAGGCTCCATCATCCTTAATGGATCTATTGCCGATATAAAGGGCTTTCCCGCAATGAGCGTGTATAGCGCCACCAAGGCCGCGGTACGTTCCTTTGCGCGGACTTGGACCAATGACTTGCGTGACCGCCGCATTCGAGTGAATGTACTCAGTCCCGGTCACATCGACACTCCGATTCTGGAAGACCTTCAGCAGGGCGAGGCACTCCTGAAGATGAAAAAAGAGATGGAGAATAATGTCCCACTCGGAAGATTGGGAGACCCGGACGAGATTGCCAAAGTTGTTTCATTCCTCGCTTCCGATGAGGCCAGCTATGTCTCGGGTGCAGAGCTTTACGTCGATGGTGGCGTGGCGCAAATCTGAGTGCTGCAACGCGCTCTACATCGTATTCGAGAACTGTGGAAAGGACTGAAACATAAATGGCAACTCTTCAATCGCGTTTGGACGAATTCAAGCGAACATTCGAATCCGGAGCTCCACCATACAACGCGCCGCAAGAGGCAATCGAAAAGATGCATCGGGCGACAGCCGAACTCAAGGCGTCGGGAATTGAACAGCAAGCGCTCAAGATCGGTGACCTTGTTCCGAGCTTCACCTTATTCAATCAGGACCACGTGGAGGTGTCCTCCCGCGACCTCCTCCGACAAGGACCGCTGGTTATCAGCTTCTTCCGGGGACACTGGTGACCTTATTGCAATATGGAGCTGGAGGCTCTACAAGGAATCAATTGTGAAGTCCGAGCATTGGGAGCGCAGATCGTCGTGCTCACTCCTGAACTTGAACGGTATACGCGAGCTCTGCATAAGAAGCTGAACCTGACGTTCGACATTCTTACCGATCTTCATCTGAAGACTGCAGAGCAGTTTCGCCTGGTGTTTGCGTTGCCGGATTACTTGCGCGACCTTTACAAGTCATTCGGCAATGCCCTGGACAGGTTCCACGATGAACCGGAGTACAGATTGCCGATACCTGCACGGTACCTGGTCGACGAGCAAGGGATCATCCGCGCAGCCGATGTGAACGTAGATTACACAATTCGTCCGGAGCCTTCCAAAACGCTCAGGCAGTTGCGGATGTTAACCGGGTGATTGGCCAACACGAGACTTGCAAGAAGTCGATCCTACGGGACGAGACAGAGAGGAAAATACCGATGAACGCAATTAAGGCTAACTACTTCGATGCCTATCGCAGTCTGAAGCTCACGCGAGACGCCACTGGTGTGCTGGTAGCTGAATTTCACAGCAAAGGCGGACCCTTCACTTTTGCCGCGCAAGACCATACAGACTTTGTCGATGCTTTTTACCGGATCGCGCAAGACCGAGCGAACAAGATCGTGATCTTGACTGGTGCGGGCGGCGACTTCATTACTGGTGTCGATTTTTCAACCTTTGGCAACGTCGCCGATCCCGGCGTTTGGAGCCAGGTTCACGACGAAGGCGTGCAGATTCTCGAAAACATAGCCAACATACGCGTGCCTGTGATCGCGG
>WNFQ01009191.1_pt1 | contig 12014 bp, 8 predicted proteins | sample 5400171 | NCBI WGS metagenome assembly WNFQ01 (sample SAMN13153356, study PRJNA577476) | soil metagenome | isolation source: 20 cm soil under Madrone tree | place: USA:California | collected 2016-06-14
GTGGGTTCTGGCAAAGCGCATGCGGCTTCTTGGCGAGGCCCGCGCGCTGATCACGATTCCGGACGCGATTGGCGCCCGCTATCGCTCACGCGGTGCGCAGGGACTTTCGGCGATCGCGATTCTCGTCGGCATAGTGGGATACATGGCGACGAACGCGCTGGCGATGGGAGTCGTGATCAATTCGATCTTTGGAGTCGGCCTTGGATGGGGAATCTGGATCGGGATGGGTGTCACCCTCGCCTACTCCGCATCGGGCGGGATTCTCGCCGGCATCTACAACGATGTTTTTCAGGGAACCCTGATGGCCGTGGCGTCCGTTCTCGTTTTTCTTTTCGTGCTCAATTTCGGCGGCGGGCTCGGTGAAATCTCGCGTACGATTCTCGCGCATGACCCGACTTTTCTTGGCCCCTGGGGAAAGATCACTCCACTCGCAGCGCTTTCCTTTTTCTTCGTTTTTTCGATGGGCTCGCTCGGCCAGCCTCAGGCCGTGCACAAGTACTACATGCTGCGTGATCCGCTGCAACTCAAGTGGTATCCGCTGCTCAAGACACTTGGCCTGGTGCTCGTGCTGCTTCTGTACTTCAGCGTGGGAGTAGGCGTGAAATCATTTGTGCTGAGTGGTCGCCTGGCCCCGCTCGCGAGCCCCGATCAGGCAACGCCGGCACTCCTGCTCAATGTCACGCCGATAATTCTCGCGGCTCTGGTTTTTTCGGGGGTCGCAGCAGCGACCATGAGCGCGGCAAACTCTTTCATCAATATCGGCGCGGCGATAGTGACCCACGATTTACCGGTTGCCTTTGGCCGGCGGGTGAAGAACGAGCTGCGCTGGGGAAGGGCGGTAACTGTTCTGATCGCCATCGCGGCCGCGATCACGGCGCAGCGGTCCGGGACGATGGTAGCGTTCCTCGGGATTTTCGGGTGGGGCCTTTTTGCCTCGACGCTGGTCCCCGCGCTGGCGGTGGGATTGAACTGGCAGGGCGCGACGCGTGCGGGAGCAATAGCGTCGATCGCAACGGGCTTGATCGTCACACTCGCGCTGGAGACCGCTGCCTATTGGAAAGTGTTCACCTTTCCCGCCGGCGTAACAGCCTCGGCGGTCGCAATGGTGTCTTCATTCCTGGTGTTCTTCATAGTGTCGTGGGTCACTCGACACGCTGCGCACGCGCAGATCGACCCCGATGTGAAGCTCGTGATGGACCTTTGATCACTCGATGGCCGACTTCTCCGCTTTCTGGCTCTCGAGGACGCGAACGCTTTTGATGTTCACGAACTCGTGGATGCCAAACTCGCCCAGCTCCCGGCCGAAGCCCGAATTCTTGACGCCGCCAAACGGAAGCCGCGGATCGGATACGACCATGCCGTTGATGAACAGAAGTCCCGATTCGATTTCGGCGACGAACTGAGCCTGCTCGCGGTCGTCACGGGTCCACGCCGACGCGCCCAGTCCAAAAGTCGTTCCGTTGGCGATGCGGATCGCATCGCCGAGGTCCTTCGCCTTGAAGACCGAGGCAACCGGTCCGAATAGCTCTTCGCTCGCAGCGGGGGCGGTTGGTGGGATGTCAGCAAGAATGGTCGGCTCGTAGAAGAAGCCTTCCCGGTCGATCTTCTTTCCGCCGGTGACCAGTTTCGCTCCGGCGGCGACGGATCCCTTCACCTGCTGATCGAGCTGATCGCGGATCGCCGCTGTCGCAAGTGGCCCGAGCTCGGTCTTCTCGTCCATTGGATCTCCCACTCGCACAGTGGCAACGCGGGCGATGAATTTCCTGAGGAATTCGTCGTAGATCTTCTCATCTACGATGAATCTCTTGGCGGCTATGCACGACTGGCCGTTGTTGATCATCCGGGCCGTCACCGCCGTCGAAACGGCGTTGTCGAGATCCGCGCTCGGCATTACCACGAACGGATCACTGCCTCCAAGCTCCATGACCGATTTCTTGAGATTCCTGCCGGCAGCACCCGCCACTGATCGGCCGGCACCTTCGCTTCCCGTGAGCGTGACCGCGGCGATGCGAGCATCGGCGATTATTCCCTCGATCATGTCGGAGCCGATCAGCAGAGTCTGAAACGAGCCATTGGCGAAACCAGCGCGGCGAAAGATGTCTTCGATGGCCAGTGCGCACTGTGGGACATTGGACGCGTGCTTGAGAACGCCGACATTACCGGCCATAAGCGCCGGCGCGGCAAAACGAAACACTTGCCAGAACGGAAAATTCCACGGCATGATCGCCAGCACGATACCGATGGGCTGGAAGGCGACCCAGCTGTTGCCGCCTTCCATCTCGACGGACCGGTCGGCGAGGAACCGCTCCGCATTGTCGGCGTAGTAGCGACACGCTGTTGCGCACTTCTCGGCTTCGGCGACGGCGGCCTTGATGGGCTTCCCCATCTCGAGCGTCATCAACCGTCCCAGCTCGCGGCATTCCGCATCCAGAATTCCGGCAGCCTTGCGCATATGGCTAGCGCGATCGGCGAAAGGTGAGCGCCGGTGCTGGCGATAAGCAGCCACGCCTCGATCAAGCGCCGCGCTTACCTGCGCAGCCGAAAACTGCTCGAACGTGCGAACGGTCTTTCCAGTCGCTGGATTTATCGTCGAGATGCTCATGATCAGCGGCTTTGCTTCACTTAGCGTGCCGGAGCGGGCGCTTTGCGATTCGTATCACGGTTGTTATTGAGCCGATCTCGAGAAGGCAGCCCACACTCGTGACGATGCCAGGCGTTATCTGAACAAACCGTTCCAGACGCATCTGATTTACATTGTTGTCCTATGCCCAAGAACAAAATCTGCGCGCTCGTCCTTTTACTTTTCGTGCTCGCCGGTGTCGACACTGCCTGCGGACAATCGCAGTCAAGCACCGCACAAAACCTGACGCAGCCTCCACCGATTCGGCGTGAGTTCAGGGCAGTATGGGTGGCATCGGTCGAGAATATCGATTGGCCTTCGCAGCCCGGGCTTTCGACGCAGGAGCAGAAAGACGAGCTGCTGGGGATTCTCGATCGGGCAGTGGCTCTCCGACTGAACGCGGTGATTCTGCAGGTGCGACCTGCAGCCGACGCGCTATACGCGTCGCCGTACGAGCCGTGGTCCGAGTATCTGACCGGGCGAATGGGAAGGGCACCGAACCCGTGGTACGATCCGCTCGAATTCGCGGTGACCGAAGCACATAAGCGGGGACTCGAGCTGCATGCATGGTTCAATCCGTATCGGGCGCGTCATCCGTCGGCGAGATCGGCACCATCGCCAAATCACATCAGCGTCACGCACCCAGAGCTGGTGAAGCGGTACGGAAGCATGCTGTGGATGGATCCGGGAGAGCCGGCCGTTCGCGACCAAACCGTCGCCGTGGTGCTCGACGTCGTCCAGCGGTATGACATCGATGGTGTTCACATCGATGACTACTTCTATCCCTACAAGGAGAAGGACCGCCGGGGAAGAACCATCGAGTTCCCGGACGCGAACAGCTGGCGGAAGTATCGCAGATCCGGCGGCGGGCTTTCGAGGGATGATTGGCGCAGGGCAAATGTCGACAGCCTGATTCACCAGGTGTACGTCCGAATCAAAGCGGCAAAGCCGTGGGTGAAATTCGGAATCAGCCCATTCGGAGTCTGGCGTCCGGGGAACCCCCCGCAGATTGGAGGCTTTGATTCCTATGCGGAGCTTTACGGCGACTCGAGAAAGTGGCTCCTGAATGGATGGGCGGACTACTTCACACCGCAGCTGTATTGGCCAACCTTCCGTGAAGATCTGAGCTACCCTGTGCTGCTGCAATGGTGGGTCGAGCAGAATGCGAGGGGCAGGCATATCTGGCCGGGCAATTATCTCGACAAAGTCACGGGTACTCCGACCGGATGGCCGGCGCAGGAGCTACTGGATCAGATCGCGCTCACGCGTGCGCAGCGAGGAGCAACGGGCAATGTCTACTTCAGCATGCGGTCATTCATGTTTGGAAGAGACAGCCTGCCGGAGAAGCTGGTCGCCGGTCCCTACGCAACCAGAACGCTTGTGCCCGCATCGACATGGCTCGATAGCGTTCCGCCTCTTCAGCCGATCGTGCGCGCCGGGCGCGATACGGCAACTGGTGCGACTAACATATCGCTCCAACCTCAGGGCGCTGAGACAACTTGGCTTTGGGTGATTAGTTCTCGGACGGGCAACGAGTGGAGAACCGAGATTGTCCCTGGTCTCCAGCGCTTTTATATCCTTCCGCGGCCGGCTGGAGGTGTTGCTGCGGATGAACTGGCGGTGTCGGCCGTCGATCGAAATGGCAACGAGAGCACGCCGGTTTTACTGGGCTTGACTCCCGCGCAGTGAGTAACCTGGCTGTAGAAACTGCGAGAAGAATTAGGCGGTAGGTGCGAGGTCTTAGGTAAGAGGCATCAGGTACCAACTCCTACGCTCTTACTTGTCCTCGCGCTTGAGGGACGCGGAGTTGATGCAGTACCGCTGGTGCGTAGGCCCGGGACCATCGTCGAATACGTGTCCCAGGTGCGCATCACACTTGGCGCAGAGAACCTCGGTACGGCGCATGAAAAGGCTCCTGTCCGTTTCAGTGCGGACGTTCTCGCTCACCGGCTCGGTGAAGCTGGGCCAGCCAGTGCCGGAATCGAACTTGGCGTCAGAATCGAATAGGGGAGTACCACAGCAGACACAGGTGTAGGTACCCGGATTCTTGCTGTCGTAGTACTCACCAGTGAAAGCGCGCTCTGTCCCCTTCTGACGCGCAATACGGTACTGCTCCGGCGTGAGCTGCTTGCGCCACTCCTCGTCGGTCTTACTGATCTTGTCGTTCTTGGTGGTTTTGTCGCTCATCGTGTCATCTCTTACTGCCCGACAGGGTGATTTTACCGGCAACGAGCCAATTGTAGCGGCGCCGAGAGCAGTAATGTAGAAAAATACACCAGGTCGACATTCCCTGTGCCGGATCCTAGCTTGTGCTCAATCTTATGGATCGCCGACCGAGAGCTACGCACCTGCCGCGCCAGCTTGAAGCCAGCGGCAAGGGTCGCCTGTCAGCAATGCCTCCGCAACAAGGACGGGGAACGATATTCCGCTTCTGTCGCACGGGGAGCACCATTGTGCTCCTTGCGATCGGTACTGCGGACTGCTTCCACAGCTCACGCACCCTTCGTCCTGGCCGAGCTTCATCCGGACGACGCGATCACAGCAGCGCGCACGCCCTCGGAAAAGGAGTTTGGGGAAGCTCTGGGGAATCTCATGTCTGGTAATCTGGAGCAGGCGGAACAGCGCTTCGGCAAACTGCGAGGCGTCGCATCGGATTCCGTTATCCGTGCGGCATCCAGAGTGATTTACACGGCGACGCTTCAGTATCAGGAAAAGTGGGGGCTGCTCGCCGCACTTAAGAACGAGCCATCGCAATCGAAAGTGGATAGCGAGGACAAGGCGAGCATTGAGCTGTGGGCGGAGGCTTTCAAGGACGTGCCGGCAAAGACCTTCACCTATCGTTCATCGTCGACTCGCCTTTCGATGTCGGTGTCAGCGGTGGGAACCCCACTCGTGCCGGTCAGGATACGCGGCAAGGTATATAACTTCTGGCTGGACACAGGGTCGAGCCTTACTATGCTCGCCTCGGACGTAGCAAATGATCTCAATATCACTCCGCTCGAGCAGGACACACTGGAGATCGTCACGAGCACCGGCAGAGTAAGGGCGAGCCCCGCCCTGATTCCACAGCTCGAGATAGGACAGCTGGTCGTTCAGAATGCGCCAGCGATGATCGTCGAAGAATCGATGATGCGGATGACCGAGCCAAGACCAATCGAGCGGAGTACTCACGTCAAGATCGATGGCATCATCGGGTTCGACATCATCCGGCAGATGGATGTCGAGGTGGACTACGGCGAGAACAGCATGCGTCTCCGCGATCCGGCGATGTCAAACCCGGATCCGGATCGCAACATGTTCTGGGTCGGACTTCCCGTGATCAGACTCATGAGCACCGACGGAGTCCCTCTGCACTTCGGATTGGACACGGGCGCGCAGCTGAGTTTTGTGACGGAGACGCTGCTCGACAAACTCCAGCTCGAGGCCGCGCGGATCGAAAGCCGTCGAGTCGGCGGACTCGGCGGCGAGGTGTCGCTTCGCGCTCCGGTGTTGCCAGACCTGAAGGTGCTGGTGCGTGGATTCCCAATTCTGTTCAGGGGTGCGGTGGTCCGGGCTCCAGTCTATCAAGTGCTGGCTTCGCTCGATGGGGTCCTGGGAGGGGACATCTGGAATAGCGGCGTCGTGCGGATCGACATGACGAACGGCGTATTCGCTGTTAGGAGGCCACGCCCCAACTAGAAAAAAATGTTAGTTTGCTAACTAACATGCCCCGGTCCGCCTCGTTCCCCATAGAGTTCGCAGTCACACCGCGCTTCGACGTTTTTTACGCGCTGTACTCGCTGACGAACAGTGCTTCATCTCAGCTTGATCCATGGAAGGCAAAGGCCCTCAGCCGCATGCCTCGGGATTTTGAGCGCATCGCAAAGCGGATCGCGCCGCGTCCGATCTTCTGGCCACTGTTGGCTGATGCAATCCAGAGCGTGCCCGGTGAGGTGACTTTCGAGGAAGCTCTCTTGACCATTCGCCAAATGCCGGTCAAGGATTTACAGAGGAACGTTCTGGCGGGAATCTTCCACGACCGAAACATGGTTGACTCGCTCATCACCCGCGAGAAAAGTCCGAGTCAGGTCCTGACCGATGACAAGCTGCCAGGTGGCGAGCTGCTCGGGCACTTCGGGCTCCGGCCGTACGACGAAGTCTCGCCGGCGGCGCGCGCGATTTCCATGCTGCTTTCGAAGCCGAAGTCTTTCCGCGACGAGCTGGCGCTGGTGCTGCAGAAATTCTGGCAATCCACTTTCCAGCGCGACTGGGCCGCGCTCGAGCCTGGTTTGCGCGCCGAATCGTTTCGCATGAGGGACATTCGTGAAGAGCGATCGGTAGGCGATCTCGGTCGCGAGCTGAATCTTCCGGTCGCTTTCGATGACGACGCGAGGGAGATCCGCCCCAGGGTTGGATCGCCCATCAGTTACGGTCTCGTCGATCGCTGCTACGTGATCCCGTCCGCCTTCAATTCGCGGCGATGGTGGACGAAATACGAGTCGAATGCACAGCGGGTTACTCTCTACCTGCCAATCACTGCAGACTCTCGCGCGCCCAACACTATTGTGGAGGAGGACGGGACGCTTAACGACGTTCCAACCGAGCATCATCCCGCAAGGACGGTAACGCATCCAGCGATAAACGCCGAGTCAGTTTTCCGGGCGCTCGGTGACACGACACGGTACGCCATCGCATCGATTCTGGCACGTGCGCCCACGACTTCCGCGGACCTCGCCCGGAGTCTCAAGGTCTCCAAGCCGACGATAACCCACCACGTGCATGCGCTCCGATCAGCCGGGTTGATTCGGGAAACGCCGAGCGGTGGATCGACCAAGCTATCCTTGAGCCGCGATACTGTCGCGGCGCTGTCCGGAGCGGCGGTGGACCAGCTGTTTTCCGCGACCGGTGACCTGGCGCTGGGCACGACCCGGAAGCGCCGGACCAGCTAGGGCGGTACCCCCTTTGTTGCCTGCACCCGGCCCGGTTCAACCGGTGGACCGGCCCCAAAAGAATCTTTTAAACCATTTCACCGTACGGTGAGTCTAAGAAGCATAGGTCGGAATATTCCTTCCTAACCGAGAGTCTAGAAGCATGGGCCGGAATTGTCTCTCCCAGCGCAGAATGGGAGCTACTGGTCGAGCTTGTAGGACGGGTGGGCCACCAGTAGCCAGCCCCGTACCCGAAAGGGTACGGGGTTTTCTTGCATTCGGGCATGAACCGTTAGCGTGCAACCGGCGGATTTGGATAGCCGGTGTCCATGATGACCAGCCATCGTCCGCCATCGCGGCGCCACATTGTTACATAGCGGCCACTTCCGAGCTCCTTCCCCGTGTCCGCATCTCGCCGGCTTACGACCGAGTATTTGCCGGTGGTCGAGCCGATCGACCCACCGTTGAACACGTGCGCATCAGTAGGCTCCCAATTCAGAATGCTCGTGGTGTCGGAGATGTTCGGCAGATCGAATTTCCGAATCTCGTCGAAGCCCCTGATCATGTTGCCGCGGTAGCGGATGCGGATCGCATCGGGCGCATAGAAAGACATCCAGCCATCGATCCCTCGAGCGTGTGTGGCGACGGCAAAATCGCGGTCCGCCTGCATCAGCGAGCTTTCCGTGACTTCACTCGGGGAGTTGCGGGTGTTGACGGTGGCTGTACACGCCGTCGCCAGCGAACCCAGTACCAGAATGGCGAAAGAAGATCGGTTCATGGATCCCACCTCCTCATGACGTTTGACCGCGGTGTGAAGCTCTCCGATTCGCGAACAGGGACGACAAGGTTTCTCAGGCAGATAGTAGTGCAGCTGGACGATCACCACCACTTTCACGGTTTTGGCACCAGCGATAGGTTTGCGGTTCGCGGCGAACGGGCCGCGTTTCATTCTGCTGGAGCGTACATGGCGGAAGTATTCGGGCAGGAGCTGCTCGCAAAAAAAAACGCGATCATCACGGGCGGCGGGAGTGGCATCAACCTCGCGATCGCTCGTCGCTTCGCGGCGCATGGCGCCAGTGTCGCGCTGATCGGGCGAACAAAGGAGAAGCTCGATTCCGCGGCCGACGAAATACGAAAGACCGGCGGCACCGCATCTGGTCATCCCGCCGATGTGCGGGACTACGACGCTCTTGCCGCTGCGATAAAGTCGGCGCGTGAGACCCACGGCGAGATCGATCTCGTCGTTTGCGGTGCCGCCGGGAATTTTCCGGCACCAGCACTCGGGATGTCGGCGAACGGGTTCAAAGCCGTTGTCGATATCGATTTGCTCGGGACTTTCAACACCTGTCGGGCGGTCTTTGAGCATCTGAGGCGACCGGGGGCTTCGATCATAAACATCTCAGCGATGCAGGCGTTCACCCCGACGCCGATGCAGGCGCACGTCTGCGCGGCAAAAGCGGGCGTGGACATGCTTACCAAATGCCTCGCGATCGAGTGGGGACCAGACGGCGTGCGCGTCAACTCTATTGCCCCGGGCGCGGTCGACGACACGGAAGGAATGAAGCGCCTCGCCCCGACTCCAGAGATCCAAAAGCAATTCACGCGCAGCATTCCCCTCCGGCGTTTTGCGACCAAGGACGAGATCGCGGATCTCGCGCTCTTCCTGTCGAGCGATGCGGCAAAGTTCATCACCGGGGCCGTAGTCGTTTGCGACGGAGGACAATCGCTCGCCGGCCTCGGCGTCAACATGATGGCCGCGATGCAGCCACGCCCATGAGCGAGATTCGTCGTCTCGCGGTTTTCTGTGGATCAAATCCCGGCGCGCGCCCTGACTACATCGAGGCGGCGCGCGTGTTCGGCAGGCTTCTCGCGTCGCGGGGAATAGGGATCGTTTACGGCGGCTCTGATGTCGGGCTGATGAAGGCGCTGGCTGACGCCATGCTCGATGATCTCGGCGACATCATAGGAGTGATTCCCCGGATGCTGGTCGAGCGCGAGGTGGCGAACAAGGCACTGACGGATCTTCGCATTGTGGAGTCAATGCACGAGCGAAAGGCAATCATGGCCGAGCTTGCTGACGGATTTGTCGCGCTACCGGGCGGGATTGGAACGCTCGAGGAATTCTTCGAGATCTGGACGTGGGCGCAGCTCGGGATGCACGACAAGCCGTGCGGGTTGCTCAATGTCGCCGGCTATTTCGATCCGCTTCTCCAGTTTCTGGATCGCGCGGTGGCCGAGAAATTCGTGCGCGATGTTCACCGGCAGATGGTGATCGTGGAAAGCGATCCCCGCGAGCTGCTGTCGCGCTTTGAGGCGTATGAACCGCCGCGTGTAGTGAAATGGATCAATGCCGGCACGATCTAGTTCTTTTTTGTTTTCGCTTCGACTTGCATCGCTGTTGGTGGTCGGTGAGGGTGTCCTCTGCGGGGCAGTGTCCTCGCACGCCCGCCGTTGGGGCGCGCTGGCGCGCCCAAACGGCGGGCTCTTGCTGCGGGTGCCCCTCCGAGGACACCCTCACCTCCCTACACAGATCTGTAACTGCAGCGGTTTCGCCCCGTCGGTGTCTGCGGTGGTTCATTTGAACGTTCGCCGTGCGGTTCGTCCGCGGTTCGCCCCCGTGGGGAGCACGGGGATGCCGAGCTTCGCTCGGCGCGATCCCGCGCAGAAGTACGGCGGCGGCCGGGCGACGAACGTGAGTCACGTGCGAGGCGCGAACGAAATGCTTTGGTGCGAGTTGCACTTCGTGGGAAGGTGGATAGGGTCCTCGTAGGCCGCTTTGCAAAGCGAGCGCGAGGAGGAGACCCGCGACCGAGCAGAGCGAGGGAGCGTTGTTAGGGGCTCCGACCAAGCGAGCGTAGCGGCCGAAGAGGACCCTATCCGCCGTACCGGAGAAAGCGCCCGACCAACTAGAGACGGCTCATACCGCGGCACGGGGCACCACGGGCGTCAAACGCGCGGCTGACGATGGAGCATTCTCAGCGTTCGCAGCGGCGTAGCGCGCCAGGACCGTGCGGTGAATGTCGCGGGCATCCTCGAGCGATTCAGCCGCGAGGCCGAGCCTCTCGGGCGAGATAATGAAAGGATAGACCTGATCGCCACCGGCCGAGCCGTGCGCGCCGACCTGATCGTCGAAGGAGATGATGTCGTAGCCGTCGAAAGAGCCGAATAAAACGCAATCACCGGCGTTCGGCTGCGCCACCAGCGACTCCACCGCTCGCAGCACATACGGCTCGGTGCCGAAAATCTCGAGCGGATTCTCTCCGGAGATCACCCGGAGCTCACCGTCGCGTACAGTCGCGCGTCCGTGCTTGCCAGCCAGATTCACTCCGCCGCCCCAGACGGTGGCCACAAGTCCGATGCCCGGATGTGCGACCAGCTGCTCGTGGAGCCTGGCCCACCGCGCATCGGCCGTGATTTGCTCGAGCGTCAGCCGCTGCTCCGTCGCCGCGAAATACACCAGTGCCAGGCAAGAGCTGTAGGTGACCACGACATCGTTCGTCCTGTCGACGCGGTATTTCTCCGGGAAAATGATCTCGCGCAACCCGTAGCGACTTCTCAGCCAGTCGCGGAATTTGCGAATGGCATTTCTGGCACCAAACGAGACCGGTGTCAGCTGTGCGACTGCCTCGACGACTCCCGGGCCGATGTCCGAGTACTCGGTGTCCTCGGCGTAGCTGGCCAATGCCCGCGGTGGCTGCGCGCCCTGCAGCCGCGTCTCATCGAGAATTCGCTGTACCGTCACGCCGAGCGACTCCCCGTACTTCACGCGGTAGCTCAGTGCCGGCGTCATTCCGTGGTCGGAGAGAATGACGAGATCGTAACCCCGTCCCCCTGCCACCTGCGCCATTCTCCAGATCTCGGCGATGCGTGCATCCGTGCGACGCAAGTCGACCAGCGCCTGCTTGCTCGACGGCCCGAAATGATGCGCCAGCTCGTCGTACTGCATGAAAGTGCTGTAGATGATGGGAACGCCCAGATAGACGTCGAGCAGAATCGCCATCGTCTGCAGCTCGCGTACGACGACGTTGCTGAGGATGCGTATGAATGGAAAGATGCCTTCGGAGTGCGTCACCCTGCCGGCCAGCTCGCCGCGGGCCCGCTCCCATTCCTCGAGCAACCACTCGAATGCTCCCTGAAGAACCATGCGCGCCATGCGGATCGGGTGCAGCACCATGAGGAGCGCCATACGGGTTCCACCGAGCCGTCGGTAGACAGACATCTTGTCACGCGTAGCGACGGTGAAGGGGACGGTCTGCGCATCTCCGTCCAGAAGGTTGACGTAGCTCGATCCGCCCGCGAGCGCGCCTGGCGAATGGAGGCGATCGCGGATGTACTGCACGCCGTGCGGTGCATTACAGGTGATAACCTTGCGCGCTGCCTTGTCGTAGAATCGAAACGCCGGAATCCCGCCGTTCTCGCCGTGGAACATCCCGGCCTGACAATACGGCGTCGCAGATGGGAGTCCGCAGAACCAGCGCCTGAGCGCG
>WNFQ01006258.1_pt1 | contig 12013 bp, 9 predicted proteins | sample 5400171 | NCBI WGS metagenome assembly WNFQ01 (sample SAMN13153356, study PRJNA577476) | soil metagenome | isolation source: 20 cm soil under Madrone tree | place: USA:California | collected 2016-06-14
GCGTCATTTCTGTTCCTCGCCCCGCGGCATAGACTTTTCGATTATCGGCGCCGTCAGGACCTGAACGTCATTTGGGAGATTAACGAGGCCGCTCCATTCATCCAATCTGTGTTGAGGAGCCTCCACAGACACCATCATCCCCGGCACAGCGTCCCACATGTCTACTTCGATGCCGTCTTCAAACAGGCTTACTAACCAAGAGTAAGGGCCCGGGCGCAGAGGCAGTACAGGAAACGTGTACCGCAGTTCGTGAATTCCGAGAGATAGATTCAAATCTTGCAGCTCGCGGCCCCAGATCAAAGTCCTATCTGAGTTGAATAGTGCAATTCCATGAGCGCCCCTTCTGATTGGCTGGTTGACTTGCAGAGTGAATCTGATCGAGACGGGACCAAAGGTATGGAGAGTATGGGGAGTCGAATTAATTGGATCTAAAATTTCCCAATTCAAAAACTGCGCACTGCTTGACCGGGCGGCAGCGCCTTGCGAGGCCTCGCGGGCGGCCAGCGTCATGGCTGACTCATAGTTGCCGACCACTTCGGATGTTTGTCCAGCGCCTCGAACTGTTCCGTCATCGATCCACACAACTCGATTACAGAGGCGGCGGATTTGGTTGAGTTGGTGGCTGACGAGGACGACGGTGCGGCCGGCTTTGGCGACGTCACCCATTTTGCCGAGACACTTTTTCTGAAAGTTGATATCGCCGACAGCGAGCACTTCGTCCACGAGGAGAATTTCAGGTTCGAGATGAGCGGCGACGGCAAAAGCGAGGCGGACGTACATACCGCTGGAGTAGTGCTTGACGGGAGTGTCAATAAACTTTTCGAGTTCAGCGAAGGCGACGATTTCGTCAAATTTGGCGGTGATTTCGCGCTTGCTCATGCCGAGGATGGCACCGGAGAGAAACGTGTTTTCGCGGCCGGTGAGCTCGGGATGGAAGCCCGTGCCGACTTCGAGAAGGCTGCCGACGCGGCCATGAATTTCCGCCCATCCGGTGGTGGGCTGCGTAATGCGGGAGAGAATTTTGAGGAGAGTGGTTTTGCCAGCGCCGTTGCGTCCAATGAGACCGAGGACTTCGCCTTCGCGGACTTCGATAGCAACGTCCTTCAGGGCCCAGAAGGTTTCCTGGCGATCGCGACGAAAAACAGAAAGCGGAGAGCGAACAAAGCGGTCCATGGCGTGACGTAAACCGTGTTCGACCACCATGCCGCGGCGGTATTTTTTGCCGAGGGCTTCGCCTTTGATCACGGCGCTACTCATCGTTGGTACGTTTCCACGTTGGAATGTTTGAACGTTTCGACGTGAAACGTTCGGACGAATCCGGATTAAACCCTGTCCGCAACAGTGCCCTCCATGCGCTGAAAAAAAATCAATCCGCCGAAGAGGATGAGGACGACGGCGACACTGGAGACGAGAAGGCTGAGCGTGGGAGCCTGGCCGTGGCCGGTGAGCGCCCAACGAAAACCGTCAATGACGCCGGCCATGGGATTGAGGCCGTACAGCCAGCGCCAGCGCGCGGGAACGAGCGAGCTGGGATAGGCGACAGGCGAAGCGAGCATCCAGAACTGCAAGAGAAAGGGCATGACGTAACGCACATCGCGGTAGAGCGCGTTGAGCGCGGAGAGCCAAAGGCCGACGCCGAGAGCGGTGAGAACGGAGAGCAAGAGAAAGAGCGGAAGAAGCGCGTCGGGCAGACCGGGCTTGATGCCATAAAAGAGCGTGACGCCGAAAAGAACGACGAAGCCGATGGCGAAATCCACGAGGCCGGAGATGACGGAAGAGAGCGGCAAAACCAAGCGGGGAAAATAGACTTTGGTGATCATGCGCTGATTTTCAACGACGACATTGGTGGCGTTCTGGAGGGCGTAACTGAAGTACGTCCAGGCAACGAGCGCGGAGAAATAGAAAACGGGATAGGGCAGGCCTTCGGAGGGGAGTTTGGCGAGACGTCCGAAGAAAAGAGTGAAGACGGCCATGGTGAGCAGCGGCTGAAGAACGACCCAGAGGACGCCGACGGCGGTTTGTTTGTAGCGGATTTTGACGTCGCGCCAGACGAAAAAATAGAGGAGTTCGCGGTAGGCCCAGAGTTCCGCGAGGCGGAGATGGAAGAGGCCATGCGGGGGTTCGATGCGCGTGACGATGAGATGGGAGTGAGGCGCGGAGGCCGGGAGGGAGGCCGTAGAAGGCGAAGAGGGGACGGAAACCATCAATGATGCCTCATACGTTGCGAGAGAGAGAAAAACATTGTTTTAGGTTACCAGAAAGATCAGTAGTCGGACTGCTCGCGAAGCTGCTGGACGTCGCGCTGCTCAATGCGGCGCATGAGATCCTTGCGGCGGAAAAAATAATCGTGAAAAAGGTCGGAGAGCTGGCGCGGAACGACAAAGAATTGATTGTGGGCGACTTCGTTCCATGCGACGGGACCCCGGGCGGGAATCAGATGAGAGCCCCATTGAAACATAAGGCCGAGATTCCAGAAAACGAAGAGAGCAAGGACGGCGGAGATTGCCGCGGCGGCGGCTCTGAGCGAGCGGAACAAATTCGCAAACTTTTGAAGGAGAACAGCAAGACCGATGATGAAAAAAACGGTGAGCGAAACGAAAAAACGGTTGCCGTAGGAAGAGATGCCTGCCCAGTCGGGATAAGAAGCCATGAAATAGTAAAAGGCGAGCGTGGCGCAGAGGACAGGGGCGCCGGTGCGGGGAACTCTACGGCAAAAAAGAAGGATGCCTATGCTGGAGAGGAGAAGGAGAGGAGTCCAGGAAAAGAGGCCATGATTGGCGGAAAAGAGAAGCTGGAGCAAGAAGGGCGAGGTCCAATGCCACTGCGAGACAGGGATGTAGCCGGATTCGACGGAGGAGCCATAGATAATTCTCCTGGAAATGAAAGTGGGCAGAAGGCAGAGCAAAAGAGTAAGCGCAAAGAGGGTGTAGGAAACGAGCAGACTGAGAATTATTGCGGAAGGTTCGCGCGAAGGGGCGGCGGGACTTGAGCCGCGCAGGGCGTCACGAAGAGACAGCAGAGCTTCGACGGCAACGATGGTGAGGACCATGGCGTTCGCGTAATAGACATTGAGCATGAGGCCGGCGATAGCGCCGAGGAGAATCCATTGCGGGATGGAGCGAAGCTCGCGAGTCTCGAGCCAATACCAGAAGAAGAGGGCGACCATGAATGCGGAATGAGCGTGCGACCAGGAGGGGTTGAAGTACATGTAAACGGGAAGCGAACTTGCGCCCCAGATTGCGACAGCGGCAAGGAATGCCCAGCGCTCACCGACAAATTTTTTGGCGATGCGGAATGAGATGAGTATGCCGAGAAATCCGTAGAACGCGGTGCCAAACGCCATGGCGATGCGATAAGGCGCGGAGAAGCCGTCGGCAGCGACGCTCGAACCGAAGGTCCGCGCTATGAGTACGCACGCGTGGGCGATCAGCAAGAATGGCGACCAGAGAATCGCAGGGCCGATGGTGAAGTGGTTTTCAAGGTGCCCGGTGGCGGTGCGGTACTCCGAGCGCGGCTGACCGGATTCATCAAGGCGGCCTTCGCGGAAGCTGGTGTTGGCGTGCTGATAGTCAGGAGCAAAATCGAGATTGTGCTGGATCAAGAGAGCGCGAGCGAACGCGTAATAGCCGACGCCGTCGCCGCGGACCCAGGGATTTGCCAAGGGCAGCGTGAGCAAGAAAAGAAGTAGGAGCACACGCTCCGAAAGAGGGATAAGACGAAACCTTTTGAACAGGCTTACGTTGGTTTGCACAGGTTTTCTAGCTGCCGAACAGTTTCATGATCCGGCGATGCGTCCCGGAATGAAAACGATCGCGCGGATACCGCATCCGTAGATTGGCCGAACCATATCTCAATCCTGTTTTGCGTTAAAGAGAAATCTGAGGAGCCTATCCGACATTGGCGGAGGCGACGCGAGGGGAAACGCTCTCTTTTTGTTTCATGTGAGAAGCGACGCGATCGATGATTTCGTTGAGAGGAGTTTGCGGACGGAAGCCGGTGATGGACTCGAGTTTATCAACGCAGGGAACGCGACGCATCATGTCTTCAAAGCCGGGCTCGTAAGCCTTGTCGTAAGGAATGAATTCGATGGGAGATAAGCTGCCGGTGCGCTGCTTTACACGTTGCGCTAAAGCTTCGATGGTAATTTCTTCCGTGTTGCCAATGTTGACGACCTCTCCGACGGAACGTTCGGAATCAATGAGCTTGATTAGAGAGTGAACGGTGTCACGCACGTCGCAGAAGCAGCGTGACTGTTTTCCATCGCCGTAGACACTCATGGGGACGTTATCGAGAGCTTGCCGAACGAAATTGGGAAGAACCATGCCGTAGCGGCCGGTCTGGCGAGGACCAACGGTATTGAAGAAGCGCACGACAATGACGGGGACTTTCTTTTCTTTCCAATAGGAGAGCGCAAGAAATTCGTCGAGCGCTTTGGAAGCGGCGTAGCTCCAGCGGCCTTTCGTGGTGGGACCGAGAACGAGATCGGATTCCTCGCGGAAAGGAACCTGTGTGCTCTTACCATAGACCTCGGAAGTAGAGGCGATGAGGGTGAGCTTGCGCTTTTTTGCGGCGGCTTCGAGGATGAGCTGCGTGCCGTTGACGTTGGTTTCGATGGTGCGGACAGGACTCTCGACGATGAGGCGGACACCAACAGCCGCGGCAAGGTGAACGATGACGTCAGCGTCGTCCACGAGCTCTGCAACGAGCTGGCGGTTCTCAATCGAGTCCAGGTGATATTCGAGATGCTCGGAACTCTTGAAGTGCCGGATGTTTTCCATGCTGCCGGTAGAAAGATTGTCAAGAAGCACGACGTGATCGCCGCGATCGAGCAACCGTTCGGACAGATGGGAGCCGATGAAGCCGGCGCCGCCCGTAATTAAGAAGCGCAAAGTTCCTCCTTAAAGCGCCAAATCGTCATCTTCGGAATGCCGCGAGGTGCGCATCTTACGCAGGTCTTCCTCGGGGGCATGAGAAATATCGGCGGCTTCCTGGGGACCATAACCATAGGAATATGGGTAGTAGCGGTAGGAATAGTAGTAGTCCGGAGCACTGGAGTCGACGGCATTTAGAACCACGCCGAGCATGCGGCACTTTACGCTGACGAGGAGGTCGCGGGCGCGGGTGAAGGCTTCTTTTGGAGTTTCGCCGCTGCGAACGACGAGCAGAACCCCATCCGTTTGAACGGAAAGGATGACGGCGTCGGTGGCGGCCATAATTGGCGGGGAATCGATGACGATGAATTTGAATTTTGTGCGGAGTTCAGCGATGGCATCCGCCAGTTTGTGCGAAGAAAGAAGATCGGCGGGATTGGGAGGAAGCGGGCCGGTAGGAATGGCAGCAAGATTCGGAATGGCCGGGTGAGGAATGGTGACGAGATCGAGGCTGGAGACGCCCGCGAGGTAAGAGCTCAAGCCAGCGTATTTGCCGTCGGTGAGATTGAGGAGCCTGCCGACGCCGGGTTTACGCAAGTCCGCATCAATCAGAAGAGTGCGGTCGCCGAGTTGAGCGAGAGTGACGGCAAGATTGGCGGCGGCGGTCGTTTTGCCTTCACGGGGAAGAGCGCTAGTGACAAGAATAACCTGAGGTGGATGGTCCGGCTGAGAGAGCAAGAGGGCGGTGCGAAGAGCGCGGAAGGCTTCCGACATTTGGGATTTCGGAAGATGCTGGGCGACGAGCTCAATGCGCTTGTCGTGGCCATTTGTGGAAACGCCCTTGAGAAGGCTACGTCTGCCGTTGCCATTGGTTTCGGCAAAAGCTGGAACGACGGCCAGAGAAGGCAAGCGCGCGAGAGTCTCAATATCGTCGGGAGTCTTGACCGTGTTGTCGAGATATTCGCGAAGAAGCGCCAAACCGATGCCACCGACGAGACCGACGATGAAAGCAAGGGCGATATTGCGAGCCTTGGCGGGACGAGACGGGTGGGAAGGAACCATCGCCGGATCAACAACACGGATGTTGGATGACTTGAGGGCACCGGCAATGTTGGCTTCCTTGAGCTTGGTAAGCATGCCGTCGTAGAGCGTTTTATTAGCTTCGGCTTCGCGCTTCAGGATGTTGTATTCAACGAGGCGCTGGGACATCTGATTGGCTTCGGCTTTTTGTTGATCGAGAGCCTGTGAGAGCAACAATTCGCGCTGACGAGCGGCGTTAAAGTCGTTTCCCATCTGCTCGACGATGGATTTTTTCTGACTCTCGATCAGGAGATCCATCTCCTTAATTTGGCCTTGCAGCCTGAGAACCTTCGGGAAATTCGGACCGTATTGGGCGAGGCCATCGGCGTACTGCGCGTTGACATCTCCACGCTTCTTAATGAGGTCCTGAAGAACGAGATCGGTGCGCATTTCGGGAACCGAATTCGGGTCGCCGGACTTGGCAAATTCATAGAGCGCTTGCTTTTTCATGCGCTCGCTTTGCGCATCGGTCAATTCCTTGTTGAGATCAGACAAGCGCTGCGTGGTGATATTTTGCTTGTCGTCAAGTTCCCAAATCTGATTTTTCCGCTCGTATTCGAGGCGGGCGTCTTCTGATCTCTGAACCTTGACCTTCAATTCATCAAGCTGATCGGCAAGCCAGGAAGAGGCTTGAGCAATCGCCTGGTACCGGCTTCGAAAGTTTTCCTCGCGAAAGTTCTCGATATGCGCATTGACGACGCGCGCTGCGAGCTGCGGATCCGTGGATTCAAAGGTTACGTCCAGCAGGCGGCTGTTGGGAACGCGACGCACGCTGAGACTTCCAAGAAATGCGCCGAGTTCCGGAGGGCGCTTATGATTGGCGAGACTGCCAGAAGCGAGAGCTTCGGAAGAGCCATCGCCAGACGAATACTCGGGATGGCTGGCGAGGCCGGTACTGCGGATGGTCTGCAGGGCCAAAGTTTCGCTGGTGAGAATCTTGGCTTCGGTTTCGATGTAATTATCCGAATCCATAATGTAGTCGTAAGAATCCGCGCCCTGAAAAGGAAGCACGTTGGAGTTCTCGCGATCGATTTCCACGCGGGCCGAAGTCGAATAGACGGGCTGCATGCGGAACGTGGCGATGGAAACGATTGTGACGACGGCAAGCAGGAAGGAAAGGATCAACCACTGATGCTTGCGCAGAATCAGAAGATAATCGTAAAGGTGCGGCTCGCGGGGAGACAGATCAAAGGCGGCGAAGCGCGAACCGGCGCCCAGGATCTCGATGCTCCCGTTGGTCGGCACGTCGCGCGGCACGAGTTTGTTGTCTTCAGCCATTGCGTCCTAGCGTTGTGCAATCCGGAAAACGGCGACGGCGGTGCCGATACCAAGTCCAATTTCCGCGGCGCGAAGCAGCGCTGCCTTGCTTCCGCTCTGCGGCACATAGAGAACGTCGCTCGCCTGAAGCCTGACGTCTTCAGTCTCCCGCTTCAAGACTTTCCCGAGATCCACAATGACTTGCTGCTGCTGGCCTGCCGCATCCTTGCGAATGATTACGGCCTGATTCTTCCGGGCAGTGGGAGTTAGTCCACCGGCAAGAGCGAGAGCCTTGAGCGTGGAGAGTTGAGCGCGGTCATTTGTGACGACGAAACCACCGGGCCGACTGACCGCGCCGAGAACATAGACGATTCCGGCATGGGGAACAGTTACGATGTCGCCTGCCTGGAGATAAATGTTGTTTCGCGTGTCCCCTGCTTCGAGCAAGTCGTTCAAATTAACCGTGATCGTATTGCTGAGAACCGGCGGTTCGGTGGAGGAAGGAGCGGGAGCAGCCGTTGCAGCGGAAGGGACGCCCGCTACGTCGTCGGGAGTAATCTCAGGAGGCTCATCAGAAGCAGCGGTGGAAGCTTGATCCGGCCGAGAAATGATGACGGAGTCGCCTGCGTCGTTGGCGATGCCGCCAGCTTCCGCAAGAACTTCGAGCACGGTGACGGGGCGGTCGGCCTCGTAAACCATAGGATGGGTGACGGCACCAACAATCGTGATCGGTTTGCTCTTCTTTTCCTTTACGCTGACGATTACCTGTGGATGAGAGACGAGGCCGTTGGCTTCGAGAACTTCAGCGATCTTTTGCTGCGCCTGCATTTCCGTCAAGCCCGCCAGATGCATGCGGACCGGGATGAGAGGAAAACCGATGGTGCCGGTCTGGTTGACGCGGACCTCGCGCGTCAACTCGGGCACGTCAAACACTTCAATCGCGAGCAAATCGCCCCGTCCGATGATGTAGTCGTGAGGAGAGGTATGAGCAACCGCAGAGAGAGTTTTGATGCGGTCGTTTGTATGTTGCGATGTTTCGAGTACGGCCTGCGCGCGGCTGGACGACGCCAGAACCAGTATCCCAAGCAGGGCAGCAGCGCAGAAACACCATGTGCGCGCACCCAGTCTGGCTGGCTGCATTCTTGATGACCCCCGACCGATTATACAGGGTGTAAGGGGTTTTAAATCATGGATTTCGCGGGGTATCGCGGCGACGAACTGCAGGGACGGTAACCGGAGGGGCTAACGGCAAAGGAGAGGCAGCGAGAAGCGCCATCAGGAAAAAAAAGAACGCATTTGCCGGAATATGCAGATTGAAGTCGACCAAGCTGTGTACAAGGATTCCGCAGCACCCCACGAGGGCCGCCAAACGAAGTACCGCAGCAAACGTGTGCGTTGCCTCCTGAAGTGAGCGCAGGGCAGCGAGAAACAGAATGGCGATTGAATCGTACCCAAGCCGGTTCCAAGAACAGGGTGATCGAGAAAAATACGCCAGGCGCCGTGGCGCATCGAAGCGCGTTTGTCTTCCTTTACTTCCATGCTGTGCAGCGAGCCGAAGCGGGAGAGCACCTGGCGAACACCGATCCAGGAGACGAGGGAAAGTGCGGCGAGAAGCACGACACCGCCCGTGAGGAGATGTTTGCTGCCGGCTCTTTGGAGCAATACGAAAGAAATCAAGAAAATCAGTTCGACGCCGAAGGCGACAATTCCGCCGCGGGAAGCGCATAGAAATAAGGCACCGATCGGCAAGAGCGCAAAGAAGCTAATAATGAAACGCCGTTCACGACGGACTTTTCCCAGCATGAGGGGAACCAGGGAAATGGGGATCGCGAGCTCTGCGAATCCGGCGAAATGGTTCCGGTTGACGTAGGGGCCAAAGGGAATGCCACCGTAACGCATTTCGCGAAACCAATAGAGTTTGCCATTAAAAGTGAGGTGCTGAAGAATTCCGAAGCCGGACACCAAGAATGCGAACAACATGACAAACCAAAAGAAACCGCGCCAGTCTTGAAGCGTGCGAAACGCCTGAGCGGCAAGAAATATCAGGACGATGTCGGCGAGAAGAAGCTGCAGTTGAGTGCGAGTAGCAAACGGCGAGGCGGTCAATCGGGAGATCCATTGAAACGCAACGAAAGCAGCAAAAACCAGGAGCGGAGGCAGGATGGCGGGAAGCACGATTTCCTTTTCTCCGTAGAGAAAGAAGAACAGGGCCCAAAGGAAAAAAAGCAAACCGGCGCCAGTTTCAAAAACGGCGAGAGCCCAATCTTCGACACCGCCATGGGCCAAAACGCCAAAAACCAGGAGCGCGCAGATTGCCATGCGAAGGGGCTTCATCGAGCCTTGCGCCCCGGAACGAGCGGAGTCAACGAAACGTCGTCAATCCAAGCAGTGCCCTGAATGTCTCCGTCGGCCTGTTCGCTGGGGGAACGCGCGGCGCACACTCTTAGAAAATGGGAACCAAGGGGCGCGGTCCAGGGAAGAGTTATGTTGGTCCAAGGTTGATCGCCGTGGAGTTCTGCGCTGGAAATGGCGGACCCTTTCCCATTAACAAACGAAAAAAGAGAGAAGCGCACGCCTTGTTCGGTTGTAAGAGATTTCGTCTTCACCCAGGCCGAAAACTGATATGCGCCGCCGGAAGCAACGGGCACCCAGTGACAGACCCCGGTGAAACTGATGTTGGTGCGTCCGGTGAACATCATGCGGAGCGACTGTTCGCCGGAATGTTTCTCCTGTTTGTCCAGAGCAATCTGGACGCTTTGGATTTGCGGTTCGAATTGCCATCCCAAACCGCCGTAGGAGAAGCCGGATTCGAAGCCGCCATCCCAAAGGACGGAACCAGAAGCGTCCGGCGGGATGGGATTTGGTAATTTTTGCGTAGCCTGCTGCCAAAAAAGCGCGGCGTCCTTGCTGCGATCACTCTGAACCAGAGCACCGGCAACGACGGCTATTTCCCCGGGCCGAACTTCTCCCGAGAGCGCGTTTGCGCGAGCCCATACCTCGAGCGTCAGATCGATCTGGTTTTCCCTGGCTAAATCAAAAAGGATGTCCATATACGACTCGAAGATGGGCGGTATCGCTTTGTCGAGAACCTCGTTGGGATCAGCGACTACACGGCGACAACGCGAGAACGCCTCCGCTCCGCGTTTGGGATCGAGTTCTACCGCACGACGAATTTCCGAGAAAGCAGAATCAATCTCATTCTGCCGGAGGAGAAAATTTCCGTAGCGCCAGAGGACTTCAGCGGAGAGAGGATAAACGCGCTTCGCTTCGAGATATGCTGCACGCGCCTCGGGGACCCTTCCGGTTTCATCATAATTGGTGGCGAGATCGAGAAGCGTGTCGGCGGACAGAGGGTCAAGAGACCGCGATGCGAGAAATGCGCGAAGCGCGGCATTGGGGTCGGGCTGATCAAAGTCATATTGATAGGAACGGCCAAGCAGATACCAATAGCGGGCGTTGCCAGGCTCTAGGCGTACGGCTCGTTCGTATCCGTCTCGTGAATTGAGGTCCACGGCATAGGTTGCACGCGCGGCGCGAATGCTGAAATATGCAAGGAAAATGAAGACTGCGAGCGCGATGAAAAGGAGACCGCGGCTGGCGCGAGTGGAGAGAGTGAGAGTCATGCCAGACAACTCTGCCTAACCGCAAGGCGAGGAGGCAAGCATAAAGTCGCGAGCAAGGCGGAGTCATGGGAGATGGACCACTGCGATGCGCACGGGCTCGAGCTGGGTGACATCCAGAATTTTGCCGCCGTTTAAGTTGTCGATATGACTGTTGGAAATGAAATAAAAATCGGAGCCGCGAATGGCGCCGGTCGTGGGCAAACTGGTGAACGAAGAGCGATTTTCTAGGATTGTGGTTCGTGCAACGCGCGTGCCGTCATTTGAAAGCTTAAACGCAGCGATGCGCGGTGAGCCGATACCGTTTTGGATTGCGATGAGACTGCCGTTGTACCAATAAAGGCCGTCCGCGCCGGCGAGAGTGGAATGTGGTCCGGAATTCACGTCGCGGGTGGTGAGATTATCCAGATCAATGCGAATGATGCCGATCGCGTCGGCGACGAAGAGTAGTTTGTCGTCTGAGGAAAGAGCGATGCCATTGGGGTAGAAGAGGTCGCGATGGATTTTCAACGGCGCGAAGGATTTTGACGCCGGATCGAAACGATACACCTGATTGTTCAGGCTGTCGGTGAGAATGATTTCACCGCTCTTGCGAACGATTAAATCGTTGAAGCCGTGTTTTACGGAATCGTTGAGGTAGGAACGGTCCAGAAGATTTCCGTTTTGGTCGTAGTGAACGAGCTCCGCTTTGCCGAGGTCGTCTTCCGTGTTTGCCCAAATGGAGGCGTCACGCGGATCGAGGCGAATGCCCAGGACCGGTAAGAGATGGTCGCGATTGGCGGGAACAAAATCAGAGGAAACCTTCGCCAAGCGCTATGCACTGTTTGAGAAGTTCTGTGACCTCGAGAGTTTCGCCGAGATGCTGGTGTAAAGCGGCGAGGTTGTAGAGAATGGCGCCGCGGTCCGGAAAATTTGGCTGAAGCTTTTCGAGAAGGGCGATCTGCGCGCGAGTTTCCTGGGCATCAGCAGGCTCGGCGGGCGCGCCGCGCATTTCTTCTTCCTGAGAGAAAACTGGGACGGCGCACAGGAAAGCGATCTGCAATGCGAGGAAGAAGGGACAGAGTATCTTTGAGAAGGTGCACATGACTGGTGGATCTGAAGCTTGGCTCGCGAACCGAATAAGTTAGACGACAGCAGCCGGAACGACAGCATGGATGAAGGGGCGAGGGCGTTGGGGTGGAGTCG
>WNFQ01003143.1_pt1 | contig 12012 bp, 9 predicted proteins | sample 5400171 | NCBI WGS metagenome assembly WNFQ01 (sample SAMN13153356, study PRJNA577476) | soil metagenome | isolation source: 20 cm soil under Madrone tree | place: USA:California | collected 2016-06-14
GCAAAACACACATCCGCGTCTGCCGCACGCTTAGTTGCGCGATGGCCGGCAGCTTCGAGCTAATGAAAAACGTGTGCGCGAAGCTTGGAATCCAACGCCAAGCCGATGGCGAGGGAATGCATAATCCCATCGCCGTCAGTACCGATGGAAAATACAGCGTTGAATTTGTCGAATGCCTGGCAAGCTGTGGCACCGCGCCGGTGTGCATGATTGGCGAAGCGCTCCACGAAAAAGTCGATCCAAAGTCGGTGGCCAGTCTGATCAAGGAAGGGCGGCCTCCAGACCGCCCACCCCGGGACGGCGGACTGGAGACCGCCGCTCCTTGGAAGTCTCCGCCGCATCCGCTCGAACATCGGCTGATTTTCAAAAACATAGGACGCCCCGACTGGACGACTGATATCGACTGTTATCTTCGCGATGGGGGTTACGAACAATTAAAGCAAGCCCTGACAATGTCGCGCGACGACATCGTCAATAAAGTTAAAAACTCCGGGCTGCGCGGCCGCGGTGGAGCAGGGTTTTCCTGCGGACTGAAATGGAGCTTTATCAAACCGGACGAAAAGCGGCCGGTGTATTTGATTTGCAACGCCGATGAATCCGAGCCGGGCACGTTCAAGGACCGCTACATCATCCACGAAGATCCGCATCAACTGCTCGAGGGAATTCTGATTTCATGTTACGCGCTCAACGCGCGCACCGCTTACATCTACATCCGGGGCGAATTCCCTGAGGGCGCGAAAATTCTCGAGCGCGCAATCGAAGAAGCCCGAACGCACAATTTTCTAGGAAAGAATATCCTCGGCTCAGGGTTCGACGCAGAAGTTTACGTTCATCGCGGCGCGGGCGCTTACATTTGCGGAGAAGAAACTGGACTTATCGAATCGCTCGAGGGCAAGCGCGGTTATCCGCGAATCAAGCCACCGTACTTTCCGGCTGTGCTCGGCCTCTACATGTGTCCAACCATCGTCAATAATGTGGAAACGCTCTGCCATGTAAAACACATCATTGCCATGGGAGGCGTCGAGTATGCGCGCCTCGGCCGGCCCAACAATACAGGCACGCGAATTGTGAGTGTGAGCGGGGACGTGCAGCGGCCAGGCTATTTCGAAATTGAAGTCGGTGCGGTGACGATGGGCCAGTTGATCTACGAAATGGCTGGCGGGTTAAAGCCGGGTCGAAAGTTAAAGGCAGTTATTCCCGGCGGAAGTTCTGCAAAAGTTTTGCGCGCCGATGAGCGATTCAAGCTGAAGCAGCGACAAGCCGATGGATCGACGATCGAACGAGAAATGTCGATTGATGAGATCCCTATGGATTTCGACTCACTGGCCGCGGCGGGTTCCATGGCCGGGTCAGGCGGCGTGATCGTTCTGGATGATTCCCGCGACGTGGTCTGGGTACTGAACAACATCAATGAGTTTTACGCGCACGAGAGCTGCGGCCAATGCACGCCCTGCCGGGAAGGCTCTCTTTGGATGAAGAAAATCACCGACCGCATGTTGGCTGGCGGCGGAGTCGTGGAAGACCCGAACACGCTTAAGACCATTGGCGACAACATCGCGGGCCGCACCATTTGCGCGTTTGGCGAAGCTTGCGCGTGGCCGACCCAAAGCTTTGTGGAAAAATTTCGGGAGGAATTTGCGGCCCGCGCACAAAAACCAGTCCCACCGCCACTTCCCCCTGAATACACCGCGGAAGAGCTAATTCAGGAAGAGTCGATTCCCACCGTTCCGTTGGCACACGATCCCGGCTGGGAAAAAGCCGGAGCCGCCGGCACAATCTAAAAGCTATGAATCAGGAAAGCAGGAAAGCAGGAAAAACTCTAAGGGAGTCGAAGCTGACCGAGCAAATTATTGCTTGTGCCATCCGCGTGCACTGCGCGCTGGGTCCTGGGTTTCTGGAATCAGTCTACGAGGAAGCGCTGGCTGTTGAATTTGCGCTTAGCGGAATCCAATTCATCCGACAACACCCAGTGCCACTCTTCTATCGCGATCACCAAATCGGCGAACATCGTTTGGATTTCCTGATTGAAGGCAAGATCGTCGTTGAGCTGAAAGCGATTAGCCAATTGGAGGATATTCATTTCGCTATTGGTCGCAGTTATCTCAAAGCCACAGGGCTTGACGATGGTTTGCTATTTAACTTTGCGACCGCGCCGTTAACCATAAAGCGTTTCTGCCGCGAACTTCCGACGCTGCGCGAAAAGGTAGACCCTGTTCTGTAATTCCGATGTTTCCTCTTTTCCTGCTTTCCTGATTCACTGATGCCTTCCGAATCTTCAATTCCAATGTTCAACGTCCAGATTGATGGAGTGTGGCATCAGTTTCCCAAAGGGACGCGTGTAATCGAGGCGTGCGAAGGCGCTGGCAGCTATGTGCCGCGTTATTGTTACCATAAGCATCTCAGCTCGCCCGGTAATTGCCGGATGTGTTTGATCGAAATGGGATTCCCAAGGCTGGGCCCGGATCGCAAACCTGAATTGGGCGCGGACGGCAACCCGATCATCAATTGGATGCCGCGCCCGCAAATTTCCTGCGCTCAGGATGTATCGGAAGGAATGGCTGTTCGCACCAACTCGCCACTGGTGAAGGAATGTCAGCGCGGCGTGATGGAATTTCTCCTCATCAATCATCCGCTCGACTGCCCGATTTGCGATCAGGCTGGCGAATGCCGTTTACAGGAATTCAGCGTCGATTTCGGCAACTCGAAATCGCGTTTCCTTGAGCACAAGGTTAAGAAACCGAAAAATGTGCAGATCGGTCCGCGGGTGACTCTGGATGACGAACGCTGCATCCTTTGCTCGCGTTGCATCCGTTTTTGCCAGGAAATCGCACACGACGACGTACTCGGCTTCGTTGACCGCGGCAGCTATACGCTGCTAACGGCGCATCCGGGGAAGCAGCTGGAAAATAATTATTCTCTCAACACGGTCGACATCTGTCCCGTTGGCGCGCTCACGTCGACGGATTTTCGTTTCAAAATGCGCGTCTGGTTCCTGAAAGAAACCAAGAGTATCTGCACAAGTTGCGCTACCGGCTGTAACACCATCATCGGCAGTCGCGAGGACGTGATCTATCGGCAAACACCGCGAGAGAACGATCACGTCAATTGCTCCTGGATGTGCGATTATGGCCGGCTCAACTTCAAATTTCTCGAGGCTCAAGACCGTTTGCTCGAGCCGCAGATTCGTTCCGGGGGAAGACTGGTCGCTGTCGATTGGCCAATGGCGATCGAGCAGGCCGCGCTTCAATTAAGACAGTTTTCCGGTGCTGAAATTGCCATCATCGCGTCCGGTCGCATGACGAACGAGGAGCTGTGGCTGACATTGCAATTGGCGAAGTCGTTAGGCGTGGAGATGATCGACATCGTCCCGCGACGCGGCCCCGGTGATGACATTCTGCTGAGCAAAGATCGAAATCCGAACACCAACGGCGCACGACTCATTCTTCGATCCACATCTGAACCGGGCGCAAAGCTGCTGGCGATTGCTGACGCGGTGAGATCCGGCCAAATCAAGGCGCTCGCAATCTTTAAAGAAAACACGATGCATTTGGGGATACCTGTCGAGCAACTCGCGCAGCTCCCCGTATTCATTGCGATGAACATTCTACCGAACGAAGCGACCGAGAAAGCGACTGTGGTTCTGCCCGCGTGTGGTTTTGCCGAAAAACGCGGCTCGATGGTCAACGGCAAAGGTCGATTGCAACGATTGAATCGCGCCGTGCGGCCGCCCGGAAACGCGCGCGATGATTGGGAAATTTTGCGTGATCTGCTCCAGGCAATTGGCGGAGGCGACTCGGTTTCGTCGATAGACGACGTATTTCGCCGGATCAGCGAAACAATCCCGCAGTTCGCCGGGCAAAGTCTGAACAAGATCGGCGATCTCGGCGCGCATATTCTGCAAATGGAAGAACTACCACCGATGCATCCGACCGACGAACAGGCAATCGAGCAAGCGATCGCGATCCAGAACGCGCGCCGCGCGGAGCGCTCACACTGAGATGGATTTTTCTTTCGCAATTACGTCACTCCTAAAAATCGTCGGCATATTGGTTGTGATTCTGACGATGGTTTCCTACGCGGTGTATGCCGAGCGACGAGTGAGCGCGTTTATCCAGGACCGCCTGGGACCGAATCGCGTGGGACCAGCCGGTCTGTTCCAGCCCATCGCGGACATGTTCAAGTTGCTGCTGAAGGAAGATTTCACACCACGAGCAGCGAATACGTTTTATTATTGGCTCGCTCCCTGCCTGGCCGTGATGCCGGCCATCATCACGATCGCGGTGGTCCCGTTTGGCAGCACGCTCTTCGGTGTTCCGATGGTGATCGCGGATGTGAATGTCGGGATTCTCTTTGTCTTCGCCATCGCATCGCTGGGTGTATACGGAATCGTCATTGGCGGGTGGGCATCAAATTCCAAATATCCGTTCCTGGGAGGAATTCGTTCCAGCGCCCAAATGCTTTCCTACGAACTTTCACTCGGGCTGGCAGTCATCCCGGTTTTTCTGCTGGTTGGAAATTTACGCCTGACCAGCGTGGTGAGTTACCAGATCGAGCACGGCTGGTTCATCGCCCCGTTCGTCGGCGATTGGACGAACCCGTGGAAATGGCTCCTCACTGTTCCCATGATCATTTCGTTCCTCGTATTCATGATCGCAATGTTTGCAGAGACAAACCGGCTGCCCTTCGATCTGCCGGAAGCCGAACAGGAATTGGCCGGCGGTTACAACACCGAATACAGCTCCATGAAGTTTGCCCTGTATTTTCTCGGCGAATACGCCGCGATGATCACCGGTTCGGCCGTTATCGTCACTTTGTTTTTGGGAGGCTGGCATTTTCCAGGTATTCCCGACGGCTCTCACGGCTGGATCTTCGGCTTGATCAATATCGCAGTCTTCTTCGCGAAGGTTTCCATCATGATTTTGATTTTCATGTGGGTGCGTTGGACGCTCCCCCGATTCCGCTACGACCAACTCATGCGTCTCGGTTGGCTTTTCTTTTTCGAGATCGCGTTGGTGAACATCTTCATCGTGGCGGCAATCTTGCCTTTCATTGGGCCGTAATCTTCCTCTTCCTCTCCCTCTTAATCTTAATCTTAATTTAACGTCGTCCTTATTCTTTATGCCCTTTCATCACGAAAAGCTGACGGTTTACCAGCGCGCATTAGAATTTGCGACATGGTCGCAGGATCTGATCGAGTCCGTAACGAAAAAGACCTCGACTCGCGATGACTTGGAACGATCGGGCGATAGCATTGCTCTAAATATCGCTGAGGGGAAAGGCAAGTTCTCGCGGAAAGACCGCGCTCGGTTTTTCCAAATCGCGCATGGCTCGGCTTTGGAGGCTGCAGGATGCCTCGATCTTTTAGTTGCCCGACGCTGCTGCGATGCCAATGCGATTACAAAAGGAAAGGCAATGCTGGAGGAGATTGTAAAGATGCTTTTCACAATGCTCGATCGATTGGGTTGCCGGATCGCTGAAGATTCAGGCGAATATGGGGAGATAGCAGATTGAGAGGAAGAGGTAGAGGAAGATTAATCATGGCCGTCACCGTTCCACGACCGAAACTGAACTGGCGAGAGCGATTGTATCTGCCCGCCATCGTCGCCGGCCTGGCGATTACGTTTAAGCACTTCAAGAATATGCTGCTCGGGCGCACCAAGGTCACAATGCAATATCCCGAGCAAAAACATGACAGCAGCCTCCCGGAACACTACCGCGGTGCGCCTGCGTTAGTTCGGGATGAGGATGGCCGTGTGCGTTGTGTCGCCTGCCAGCTCTGCGAATTCATTTGTCCGCCACGCGCGATCAAGATTATTCCCGGTGAAATCCCTTCAACCGATCGCTTTGCCAGAGTCGAAAAATATCCGGAGCAATTCGATATCGACATGATCCGCTGCATTTTCTGCGGGATGTGTGAGGAGGTTTGCCCCGAACAGGCGATTTTTCTGCGTAAAGATTACGCCATCACCGGCTTCACGCGCGCCGAAATGGTGCATCACAAGGAGAAGCTGATCGAAATCGGCGGAGTAATGCACGGCGTCGTCTTGAAATGGAACGAAAAGAAGTAGAAGCCACAGATTGACACAGATGTTCACAGATTTTGCTCATTCCGATTTTACATCTGTGTTTGATCCGTGTTCATCTGTGGCCTGAAAAATGTCCCCGCTCCTCTTTTGGCTTTTTGCGTCATTAACGGTGATCTTCGGCGCCGCCGTTGTCATCAATCGCAATCCCGTGGCCAGCGCGCTCAGTCTGGTCGTTTCGTTCCTGGGACTGGCAGCGCTGTTCATGTCGCTCGACGCGTACTTTGTCGGGATCATTCAGGTGCTGGTTTATGCGGGCGCCGTCATGGTGCTCTTTCTTTTTATCATCATGCTTCTCAACCTGCAGGTCGAAGAGCGGCGTCGAATCAATTGGGTCGCTACCGCCGGCGGCACCGGGGTGGCGATCATTCTGCTCGTTCAGATTGCTCTTACCATCGGACGCTTTGAAGCTGCGCGAAAAACCTTTCCGCCACTCTCGGAATCCACAACTGATGATGTGCGGAACATCGGCGCCACTCTTTTTCGAAATTACAATCTCCCATTTCAAATCATCGGTGTTCTCGTGCTGGTGGCGACTATTGGCGTGGTGCTCTTGAGCAAACGGGAGTCTCGATAGAATGATCACCCTCGGCCATTACCTGCTCGTAAGCGGCGTTCTTTTTTCAATTGGATTCGCCGGGGTGATGTTGCGACGCAACCTGATCATCATTCTTATGTCATTGGAGTTGATGTTGAATGCGGCAAACTTATCGCTCGTTGCCTTTTCGCGATTCCGTGTCGATTCAAACGGTCTACTCAATTACAACGCGCAGGTGTTCGTCTTTTTCATCATCACCGTAGCAGCTGCCGAAGTCGCGGTGGGCCTCGCCATCCTTGTTGCCTTATTTCGCGCCAGACAGACGACGGACGTGAAAGACATCAGTGCCCTGAAGTTTTAAGCGACGAGACGCACAAGAGAATGACGAATGTCGAAGGACGAAGGAAGTTCAAATGACGAATGACAAAGACGCTCGACCGCGACGCTGGATTAGCTTGTCATCAGTGCTTCGTGATTCATTCGTTATTCGTCATTCGTGCTTCGTCATTTTCGGCCGATGAACTCAATTCTTCCCTGGGTGATTCTGCTGGCTCCGCTACTGAGCGCTGCTCTTATCACGCTGTTCACGCGTCGATGGAAAACCCTAAGCAGTTCTATCTCAGTCGCAGCGGTGCTTGTAAGTTTTTTCTGTAGCTGTTTGATCTTTGCACACCAAACTGGTGCCGCGGCTGAGTTCACATGGATCGGTATTAGCGGAGTCTTCCAGGTCCCGCTCGGCCTGACCTTGGATCAGTTGAGCAGGACAATGGCCCTTCTCGTTTCCGCTGTGGGGGCCGTCATTCACATTTATTCGCTGGGTTACATGCGAGATGATGAAGGCAAATCCCGTTACTTCGCGGCGTTGTCGCTCTTCATGTTTGCGATGCTTGGAATCGTTTTCGCAAACAATTTCGTCATGCTTTTCATCTTTTGGGAATTGGTGGGCTTTACTTCTTATGTGCTAATTGGCCACTGGTTCTATCGCGACGCCGCTGCGGACGCAGCCAGCAAGGCATTCATCACCACTCGCATCGGTGATTTCGGATTCATGATCGGAATCCTGATGCTTTGGATGGCGACCGGGTCTGTCGTGTTTGCGGAGATCGCGCCGCGGATGTCGACATTAGCGGGTCATCCGCTATTTCTGACAATTGTCGCCCTGTTGATTTTCTGCGGTGCGGTGGGCAAGTCGGCCCAGTTTCCGCTGCACGTCTGGTTGCCGGACGCAATGGAAGGTCCTACGCCAGTTTCCGCGTTGATTCACGCCGCGACAATGGTCGCAGCAGGTGTTTACATGCTGGTCCGTGTTGCCTTCATCATTCAGGTTTCACACACCGCGCTTCTGACCATCGCCTGGATCGGAACAATCACGGCAGTCATGGCTGGGTTAATCGCAACGCAGCAGAACGACATCAAGCGAATTCTCGCCTACTCCACGTTGTCACAGCTTGGTTACATGGTAATGGCGGTGGGACTTGCCTCGAATGATGCAGCGATGTTTCACCTGTTTACGCATGCGTTCTTTAAGGCGCTTCTGTTCTTAGCCGCCGGTTCCGTCATTGTGATGCTTCATCACGAACAGGACATCTGGAAAATGGGCGGCCTTTCACGAAAACTCCCGGTCACATTTATTACTTTCCTTGTCGGCGCGCTGGCGTTGATCGGCTGTCCGCCGTTTAGTGGCTTTTTCAGCAAAGACGCAATTCTTGCGCTCGCGTACGAACGCAACACTCCGATTTTCGCCATAGCGTTGTTCACGGCGTTCCTGACCGCCTTCTATGTAATCCGCATGCTCGTCATCGTCTTCTTCGGCGCACCCCGCTGCGACATCGCACGCGATAGCCGGGAGTCGCCAGCGGTAATGACGGTGCCGTTAATCGTGCTCGCGCTCCTGGCCACACTCGGCGGATTTGCGTTCTTCGCACGAAACTTTCTCACACTCCCAGTCGAAAAGGGAGTTGCCATCATCGTTCCCGTGCTTGCGATCGTCGCGTTGATTGTGGGAAGTGGGCTGGCAATTGCTCTTTACCGCAATCGGTCCACCGAACCGATGCGAGACTTGAAACTGTTGCGCCACAAGTTTTATTTCGATGAGTTCTACAGCTGGCTAATTCACTGGACGCAGGAACTCCTGGCGCGCGTGTCGGCTTTCGTTGATCGCTGGATCATCGATGCTGGCGCGGTGGGCGGAAGCAGTCGTGGGACGTGGGGCATAGGCGCTCTTTTGCGGCTGGTCCAAGTGGGAAATCTGCAAGGGTATGTCTTTTTATTCGGGGTTGGCGTTGTTGCCGTCATTTACTTCGCTGTGTTTCGGTAACGACCGTGAAATCAATGCCGAATGACGAATCTCTAATGTCGAAAAGAATGACAAAATCCGAACCTGCCAAACGAATGCCGAGCGCGATTTCGTCATTTGGACATTCGGTCTTCTTTCGTCATTCGTCATTCGCGCTTCGTCATTCTCGTCCGCATATTTTTTTGGATTTTGTGGGGAGTAACCTTAACCCGTTGGTCTTTCACTGATGGTTCTCTTCGTCGTCTTTTGCCCGATCATCACCGCCATCTTGATCATGGTCGGTGCGCCTGCTCGCAAGACCGCGCTAGGTGCGTCGATTTTGACGTTTGCCGCGGCGCTGTTTCTCCTGATTTCCTTTGATCAGGGGACAAACAATTTCCAGCACGTCACGTCGTTTACCATATCTCCCGAGTGGCGACTGAGCTTTACGACAGGCATTGACGGCTTGAGCCTCATGATGGTGCTGCTTGCCAGCATTGTTACGTTGGCCGCGGTCTGGTTCGCCGGAACCATTGAGAGATATGAAAATGCATTCTACGCCTGTCTTTTGTTTATTTCCGGCGGCGCAATCGGCGCGTTTGCGTCAATCGACTTGTTTTTCTTTTATGCATTTCACGAGCTGGCGCTGATTCCCACATTTTTGTTGATTGGAATCTGGGGAAGCGGAAACCGAGTCGCGGCAGCCTGGAAAATCACAATTTACCTCGCGATCGGAAGTTTTATTTTGCTGCTTGGGCTGATTTTACTTTACCAAAGCTTTCCGCCGGTTTGGCGGAGCTTTGACATTCGCGCATTACAGATTGGTGCCGCTCAAGGTCAGATTGCAGCGGAGGCACAACGGCATGTTTACCTGCTGTTGCTTATCGGTTTTGGAATTCTCATTTCCCTTTTCCCATTTCACACCTGGGCACCTGAAGCTTACGCTTCGGCTCCGGCGCCGGCGGCAATGTTGCATGCCGGAGTGCTAAAAAAATTTGGCCTGTACGGTCTTTTGCGGGTGGCTATTCCCCTGCTTCCCGAAGGCGCGCGTCATTGGGCGGGTCTGCTGGTGGTGCTGTTGCTCGGGAACATCATTTACGTGGGGCTGGTTACAATTGCTCAGAAGCGGCTCGATTGGATGCTTGGTTACTCGAGCGTGATGCACATGGGCTACATCTTTCTCGGCATTGCCAGCGCTGGCATTCTTGGTGTGACCGGTGCGGCTGTGTTGATGTTCGCTCATGGCTTATCCATTGCGCTGCTATTTGCGCTGGCAGGAGAATTACGGCAGCGGACAGGCACATTGGTTTTCGATGACCTTGGCGGTCTCGCCAGGGTCATGCCGTTCGCAGGGCTCGCCTTTGGCTTTGGCGCATTTGCTGCCATAGGTCTCCCCGGCTTGGCGAACTTTGCCGGCGAAATCATGATCTTTTTTGGCTCGTTCAAAAACGGCTGGGCGATGGACCGCTTTCATATTTTTCAAATCGCTACGGTGCTCGCGCTTTGGGGCGTAGTAATCTCGACGGTTTACATGCTGCGAGCGTATCGCAAAACGTTCATGGGTACCGTAAACGAGCGGTGGAAGGAACTTGTCGACCTTCGCCCGGCATTGCGTCTGCCGGTTGCCCTGCTGGTGGCCGCGCTTCTTTGCTACGGATTCTTTCCGCAATCCTTCGTGCGACTGGTGGCGCCCAAGTTCCGCACTTATCTGACCGCAAACAGATGATGAAGATCTCAGCGCCAGAACTTGAGATTGCCGTGCTGGTGCTGGGAATGGTGATCCTGATGGTCGAAGCGTTTGCTGCGAAAATCGACAAACGGATTTTGGCCTTCGCGGGAATTGGCGGTTTGGCAATCATTTTTCTGGCCAGCTTCTTCGTGGCTCCATTTCCCTCGCCGAATCAAGCGACTGGTTTCTGGAGTTTTTACACCGCCGACCGGTTATCGATCTTCTTCAAACAGTTCGCGCTGCTGACCACGATCCTCGTTCTCGTGATGATGATCGACTATATCCCGGTTGTGCGCCGTTCTTTTCCCGGTTCGCAAGACGGGCTCGGCGAGTTTTTCGCGGTGCCAATCTTCACCTGCGCCGGCCTGATGTATCTGGTGTCGGCGATCGATTTCGTCTTCATCTTTGTCGCCCTCGAGCTGGTGACGATATCGTTTTATGTACTCGTCAGCTTTACTCGACGCAATCCGGTCACTCTGGAAGCGGGCACCAAATATCTGGTGCTCAGCGCGCTCTCGACGGCCTTTCTCGTGTATGGAATCGCCTGGATATTCGGCGTGACCGGCCAGACAAATTTGCACCGGCTTACAGCGGCGCTGGCAAATCCGGTTACAGATCGCAGTGCAGCGCTGCTCGGCATGGTTTTTGTTCTGGTCGCGCTCGGCTTCAAGATCGCGGCGGTGCCATTCCAAATCTGGGTGCCAGATGTTTATCAAGGCGCGCCCACCCCAGTGACTGCCTATCTTTCCGTTGCTTCGAAAGCAGCGGGGTTTGTTGTGCTGCTACGGGTTTTGGTGCCGTTCCTCACGCTGCCGCAAACGCAGCGACTCATCGCATTGATCGCGCTACTGACATTGATTTACGGAAATCTCGCTGCCCTGCCGCAGGCGAACCTGAAACGGCTGCTTGCTTATTCAAGCATAGCGCATGCGGGCTATCTGCTAATTGGAGTCGTCTGTTTCGATGTCCGCGCCGTGACTTTCTATCTCGCAGCTTACTTGCTGATGACCCTCCTCAGCTTCGCAGTCCTGATAATTGTTGCACAGCAAACGGGCGACGAAATTTCCGACTTTGATGGTCTCGCCAAACGTTCGCCATTCCTCGCGTTCGCGATGCTGATCGGGATGGTCTCACTCGCCGGTGTCCCCTTCACGGCGGGATTTTTAGGAAAGTTTTTTATCTTCTACGCGGCGATTTCGCAGCGTCAGATCATACTGGTCATCGTCGGGATACTCACCGTGGGCTGCGGCTTTTATTATTATCTCAAAGTCGTTCGCGCGATGTATTGGCAGTCTTCAGAAAAAACCGACAAGATTCCGGTCACCGCCTTATCCCGTGTCGCCATTAGCGCATTAATTGTCTCAACGATTTGGCTGGGCGTTTACCC
>WNFQ01003147.1_pt1 | contig 12008 bp, 8 predicted proteins | sample 5400171 | NCBI WGS metagenome assembly WNFQ01 (sample SAMN13153356, study PRJNA577476) | soil metagenome | isolation source: 20 cm soil under Madrone tree | place: USA:California | collected 2016-06-14
TGCCGGCCTTCTCGGCATCGGCCCAGGCCTTCTCGTCGGCCTCCTTGCGCGCCTGCTCATCGGCCGGCTGCTGCTGCGCCGTCTGTTGCGAATCAGAGGGCTGGCTGCAAGCGGAAATGAGGGCAGCGCCCGCGATGGCTCCGACAAATGCCCATTTCGCAAACGCGACGCGTCTGGCGCATTTAGGCTTTCGAGGCGGATCACCGTTCATGGCTGTTCTTCTTTGGTTGCACCGGCCCACCCGCCCGCTTGCAATGTCAAATATGTGTAGCAGCCGACCCATACAATGTCGCTTCGGGCCCTTGCCCCATCAATCCGGGCGCCCTCCATCCAGCCATCCGCACCGATGCTACAGCCGCTGCGGCGCAGCTTGGCCGCGACAACGGTGAGCACGCTCTTGTTGGCAGTCTTTCCAAGCGATCTCCTGGTTGTGTGTAACTACCCGAGGGAGACCGCGCCACCCACAACGGCGGCGTCTACGGAGCGCTCGTCGCCTCGGACAAAAGTGTTGAGATTGACCCATCTCTACCATTGACGACTCACGAATTGCGCATTGCAACCTGGCCTTTAGGAAAACCCATTTCGCTGAGTTTCTTGCACGTGCTCAAATTTGATCTAGCTCAATTCTGATTTCGGCGCGACGGCTATGCGTGCCGCGATGAGCTTGAAGACCACATGTCGGAGCAGGATGCGGAGCAACCCGCTGCCAAATACTGAAAAATCGTAGACGTTGTACCGAGACCTGCAGCGTGAATGTGGAACACGTCAAAGTCGCAAAGCTGGGCCAAACACAGCAATACAAGCAAAGCCATTTACGGTAGGCGGAACCAATTTGGTGTTCCATAGCGCGGAGAATTCATGAAGATACGACACATTAGCAGTGCGGCGCCCAATGATCGTCAGGCTCCCACCGCCCATATTGCGGACAAGAGCTTTGTCGAGCGGGCGGAGACCGTGCTGGTGCTTGGAGTTCTATGGAGTGGGCTCGCAGCTTGTATGCTCGGCGCGCTCTCGTACGACATTGCCTATTGGTTCGGGGGTTCGTGAGACGCACAGTCAAATTCGATGGGACAGGAGAATTCACATGAGCGAGTTGACAGGCAAGGTGGCGATCGTGACTGGCGCCTCCAAGGGTATCGGCGCGGCGATCGCGAAACGGCTCGCCGCCGTGGGCGCTTCGGTGGTCGTGAATTACGCCTCCAGCAGGGAGGGTGCGGATCGCGTCGTCGCCGAAATCGCCGGCAAGGGCGGCAAGGCCATCGCGGTGAGGGCCGACGTATCGAAGGCTGTCGACGTGCAGCGGCTGTTTGACGCGACAAAGAAGGCCTTTGGCTCGCTCGACGTGCTCGTCAACAACGCCGGCGTCTACGTTTTCGCGCCGCTTGAGGAGGTGACGGAGGATGAATTCCACCGCGAGTTCAATATCAACGTTCTGGGCCTTCTGCTCGCGTCCAGGGAGGCGATGAAACACTTCGGTCCTCACGGCGGCAGCGTCATCAACATCAGCTCGATGGCAAGCATGAGTCCGACACCGACGGCGGTCGTCTACTCGGCGACCAAGGGTGCGGTCGACACGATCACGCGCGTGCTGGCAAAGGAGCTGGGGCCCAAGAAAATCCGGGTCAACGCGATCAATCCGGGAGGCGTCGAAACCGAGGGCGTGCACAGTTTGGGGATCATCGGCAGCGATTTCGAAAAAGACATGGTGGCGCGTACCCCGCTGGGACGCCTGGGGCAGCCGGACGACATCGCGTCGGTGGCGGTGTTCCTGGCGTCCGCGGCCTCCGGCTGGATGACCGGGGAGACGATCGCGGTCGGAGGCGGCTATTCGTGAGCCACTGACTGTCAATCGGAGCAGTCGGACGTGGCGGGCTAACCGTAACTTCTTAAGAAACAAGCCCCGCAAAGACTATGCGGGGCTTGTTTCTCATGCAGCGGTGGTGCGCAACCCGCTCGATGCTAGGAATCGATTGTAAAATTGCGTGACGTGCCGGGTCGCTTCGCGCAGCGTCAAGCAATTGCAGATGTCAGGCTTCGATCGGGTGTGACGGGGCATACTGAAATCCTCGACACTTGACTCGGGTGCATATGCTCCTATATCGGCGCATATACGCTCTTTGTGCAATCGAGACAGCGGCTCGAAATGCCGCTTGACGCGAAGCTGCCGGAAACCAGTTGTGCAAGTCTCAACTGAACTGAGGAGGCCGCTACATGGGCAAGCTCGAAGGAAAAATTGCCCTCGTTACGGGCGGCAATAGCGGCATTGGCCTTGCGACGGCGAAGCAGTTTGTGAATGAAGGCGCCCACGTCTTCATAACGGCGCGCCGTAACGCGCAGCTGGCAGCGGCGGTCAAGGAGATCGGAAGAAACGTAACGGGCGTACAAGGAGACGTGTCGAACCTTGGCGATCTTGATCGCCTGTTCGCACAAATCAAGCGGGAGAAGGGCAAGCTCGATATTGTGTTCGCGAATGCCGGTGTTGCGAAATATGCCCCCTTCGGCAAGGTCACCGAGGAGTTCTATGACTCGATCTTCGACATCAATGTAAAGGGCCTCCTTTTCACGGTGCAGAAGGCGCTGCCGCTGCTGCCCGATCGCGCCTCGATCATCCTGAATGCGTCCATCGTCGCCAGCAAAGGGTTGTCGTCGAATAGTGTTTATAGCGCCACCAAAGCCGCCGTGCGCTCGTTCGCGCGGACGTGGACTACGGACTTAAAGGATCGCGGCATTCGCGTGAACGCAGTGAGCCCGGGCTCCATCGACACGCCCGGACTAAGCGATCTACTGGCTTCCTCGGAAACGGGCCAACAACGCTTGAAGATGCTTGCCAGCGCTGTTCCGCTCGGCAGGCTCGGTACACCCGACGAGATTGCGAAGGCCGTAGTGTTTCTCGCATCCGACGACAGCAGCTACGTCACGGGAACGGAACTGTTTGTGGATGGCGGCTTCGCACAGGTGTAAGGCGGAAGGAAAGGTCTGTTCATGCGACAGTTACAACTGATAGCTCACGGCGAGCCTTCGGATGTCATCAAACTCAACACGGTCGCCGAACCGGATCTTGGGCAGGAGGACGTTCTCATTTCGATGGAAGCGGCCCCGCTCAATCCATCAGACTTTATGCTCGTGCGTGGCCGCTACGGCGTTCGACCGACCTTGCCATTCTCGCTAGGTTCGGAGGGCGTTGGCCGAGTCGCCAAGGTTGGATCGAAGGTCGATGTTGCCCTGCAGGGTAAGCGGGTCTTGATTCTTCCCACCTACGAGCAGGGCACGTGGGCAGACCAGGCTGTCGTCCCGGTGCGAAACATCGTGCCGATGAGCGACGAAGCAGATCCCCTGCAACTCTCGATGATCGGGATTAATCCTGCTAGCGCCTATCTCCTGCTCAACCGATACGTTTCCCTGATGCCCGGCGACTGGATCGGCCAAACCGCAGCCAACTCGGCCATGGGACAGTACATCATCAAGCTTGCAAAGCTCGCAGGAGTCAAAACGCTGAATGTCGTCCGCCGGGAAGAAGCCGCCGAACAGGTTCGGCAGTCGGGAGGCGACCGCGTCGTTCTCCAAGGCGACAACCTGCACAAAGATATCGAGGAGGCTCTCAGCGGGAAGAAACTTAGCCTCGTCCTCGATATGGTGGGCGGTACGCCGGTGGGCGAGTTGGCCAAATCGCTCAAAATCGGCGGTTCGGTCGTCGGCTATGCCGCTCAAAGCGGGCAGTTCCCGGCCATCTCGCCTTCTGACTTTTTCTTCCATGGTCTTAGCCTTCACGGATTCTGGCTCATCAATTGGATACGCAACGCGCCCCGCACAGAGATCCAGGAGACCTACCAGAAATTAGGCGACCTCGTAGCTGATGGCTCGCTCTCCGCCGCAGTGGAGCATGTGTACCCGCTCGAGCAGTTCAAGGAAGCGTTCGAGCAGTCTTTGAGATCGAATCGCAGCGGCAAGGTCCTGTTCGGGAACGGTAGGAACCGGGCCGAATGATCGCGGCTCGTCCCGCGGACATATCATGGATTCCCGAGACACAGTTCCGAAACGACAAGTCCGGTTCCTCCTAATCGACGGTAGCGCATCCTCTTTAACTCCTTGCCGAAAATCCGCGGCGGCGGCCAATTTCGCGACCTTCACCTCGCAGACACATAAGCGACAGATAGCACGAGACAATTTTGCCTTTTCCGATCGACCGCGGCCGGTCATCCGGCAGCAGCCGCCCGGTGGGAAGGATTGCGATACGCTTTGTGCTGGTCACTGCAAGCGCGCGCAGTAGACCGTCCTTGATCTGCGCCGATGCCGACGGCAGTGTCGCGTCGTCGACTATCCGTTTGATGCAGCAGCGTCGGGGCGAGGCTGCACCTTGCTGCCCTCGACAAGGTTGACCGGCGGATTGAGAATCACCTGATCGCCCCACTTCACGCCGGTGTCCACTTCTACCCGCGTGCCCAAATCGCGCGTCACTCTCACCTTGCGGATCTCCGCCTTGCCATCCTTCACCACCGCCACCTGCAGGCCGTTGCGATTGAAGATGATGGCCTCGGCGGGCACCACGAAAGACGGTGTCGTGCGCGGAATCTTAAGCTCGGCCATGCAGTAGACCCCAGACCGCAGCGCGCCGTCCGGATTTGAAAGATCGATCTCGGTCAAGAGCGTGCGCGTGCCGCTCTGCTGCGCATCGGCGATCCGGGTGACCGTGCCGGGGAACTCGCGGTCGGGAAGTTCAGGTACGCGCACGACGGCAGCGATGCCCGGCACTACGCCGAAGGCGGCGTTCTGCGGCACGTAGACCCAGACGCGGATCACGTCGACCTGCATGATCTCGAACATGAAGGTGCCGAAAGTGGCGTTGCCCTGCACCAGACTGCCAACGTCGACGTTGCGCTGAGTGATGACCCCGTCGAACGGCGCGACAACCGAGGCGTAGTCCCGGTTCTGACGGAGCTGCTTGAGCAGGCTCTCCTGAGCCAGGACGTTATGTTGCGCGGCGGCAACCGCGGCCTCCCGCGCCTTGAGGGTCTGGAGGTCGACGTCGCCTTGCTGTGAGGTAACCCAGCCCTTCTTGACCAACGGTTCGTCCCGGCCCCAGGTCACCTCTGCGAGCTTTCGGCTGGCCTCCGCCTGCTCCAGCGCCGATTTGAGCTGATCGAGCGTCGCCTCGTTCTGCGAGATCTGATCGCCGAGCTCCGGCACTGCGAGCTGCGCCAGCAGATCTCCTGCCTTAACGCGATCCCCAATGTCGACATTGCGCTTGGCGATATAACCGGTCGCGCGGGCAAAGATGTTCGCCGTGGCGAATGCGGCCGTCGTGCCCGGCAAGCTGACTGACATGATGTCGGGGCTCGCCTCGACCATCGCGACGCGCAGGCTGGGCACGAAATCACGCTCCTGCTTGGCAGTCGTCATGACCTGTTGTTGCCGCGAATAGTTTGCCCATGCGCCGAGCGAGAGGCCGCTGGCGAGCAACAAAAATCCGCCGAGCGCAAAGAGACGCCCGCCCCATCGGCGGCGCAGTCGATGCTTTTGGGTCTTCTCCATATTGTGGTCACCGGCGCGGTTATCCTGGCGATCGCGCGTGATTGCATCATTGGGATCGTGGACATCAAGATCATTCATCGGGGCGATCCTCGAATAAGCGCGTTTCGATCTGTTGAAATCTCAAGTTGCAAGTTTCTGCCGCTCGCCTCGTTCGGCCGCGCGTCTTACAGCCTCGACGAGACGGGCATTGTGAAGTGCGTGTTCAAAACCGGGGGTGCTGTAGGTGCCCTCATGCATATCGCGGACAAGCCGCGCGTAGACCTCTCCTACGTTGATCGCCGCACCCATGAACCCGCCGGAGATCGCGGCCTCCTCGGGTGTCACGAATGCGACGTTTGACGTCAGCTTGAGGTCCCCAGACTGGAAGCTGTAGGGGTGACTACTGGTCAGGCTGAGCCATCCCGTTGTCCCCCTGATTTCGAAGCTGGAACGAGCATCCTCCGGCGCGACACCGCCGTGAATGTCGGCCGTGAATACTGCACCGCAACGCGTCTTGCCGAGGATGGCGACGTGATCGGCAGTTTCACGCAAACTCTCCTCGCCTATGTCCGTCAATTTGATAATGGGCCACAGAGTCTCGGTCCGGACGTCAACCTCGATGACCGGTCCGAGGATTGCTTCCACCAAATCGAGCGTATGCCCCCCATTGATGGTTAGCAGGTTGGCACCAGACGACGTCTTGTTGAAATAGTCATAGTTGGAAGGCAGCTCCGGCCCGAAACCGACGTTGGTGGAAACAATTCTCGCGTTTAGGGGTCGTCCAATCTTTCCTGAAGAAAGCAACTGCGCCGCACGCCGCACGGCTGGATTCAAGCGACCCTGCAATCCGATCGCAGTATGAGATGAACCTGCCGCGCTCGCCATCTCTTCAGTCTCCGCGACGGTGCGTCCGAGAGGTGCTTCGCAGTAGACTGCTTTCCCAGCATTCAGCGCCGCCAGAACGAGTTTGCGGTGTGCGGGCACCTTGACAGCAATCGTCACGAGATCAATCCGTTCATCGCGCATCATAGCGAAGGGATCGGAAAACCAGCGATCGGCACCGAAAGCTTCAGCTGCTTCCCGTGCACTTTGCTCGTTGCGCGTTGCCACGGCCGCGAGCTTCAGGCCGGGAATGCCGTTGATCGCCGGAACGTGTGAGATCCTTGCCCAGCCCGCTTTGGTGTTTGCACCGACAATGCCCACACGAATTTCTGTTTGGGTCACGGTGGAACCTCGCCGCATTTCAAAATTGTCGACATGGGCATCAAGCGCGTGGATATCATTCATGGGGGAGATCCTCGAATACGCCATAGGCCGCGACGCCGTCGTTGCGCTTGCGCAGCATGGCAAACAGATACGGAACGATGAGCAGCGTGGTGGGGGTCGCGAACATGAGGCCGCCGATCACCGCCCGCGCCAGCGCCGCGTTCTGCTCCTCGCCGGGGCCGCCAATGGCCATGGGGAGCATGCCGACGATCATCGCGGCTGCCGTCATCAGCACGGGGCGAATGCGGGTAAAGCCCGCGTCGATGGCTGCCCGGAACGCGCTCCTCCTATTGAGCTGCTGCTCGCGCGCGAACGTGACCAATAGAATGGAGTTCGCCGAGGCGACGCCGACCGCCATGATCGCGCCCATCAGCGAGGGGACGTTGAGCGTCGTGCCGGTCATGAACAGCATCGTGACGATGCCGCACAAGGTCGCCGGCAGCGCCAGGATTACTACGAACGGATCGCCGAAATTCTGGTAGTTGACGACCATGAGCAGGTAGACGAACACGGCTGCGAACAACAGCCCGATGCCCAGATCCCGGAAGGAATCGCGCATGCTCTGGATCTGCCCGAGAACCTGGATCGTGTTGCCGGGCTTGAGCTCCTTCTGCAGCTCGGAGACGATCTTGCCGATGTCGTGCGAGATGCTACCGAGATCGCGACCCTGCACGCCGGCATAGATGTCGTACACCGGCTGGATATTGGTCTGGTTGAGATTGGTGGGGACGCTGTCGCGCTGCAACGTCGCCACATTGCTCAAGAGCCCCGGTATCGGCGGGCCGTTGGACGCGAGCGCGCTAGAGACCGGGGTGTTGCCGATCTCGTTGAGCGAGCTCACCAGATGCTCCGGCGTCTGGACGGTGATGTAATAGGGAATTCCGGCCGCCGGATCGGTCCAGAAATTGGTGTAGACCTGTTCCGAGGAGCTGAGGCTGGTATTGAGGTCGGTGGCGATCGCTTGCGCGTTGAGACCGAGCTCCAGCGCCCGTGACCGGTCGATCTTGGCCATGAAAGCCGGTGCATCGAGCTCCTGCTGAAGATGGGCGTCGGCGATGCCCGGAATGGCCGCGATGCGGCGCCGCAGCTCCCCCGCCACACGCAGGTTGGTCGCGCGATCGCGCCCGACGACCCGAACGTCGATCTGCGCCGGCAATCCGAAATTGAGGATCTGGGTGATCATGTCGGCGGACTGGAAGTAGAAGGTCACCGACGGGAAGGCCGCCGGCAGCACCTCGCGCAGTCGGCGCACGTAGCCAGCGGTCGGCGCGTGCCCATCCTTGAGCGATATGAGGATCGTCCCGTCGTTGACATTGATGGTCGAGCCGTCGCTGAAAGCAAGGTTGTACGCCCGTTGCGGCACGCCGATGTCGTCGACGATGATGTCGCGCTCGCGTGCCGGAATGACCTCGCGGATCTTGTCCTCCACCTCCTGGAAGATGCGCTCGGTGGCTTCGATGCGAGTCGCGGCCGGTGCGCGGACGTGGAGCTTGATCTGTCCGCCGTCGATCTCGGGGAAGAAATCGCGGCCGACGAACGCCAGCATGACACCGCCCAGCAAAAGCATCAGCGCGGCGACGACCGGAACAATGAGCCGCCGCTTGAGCAGCAGCGTAAGCACGCGGACGTAGCCCCGGCGAAATAGCTCGAAGCCGCGCTCGGACCTCTGGTGAAAACGCGCGAACCAGTTTCCCGAGCCATCGGCGCCGCCGTGGTGCTCGCCCTTGAGCAGCAGGCCGATGATGACCGGCGTCAACGTCCGCGACAGGGCATAAGACGCCAGCATGGCGAACACGACCGCGAGCCCGAGCGGCGTGAACAGAAATTTTGCCGGCCCTTCGAGGAACACCACCGACGTGAACACGCAACTGATCGCGAGCGTCGAGACCATGGTCGGAACCGCAATGCCGGCGGAGCCATGCAGCGTCGCCGCGGCGAGACTCATGCCTCCACTGCGCAGCCGGTGGGTGTTCTCGATCGTCACCGTCGAATCGTCGACGAGGATGCCGACGGCGAGCGCCATGCCCCCCAGCGTCATGGTGTTGAGCGTGTGACCCATGAAGTACAGGACGACGATTGATGTCAGGATCGACAGCGGGATCGAGATCAAGACGATCAGGGTCGACCGCCAAGAGCCGAGAAACAGCAGGATCATCAGTCCGGTGAGCCCGGCCGCGATCGCCCCCTCGCGGAGCACGCCCGCAATCGATGCGGTGACGAGCTTCGATTGATCGAACAGCTCGTTGATGCTCAGCCCGGGCGGCGCGGCTGCGCGGGCGGTCTCGAGAGCCTTGCGGACGCCGTTGACGACCGTGACGGTCGAGGCATTCCCGTTCTTGAGGACGCTCAGCAAGACGGAGCGCCGGCCATCGTCGCGGACGACGTTCTGCTGCACCGCCCAGCCGTCGTGCACTTGCCCGACATCCTTGAGGAACACCGTCGGCCCGTTGGTGTACTTGACAGGAATGTCATTGAGATCGGCGATGCTCACGGCCATCGCATTGGTCCGCACCGTGTATTGCGTATCGCCGATCTTGGCGAGACCCGATGGCAACGTCAGGTTTTGCGCATTGACCGCGTTCACCACGTCCAACGGGGTGAGACCTTTGGCCTGAAGCTTGAGCGGATCGATATCGACCATGATCTGTCGGTACTTGCCGCCGTCCGGAGTCGGAAATGTCACGCCTTGGACCGGGGCGAGCTGCTGGCGCAGGTTGTAGATGCCGTAATCGTAGAGCTGCTGCTCGTTGAGGCGGTCGGAGGTGAGGCTGAGCTGCAGCACCGGAACGCTCGAGGCATCGTACTTCACCACGACCGGCGGCTGGATGCCGGCCGGCATGGCGGCGCGAACCGCATTCGTGGCTGCCACGATCTGCGAGATGGCGAGGTCGATATTGACGTCGGGCTGGAAATAGACCTTCTGCACCGAGATGCCGTTGAGGGTCTGCGCCTCCATGTTCTTGATGCCGGTAACATTGGTGCTCATCGAGTACTGACTGTAGGTCGTGACGCGCTGCTCCATCTCCGGCACGCTCAGGCCCGTGTACTGCCAGATGACCGAGACCACCGGAATGTTGATCTCCGGGAAGATGTCCTGCGGCATGACTGTGATGGCCGAAGCGCCGAGAAACACAATGAAGGCGGCCAGGACGTAGAAGGTGTACGGAAATTTCAGTGCAAATCGAACGATGCCCATCCCGATATCCTCTTCCTTGCGGCAAGCCGCGCGATTTCCCTGGCCGTTATGCGCAGCGGCGCCTGGGGGACCGCGTCAACACAGAGATCTTCTTCGTTGGGTGCCGTTTTTGGAGGCGATCGAGTGCTCTCCACCAATCGCGGGGACTCGTCCTACCGGAATCAGCGCCGTCACCGCAAAATGAACGAAGTGATTCTGATCAGATAGCCAAAACAGGTGCTCCAGCGATCCAAGTGAGCGGATTGCGTCCCGTGTAGATTTCAGCGACCGCCCAACTGTCCCGTTGATCCGGCGCCACCTGCTGGCATTGACCATCAATAGCCTCTTCAAACCGGTTGCTGTCAGTAGTTGCCGAACGGCCGCGATTTATGAGCAGGCGCCCCTAGTCAGCGGCAGCTCGTCGTCGCCAAGGCCAGGGCTGAGCCCGTCAAAGGCGCTCCGAACGTCGTCGGGTCTCCGGTGATCGTAGGGAGACCGCTCTGGGTCGTCGGGCATGGGGACGCGCTCTGCGGCGTCGGAAGGGTTACTGACGGATTCGAGGGAGTAGTTCCGGGAAGAGGGGATAGCGTCATGAGGGGCGCCGACGGATCGGGAGTCAGCGCGACGGATGGGGGGCCGAGTCCTCCACCTCCCATTTCGGCAGACCCCAGCGGAGAGGTCATGCCGAGCGGCGAGCTGGGGGAGATGCTCGTTCCAGTTTGTGCATGGACAGAGCCGCAGAAGAGAACCGCTGTTGCCACCAGCGCAAGACGTGTCATCATAGGTTCGACCTCATTTCATATTGGCCTTGTCATTCGCCGCCCGCGCCCTCGAGCAAGCGCCCCGCGACAACGCCGCCCGCGGCTTGGCACTGCGTGTGCGGCGCCATGGTGAGGCATGATGCCGATCGCTAGAAGTACGAGGGCGGATAGCAGTTGTAGTTAGCCGTGTAATAGGGGTAGCCGTAGCTGCACGCGTAATCGAAGCCGCCGAAATCCAAGTCCGGCCCGAAAAAGAAACCGCGACGGAAGCGCCGGTCGTGATCGAAGCGTCTGTCACGATCGAAGTGGTGGCGCGTACCGGCAAAGCGCTGGCCCGCAAAGCCGCGAGCGAAAGCCCGACCAGGGCTGGCAAACTGACCCCGGCCAAATCCGCGGCCTATACCACCGCCACCAAATCCGCGGCCCACATGAGCGCCGCCGAATCCACCGCCCATACGAGCGCCACCGAATCCGCCGCCAATGTGAGCGCCACCGAACCCGCCGCCCATATGACCGCCACCGAATCCACCGCCCATATGACCGCCACCGAATCCACCGCCGTGTCCACCACCGCCACCGTGTCCGCCGCCACCTCCGCCACGCGCAAGCGCGTCGGCGGTCAGTCCCCCGGTGAGAGCGGCAGCGACAGCGAGGATGATCATGCTCTTGCGCAACATTGGACATACTCCTTCGGACGCGACTGCGTCGGGCGGCGAATGCTTCGTCGCAGCGAATCTGTTGCGAAGGAATTTAAGCGGTCGGCGGTTGGACGTCGTGAGCCCACAACGCCCTTTCGTCAGTACGGGCGCGCACTGTCTTGGGGCAGCGGCTCGTTGACGCGACGCCTAGACGCCGCGGTTGGCAGATCCGGTTCGTGTCAGAACCGGAATCACCACAAGTTACAAGATGTACGGGTTGCAATAAGTCGTCGATCACCACATCGGCGCGGCCGAGCAGCGTGATCGCAAGTATGGGCCAGGGCGCGGGGCGCTGCACCCCGCCCCGGCTGGATCGCGGGGCGAGGTGGGGAGACTGCGCTCAGCGGCGTGTTCGGGCGCGCCTTAGCCGTGCCGGTGATGCTCCGCCAGGTGCCGTCGCGCGGCGAGGCGCATGGCGATGGCGAACCGGCGCTTCTGCGCCTCGTCGAGGCTCTGGTACAGCGGCTTCTCGGAGTCGGCCAAACGCCGTAGCGCGGCAGCGCGCGCGGCCAACGCATCCGCGCGATCGCGGAGCCGTTCGGTTGCATCGACAGGCTGCCCGGCCGTGTCGCGCGCCGCGCGTCGCGCAACGCGCTCCTT